>WBZL01005292.1_pt1 | contig 10721 bp, 9 predicted proteins | sample 5204291 | NCBI WGS metagenome assembly WBZL01 (sample SAMN12344345, study PRJNA552823) | activated sludge metagenome | biome: Activated sludge suspended growth; feature: Nitrification reactor; material: Wastewater; isolation source: activated sludge from nitrification reactor of wastewater treatment... | reverse complement strand
GTCCGGTCGTCGTCGCTACCAGGTTGACCAGACCGAGGCTTCGCCTCGGTTTAACCATGCCGTGCTTATGGGTCGGTCCGCCTATCGGCGCACCTCCTAAGGGTCCTAGCGGCTAGAACAAGCGAGGCTCGATCTCGCCGTGGTCAGGGGACGCGGGCTGCGGCCAGCAGAGCCGCGCCCCAGGCCCCGGCTCGCTCGCCCAGCGTGGCTGCCACCACAGGCACCGGCTCACGACGGTCACCACCCATCGGCAGGTCGGTGAACGCCCGGCGGATCGGATCCAACAACAGGTCACCGGCCGCGATCAGTCCCCCGCCGATCACCACCACCTCGCTGTCGAGCACGTTGACCAGGTTGGCCAGCCCTGCCGCCACCCACCATCCGAGCTGTCCCATCACGGCCAGGGCATCGGCATCACCGAGGGCTGCCGCCGCCACGACGTGCTCGCCGCGGATCTCCTCGACACGGCCGCCGGCCTGGGCCAGCACCGCGTCAGCCTTCCCGGCGGCCACCGCTTCCCGTCCGAAACGACCCAGGGCGTTGCCCGACGCGAACTGCTCCCAGCAGCCGAAGCGACCGCACCGGCACTCGGGACCGGATGGGTCGATCATCATGTGGCCGGGTTCGCCGGCATAGCCGTGGGCCCCGCGGAGCACGCCGCCCTTGACGGTGAGTCCCGCACCGATGCCGGTGCCGAGGGTGACGGTCAGCGAATGGTTCACGCCTCGGGCCGCTCCCCGTTCGTGTTCGGCCCAGCCGGCACAGGTGGCGTCGTTGTCGACGGCTACCGGCAATCCCAGATCGGCGCTCAGCTCGGCGGCCAGCGATCGGTCGACCACACCGGGCAGGTTGGGACCGAAGCGGAACACCCCGTTGCGGTCGACCAGTCCTGGCGCCCCTACCCCGACGGCTCGAACCCGGGCCCCGTCGGCGCTGGCCACGGCCTGGGCGATGGCGTCGCGGGCCACCGCGGCCAGGCCCGCCACCACGTCTCCCCCCGGCCGGGGAACCTTGGTGACCACCAGGGGCTCCGCGCTGTGATCATCGGGGTCGACCACCACGGCCAGGAGCTTCGTTCCGCCCAGGTCGAGGCCGCAGACCAGATCTGACATCTGACTACCCCACCACCAGGGCGTGGTCGCGCCCAAGGTCGTGCGCCCAAGCGGCAACCTCGGGCCGGTCGCTGAGGACGATCAGTTGCACCAGGTCGGTGAGGCGAGCCAGGCGCATCAGCACCTCGACCGCCTCGTCGTCGCTCAGGTCCACGAACGGATCGTCCAACACCACCGGAAGGTGGCCGGCAGGCCCCTCCGAACGACAGGCCTCGATGCGAACCATGGCCCTCCAGATCACGTCGTCCACCAGTGCGGCTCGGTCGCTGGGGTCGAAGGCCACGTAGCCGACCGGTTGGTTGCCCGTCTCGCCGACAACGAGCTCGTCGTCCACGGCATCGTCAGGTTCCTCGACCGGCCCATCGGCGACCGGTTCGCCGGCGACGGCTCCCCCGGCGACCGGTTCGCCGCCTACCGGTTCGTCGACGGCCGGTTCGTCGTCGGCCGTAGTCAGTGAACCTTGATCCTGATCAGAATCGACGAATGGGGTTGACACCGTCACGGGTTCGCTGCCGGTTGGGGTTTCGACGTCGCTCGCCCAGCCCGAACTGGCGAAGATGTCACGGGCGCCCCGCTCACCCCAGGCCTTGGTCTCGTCACCTGCGTCGGATCGGCCCGGGTTCGGCGGCAGAGCGGGCCGCGCCAACTCGCCAGCGATGGTCGCGCCGGTCCCATCACCGGCACTGTCGTCGGTGGCGGGAGTGTCGGCGTGCTCGGCAACGTCACCGGGGGCGAGGGCCTGACCCTGCGCGATGAAGTAGACGTCGGTGGCCGCCACCATCTCCAACAGCCCGACCGGGGGCTCAGCCATGTCGGGTAGGTCGGGCAGGTCCGGCAAGCGCGGCACGTCGGCGGCGAGCTCCACCTCCAAGGCGTCCACGTGTACATCGATGGCGGCCACCGCCACCTCCAGCTCCTCGCGGCGACGGTCGTCGTTGGCGACGCCGTCCAGGAACTGCTCGGCCGCCACCATCACCGAGTCGACGTCGGCCCGATCAACCTCGGGCGCGGCCGAGTGCGCGTCTAGGGCCGTGATCAGCCGTGACGTCTCCCGTGACCGGTCCGAGTCGACGCGCAGGCTGCGCAGTTCGTCTTCCACGCCCGATCCCACCGGCTGGTGACCCAGGAGGGCCGCCACCTCGGTGCTGAGGGCATCTTGTCTCTCGCTCAAGTCCTGGCGGCGACGACGTCGTACCGCCGCTCCCGGAATCGCCTCCAGGTCGGCGATGCAGTGACCCAACTCTTTGGTGGCCGCCTCCAGGTCGGCCTTCTCTCGACGCATGTCGGGGTCCGCCGCCCGCTTGGAGGTGTTCAGCATGTAGTCGACCCAGGAATCGAAGCCGAAGCGGGCCAGGATCCGGGCCTCCTCAGCCTCGGCGTCGGCGAGCTGCTTTCGAGCTCGGCCCGCTCCGAACCGCCTCTCGTCGACCTTGTCGGAGGCTTCCACGTAGTCGGCGTGGGCCGCTTCGATGCGACGGACCTGGTCGTCGGTGAGTTGGGGTTGACGCAGCACGGCTTCGGCCTCGGCGACCGCCAACTCGGCCGCCAACACCTCGGCCATCGCCGCCCGCTCATCTGAGGTGGTGGCCAACTGGATGGCGGTGGCTTCTCGTTGCAGGTCACGCCATCTATCTGCCAGTTCCTCAGCTCCGGCCACAGGGGTTCCCACCGGCACATCGCGTAGCGCGGCCAAGGCCTCGCTCACCTGGGCGGTGTCGACCCCGGGCAGGGACTCGGCTAGGCGGTTCAGTTCCAGGCGCCGCTGGCGCAGCGCGCTCAGACGCTGCCTGATCGCCTCTGCCACCGGATCAGGTGGGGCCGGTGGCGGCACAGGCGGAGACGGCGCCAAGGCATCAGCCCCTTGGGGGACGACCGCCACCGGCAGGTCGCGGTGGTGGAGGTCGACGCCGCCGCCCTCGGGCTCTTGCGCCCCGGCGATGTCCATGCCGACGGTGTCGGCAGGACCCGTCTCGAATGCCAACGCCCCGTGCACCCCGGTGGTGGCCCCACCCGAGGCCCCGCCGTTAGCGGACTCCGAAACCGGAGGACGCAGGTCTGCGGCCACCACCACCGAACTATGAGCCACCACCAGGCCCAGCGTGGACAGCGACTTATCGGTGAGCGAGAAGCGGATGCCCGACGCTTCGACCTCTCCCGATGCGGTGGAAACCCGGCCAACAGCCAGGTGTCCGATGGTGTCGATGCACCATTGCCGGGCCGGGTCGTGCAACCCCCGAACCACGGTGATCTGGGGGTGCAGGTTGAGGTCCACGTCGGCGCTGGTTCCGCCGTGCAGGTGCAGGATCCTCACCGGTTCCTCCATGGGGTGGGGTGGGCGAGTCGCCCGAAGCTGGTTGTCACGACACCGGGATCCGCTGCACGGGGGAGCCGTCGTCGGGGTCGTCTGGATCGTTGCCTTCGGAACCACTCGCCCGTCCACCCGAACGCCCCGACCCCGCTCCCGCCCGGGTGACATCGGCGGCTGCGGCCCGTACCGTACGGCCGGCCAGGTCGCCGATGTCGGCCACCACCCCGGCCAGGCGGGCCATGCCCTCGGGGCGGTCGACGAGGTCTTCGGCGGCATCGAGCAGGGCTCGAGATGCAGCGATCACCTCGCGGGCGGCCCGTTGAAGGTGATCGAGACCAGCCGCCACCCGCTGGTCGTCACCGCCGGGAACCCGGTGGCTGTCGTGGCCACCCCGAGGTCCGTCGTCGTCCCACCCTTGGGACCAGTCGTCGTCCCAGTCCGAACCCCAATCCGAATCGTGACTGGAGTCGTTCCCGGGGTCGTGACCAGGTTCGTGATCGCCCGGGGCGACGGGAGGCGGGTTCGACGCGGCCCGGGTCGGGTCCGACAGGTCCGGCTCCGCGCCCGAAGGTTTCGCCTGTGGGTCGGGTTTCATCGGGATCGCTCCCCGCCCGAGCTGCCCGCGGCCCGCTCGCCGGGCCGGGTCGATGACGGGGGAGAGTTCCGTCGTCTGTTCGACGACGGCTCACCGGCGAAGGTGACCCGGAGGCGGCCGTCTCGCAGGCTGGCCGCCCCCACCGGGTGACGGCGCAGGGAGTCTGGCAGCATCATCGCCCTGCGATAGCCACCGACCCGGATGAGCAGTTCATCGTCTCGCCGTCCCAGCTCCAGGTCATCACGGTCGGCGAAGGGCAACTCGATCACCAGCTCGAACCCGGCGCCCTTGCGGATCACCTCGACCGGTTCGCCCTCGTGGAGCACACCGGCGGGATCGATGTCTCCGTAGAGGCCTTGGGCGAAGCCCCGCAACGCATCCACACCGACCAGTTCGGTCGGGGCCAGTTCGGCCCGCAGGATCGGCACGGGGGCGAAACCCTCCTCTATCGAGGCCAGATGTTCGGCGTGGCGGGCCTTCCACTCCTTGAACCACGGGTCGTTGATCTCATCGGGCAGGAGCCGGTTGGCCACCACGGCATCCACCCGGTACCCGAACAGCGAGAGATAGGTGTGGGTTCGACGGGCCTCGGCCACCACCAACTTCTCAGGGTTCACCACCAACCGGACGCTGGTCCGGGACGTGTCGCACAGCAGGTCCCGCACCCCGTCGAGTCGGTCATAGAAGCGCGACGCCGAACCGAACACCTCGTCGCCGGGCGTGGGCAGACCGGCCACCCGGCCCAAGATGGGCGACACCACCTTGTTGATGCGCCGACTCATCGGGAACACCCGGTCCATGTACCAGCGCAACACCTCGGGCAACGACAACAGACGAAGGGTCTCCGCGGTGGGGGCACAGTCGACCACCACCACATCCCATTCACCGCTATCCGCGTAGGTCTTGATGTCGCTGAGGCTGAAGATCTCGTCGAGCCCCGGGATGACCGACAGCTCCTCGGCTTCGATGGCCGCCACCCCGGCCCATTCGAACACCTCGAGCAGCCATGCCTGGATCTCGACCCAGGCGTCTTCCATGCGGGCCTGGGTGTCGAGCTGTTGGCCGAACAGCCCGGGCACCACCTCGACGGGATGATCCCCCAGATCCACCCCGAAGGCGTCGGCCAACGAATGAGCCGGATCGGTGCTCAACACGATGGTCCGGAGCCCCGCATCGGCACAGCGCAGAGCGGTGGCCGCCGCGGTGGTGGTCTTGCCGACGCCACCCTTGCCGGTGAAGAGCAGGACCCTCACTGAACCTGGTTCTCCACCCGGGCCTTGAGCTCCCTGAGGGCGGTGTGCATGATCCGACCCTGGGTCCGCCGCTTGATGAACCCGGGGATGGGCACGATCAGGTCGGCCTCCAACTGATAGGTGACCTCGGTGCTGCCGGCCTCGTCGCCTTCGAGCAGCTCGTAGTAGCCGTCGAGCTTGCGGGTGATGTCACCTTCGGTCAGCGTCCAGGCCACCACGTTGGGGTCCGAATGGTCATAGGCCAGGGTGTAGACGGTGGACTTGCCGAAGCCGGCGGCCCGGAACCGCACCGAGGTACCGCGGCCCTGGTCGTCGGCCTCGAGTACCTCCACGTCCTTGAGATCTGGGGCCCACGCCGGGTACTGCGCGAAGTCCAACAGGACGGCCAGCACCGCGTCGGGGCTGGCCTCGATGGTGGTGTGCTCTATGACCCGATCTGCCATCGGGCCATTCTGCCCCACCCGCTCAGCGAGGGGGGAAGGAGCCGTGGCGACTGGACCACAAGGTGAGGATTCCGATGCCGAACACGGGGGCCATGACCGCCCAGGGCGGCTGGGTGACAGCAACGCTCACGGTGGCCACCGCGATCTGGGTGAACCACAGTCCGAGCAGCATCCGTCGCACCGGGACTGGAGCGGCCCCGGTCAGGTAGAAGAGCCCGGCCAGGTCGATCGTCTCGGTACGACTGCGTCCCGCGGCCCGGAGGAAGCCGACCGCGAAGGCGGCGCAGCCAGCCACGAACAACACGGTGCAGGCCACCAGATAGGCGATCTGGGCCGCTCCCACGTCGAGGACCGCGGCCATCAGGGTGCACATCACCATCAGCGCCGTGCCGACCTGCCCGAGGACGATCACGGCGGAGCCGGCGGTCTGGCCCTCTGGTTCGGTCACCGAGAGTCGGCCCATCGGTGCAGGGCCCGGTCCAGCCGGGCGGCCAACACGTCGTAGGAGAACTCGGCCACCGCTCGACTACGAGCCGACTCCCCCATTCGCCGTCGGCCGTCCGCGTCGGCCAACAGGGAGCCCAAACCGTCGACCAACTGATCAACCGAAGTGGGGTCGTCTATGACCAGCCCGGTTCGACCGTGGTCCACCGCCTCGGCCGCCCCGCCGCTGTTGCCGGCGATCTGGGGTACACCGCACGCCGCCGCCTCCAAGAAGACGATGCCGAAGCCTTCCTGTTCCAATCCCAGCCAGCGGCTACGGCAATCCATCACGAAGACGTCGGCGCTGGCGTATATGGCGGGCAGGTCATCGTCGTCGACCCGCCCCAGCATCTGCACCGGCGCCCCGGTCGATTCGACCAGCTTGTCCAGCCGTTTGCGGTCACGGCCCGAACCGCCGATCAGGACGACGAGGTCCGAATGACGTGGAGCCAGTCGAGCGGCGGCCCGGATCAAGGTGTCCATCCCCTTGCGGGGGACGAGGCGACTCACCGAGACCACCAGGGCGGCGTGTTCGGCCACCCCGAGTCGGTCACGGGTCTGGCGGCGAAGCTCTGAGCCCAGGGGGACGAAGCGCTCGGTGTCGACACCAGGCGGCACCGACGCGATGGGCAGCTCCCGTCCTACCGCCCGCTCACCTTCAGCGGCCGGATAGGTACCGGCGGCCACCACCAGCGATGCCCCTCCCAGGACCCGAGCCAAGGCGTGGCGTGGGCCCGGAACCCGGCCCGGAACCGTCACCTCTGCGCCGTGGAGGATCACGCCGTAGGGGCGTTCGAGGGACGGACCAAGGTGGCCCAGGGGCAGAGCCGGGTCCAGCAACACGAGGTCGGCGTCGATGTCAGCGGCCAGGGCATTGATGTGGTCTCGGACGGCGGCCCGGGGCAGCAGCACCTTGTCTCGGCTGCGTTCGATGCGGAACCCGGCCTGGCGGTCGAATTCGGCGGCCCCGGCGTAGGGCGTGGTGAGGACGGTGACCTCGTCGGCGGGGAGTCGGCGCCACAACTCCCACAGGTACGACTGGATCCCCCCGATCTTGGGAGGGAAGTCGTTGGTGACCAGCAGGTGCTTCACGACGGAGAGACAGCTCGGGCCGGCGAGACCAGCGGGCTCACCACTGGGCGGGCCAACTCCTCGGCCACCATCGGGTCCTCATCTCGATCCATCTCCACCAGAAGATCGTCGCACCCCAGGCGCCGTGCACTCCACACCGCGTGGGCTCTCACCACCGCGGCGGGGTGGGCCAGGCATGCGACCAGCACGGAACGGACCCTGGGATCGGTGCCGTCGCCGGTATTGCCCAGCACCACCAACGCGTTCCGGCGCAGATAAGCCGGGTCGCGTTGGGGCACATACCAGTGGCCGTAGGCGGCCATCACCTCGCGGTCATCGGCTTCGAGCAGATCCAGTACCGGCACCCACACCCGAGTCGGGTCTCCCTCGGCTTCGAGGGCCTCCTCGTTCGGTCCGGCGCGGCGCACCTCCACCCGGTTGGGTGGGCACACCTCCTGGCAATCGTCGCACCCGTAGATCCGGTCACCGAGGGCCTCTCGGTGGTCGAGGGGGAACGGACCCGTGGTCTGGAGGCTCCATGACAAGCACCGCCTGGCGTCGACCACGCCGGGAGCCACGATGGCCCCGGTGGGACAGGCCGGGAGACAGCGGGTACACGTACCGCATCCGGCTGCCATGTCGGCCGGTGGTTCGACCTCGGGGCGGTCCGATACCACCGGGGCATCGGTCAGCACAGAGCCCAACACGAACCAGCTCCCCGCCCCCGGTACCAAGAGGTTGGCGTTCTTGCCGAACCAGCCGAGGCCGGATCGATGGGCTACCGCCCGGTCCACGAGGTGGTTCTGGTCTGACACGACGCAGGCCCGCCAACCTGCGGCCTTCAGCTCAGCGGCAACCGCGGCCAACCCATCGGCCAGCACTTGGTGGTCGTCGGCCCACACGTATCGGGCGACCCGCGCCACCGGCCCCACACCAGCCGGAGCCGGTGGGCGCTGGCGGTGGTAGGACCGAGCCCCCACCAGGATCGAGCGGGCTCCCGGCAGGAGGGCCTGAGGGTCGGTGGATCGGGTCGGGTTCTTGTAGGTGAACTGCATGGTGCCGTTCAGGCCGCGAGCCTTGCGATCCTCGAGGTCTCGGCGGGTGTCAGCCAGCGGCTCGGCGTGGGTCCAACCCAGGTGGGCGATTCCCCCGAGGCGCGCAACCTCTCGGAGATGCTCCAGTGAGGGGACCTCGGCCATGCCCCCATCATTTCAGTGCCGCCGCTCCAACCGTCACTCGGCCGAGTGCAGTCTCGGCTACCCGGCGGCACCGGCTCGTGGTCGGTGGCGCAGCGGCGGCACCAGGCCGGCGGCATCGAACATCTTGATCGCTCTCACCTCGGCCAGGTCGACCACGACCGGAGATGCCGAGTCGCTTCGGCAGATAAACGTGACGACACAGTCGACACAGGCTGACGTGTCACGCAACGAACAGTCGTTGCAGTCGATCAGCAGTGGCTCTGCTGGCAAGGGGTTGCCCATGATCGGCCTCCGGTAGGGACGACGGGATGTACTGCGCCATCTTCCCCAGCCCCAGTGACAACGAAGCGCTCCGGGTCCCTGCGGATACGTCACCTCACATCTGGACGCCTTGGGCTCCTAGCGGATAGGTCCGATCGTCGTCGCTACCAGGTTGACCAGACCGAGGCTTCGCCTCGGTTTAACCATGCCGTGCTTATGGGTCGGCTCGCCTATCAGCTCGCCTCCTTGGCGCCGCCGGACTCGACCTCCGGCGCTCCCAACCCGTTGACGGGGACGCCGTACGCCTCCGCTGGAACCAGGGCTCGGCGGCGACCGGCCCGGTCAGCGCCCCAGGGCAGTCAGGTAGTCAGTGCTCGACAGCACCACCGCGCCCTGACGGCGGGCATCATCGGCCACTTCGCGATCCGAGGACACGACCAGCATCGGCTGAGACACGGGCGTCATAGCCAGTAGAGCAGCGATCTCCTCATCGGCGGTGACCCCGGTGGGCGAGAAGATCACCCGCAGCACTCTGCTCGCCGCCGGAGCCGAGGCGGTGTCATCGCCGTCGAACACAACCGTCACCTCACCTCCAGACCGGGCGGCCGCTTCCTCCAGCAGGACCACGGTCCGGCGACGTTCCTCCTCGGGCAACAACCCGCTCCAAGCCGATCGGGCCAGGTTGTAGCCGTCGACCACCACCAGCACCGCGGGATCAGCCACCAGGTGCCTGCGGGCCTCGGGCGAATCAGTGAACAGCCCCGGCGGCACCACCGGCTGACGCCGCCGCACTCGACCGACGCGACGATCGGACCCGTCCCGCCCGGCTGGACCTCGCCCCGCCTTCCCTGGCGACGCCCCAGGCCCATCCTCGACGGGCTCGCCCGGATCCGCTTCGGGGCGTCGAACGACCCGATCGGACCGGCTGACGGCTGGGTCCAAAGCCGCAGCGGCGGCACCGAGGGCCCGGGCCATCTCTCCGGCCGCGGCCGCCGCCGCGAACACGGCATCTCGGGCACCAGCGACGTCCATCACGGGTGCCACTTCGCTGGGCCCGGGAGGTGGAGAGTCACCCTCGCTCGCCACCGCGGTCGCTGGAGGCCCGCTCCGAGCCGAACCGTCGGTACTCGAGCCCTCCCTGGTCGACGCTGACCTTGACGAGCCGGGAGCGGTAGAACCTGCATCGGTGGATACGGAGCCAGCCGCAGTCGGGCGGGCCGTACCGGTCCTCTCGGGCCCGTCATCGGATCCACCGGGCCCCTCGTCGGGCCCCCCGGTTGCCGGCAAGGCACGACCCGCCAACTCGGCTTCGGCCTCCCGGGTGGCTTCGCGAGCCACCTTCAGGTCCCGGCGGGTTTGGGAGAGCTCGGCCTCCAGGGCCTTCTGCGCCCGAACGGCGGCGTTGCGCTCGACCTCCAGCCGGTCCACCTCGGCCTTGAGCAGGTCTCGTTCGTCGACGAGACGAACGGCTTCGGAACGGGCCTCGTCTCGTTGTTCCGCCGCCCGCCGCCGAGCCGCCTCCGCCCGTTGCGCCTGGTCGCGGGCTGTCTCGAGCTTCGCCTGCAAGCGGGAGACCAGTCGGGGCGGGCCCGATGCCGTCGCTGCCTCGTCGTCGTCGACACCGTCACCCTGCTCCCCTGCGACCTCCGGCCCGACGGTGCCGGTGCCGGTGCCGGTGCCGGTGCCGGTGCCGGTCCCGGGTGGATGCCCGGCCCGACGACCAGCGCCCCGACCTGACCGTGGGGAGGCTTGGGTCTCGAACACCGGGTCCGCAGCCCATCCCTCCGGTTGGGTCAGCCACAGCCAACCGGCTCGACCCACCAGCATCTCGGTGGCTTCGTCAGCCACCCGTAGACGGAAGTCGTCGTCGGACTCGACCACGACGCGTATGCGTCGGTATGCCGCAGCCGAGAGCTTGCGGAAACCGAACAACGGCCGGATGGCGGTCGGTGATGGGATCCGAGGTTCGGCCAGGTCACCTTCGGCGGCCACCTTC
>WBZL01005290.1_pt1 | contig 10726 bp, 8 predicted proteins | sample 5204291 | NCBI WGS metagenome assembly WBZL01 (sample SAMN12344345, study PRJNA552823) | activated sludge metagenome | biome: Activated sludge suspended growth; feature: Nitrification reactor; material: Wastewater; isolation source: activated sludge from nitrification reactor of wastewater treatment... | reverse complement strand
AGGCTATTAAGCTGGCAGGTACCAACCGAGAAAATCTCTACACAATTTCGTATCAGCACTCCAACCCGGATTTGGCTAAGAGGGTTGTTCAGGCTGTGCTTACGATATTTACCGAGAATAGCCTAGGCAATACCCGGCAGGATATTTCCAACTCCCAACGGTTTATTGAAGACCAGCTTAAAGCATACGAAGCCAAACTATTGGAAAAGGAGCGTCAGCTCGAGGAGTTCAAGCGGCGGAATGTTGGCACCATGCCGGGGCAGGGGAAGGATTACTATGCCAAGCTTAATGAAGTCAACGCGATGCTTGAGCAGGCGAAACTTGATGCTGAAGAGGCGTCAAATCGGAAAAAACAACTGGTGCAGCAGTTGGAAGACCAGGAAGAGGTGATTGTTTCCCCGTCGCCTTCGATTACTGCGGCAGTAAGCTCCGCGTTGGATGGCAGAATTGCGGCGCTACAGTCTCAATTGGATAATTTGCGGCTGCGTTATACGGATGTCCACCCGGAGATTGCGCGTACAAAGCAGTTGATAGCAAGACTGCAAGATCAAAAGCGCCAGGAAGAGGATTCCATCAAGAAACAGGCGGAAACCCAGAGTGTGGGAATAAAGGCGCAGAATCCGATTTATCAACAGTTGTCTGTTGCGATTGCCGAGGCGGATGCAAATCTGGCTTCGTTGAAGGCTCGTGTTGCTCAGATGCAGAAGAAAAGAAACGATCTCTTTTCTGCTGTGGATAGAATCCCGCAAATCGAAAGCGAATATATTCAGCTGAATCGAGATTATGGGGTATTTCAGAAGAATTACTCAGACTTGTTGGCGCGGCGCGAAACGGCGTTGCTGTCTGGAGAGGTGGAAAGCAAGACCGATGTGGTTGATTTCCGTGTGATTGACCCCCCCCGGGTACCCAATGAGCCTGCATGGCCAAACCGGCCCTTGTTAGTGGTGGCTGTTCCTATGGGGGGGATTGCGATAGGCATTGCGATAGCCTTTTTGTTAGGGCAGATGCGGCCTACTATTGAAAGCCGTCGCCAGTTGCAATCGATTACTGAACTACCATTGCTTGCTATGGTTACGATGATCGAGACAGATATCAGTCGTCGTCGCCAGAAACGTGGGAATATGCTATTCGCTGGTGGTGGTGCTGCATTGTTTCTGGCTTTGCTTGCCCAGCTGATTTATTACCTGGTTTTGTCTCCCGCAGCGTGAAATAAGGAGTCGAGATGAGCATTATTGAGCGCGCGGCTGGAAAATTGGGACATCAAGATGCCAACGCCACAACCATTCAATCAACTAGAGCCCAACATCCCTCGGATGATAATGGACGGCTGATTGAGGCAGCGATTGAACGCGCGGAAGCTTCATTCGGAATGCATCGAGTTGATGAGCCTCTTGCAAAGCCGAGATCAAGTATGGATGAAGATGGTCCATCAACGGTGATTGGTAGTCAAAGGGGGTCGGTCGACATAGGGCGCTTAAAAATGATGGGGGCGATTACCCCGGATGCGGGACGCAGTAAAATTGCAGAAGAATACCGCCTGATCAAGCGCCCTCTGTTAGTTAATGCTCTGGGTCTCGGAAATAATACTCCTATTCCCAACGGCAATTTGATCATGGTGACAAGTTCCCTTCCTGGTGAGGGAAAGTCTTTCACCGCAATCAATCTTGCAATCAGCATGGCTACGGAACTCGAAAGTACAGTCCTGCTAATTGATGCTGACGTCGCGAAGTCCTCAGTGATTCGTTACCTTGGGTTGCAGGCGGAAAAAGGCCTCTTGGATGTCCTTCGTGATCCAAGTATTCAGCTATCTGATGTGCTCATCAAGACCGATATTGCAAAGTTGACGGTATTGCCATCCGGGAAGGGCTTTACTCACGCCACTGAGTTGTTGGCCAGTAGAGCCATGCGAGACTTTGTTCAAGATATTTCGTCTCGCTACCCTGACCGGATCATTATTTTTGATAGCCCGCCATTACTTGCTACGAGCGAATCTACAGTATTGGCATCCTATATGGGGCAGATTGTTTTTGTGGTCGAGGCTGAAAGCACCCCCCAGGAAGCCATCAAGGATGCGTTGTCGCGCCTTTCTGATTGTGAACACGTGGGTATTGTCTTGAACAAGGCGCCGATCAAATCGATGGGTGGCGATTATTACGGTTATGGCTATGGTTATGGTGGGTATGGCGAATACGGGCAGAAGCAGTAGGCTTCTATACTGCCTCCTAGTGTATGCGTCTTCTCCTGCCTGGGCCGGAGACTGGAATGTCACTCCTGTCCTGAGTGTCCGCGAGTATTACTCCGATAATATTGCGCTGTCATCGGCGAATCCGGAGTCTTCCTTTCTAACAGAGCTGACCCCGGGAATAAAGGTAAGCAGAAAAGGGGCGCGTGGGAATTTGTCTGTTGATTATGCTTTACAGGGACAGTTCTACTCTCACGACTCTAGTGCCGGTGGCTATAACAATCAACTCACTGCTGCGCTTCAGTCAGAATTAATTGACGATAGTTTTTTTGTCGATGCCAAGGCAAATATCGGGCAGCAGAATAATAACCTGACTAATGCCGTAGGTGCCGACAACACGAATGCTTCGGGAAACAAGAGTGAGGTGAGGTCGGTTAGCGTTACTCCCTCCTGGCGAGCACGTTTTGGCGCTGACGCGAACTTGGATACGCGTTGGCAGTTGACTTACTCTGGTTCGGATAGTGGCGTAGTTTCCGGGGTCTCGGGCAATACCTTGAGCATCGCCTTGAGAAGTGGATCTGCTTTCAAGCGTGTTCCATGGAACCTGTCGTACCGGCTGTCTAATAATAATGGCAGTGCATCTGCAAGTCGCATTTCTAGTGTGAGCGCTGGCCTTGGATATGTATTTAGTCCAAAGCTGCGTACTACAGTCACTCTTGGCAAAGATTCGAATAATGGCTCTACCCAGGGGTTTAACCAGACTAGCGGCAACTATTGGAATGCAGGCGTCGACTGGACGCCTTCCTCCAGAACCAACCTCGATGTAAATCTTGGTCACCGCTACAATGGTAATTCTTATGGCCTGAATTTCACCCATCGCACCCGGCGGACGACTTGGGCTGTAATGTACAGTGAGGATGTTTCCGATACATACAATCAAATCAATGGGTCAGAAGCGTTCGATATTTATCGTTGTGGTAATTACGATGTCATTGTGCCAGCAGGAAACCCTTCTCCGGATCCCGTTTTGTGTGGCACAGCGCCGCTTTACCCGGCATTGAGGCGAAATTCGACACAACTTGTCAATGATACTACCTTAAATAAAACGTGGTCGGGCTCTGTTACGTACCAGGCAGGAAAAAGCACGTTTAGGGCGACATACAATAAAAGTTCACGGCAATTGTTGTCGGTGGGCGGAAGTGATGATAACTACAGCTTGGTGGGGAGTTGGAGTCTAAGGCTCGGGCCCCGCACAACCTCGACTTTATCACTTACTTCAAGTCATGCTACGACGCTAACCAGTCAAAGCGATGATTGGAATGCGCACTGGGTTCTTTCAAGACAATTAACAAAAAAGGCGACAGCAGCATTGGAGTTCCGCCGACAGGAGAGGGATGCTGGATCTACAAGTGGTGGTTACCAGGAAAACAGTGTTTCGGCCCGCATCAACATGAGCTTTTGAAGATGTACGAGAGTTACTACCACCTCCGGGACAAGCCATTTCAACTTAATCCCGACCCGCGTTTTTTCTTTGCCAGTCGGGGCCATAAGCGCGCATTCGCCTATCTTGAATATGGGCTCTCCCTGGGCGAGGGTTTTATCGTCATTACAGGGGATGTTGGCGCCGGCAAGACCTTGCTCGTGAAAAGCCTCCTGAAGAAGCTTGAGAACGAAAGTTATCTCATCGGCCAATTGGTCAGCACCCAGCTAGATGCTGACGATACCTTGAGAAGCATCGCGCTTTCATTCGGGCTTGAGGCCGAAGGCTTGACTAAATCGGCTTTGCTGAAGAGTTTGGAGGATTACCTTCGTCTTGCGGTGAGACAGAACCGCAGGCCATTGTTGATCGTGGACGAGGCGCAGAACCTGGCCCATCGCTCCGTGGAAGAGTTGCGTATGTTGTCCAACTTTCACGAGGGCGAAAAACCCCTCTTGCAGAGTTTTCTTTTGGGACAGCCTGAATTTCGAGACACGATTCAAAGCCCTGAGATGTTGCAGCTAAGGCAGCGGGTGATCGCTTCCTATCATCTTGGTCCCCTGGATCGACCTGAAACCATTCAATACATCGTTCATCGGCTCAATACGGCCGGCTGGCAAGGTAATCCCGCTTTTAGCGAGGATGCCTTTGATGTGATCCATCAATTTACCGGTGGAGTCCCCCGCCGGATCAATACCTTATGTGATCGCCTGTTGTTGTTTGGCTATCTGGAGGAACGTGCTCAACTGGACTCCGGGTCGGTGAGAGAGGTCATCGCCGATATGCAACAGGAAGTCCATAACCAGATACCGCGTGCGGCCGCATCACCCGTGACCGCGCCTAGCACGGAATATGTTGTTCCCACGCCTGCACCGGTCCCCTCTCCCATGGCGCTTCCAGCGGATGTGGAGGCAAGGTTGATTGCCATGGAACGGTCCCTGAACAGGCTGATTCCATTGGTTAGAAAAGTGCTTTACACGGTCACAGAAGGCCAAGAACACGAATGAGGCCGCTGCAGCGACTATTTTTGCTGGGCTTGGCCTTGCGTGTAATCCGGTTCTGGAAGTGACCGTGTCGGGTACCGATATAACCAACGTGATGAGTGTCGACGTGGAGGATTATTTCCAAGTCGGCGCATTTGAAAGAACCATTCCCAGAAATGATTGGGACAAGTGGCCATGTCGTGTGGAAGCGAATGTGGAGCGCATCCTTTCTCTATTTGAGAGACATGGGATCAAAGCTACTTTCTTCACCTTGGGATGGATCGCCGAGCGTTACCCGGGCATTGTCCGATCCGTAGTGTCCGCAGGCCATGAATTGGCAAGCCATGGATACGGTCATCAGCGCGCGACAACTCTAACTCCGGCGGAATTCCGTGAGGACATAAGCCGTTCTAAAAGCCTGCTGGAAGATATAGGGGGTGTGGCCGTCATCGGTTATCGCGCCCCCAGCTTTTCCATTGGACATACAAACCTTTGGGCGTTGGAACTGCTATCGGAGACGGGGTATCTCTACAGTTCCAGCATTTATCCCATCGCTCATGACCATTACGGCATGCCTGGCGCGCCACGTTTTCCCTACCGTCCAGAGCAATGCCCCGTCATTTTGGAGATGCCGCCAACGACAGTGGATTGGCATGGTCGTAATTTGCCTGCTGCCGGTGGCGGGTATTTCAGGTTGCTACCATATGCGGCGTCGCGCTGGCTCATCGGCCATGTCAATGGGCATGACCACAGGCCTGCAATGTTCTATTTTCATCCCTGGGAAGTCGATCCGGAGCAACCCCGCATACCTGGGGCGCCCTTGAAGAGTCGTTTTCGCCATTACGTCAATTTGCGCAGAATGGAATCGAAGCTGGACCGCCTATGCAGGGATTTCCGCTGGGGGCGGGCCGACCAAGTCTACGCGCTCGAACTCGCCTGATCCATGAAACCTACCGTTCGCCCTGCCCGGGATGGGGATGCCGCTGCCTGGGATGCGTTCGTCCAGACTCTTCCGGCAGCCACGTTCTTCCATCGTTTTGGGTGGAAACGGGTTATCGAGGAGGCTTTCCGGCATCGAACCCACTTTTTGCTGGCTGAACGCGCCGGGATCATAGAAGGGGTGCTGCCCCTCGCGGAAATCAAGAGCCGACTGTTCGGCCATAGTCTCGTCGGTTTGCCGTTCTGCGTGTATGGCGGTATCGCCGCCGCCAACCCCGAGGCCAGGGCGGCATTGGACGAGCAAGCCCAGAAGCTCGCAGAAGAGTTGGGAGTCGGCCATCTGGAATACCGGGATCGGGATACCCCCCATGACATCGAGTGGCCGGGTACCGACCTCTATGTGACGTTCCGCAAGGAAATCGACCCGGATGTGGAAAAGAACATGCTGGCCATCCCCCGCAAGCAGCGGGCCATGGTCCGCAAAGGGATAAAGAACGAGCTGATCTCTGAAATCGAGGCTGGCGTGGATGGCTTCTTTTCAGTTTTTGCCGACAACGTCCGGCGTCACGGCACTCCAGCCTTGCCCAAGCGGTTTTTCGCCTTGCTGAGAGAGGAGTTTGGCGACGATTGCGAGGTTATGCTGGTACGCGCGCCTGATGGCAGATTGATCAGTGGCGTGCTGAGCTTCTATTTTCGGGATGAGATTCTGCCCTACTACGCAGGGGATACCGAGGACGCCAGAGGGCTGGCCGCGAACGACTTCAAGTATTGGGAACTCATGCGACGTGCCTGCGAGCGGGGTATCCGCGTGTTCGACTACGGCCGCAGCAAGGTCGGAACCGGTCCCTATGACTTCAAGCGGAACTGGGGCTTCGAGCCCCAGCCCTTGTGTTACCGCTACAAGCTCTTCAAGGCGGATCGGGTGCCGGAAAACAACCCCAACAATCCCAAGTACCGCCTGTTCATCGAAGCCTGGCGGCGTCTGCCCCTGCCCGTGGCGAATGTCCTGGGGCCGCTCATCGTGCGCAATCTGGGATAAAAGGTTGATTGTTGAAGCGCGATCTGCTCTTCCTGGCCCACAGAATCCCGTATCCACCCGACAAGGGTGACAAGATACGATCGTGGCATCTGCTGCGTCATCTGTCCCGTGACTGGCGAATCCATCTGGGCGCGTTTGTCGATGACCCTGAGGATTGGTGTCATGCCGACACGCTGAGGGAGATCTGCGCGGATGTCATCTTGCTCCCGCTGCATCCGGGGACACGCAAGTGGCGTTCTCTGGTGGGCTTGCTGACCGGCGATGCGCTTACCCTGCCGTATTATGGAAACACCGATCTCGACCGCTGGGTCCAGGCCAAACTTCTCTCGGGCGTTGACACGGTAGTCGTTTATTCCTCGGCCATGGCCCAGTACGTTATGGCCGCGAAGCATCGGCGCCGGGTCATGGATTTCGTCGATATCGACTCCGACAAGTGGCTGCAATACGCGCAGACCAAGCCCTGGCCACTTTCCTGGCTCTATCGTCGCGAAGGACTTCGTCTACTTGATTGGGAAAGACAAGTGGCTGCCGAGTTCGACGCGAGCGTATTCGTGTCCGAAGTCGAGGCCTCGGACTTCAGGAAACTGGCTCCCGAATCCGCCGGGCGTATCGGGTATTACAACAACGGTGTCGATGCGGAGTATTTTTCACCCGCGGCCAAGTATCCGGATCCCTACCCTGCTTCCACCAGTGCGCTGGTCTTTACGGGTGCAATGGATTACTGGCCGAATGTCGATGCGGTGGTCTGGTTCGCCAAGGAGGTTTTGCCGCGCGTTCTGGGGGAGCACCCCGGAGCAGTTTTTTATGTCGTCGGCAGCCGGCCAGTTCCCGAGGTCAAAGCCCTGGCCGGCCCCGGCGTGGTGGTCACCGGCCGCGTGGAAGACGTCCGGCCCTACCTCGCCCACGCCGCCGCCGCTGTCACACCCTTGCGGATCGCCAGGGGTATCCAAAACAAGGTCTTGGAGGCCATGGCCATGGCGAAGACGGTCATTTCCAGCCGTCAGGCCATGGAAGGCATCGCTGCCCGCATCGGAGAGGAGATCCTCCGCGCGGATGACGCGATCACTTTCGCCGCCGCGACGAGCAAAGCCTTGTCGGGCTTCGACTGCGGCAAGGCGGCGCGCGCGCGCGTGATCGCCGACTATTCTTGGGATTCGAACCTTTCCAAGGTGGATGTGTTGCTGACCAAAGGGCCGCCGGCATGAATGGGGTGTACAAACCCTGGGTGCCGGGCATTTTGGCCCTGGTCATCGTCTGGATGGTGCTGATCCTACTGCTGGAGCCCGCCGGGTCCAGCATGGTTGCGGTGTGGGACAGTTCGGAAACCTATACCCACGGTTACGTCATCATGCCCATCGTCCTGTGGCTGATCTGGCGTGACAGATATGCCGTATTGGCCACGCCAGCCCGTCCCGATCCTTGGTCTTTGATACCGGCGCTGATGGCTTCCCTGCTCTGGCTGGCGGGGCGCGTGGTCGGCGCCCAAGTGGCGGAGCACTATGCGCTGGTTCTCCTCTTGATCATTTCGGTCTGGGCGCTCTTTGGCCGTGCCATGGCGCGAGTCCTCGCGTTTCCCTTGTTTTTCATGTTGTTGATGGTTCCCGCCGGCGATTCTCTCGTCGAGCCGCTGATCCATTTCACCGCCGATTTCACCGTCGGTACGGTGCGCCTGCTGGGTATTCCGGTTTACCAGGAAGGAACCTTCCTCACGCTGCCGACAGGCCAGTGGAGCGTGGTCGAGGCCTGCTCGGGCATCCGCTACTTTCTCGCTTCCATTGTCCTGGGGTGGCTGTATGCCTATCTGACCTATCGGACCTGGTGGAAAAGGCTCGCGTTTGGCGTGGCATCCATAGTCGTCCCGATCCTTGCCAACGGGCTGAGGGCAACGATCATTGTCCTTCTTGGCCACTACTCCAGCATGACCTTGGCGGTGGGTGTGGATCACTTGATCTATGGGTGGATCTGGTTTGGCGTTGTCATGCTGATCATGTTCTGGGTGGGTGTCCGCGGGCGTGAGGATCTGGAGGTTGCTCCAGGAGGCGATGTCGACAAGGCTATCGCCCAACCCAGGCCAGCGTTCACGGTGGCCGTCGCTTTGATTGTGCTGGTGGCTGTGGCACCAACGTACGAGCGAGGAATCACCTCCAAGCCACCCATTCCTTCGCCGTTGTCGCGGTGGGAGCCACCCGCAGCGTGGCATGCCGCAGACCAACCGGTCACACCATGGCGGCCAAGGTGGCGTGGCATGGACGACGAACGCGTTCACCATGGAACCCGAGGCAACTCCCGGGTCATGCTTTTCCTTGCCTGGTATGGCGCCCAGCGCCAGGGGGCGGAACTGATCAACTCGCAAAACGTGCTGGTCACGGAGGACAACAGCGAATGGCGCAAAGTGTATGAGTCCCCCGCGACGGTGACACTAACGGGAGGCGAGTTGGCCATTCAAAGGGCGCTGCTGATGTCGCCCGTTACCGGCCAGCGCTTGCTGGCATGGTATTGGTACCGTATCGATGGCGAGGATGGTGCCAGCAGCATCAAAGGGAAATTGCGCCTCGCGCTGAGCAAACTTGCCGGCCGGGGCGATGCCGCCGTCGGTATTCTGGTCGCGGCACCCTATCAGGAAAAGCCCGAGGAGGCGGAGCCGGCGCTGAAAGCGTTCCTGGAGGAGACTCGACCTTCCCTATACCGGGTGATCGATGCCGCGAGGTCCGGCCATGCGCCCTGAGCCACCCCTGGTTGCCCATGTCGTTTACCATTTTGGTACCGGGGGCATGGAAAACGGCATGGTGAATCTCATCAACCACCTGCCTCCGGATCGCTTCCGCCACGTGGTGATCACCCAATGCGGTTACGGCGATTTCCGCAAGCGCATCACGGCCCAGCCGGTTGAGTTCCATGACCTGGGCAAGCGGCCGGGCCATGATTACAGCTGGATGCCGCGTTTGTACAAGCTGTTTTCGAGGCTTCGTCCGGACATCCTCCACACCCGCAACCTGAACGCCATGGAGGCCCAGTTCGTTGGCGCCGCTTGGGGAGTGAGAGGCCGGGTCCACGGCGAGCATGGCCGGGACATGTACGACATCGATGGCACCAATTGGAAGTACAACCTCATGCGGCGTGCCGTTCGCCGCATCACCCACCAGTACATCGCCGTCAGCAAGGATCTGGAGAATTGGCTGCGGGACACGATTCACGTGCCGGATTCCCGCCTGACCCAGATATACAACGGCGTGGACAGCGTAAAGTTCCACCCCCGACAAGGTGACCGTCCATCCGTGGCACCGCATGAATTCTTCGAGGGTGCCACTTGTGTCATCGGCAGCGTGGGCCGCATGGCGGCCGTCAAGGATTACCCCACCCTGGTCCGTGCCTTCATCGAATTGTGCCGACTTGCTCCGGACTCCACCGGCCTGCGTCTCATCATAGTCGGCGACGGCCCCGCCAGAGCCGAGTGCCAGGCGATGATCGATGCCGCCGGCCTCACTCGCCAAGCCTTGTTTCCTGGAGATCGCAGCGACACCCCGGACTGGCTTCGGACATTCGATGTTTTCGCGCTGTCCTCGAAGGGGGAGGGCATCTCGAACACCATCCTGGAAGCCATGGCAACAGGTCTGCCCATCATCGCCACACGCGTGGGGGGGACGCCGGAATTGGTGGAAGAGGGTGAAAACGGCCTAATGTGGACGCCGGGAGATGCCGATAGTTTGGTGGACATCCTGGCCGAGTATGTCGGCGACCCCGATCGCCGCCAGCGCGAGGGCCTGACGGCCCGGTCCAGGGTAGAGCGGCGATTTTCCTGGCCTGTGGCGGCAGCGGCGTACCAGGCCATATACGAGAAACTGACATGTGCGGCATAACCGGCATATTCGATCTTCGCGAGCAACGCCCCATCGAGAGGGAAGTGCTCCGGCGCATCAACGACATGCAATGGCATCGGGGGCCCGATGAATCCGGCCTCTACCTGGAGCCTGGCCTGGGCTTCGGCCACCGGCGACTGTCCATTATCGACATCGCCGCCGGCCAGCAGCCCATGTTCAACGAAGACGGAACTGTCGCGGTGGTTTTCAACGGCGAGATCTACAACTTCGTCGATCTGATCCCCGAGC
>WBZL01005288.1_pt1 | contig 10730 bp, 10 predicted proteins | sample 5204291 | NCBI WGS metagenome assembly WBZL01 (sample SAMN12344345, study PRJNA552823) | activated sludge metagenome | biome: Activated sludge suspended growth; feature: Nitrification reactor; material: Wastewater; isolation source: activated sludge from nitrification reactor of wastewater... | reverse complement strand
ATTAATCTATAAAAATCAGCACTTAATGAGGTGGTTCGGTACAAGCCCTGCCACCACCCCCCTATCCCGGGACGTTCGCTGAAGTTCCGCCAACATCCACGCGCCATTTCAGAGATGATATTCTGGTCCCGCAGGCTGTGGTCGGCTGTGGCCGGTGATCGGTTTATCTCATGCGGCAGGTTGGCGGCGAGGCGAAATGAGGCAGGGATGGGGGCCAGTTGCCTCGCCGCACTCAAAAGCCTCTAGTGCATGACGGCGCAACGCGCGCTCTTCATTCGACCAGCGCACGGCCGGCTTCTGCAAACGTCAGCACATGCTTTGGCCATTGGCGCCCAAAGGCCATCAGCCGGAGCGACGGACTCCGGCAAAATACCCAAGCACGAATGAGGCGACCAGGACCATCTGGACCTTGCCGAGTTCATCGTGCCAGCCGATGACCTGGCGCCCAAACAGTACAAGTACGACAAAAAGAGAAAACGCCAGCACGTTCATGTTGCTCTCCCGCGTAGCATGCCTGGTCCTTGCACGAATTCGCGGCAACGAGTTTGTCCTGTCATGCCTAAGGAAAGATGAATCTTGCCCTGCGGCCAGCGCACCGGTATCGGGCAAGCGCACCCCGAACTCCTGCCGAGAAAGTCCGCCTGATGAAGATGCGAGTCCATGTTACGCTCAAGAACGGCGTGCTCGATCCTCAAGGCAAGGCCATCCATCATGCTTTGGAGGGCCTTGGCTTTTCGGGAGTCAATGGTGTCCGGCAGGGCAAGCTCATCGAACTGGACGTCGAGGATACGGTGACGGACGCCATGGTTGAGGACATGTGCCGCAAACTGCTTGCCAACACGGTGATCGAGAACTTCCGCATCGAAAGGGCCTAGGGCCATGAAATCCGCCGTCATTGTCTTTCCGGGTTCCAACTGCGATCGCGACATGGCCGTTGCTCTCGAACTGGTGACCGGCCGGGCCCCCGACATGATCTGGCACCGGGAAACCGAGCTTCCCGATGGGCTGGACATCATTGCGGTTCCGGGCGGGTTTTCCTACGGCGACTATCTTCGTTCCGGAGCGATGGCGGCGCAATCACCCGTGATGCGCGCTGTCGTTCAGGCTGCCGGTCGCGGCGTTTGCGTGCTTGGCGTTTGCAACGGGTTCCAGGTGCTGACGGAAGTCGGCCTCTTGCCGGGTGCTCTGATGCGCAATGCGGGAATCAACTTTGTCTGTCGCGATGTCTCGCTCAGTGTCGCCAACAGCCAGTCCATATTCACAAGCCGTTATGAACAGGATGAACTGCTTACCATTCCGGTGGCCCATCACGACGGAAACTATTTTGCCGATGCGGGCACGCTGGAGCGCCTCGAAGGCGAAGGTCGCATAGCGTTCCGGTACATGGAGCAGGTCAATGGCTCGGCTCATGATATTGCCGGCGTGCTCAATGCCGAAGGCAATGTGCTAGGGATGATGCCGCATCCGGAACGCATGGTTGAGGCTGCCCATGGGGGAACAGACGGGCTTCGCCTCTTCGAAGGTCTGGTCAGTACAGTGATGGCCTGACGCCCGGCTGGGCCGGTGGCTCGTTTTCGACCAGCGCAAGCAACTCGGACAATGTAAACGGCTTGGCGAGAATGGGCCGCCCGCGAAACGCCTCTGTGGGGATTGCGCCTGTATCCGCGCTCATGAAATGAACGGATAGCTCACGAAAACGCGAAAGTGCGGCATCGGCCAACTCTGGGCCACTCATCCCGGGCATCTGAACGTCGGTCAGGAGCAGGGAAACGGTCTCGTCCAGAAGGGCAAGCGCGGCGGCGCCGCAGTCCGCCTCATCAACCTGGTGTCCGTTGTCGCGAAGAGCATCCGCCGTCATCTGGCGGATACGGCTGTCATCGTCGACAACGACTATTCTCACGCAATGGCACCCACGGCCCTTCCAGCCTCGGCAAATCGGCCCAGCACTGTTTCGATCTGGTCTTGTGTATGTTCAGCGCAAAGCGAGCACCGCAGAAGATAGGTCCCCGCAGGCGTTGCAGGTGGCCTCGCCATGTTCACATAGACACCAAGAGCAATCATCTTGTCCCACATGCTGACGGCCTGATCCTGATCGTCAAGCAGGACCGTAACGATCGCCGATTCAGGCGTATCTGTCGGCAGGCGGAAGCCAAGCTGCTTGAGGCCCCCGTGAAGCTGGCGCACATTTTCCCAAAGATGCTGCCGCTTGTTATGCGCATGCATCAGTTTTCGAATGGATGTCGCGGCCGTTGCAACCACGCTCGGGGGCAGCGACGCCGTGAAGACATAGGGTCGGCAGACCAGGCGGAGAATTTCAAAACTCGGGTGGTTGGAAACAACAAAGCCACCCACTGTTCCCACGGACTTGGAAAAGGTCCCGACGACGAAATCGACGTCCCCTTCGACTCCTTGCGCTTCATAGACGCCCCGGCCGTTGGGCCCAAAAAAGCCCATCGAATGCGCTTCATCGACAAGCACTTGCGCGCCATGCTTTTTCGCAACGGCCACCATCTTGTCGAGCGGGGCAATATCCCCAAGCATCGAATAGACGCCTTCAAGCACAACGAGCTTGGCTGCTTCGCCGGGAAGACGTCCCAGGCGCTTGTCGAGATCCTCGACACTGTTGTGGCGGAAACGCACGATTTCGGCATTGCCGAGAAAACAGCCGTCATAGATCGAGGCATGGCTGTCTGCGTCGAGGATGACATAGTCACCCTTTCCGGCCACGGTGGAGACAAAGCCGAGATTGGCCTGATAGCCGGTCGAAAAGACCATGGCATGCTTTGTGCCGTAAAATTCCTTGAGCGCCTCTTCCGCGTCGACATGGTCGCGGAAGGTTCCGTTCAGGCAACGGCTGCCGTTGGTGCCCGAGCCAAACTGTTCCAGGGCGTCCTTGCCGGCACGGATCACGTCCGGGTCAAACGTCATTCCCATATAGTTGTAGGTGCCAAGAAGGATCGTGTCCTTGCCCTTGATAACGGCCTCTGTCGGGGATTTGACTTCGTCCATCACAATGCCAATCGGATCTCGGACGCCAGTCGCCATCAGCGCCGCCTTTTCCGCGATCAGGGCATCGAATTTTGAGAACAGGTCGGTCATTCGGACTTCAACTTCACAACAGCATCGACAAGCTGGCCGATGTTTTCGATTTCGGCCTGCATATTCATCGTGATGAGAATATCGAATTCGTCTTCGATGGCCGCCACGAAGTCCATGACAGTCAGGCTGTCCCACTCAAGATCATGCTGAAAGCTTGTTGCCTCGGTCAGCGCGATGCCCTTCTTGTTGAAGGGCTCGATCTGTGCGGCAATGGTTTCGGCTATGTCAGCCCGGTCTGTCATGTCAAATCCTTGTAATTTTATGTCGCAGCTATTTCACCAGAATGCGGCAGGAAGGCGGCAAGACTTGTGCATTCATTTGCGTGTTGGTGACAAGCCTGCAGCCCGGATTCCCTCCTTGGCACAAGCTTCGTCGTCGGCGGGGGCTTCGCCAGAAGCGCCAACTGCGCCGATCAAAGTTCGTCCGTCCGCACCGTACACGGGAACGCCGCCGCCAACTGTAACGACATAGGGCGCTGCAGCAAATCCGGGCGTCGACTTGACAGCCTCTTCCATTCCGGATGTGGCAAACCCCCACAAAGACGCCGCTTTGGCCTTATCAACTGCAAACGCCATCACGCCTTCTCGATTCCCGTCCATCCGCATCGCAAGGACGACATGCCCTCCCGTATCCACAACCGCGATTGCGTGACTTTGCTGTTTGGATGCCGCCAGGGCACGGCAGCCGCCCACAATGGTTTCAGCGGTCTTCAGGTCAATCGACGCCGGAGCCGACTGGGCCATGATTATCTGACTCGATGCAATACCGATTAACACCAGCCATCTCATTCTCACCGCTCCCTAGTCCGTGTCGAAAAGCCCTGCCAGCTGTTCGACCATTGTGCCGCCTAGTTGTTCAGCATCCATGATTGTCACCGCCTTCTGGTAATAGCGGGTCACATCATGGCCGATGCCAATGGCGCAGAGTTCGATAGGCGAACGGTTCTCGATCCAGCCAATGACCTGGCGGAGGTGGCGCTCGAGATAGGCCCCGTTGTTGACGGACAGGGTTGAATCGTCAACCGGTGCACCATCGGAAATGACCATCAGGATCTTGCGCTCCTCCGGCCGGGCGATGAGCCTGCCATGCGCCCAGAGCAGAGCTTCACCATCGATGTTTTCCTTCAGCAATCCTTCCCGCATCATCAGGCCGAGCGACTTTTTTGCCCTTCGCCAGGGTTCGTCGGCAGCCTTGTAGAGAATGTGGCGCAAGTCGTTCAGGCGACCGGGCGACGGAGGCCGACCGGCAGCGAGCCAGGACTCCCTGCTTTGGCCGCCCTTCCAGGCGCGCGTGGTAAATCCGAGTATCTCGGTCTTCACGCCGCAGCGCTCAAGCGTCCGCGCCATGATGTCGGCGCTGATCGCCGCAATCGATATGGGGCGGCCGCGCATCGACCCGGAATTGTCGATCAGGAGTGTGACAACGGTATCCCGAAACTCGGTGTCGCGCTCAACCTTGTAAGACAGCGAATGGCCCGGCGCCGTGACGACGCGCGCCAGACGGGCCGCATCCAGGATACCTTCCTCCTGATCAAAGTCCCAGCTCCGGTTCTGCTGGGCCATCAGCCGCCGCTGGAGCCGATTGGCCAGTTTCGTCACGGCCCCCTGCAGGTGCACAAGCTGTTGATCGAGATAGGCGCGCAGGCGTGTCAGTTCGTCCTCGTCGCACAGGTCGGTCGCCGCGATCACCTCGTCATATTTGTCGGTCCACATCCGGTAATCGAAACTTGGCGGCAAATCCGAAAGTGGCCGATTTGGGCGCACTGGCAACATGCCGTCTTCGCCCTCGTCTCCCGGCTCGCCTTCTGCCTCCATTTCGGTATCAGATTCGGCTTGCTGGTCATCGCCGTCTTCGGCGTCCCCGTCACTGGCTTCGGCTCGCGCATCCATTTCCGATTGCGATTCGCCGTCTTCGCCCTCTTCCTGGCTTTGATCGGACCCGTCTTCCTCTTCCGAGTCCTCATCACTGCCGTCTTCATTGGGATCAAATTCGTCGTTCGCGCTGACGAGGTCGAGGTCCGCCAGAAGCTTTTGCGCCAGTGTGGCGAATGCAGCCTGATCATCAATGGCCAGGCCAAGTCCGTCGAGATCGGCCCCGCCTTTCTCCTCGATCCAGTCCCTGACCAAGGCAAGACCGTTGGCAGCCACCTCTGGCGGGGCGTCGCCTGTCAACCGCTCCCGCACGAGCAGGCCTATGGCAGAGGACAATGGCACTTCATCTTCGGCGAGCGCCCGCGCGATCGGGTCAGACCGCATCCGCATCGTCAGTGCATGCGAGAGATTGGCTCGCACGCCCTCCATTGCCTTGGCGCCCAGCGCGTCAATGCGTGCTGATTCGATCGCGTCGAACACTGCCGCAGCCGTCGGGTCTGCGGGCCGGTTTTGCGCGTGCAGGCTTTCGTTGTGATGGCGCAGGCGCAGAGCCATTCCATCGGCAAATCCGCGCGCTTCAGCGACCTGGTCCGGCGGCAGGGATCGGCCTGGCATCGGAACCCGAAAGTTCTTGCCGCTCTGGGTCGGCGCATCGGCAGTGAACGCAAGCTCGATTTCCGGCTCGTGCGCCATGGCGCGGGCAGTTCCCGCCAGAACGGACTTGAACGTTTCAAGAGGCGATTGATCAGACATTCTGGCCATGCCTTAGACGCGAATCAGCCGGGGCGGAAGATTTCGTTTGCGCCCGATCGAACGCGTGAATTGCCTTTCCCGCTGCTAACCATTTGTTCGCTTTCCTTCATTATGGACCAAGTTTCGGAAAACGGGCGATTTCCCGCCATGTTTCGAGGGACTTGGGGCAGTGCCGGACCATACAGGACAGGAGTGTGTGTCGCACGCCGGTGAAACCGGATTGCACATCGTCCAACGGCCTGGGCAAGCTGCGCCCGATGTTGCGCCATGAAGGGGCGGGCCCGCGCCGCAGAGCGTAGAGAAAATGTGAGCAATCGGGATCGGCGTCTTTCCGTCCTTCTCTGGGCGGCGCTTTTCTCGCTGATCTGCGGAGCAATCGAATTTGGCCAGCCACTTGAAGACCTGATCCAGGCGGGGCGGGATACACTGCGCGCCCGGGACTCAAAGATCGATGCCGTTGTCATCGGGATTGACGACAAGACCGCAAACGAACTCGGCGGTCTGGATTATCCCCGACACATTGATGCCGAGGCCGTAGACAAGCTCTTTTCCATGGGGGCTCGAAGAGTCTTTTTCGACAAGGCCTATGCCGACCCCACAACACCGAAGGAGGACGCCGCGTTCATTGCGGCGCTGAAGCGCCATCCCGGCCGCGTCTACCTCGGAGTCATCAACACCAAGGACGCCGCAACCGAGCAGAAGGTCGAAATCGGCCCCCGCCCGGAATTCGTGACGTCAGCGCGCCTCACGTCATTGAATGGAAAGATCACGCCGTTCGGCCTTTCCGTGCGCATTCCCTACAACGGCACTCTGAACGGCCAGCGAGTCCGGTCCATGTCGACCGTAATCGCGAACGTGGATGTGGACAGCTGGGATCATTATCGCCCCGATTGGGCTATTCGGGCACGGTCGATCCCGACATTCAGCCTTGTTGATATCGTGCGTGGCCGTGTGCCGGATGCACGGATTGCCGGGCGCGATGTCGTCATCGGGCCAACAGCGGCGGCCTTCAACGACTTTCACCATATCGCATCGCAAGGCTGGCTGCCCGGGGTCTATTTCCAGGTGATTGGTGCCGAAACATTGCGGCGTGAACAGCCCGCCTACTGGGGCTGGCTGCCGGCCTATCTGATCGCCCTGGGGCTTGCCGTTACGCACCTATACTCCCGGCGGATGAGCACGGTGTGGATCACGGCGGGAGCTGCCGTCGTCCTGCTCGGCCTCGTGCCGATTGCTCTTGATGAGAAGCTGATTACCGTGGATGTGGTGCCCGCAGCCCTGCTGTTTTCTGTCATTGCCTATCGCGCGACGACGTTGCGCAGGGTCTTGCGCAGCAGCCAGACGAACATCGTCTCTGGTCTGCCCAATCTTGCAGCATTGCGCTATTCCGGCAGAACGCGCCAGGCCACGCTGATTGCGCTCAAGATGCGCAACTATGCGGAAATCGCGGCCAGCTTCGACCGGCTTGTCGAACGCGCCGTGATTGACGAAATCCGTCGGCGCGTGGCCCTGAGCGGGGACGATGGCGAAATCTTCCACAGCGAAGACACGCTGCTGTGGTTTACCGATCTCCCGATGGGAGAGGATTTGGCCCATCATCTGGAAGGGCTGAAGGCCATACTCAGCACGGCCCTTCCCATTGACGGGCGCGAAATCGATATGTCCATCGCCTTCGGGGTCGATGCCGACGTCCAGCGACCCATGACGAGCCGTATCGGCAGTGCCATGCTCTGTGCCGAGGAAGCCGCACGCGCCAACGATGTATGGAAATTCTACGATCCGGAGCGCCTGCACGAAGCGGCCTGGCAACTGTCGTTGCTCAGCAGGTTGGACCAGGCCGTCGACAATGGCGAGGTCTGGGTCGCCTTCCAGCCCAAGCTTGATGTCAAGAGCAACCGGATCATGGGCGCCGAGGCGCTTGTCCGCTGGAGCCATCCCGAACGCGGCCAGATCGGCCCGGACGATTTCATCTCGGTTGCCGAAAAGCACAACCGCATCGAAAAGCTGACGGCGTTTGTCCTGGATCAGGCCGTGGCGGCTGCGGCCCGGATCAACGACCAGGGCTGGGACTTTGCGATCTCCGCCAATCTCTCCGTCCAGTTGCTGCAAAAGCCCGATCTGCTCAACTTTGTTGACCGGATTCTCAAGAAGCACAATCTTTCGCCGTCCAAGCTGATTTTGGAAATCACGGAAACCGGCAAGCTTGATCGCAACGGATCGGGCATCGCCATGATGCGCTCACTGGTCGAGCATGGCATTCGCGTGTCCATCGACGACTATGGGACCGGGAATGCGACCTTGGACTATCTGAAGATCCTGCCCTCGCATGAGGTCAAGATCGACAAGCAGTTCGTTGCGGACATTGATTCAAACAAGGATGACCTGATCCTCGTGGAATCCACGATACGCATGGTTCATTCTCTTGGCCGCAAGGTCGTGGCAGAAGGCGTCGAAACCCAGTCGGTGCTGCGCGCCCTTGCGCGCCTGGGATGCGATCTCGTGCAGGGATATCTGGTCGGCAAGCCCATGACGCTGCCCGATCTCATGGACCGGATCTCCTCCCAAGACCTCCGCGTCGCAAACCGCAAATAAAGCCGGACCGGGGCGTCCGGTCGGCATCACGGCCTGCTCGGATCGCGTTGCACACGGCGGCCAACTGCACTCATCTATGCTGACGTCGGGATGCTGCCAATTCCGAAGCGATTCCTCTTTGGCGCAAATTGCATTATGGTTAATTTTTTGTTAACCATGCGAATCGGTAGGGGGCATTCTGCCTTCTTCACCTGCAGTCAGAGGGTACTTGTCATGTCGAAGAAAGCTAAGGTGCAGAAGCCAGCCCGCGGATTTTGGGCGTGGCTCGATGTTGTTCTCGGCATCCGCTAAGGCGCCAGAATTTCAATAGCACATGTTGCAAAGGCCCCGGTTTTCCGGGGCCTTTTTGTTTTTCCGGGATCGTCTGTCCTAATCGAACAGGCTGGACACAGAGCTTTCGTCGGCAATCCTCTTGATCGCTTCGCCAACCAGCGGCGCAATTGTCAGCCTGCGGATCTTACGGGCTTCGGGACCCGAATCGGGCGCCACGATCGAATCGGTCACAACAAGTTCGGTGAGTTCCGATGCCTCGACTCTCGCAATGGCAGCCCCGGAAAGAACGCCATGCGTGCAATAGGCCACAACGCCTTCAGCGCCCGCCGCCCTGAGCGCGGCAGCGGCATTGCACAGCGTCCCTGCGGAATCGACAATATCATCGATGAGAATGCAGAACCGGCCTTCGACATCGCCGATGATGTTCATCACTTCGGACTCTCCGGCACGCTCCCGGCGTTTGTCGACAATGGCCAGCGGCGCGTTGTCGAGACGTTTGGCCAGCGCGCGGGCACGCACCACGCCGCCCACGTCGGGTGAGACGACCATGATGTTCCTGTCGCCGAAACGCGCCTGAATGTCGGCCGACATTACGGGCGCACCATAAAGATTGTCGGTGGGGATGTCGAAAAACCCCTGGATCTGGCCGGCGTGGAGGTCCACGGACAGAACCCGGTTTGCACCGGCAGACGTAATGATATTGGCCACAAGCTTTGCGGAGATGGGCGTGCGCGGACCGGGTTTGCGGTCCTGCCGAGCATAGCCGAAATAGGGAACCACGGCAGTGATCCGCTTGGCCGATGCGCGGCGCAGCGCATCGATCATGATCAGCAATTCCATCAAATTGTCATTTGCAGGAAAGCTCGTGGACTGAATGACGAAGACGTCTTCACCGCGCACATTCTCATGAATTTCGACGAATACTTCCTCGTCTGCAAAACGACGCACGCTTGCGTCGGTCAGGGGAACATCAAGATAGTCTGCAATTGCCTTCGCCAGCTGCGGATTTGAATTGCCGGTCAAAAGTTTCATGCGCGCGCCCCCGTTCCTTCCCGATGCGCGGTTGCCTTAAATGGCGATGGACAGTTGGGGAAGGGGATAAGTCTCTCGAACAGCCTAAACATCGAGATTCGCCACATTGAGCGCATTCTCCTGGATGAACTCCCGCCGTGGCTCGACGACATCGCCCATCAGCTGGGTGAATATCTCGTCCGCGACATCGGCTTGCGAGGCTTCAACGCGCAGCAGGCTGCGATTCTCGGGGTCGAGCGTCGTTTCCCAGAGTTGCTCGGCGTTCATTTCGCCAAGGCCCTTGTACCGGCTGATTGAAAGACCCTTTCGGCCCGTCGCCAGGACGGCATCGAGCAATTCCGAAGGCCGCGAGATTGCGACACCCGCCGTCGACAGGGTGGCCGGCTCGTTCTCCGCGTCCAGTTCGGCAGCGGATGGCTCCTCAACGGCGGCAGGTGCCTTGCCGATGGGAACAAGCCGCGATCCAGTGGCGTAGTTGTCTGCCACTTCGGCCATCAGCGTGTGCAGGCGGCGCGCCTCCTGGCTTGCAATGAAGCTCGCCTCGATGATGTGATGATCGGTCACCCCGCGCCACAGCCGCTGGAGGTGATAGCCTCCTTCCGCACTCAGGCTTCCCTGCCATTGGCCGTCCGGATCGGCGTTCGTCAGCCAGTTGGCTGCAACAGCGGCCGCATTGCCCCGCTGTTCCTGTGTCAGCGCTGGATCAAGCGCACCCACGAGGGCCAGCCCTTCGATGATGGCCGGGTCATAGCGTTTGGGGACATAGCGCATCAGGCTGCGCATCCGCCGCGCATGATTGACGAGCGCAGCAAGGTCATTGCCGCTTCTTGCGCCACCTGTCGTTTCAAGAGCAGACAGGTTCACCCCGGCCTCGATCAGGAAATCGTCAAGCTTGGCGTCATCCTTCAGATAGACTTCGCTGCGCCCGCGAACGGCCTTGTAGAGCGGTGGCTGGGCAATGAAGAGATGCCCGTTCGCGATGATTTCCGGCATCTGGCGATAGAAGAATGTCAGCAGCAGGGTCCGAATGTGTGCGCCATCCACGTCGGCGTCCGTCATGATGATGATCTTGTGGTAGCGCAGCTTCTCGATGTTGAAATCCTCGCGGCC
>WBZL01005285.1_pt1 | contig 10732 bp, 11 predicted proteins | sample 5204291 | NCBI WGS metagenome assembly WBZL01 (sample SAMN12344345, study PRJNA552823) | activated sludge metagenome | biome: Activated sludge suspended growth; feature: Nitrification reactor; material: Wastewater; isolation source: activated sludge from nitrification reactor of wastewater... | reverse complement strand
TAGGGGAAAGGGCGAGGGTCCGCAGTTGGCCGAGTCCAGAAATTCCCACCCTCGATTTGCTTGCCGAAAAGCCGACATTCGATTCCCCTTGGCATGAGGAATTCAGATGTAACAGCCACGGGCCGCTTGTGGCCGGTAGCACGTATCGGGGGGCCTTCCGGAAAGCGGCCGGAGGTTAAATCCGTCCGACCGCCGGTGGTGACGTCTAGATTTCTGTCTGCTCGGAGATTTCTAGCGCGTCATCTACCTCGATTCCAAGGTATCTGACGGTGCTCTCCAATTTGCTGTGTCCAAGCAGTAGTTGAACCGCCCGCAGGTTCTTCGTCCTCTTGTAGATCAGCGTGGCCTTGGTCCGGCGCATAGTGTGCGTGCCATAAACGGTCGAATCGAGTCCTATGGCAGCAACCCAGTGATGGACGATCCGAGCGTACTGCCGGGTCGACACGTGAGGTGATTTGGCGAGGCGGCTTGGGAACAACCAATGCTCGGGCTTCAGGTTTGCCTTTTCTATCCACGCGGCAACGGCCGATCTGGTCGGTTCGGTCAGTTCAAATTGAACGGGCCTTTGGGTTTTCCGCTGCACGACCATGGCCCGCGCCAAAATCTGATTCCCGTGGGTGATGTCGCGAACACGGAGATTGACCAGGTCGCAACCGCGCAGCTTGCTGTCGATTGCGAGATTGAACATTGCCAAGTCGCGGACCTGATGCGCGTTCTGAAGCTGAATCCGGATGGCCCAGATGTCCTTTGGCTTAAGCGGCGGCTTCTGACCGACCAGTTTGCCTTTGTTCCAGGGTTCCCGGTGATGATTCGATTCCATGACAGACTCCTTTGTTGTTGATCGGAGTCTGATTGTTCTACCTAAGCGTCAAGGGCAGCTTTGGGATTGGATGCTGGGTGCGTCCTATCGGCCAACTGCGGACCCTCGCCCTTTCCCCTAAGCCGTCATCCAAGTGGCTGGTTCGCTCTGAAACCTGCCTGATCACTTACTTCAGAACGTCGGCCAGACCTGTCGTTCGCAAATTTCTGATCCAGTGGCTTAACTCAAGCTGCACCGGCGCGGCATTTAATCTAGGTTGTCTGGTTGGCCACGAAAAGTCCAGACAACTGATTCGATGCCAATCGCATCTTCGGGAGAAACTCCATCAACTCCACCAGACCCTTGCGCGCCGTGGCGGTATGGCAAACCAGTGCCGCCACCATTTTCTTGTCTGGATTTATCACCGGAACGGCGACACCGACCATCCCTCGAACGAACTCTTCCTTGTCCTCGCCGACCATCTTATCCCGCAGTCGATCGAGTTCTCTGTCGAGCGTTTTCCGATCGGTAATGGTCTGGGACGTCATCTTGGTAAGAACGAGTCGATCCAGCAGCTCACGTCTTTCGACAAGGTTCATTTGCGCAAGAAAGAGCTTTCCGCCAGCGGTGCAATGCAATGGGTGACGTGAACCCGGCACAATGTTCAGACGCAATGGCTCCGATGTTTCAACGCGTTCAACGTGAATAACCTGATCACCATCCAATGCAGTCAGGTTGCACGTTTCACCAATTGACTGAACCAGGGAGCGAAGAACTGCTCGGCAAGTTCGCTTGAAAGCATTGTTGCCGATTGTCTGTAGGGCCAATTGAGCCAAGCGGGGGCCCGGTATCAGGCCGCGCTCACCGACAAGTCGCGTCAGGTGATTGCTCTCCACCAATGCGTCGACCATCCGTGCCAGCGTCGCCTTGGGAATTTGCAGGCGCATTCCAATCTGAGATGGTGTCACGGGCTGGGTGGATGACGAAACCAGCTCAAGCACCAACAATGCTCGAAGCGCCCTCGCCTCGCTCTCTTTCGCCGTGTTATCAGCGTTGATGATGTGGCTATTCTTCATGGCTCTACTATTGAGACGACAATATAGCTTTCGGTCCACATTCCAGCAAATACCAGAAAATCCCTTGAGCTCCCATCAGTGCATGCCTATTAATGCACATATGCGGTTGGTTAGCAATTCTGAGCTGCAAACCAACACTACTAAAGGAACGAGGAGACCGCTGGATGCGCAGTTTCGATTACGTGATCGTAGGTGCTGGCTCGGCCGGCTGTACGCTAGCGAGCCGCTTGAGTGAAGACGGAAAGTATTCTGTGTGCTTGCTTGAGGCAGGTCCGGATGACCGGTATCCGTGGATACACATCCCCATTGGGTACGGTAAGACCATGTTTCACAAGGTCTATAACTGGGGATTTCAAACCGAGCCAGATCCGAACCTGAACAATCGTCAAGTTTATTGGCCAAGGGGCCGTGTACTTGGCGGATCGAGCTCGATCAACGGGCTCATCTACATCCGTGGCCAGAAGTATGACTACGATCTGTGGTCATCGATGGGCAATCCCGGATGGAGTTGGGATGAGTGTCTGCCGTACTTCAAGCGGCTCGAGCACAACGATCTTGGTGAATCAAAAACGAGGGGCGTCAATGGGCCGATGTGGGCGACAACCATTTCTGGTGGCGACACGTTGGTTGATGCATTCATAGCAGCGGCGCGTACTTGCGGAGTTCCTCATGTCAAAGACTTTAACGATGGCCGCCAGGAGGGAGTTGGATATTTTCAGCTAAGTACGCGCAAGGGTTTTCGCTGCTCGACCGCGGTCGCCTATCTGAAGCCAGCTCGTAACCGGAAAAATCTGACGGTAGAAACCGATGCTCAAGTGACACGCCTGGTGTTCGAAGGCAAGCGAGCGACCGGGGTGCAATACAACCAGCGCGGTCAATCAGTTGAAGTCAAGGCGAATCGAGAGGTCATCCTAAGTGCCGGCGCCATTCAGTCGCCGCAACTATTGATGCTGGCCGGGATCGGAAATACGGATCACCTTCGTAGGATGGGAATCAATTCTCGCCAGCACCTCCCGGGTGTCGGCGAAAACCTCCAGGACCACCTACAGTTTCGATTGATGTACGAGGTGAGCCAGCCAATCACTCTTAACGACACGCTCAATTCGCTATTCGGCAAGGCCAAGATCGGTATGCAGTGGATTTGGAATCGATCCGGACCTTTGGCTATCGGCATCAACATGGGTGGAATGTTTTGCCGTTCTCTTCCTGAAGAAAGCTCCACGCCCGACACGCAATTTCATTTCGCGACACTGTCGGCAGATCACGCTGCCGGCCAGGTGCACCCCTTCTCTGGTTGTACATATTCCGTGTGTCAGCTTCGCCCTGAATCTCGCGGCACGCTACGCTTGCGGTCCTCTGATCCGCTCGAACCCATGGAGATTCACCCGAACTATCTGTCCTCGGACACCGACAAGCGATTTGCGGTTGCAGCGGTCAAGTTTGCGAGAAAAGTGGCCGGGGCTGCCCCGATGAATCAGCATATGAAGCGGGAGTTTCGGCCCGGGCCAGACGTTAAGACCGATGACGAAGTTCTTGAATATTGTCGTCAGCATGGCACGACGATCTTTCATCCCTCAGGCACTGCGAAGATGGGGCCATCGAGCGACCCGATGGCGGTCGTAGATTCAACGCTGCGAGTTCATGGCATTGACGGTCTGCGAGTTGTCGACTGCTCGATCATGCCAACGCTGGTCTCGGGAAATACCAACATTCCCACGGTAATGATCGCGGAGAAAGCATCCGATTTCATACTCGAAAGCGCACGTCGCGCCTGACTATTTCTGAGGTCACCATGTCCGCACCTGAAAAAGAAAGCCCAATGAAGCAATTTTCGAAGTATTCCGTACCAGCTCAAGCAATGATCGACGCCTTCAAACGGTGCGGGATCGAATACGTGACAACCGTTCCAGACATGGTTCAGATTGCGCTACATCAAATCCTCGATGGCGGCGAGTCTGGACTGAGGGTAGTTCATTGCACGACCGAGGATCAGGCGATCGAAGTTGCGGGCGGGCTGTACGCCGGCGGGAAGAAGGTGGCGGTGATCGTCCAAAACCAGGGGTTGTACGCGGGCATCAACAGCCTGCGAGCGCTGGGCCTGGATTCGAAGGTTCCTCTGTTCTTTGTCATCGGTCAGTTTGGCAGAGAGTTCTCCAATCTGGGAAGCGATCCGCGCGATTCTAAGCGCAGGGTGGTGTTCCTTCTTGAGCCTCTGCTGGAAACACTGGGGGTTCCCTCCTGGCGCCTTGAGGGGCCGGATGACCTGCCCAACATCGAAGCGGCCTGGCAAGCCTCACGCGATCGTAGCGGCCCCACTGCGTTGATCGTCGGCCATTTTGTTGGCTGGTAAGCCCCTCCAAACGAATCCAGGAAAGCCATAACAATGAAAACTCTTGACGCCTGCAAGCTGCTTGATATGCACCGCGGGGATGCAATTGTTGTCTGCACCATGGGTGCAATGAATGCGCTCGATAAGCTGCCCGTCAATCCGCTGGCAATGGCTTGTGTTCCTTTGATGGGTGGAGCCGCCTCCATTGGCCTTGGGCTCGCCTTGGCTCGGCCAGAGCGCAAGGTCTTTGTGTTCGATGGCGATGCAAGCCTCCTGATGGAACTCGGTGGCCTCGTGTCGATAGCTCACGCCAAACCGAAGAATTTTTTCCACTTCGTCTTCAATAACAGCATCCAGTTTGCTGGCCTCGGAAATCTCGATACTCCGGGAGCTAGGCGCGCCGATATGGCGGCCATGGCGAGTGCGTGCGGGTTTGATTCCTCACAGCGCATAACAAATCTGGAAGATCTTGAGGCACGGCTACCATCGGTGCTCAATGGGCCCGCACCGTCGTTCGTCGAACTGGTCGTTGAATACGACAATCCTTCGCTCGGGATCGAGAATCCTGCCGTCGAGATGACTGACGAGCGGTTCTCCAGGATGGGTGACGAAATTCGCCGAATTCGTCGCCACCTCGGTTGCGATGCCGAGATTCGATCCTAGCGGAAGCCAGGTCAGGTATCCCTCGTCACAAGCGACGAGCTAGGGGGCACACCTATGCCAGCTATTGCACTTTTCATGGTGAGTATCTATAGCCCTCTTAAGCTATATAGCTTAAGAGGGCTAAGGTAACTAAGCAAGTACTGATTAAGCCAGTTATATAGAGGAGGTCATCGTGCCAGTTGACATTGCACCAACGCACTACAGACTAAGGAAGCAGAGAGGGTTCACAACCATGTCAATGCTGGCCGGCATCGCGTCATTTTCTACGCTCGGCGCAGTATGGGGAGTGATCTGGTGGTTGAACCTGTTTGATCGAGGACTGTTGCCAGCACCCTGGGAAGTTCTCAACGTATTGACTGTGCAGATGACAGAGAAGGAACTCTGGCTTGACATCCTCCTCTCGGCTCGGCGCGTTGTCGTAGGCGTGTTTTGCGGATTGGCAATTGCGCTGCCAGTCGGATTTATTCTCGGTTGGTACAAATCCGTTCGCGCCTTTATCGATCCAGTCATCAACTTCTTCAGGGCCTTGCCACCGATCGCGCTGATACCACTGGTCATTGTCTATTTCGGCATTGGTGAGCTCGCCCGACTCTCTGTACTCATTTACGCCGCGTTTTTCAGCAGCGTGATTGTAATTTACGAAGGCATAAAGATGATTCCGCCAATTTACATCCGGGTCTCGAAGGCTCTGGGTGCGACTGATTTCGAAATCTTCAAGCGAATCGTCGTTCCGGCGGCCTTACCTCATGTCTTGACGGCATTTCGTGTATCGACAGGCGTGTGCTGGACGACGCTGGTTGCCGCAGAACTTGTCGCTGCCGAGCGTGGTTTGGGCGCGGTAATCGTGAATGGTCAAAACTTCTTTCAAGTTCCCGTGATCTTCGTCGGCATCATCATGATTGGCGCGGTCGCAGTCATCATGGATCAGTTGCTGCGCTACGCAACAGCGCATCTTCTGACGTGGCAGGAGTCAATCTGATGAACACTCAACAGCAGGAAGCGCGAGAGCGCGTCATCTTCAAGAACGTTTCGAAAACCTATCACGGGGATCACGGTAGCGTGAAGGTTGTCGAGGACGTGTCCTTCAACCTCGCTGAAGGTGAGTTCGTATCCCTCATTGGTCCCTCGGGGTGCGGCAAGACCACCATGCTCCAGATGCTGGCCGGCTTTGTCACGCCGGACACCGGGAGCATTACCCTGGACGGAGCAGCCATTAAAGGGCCGGGTAGTGATCGCGGCGTGATCTTCCAGGAGTACGGTGTATTTCCCTGGCTGACAGTCCAAAAGAATATCGAGTTTGGACTTTCGCTGTCCTGTAACAAGCGGCTTGGATCGAATAGCAAGGAAATCGTATCCCACTACCTCAAACTGATGCACCTGAATGGCTTTGAGAATGCCTATCCAAAGCATCTTTCGGGGGGTATGCGCCAGCGCCTCGCTCTTGCCCGAGCTTATGCAGTGAATCCCAACATCCTGCTGATGGATGAACCCTTCGGTGCATTGGATGCACAGACTCGGCTGGCATTGCAGTTGCAGTTGATGGAAGTGCTGACCGAGGAACAAAAGACGGTACTTCTGATTACCCATTCAGTCGAAGAAGCGATCTTTCTGTCCAATCGAATCCTGATCATTTCTGCACGCCCGTCGCAAATCCTTCGGGTCGTTGATGTGCCATTTCCCTATCCGAGAACGCCGGAACTCACGGCAACCCCGGAATTTCAGAAGCTACGCCTCGAACTGGAGGAGCTGAGCATGCAGCAATACGCGAAGCAGCAGGAACTTGCAGCAGAGGAACAGTAACCCACAAAGGAGAAATCTATGAGCAACGTACCATCACGTCGTAAAGCCCTCGGCCAACTTGCGGCCATGTCGATAGCTCCCATGCTTGCCGCTAGTCCATTTCGACACGTCTATGCGCAAACGGCGAAACAGATTCGCGTCGGCTATCTGCATATTCCATCCTGCGACAGCCAAATGTGGCTGATGAAGGAACATGGACTGTGGGCAAAAGAAGGTCTCGACCCGGTATTCACGAAATTCAACACCGGTATCGAGGGGTTCTCTGCGCTCGTCGGAGGTAGCGTCGACGTATTCTCCACCGGTGGAGTTACCCACAATTTCCCTGCGCGCGGGCAGGGGATCGTGGTGCTGCCAAACACCGTTGAATGGGGCGGTCAGATATTTGGGCGCGCGGATGCAGGCGTCAATACTCTGTCGGATCTCAAGGGCAAGAAGATCTCCACGACTCTCGGAACAACGGGGCAGATCTTTCTACACACGGCGCTAAAAAGCGTCGGACTGGATTCAACCAAGGATATCGAGATCGTTAGTCAGAGCATGCCGAATGCGGTTACGTCCTACGTAACTGGAAGTATGGCTGCGGTCTCGACCTGGGTTCCGTTCAATCTCCGGGCGCGCGAGGCGAAATCGTCGAAGCTGCTGGCGGAAGCCCGTCAGTTTGCGTCGAAGGGTGCGGGTTACGTCATTACCGCCTATTCGACCAACAAAAAGATTCTCGAATCGAACCCCGACCTTATCCGCCGCTTGATAGCCGCCTGGGGGCCCGCCAATGAGATGCTTCGGACGAAGAAGGAAGAGTCAATCAATACGCTGCTGACGAAGTACTACAAGGGCGAAATGGAAGCAGCCGACATGACCGCGAACTTCGGTGCCATGGATATTCTTGGCAACGGGGAGTGGGCCGGGAAAATGACCGATGGAAGTTTGGCCGGAATGCTCGACTCGGTGACCAAACTGTTTGTCGAGTTCGGCGCGATGAAAGACCCGTTGTCGGCGTCCAAGTACGCAGACTTCAGCTACTACACAGCCGCGTACAAGAAATAAGCGCGGCTAGCACACAGGCTGTTGAGGGCGTCAGGCACGAGTAAGGTGTCCTGACGCCCGTTCAGGTCGAATCCATAGCCTCAGGATTGGAAGCACGAAAGAGAGCCATGATATTAAACGACGAAGAGAAGTCGATGCTTGCTGGGGAGCAAGGGCACGTCGCCAAGCAAGCCATCGAACATCAGATTCAGGTAGGTCGGTTTTTTGGTGCAGAGGATTTCGTACCCGTGACTCAGGCCCACATCATGGCCGATACCGAGAGTCTGGGAGAGGCTGGCGTCAAATGGCTTGAGAATTTGGCGGATGCTGGTGAAAAGGGCGTTCGCATTCCGACTATCACGGATCCGCGTGGCACTGATTTCACCAAGGCCGACAAGCTGGGCCAGACTGAATGGATGCTCTCTCTGGAACGACGGGCGATCAATGCGCTTCGGCGCCTGGGTGTCAGCATGACCGATACCTGCATCAACTACCAGACCATCGTCGCAGCCACCCGAGGAGAACACGTCGCCTTCGGTGATACCGGTGTCGTGATCTATACGAATTCGATTGGAGGCGCGAAGTCGAACTTCGAAGGAGGCCCTTCGGCGCTGGCGGCAGGTCTGACCGGACGTACCCCAAGATACGGCTATCATTTGGAACGTCACCGACAAGCGACACTTCGCATTCAGCTCGACTGGACACCTCGGGAGCTCAGCGATTGGGGTGCTTTAGGGGCGATTATTGGCCGCCTGTCAGGAAACTATTGGCAGGTTCCTGTAGTTGATGGATTTGACCGGTTTCCGGTCTCCGATGAAATCAAGCATTTCGGGGCGGCGATGGCCAGCTTCGGATCGACTGCATTGTTTCACCTGGTCGGCATCACTCCCGAGGCCCACTCTCTTGGTGACGTAGGAGGAGACAAGTTGCCGATTGCTCATCGGATTGGTGAAGGCGAAATCCGAGATCTTAAGAAGAGCTACGCCGCCGACAAGCATATCGACATCGTTGTCTTCTCGGCACCGCAACTCAGTTTGTATGAGCTCCGCGACTTGGCTGGACTGTGCCATGGCCGCCATTTCAAGCGGCCGCTTATGGTTACCACCAGCCCGCAGGTCAAGCCGGATTCGGACCGCTTCGGATACACAGAGACGATTGAGGGTGCCGGTGGGACGGTACTGACGGGGATGTGCTTCTACCAGTCCTACGCCCGCGAGATGAGCGAGGCCAACGGCTGGCGCCGGTTGGCTACGAATAGCGCCAAGCTGGTCAATATCCTCGGCGGTTACGGTTACGTACCGATGCTGGCCTCAATGAAGGATTGCGTTGATGCCGCTGAATCTGGAGAACTGAAATGACGCCGCTGAAGGCAAGGCATGCGATGGGCCAAAAGGTGACCGGAAGAGCGCTCGTGGCCAGTGACGGATTCTCTGCGAGATACGACCTTGACCGCATTAACGGCGTATTTTCCCGCTCAACCCACAAGCTGGCTGGTGAATCGTACGTCGACAAGATCCTGATTCTCGATACCGCAAAAGGGGGAGTCGCTACTGCCTGGATGCTTCACGAGATGAAGGCACGGAATATGGCGCCCATGGCCATCGTTCTTAACACCGTGAATACGATTTTGGCCCAAGGTGCAGCCATGGCAGGAATGACCATGCTCGCCGGTTTCGATGTCGACGTAACCAAGGCCGTCGAAAATGAGTCGATGGTTGAATTGGATCCGGAAACAGGGAGTCTGCGAGTACTGGGCTAATTAATCTGCGGAAAGTCAGCTAACGGTTTTACTGCTGACCGAGTAATACTGCATCGCGAAAGGCGAGATTGGCCGATTATGTAGATCGCTCGATTATGTGGACTGTCGCAGGTTGCATGTTTCGGAAGCCAAGCGTAGCGTGGCTTTTCGGCGATTGAGGTTGGCAAGCTCGACATAATTTCTGCGGCGATCTGAAGTAGTGGTTCCACATCAGGAGACCGCTATGAAACCCACCGCTTTTCACCGGGCCATGCCAAAGACTCAGTCATCTGCATTGCTCCCGGCACACATTTCTGGCGAGCGAGTTGTGCCGCTACGACGCACATCTGCGCGAGGTACGAGGGCTGGCGGCGACCACGCGGTAAGCGCCCGGGGAAGCCATCTATGCCCGGGCGCTTACGTACGACTGCTCCGCACCAGGGACCCGCCACTTGGCCACTAAGAGGATGGGCGTCTCTTTTGGGCACAGAGGGTGAGTTCAGGATTCCGGGGAGCATATGCTCAACAATCCAACTCGGGCTGGCAGCCCCACCGTCCGTTCAGGCCGATTATGCAGATCGCTCGATCACCGGGAGCACACAGGAAACAGCAGCGATTAACCAAGCGCTCATCGCGAGAAAAAACGAATTACTGTGGGGATCCACACAAAAATAAATCAATCACAAAATGCGGATAGCCGAAAAAAATTGGCGATAGTGATTTTGTCAGCTGGTAATTCCGGTACCAGGCCGGGTTTGGTTTGTGGTTTCAACCGAGCAGACAGCTATTTCCAAGCTACCAAAACAGCGAAAAAGGCCAAGTCTATTAACTGGAAATAATCCAGATATAATAAGCACATGCACAAAAGCATGAGTTCCGCATTTCCACTCAACAAGGGTTTCTCACTTGTTGAGCTTGCCGTTGCCCTCGTCATCATCGCGCTAGTTCTGGTGTTGTTCATAGGCGCCTCAAGCGGCTTCATCAGTTCGAAGCGCAACGAAGCGACGGCACTGAAGTTGAAAGCCATCGAGAACGCAATTGCACTTTTCGTTGCACAGAACAAAAGATTGCCCTGTCCGGCGGATGGCACAATCCCGGCCGGGACGTTTGGTTCTGGCGTCGAGAGTCCGCCAGGGGGCGGGGTTTGTAACCAGTTGTCTGGAGTGGTTCCTGCACTTACGCTCGGCATGAGCGAAGCAGACGTTCTCGACGGCTGGAACAACCGGATAACCTACCGAGTGTATTCAGACGTGCCCGGCAGCCTGACCAGAAACGACGGCATGGACATGAGCTGGTGTGATCCG
>WBZL01005284.1_pt1 | contig 10737 bp, 5 predicted proteins | sample 5204291 | NCBI WGS metagenome assembly WBZL01 (sample SAMN12344345, study PRJNA552823) | activated sludge metagenome | biome: Activated sludge suspended growth; feature: Nitrification reactor; material: Wastewater; isolation source: activated sludge from nitrification reactor of wastewater treatment... | reverse complement strand
CCGCCGCTGCGGGTCGAACTGGCAGAGGTGGGGCTACGGCCCCCGGTTGGTATGGGACCGTTGGTGTCGGAGGGGGGACTTGAACGCCGCCCTCAGCGGTGACGCTGCGTCCCGTTGCGTGCGCGTCCGTGCAGGTCAGGGTCGGTTTTCGTCGGGCCGTCGCGCCAACGGGTCACATCGTGTACCGGCTCGTACCACCCCGTTTCTTGGGCTTTCGCGGACAGATTGATGACAAGCCCGGTCGTGTCGCGCGTCGGACTTCCGCCTGCGCGGTTGCCCGTGTCGCACGCTTCGCGCCAGCTCTCCTCTCCGACGCACGCGCTTGTCATCACCCTCATCAGTTCCGTGTCGATCGACGTGGCACACATCGCGCCTGGCTCCCACCTCCGACATCGACGGATTCGGTTCGAGCTACACCACCTACGACGTCGAGGCGACGCCCGCTGGGGCGCGGCAGCCAGGGTTACCCATCACGGTGTCACCCGAACTTCTTCGGCACGCGGACCGAGATTCCCTTCGCCTTGCCGCGTGACTTCTTGGTTCGCAGGATGCTGCCCGATGAGCTGGAGAAGATCGAGTACCGCCCAGTCTTCGGATTGAGCAGCTGGAACCTTCCCTTGACCGCGCCCTTGCGCCCGCCGCCAGTGTTCTTCGCCATCCGCTCGCCTCCTACCCCACACGCTGGTGCCGGCAGGGTACAGCCGCCGTCGACCACGCGTGTCGGCCCAGGACTAGTGCCGAACAGGGAACGAGGAGCATGAGCTCAAAGTGATCCGACGTCTCGAGCGATGATCGCCGCATGGCGAGCGACACCCGTACCTTCCGCTTCACGCTCACGGTCGACGTCGAGCCCGGCCATCCCGCGTACGACGACCCCGAATGGGCCGCCGATGCCGCGTGGGGGTGCCTCTCGAACGAGTACGGCCTCCGAGCGACGTACACCCGCATCGAAAAGGTTCCTTCCTCGGAGCGAGGTTCAGTAGCCGAACAAGCAGAGACCTCGGACGTTGGTGTAGTTGCCGGGCTCGAAGAAGGTGGCAAGACGCTTCGAGACGGTGGCGAATTCCCGTCGCGGTGACATGGTCTCGTTCTGACGTAGCTCCCTGGGCACGAGCAGGAACAGGTAGTCGGCAGACGCGCAGATGTGGCACTTCCAGAAGTCGAGCAGGTCCATGTTGTTGATCGTCGTCTTACCTCGCTCGACCTCGAGAATGATCCCGGTGCGGTCGAGGGGCATGAAGTAGTCGGGCCGGAGAGCGCTCGCGTACTCCTTGAACAACCCCTTCGACTCGTCCTTGAAGCCGAGTTCCCGAGCCTGCTCCAGGAACACCGCTTGGACGGCCGAACTCGAGCGACCAGGTTGATTCGCCTCGAGGATGGCTTCGACGACCATCGCCTCCCGGAGGTGACCGAGCAACCGGTCCGCGATGCCGACAACCCGCCCGTACTCAGCGGTGGCGCGGTACTGCTCCTGCACGAAATCCACCCGCTCCACATGCGGAGCTCAGCCGATCGAACATGAACTCGCAAGCCAGCGCGCTGCGCCGCGGGCGTGGACACCGGCCCGCTCAAGTCAGGAACCTGGCGTCCATCCTCGTCAGGGTCTCCCCAGCTCATGCTCGATCACCCCGGGATTCGTGACCGTGGCTCGACCCACCGTCGTTTCGTCGATCCGCTAGGCACACGGTCTCCGGAGACCCGATGACAATGCTGGCGACGGTGGGCGCGAGCGCGATTCTTCGCTCGGCCATGTACGGGAGCATCTGCTCGTACCCAATGCGTCCGACGTGCGTCGGGTCAGCGGAGCACTTGCACTCGACGACCACAGCTGTGTCCTCTTCCTGACGAGGGCGAGGTTGGCAGCTGCTGCCCTTCAGCTGGGCAGTCGGATGGTGCAGGTGGACAGGTGGCGGATGCTACGTCGTGAGGTCCACAAGTCCTGGTCCCTCCCTGAGTGGCGTCGTCTCAAACTCCGCGGCGAAGCCGGCACTACCGGCGCGGATCACCGTCAGTCCGTCACGCACGAGGTCCCTCACAATGCGGCGGAAGGCAAAGGCATTGCTCGGATACCTGAATCCGACTGCTGCACGGATGTCCGACACCGGGTCACCTGAGCCTTCGCTGACCGACATGAGGGCAGCACGCAAGTCGCCGTGTCTCCCCCCATCGATGCACCACTGTCCGTCGGTGGGCTGGATGCACCAGCTCGATCCTCGCAGTGACGCACGACGAGCAGCGTGCTCCGCGCGCGCCCAGTAACTCCACGCGTGGTCGGCGTTTGTGAGCGTTACGCCATCGCGTCCGTCGAGCTCGGAAACGACATCCGCAACGCGATCCTCATCCGCCCATACGACTCCACGCGCATCGACGAGCGCATCGGAGGGCAACGACGCTCCCCGACTGGCCACACCAACTGCCACCCGTCTCAGGCCAGCCTCGTTGTGCACGGAGTAGGAGTCGACGTCCTCGGCGAGCGGCGCAGCCAGCCACCAGTCCGTCGGCCATGACTGCTCCAATACTCGTGTAGTCGCCCGCCATCGCTGGAGCGTTCCCAGCCCCACGTGGTCGCCGCGCTGTCGAAGCCGTTCCTCCACCTCGTGTCGGTCGCCGTCGGAGGAGCCGCCGAGGGATCGGCTGAGCGCGCCCCAAGCAGCCTCGCCGTGCAATGCCGCCGGAAGACCGCTCCCGGCCAGCAACTCCTGAAGCGGATCACCGTTCGGTTCCGCTGGAGGACGCCGTTCTGCATCGAACCACTCCGTGTGCAGTTCGACGAAGAGCCGGTCCCCTCTCTTCGCGGCGAGCTCTCGAAGTACTGGGCTGAGTTGCGCTCCCACGCACGCGCCATCGTCACGCGAGATTGAGATGATGTGACTGGCGTCACGACGCCATGAGACGTCCGTCGTCCCGGGCGATATGCCGACCGCGTCGGCAAGCGAGAGGGGGATGCTCCACTCGCCCCCTGCCAAGAGCTCATCGTCAACGTAGATCCGCAACGCCCAGCTGTCGCGGTGGAGGAAGCAGTTGCCGAGATCGCCCACCCATGGCCGGGCCCCGCCTCTTTCGACCTCCAGAGTGACGGCGCGCCGGTCGCGGTCGAATGTTGCGATCAGGCGATCGCCCGTAGCGACGCTCGCCTGCCGGAGAAAGCGGCCGTAGCCCCAGCTCATGCCACCCTCGTCGACCCTCACGGTTCCGACCGATGATCCGTCTGCTGCTGCGGCGTGGTAGTCGCGGTTGATGTAGCCGAAGCGATCTGCACTCGGGATCGCAAAGACACTCGCCTCCGGGCCTGTGATCGTCCATGACACCTGCAGGCGACCGTCCGGTGTGCGCGTCGACTCAGCGTGTCGGCGTCGACGCCGGCGGGTTGCAGCGACGCGCTGCGCAACCGTTGCATCGACTTCGCGCCCGCGCAGTGCCCAGAGGTTGCGGGCGGGCTGAGTGAGAATCGGGCTGAAGCTGGTGTACTGACCAAACGTCGCACCGTTCATGCCCCTCTCCATGCACGCCCGTCGCAACGCTTCACGGTCGAGCACGCCACCCGGAACTGCGCTCAACACCTCGACGAAGACCCGCTCCGTTCCCGCAAGTTCGGTCGCCGGGTCCAGAGCGACCGCCGCACGTACTCGCTCGTCCGCCTCCTCGAAGGACGGATGCGCGCGGGCGAACGCAGCAACGGCCTCCGCAGAGGGAAGGCGAGGAAGGCGGCCCTGCCTGTGGACGCGGTCGAGGGCCCCCATCAGATCAGCCATGGGCACCTCAGGCGCGACGGCGAGGACCTTCCGCAACGTGTTCTCCAACCTGTTCCTTCCTGTCGGCACTGTGGGATCCCACATCCAACTCCTGTTCAAAAAGCTGAGTGCAGAGTCGGACTTGGCGACACGACGAACGCCCTTGATCGTCTCGCGATCGACAGACAGACCGGCCTCCTCGGCCGCCCACGGCACGCTGCAGACGCCAACGGAGCGACAGAGGCGGCCGATGGAGTCCAGGATTGCCCTGTCGGTGTCGCCGTCGAAGAAGCCAGCACCCGCCAACTGCTCCTCTGCCCCGCCGAGCTCCGGGCGGATGATCCACCGCGCTCGCCCGTGCTCAGCTTCGGTGAGTTGGCGTCGGCCTAATGCGGGGAGCCACTCGCCGATGAAGAGGGAGAGGTCGAGTCGCCCGCGGGTGATCTTCTCTACGGCGAGAAGCTTCTCGCCGTCTTCCACACGAACGGGCGCAGCCCGCTGGAGTGTCGTTACTGCGGCATCGACGGCCGGCAGATAGAGATGGCGGACGCTATTCAGTCGATCGATCAGCTTCACCTGGAGCTGGCGGATCCGCTCCCGCGTGACGCTGGCCATATCGCCCGCTACCTGCAATGTCGCAGCCGGACCGGCGAGGCCCATGCGAGCGCAGAGGGCATCGAGCCGTTCGTTGTCGAGATCCGTTAGCACCGCGATGAGCTCCCTCAGCTGAGCCTCGAGTCGCTCGCCTTCGAGTCGCTCACCGATCTCCTGGAGTGCGTCGACGATGGAGACCAGTTGATGGGCGTCCCGAAGCTCGCTGCCGTCCGCCGACCTCAGGGCCGCCTCGATGGCTTCGGCGACGGTTCGGCGATCGCGGCGAGCGAGGGCGCGCAGGCGCTCGTCATTGAGCGTGAGCTGGTTTGCCCACGCCGTGCGGGCTGTGCGCTCAAGGGTGCGTCGGGCATCTGCGGCAAGGTGGCCGTCGGGACTCCGGCTGTCGTCCGACTGAGGCGCGCGCGTCCGACGGCGGCCACTCCGGTCAAGTGCGATCGCGAACTCAAGTGCCGACCTGACACCGAGGTTCCTGACGCTGAGCAGCCTGCCCCAGGTCAGGGTCGGGAGCTTGTCTCCCTCGACCATCCGTCCGGCGCGAAGGAGCGCATTGCGAGTCCTCGCGCTGAGCTCAAGCCCGTGAACTCGCGTTGCCGGATCGACTCTGTCGCATACGAGCAGTCGCGCGATGGCCGGCTGACGCGATTGGATCGTGCGGACCACATGCTCGACGAGCACATCTGGTTGTTCGACGCGTTCATGCACGCGTGCGGTGAGTTGATCGAATGAGATCGGCCGTGTCGCACCAGCGCGTGCGAGGACGTGGGCCGGTAGCTGTTCTGACGCCCAGGCGACCCGCAAGGACGCGGGCAGGATGGGCTCCCCGGGACGCCCGAGAGGGGTTCGCGGCGCTCCCCTATTCGGTGGCACGTCGGGTAGCACCGCCATGCCGGGTGGTCCTCGGGCGGACGAGCACGCGCTGGGGCTTGCGCAGCCGTTCGTTGCCGGACGTCCACACGTACGCCTGGCCCGGCGATAGACGTGCGAGGTTGGACGGCACGAGGTCGCCGAACGCCGTCTTCACTCTCTTGACGTGGTCCAGCCATGTTGGGCTCGAAAACTCGTGCGCGAACACGACTTGCGAGAGCTCGATCACTTCTCGAGGAACTGATGGAGGATTCTGGGACGCAATTACCACGCTCGTGCCGCGATGTCGCATCTCGCGGATCGTCTCGACGATGGCGTTCGTGAGTCTGGCGTCGCCCATGTACTTGTGCGCCTCGTCAAAGACGATGAGCTTGTTGAAGCTCCGCCCGTCCTGTGTCTCAACCTGTGCGAAGCGGTTGAGCAGCACCATGAAGAGAGCCAGCGCCTCGTCCTGTTCGATGAGCTCATCCCGAAGATCGACGATGAGCAGGCGGCCAGGGACAACATGGTGTGAAACGCCCCCGTCGTCTGAAACGAAGGCCTCCGTGAAGGTCAGGCGCGTGAGCGCAATGTTCTTCTGGGCCGCGCTCATGGAGCTGTTCTCGACTTCCGAGCGCAAGGTCTCCAGGCTGATCGCGCCGCGAATCTTGCGCAGGATCGTCGTCATCGCCTTGCTGTACATCTGGTCGCCGCCCTCGATGCCCATGAGGAGCTTCCAGTCGTTCAGCGTGAGCTCGTGTGGTGCGAGCATGAGTCGGTGGACAGGGAGCCCGCTGAACTCGTTCGACCGTCGGTCCTGCACAGCGTCCGGGACGAGTAGCGCGACGTCGGGTAGCCCGACAGCTTCGGCGCCGTAGGTTGCGGCTAGCTGCGCTACGGCGTCGGGGTCGTCATTCGGATAGGCCATCGCGGCGTACTCAGGGGCGTAGCTCTGGTCGGTCGAGTAGTGGAAGACGACCGCTGCCAATGGGTTCGGCAGCCGGTTCAGGTGGGGTTCGCGAAGGAGTGCCGCCTCGATGATCGTCCCAACCGTGTAGCTCTTCCCCGAGCCCTGGACACCGAACACGGACACGACATTCGTTCCGTCGACGTCAATCGCCAGCTTCTCACCCGTGTCGGCAAGGGCTCCGACAATGCCGAATTGTCGGCTGCGCGATGCCATACCAAGTAGCAAAACATCATCAGGTTCCGGCCCCACCTCAGGCTCGTAGAGGACTTGAGACTCGACCGGTTCCTCCGTGGCGTCAGGCCGTCCCGTGGGAGCCGACTCAGGAGTGTGATCCGGGACAGGCGTAGCGACGGGTTCGACCCTGACTGCTGGCGGTGCTTCCCCTCGACCACCCAGCACCGTCTCCAATCGCTCCGGTTCTGACAGCGCGTAGCGGGTCGCAAGCGGAGTCTCGGACCGTTCGAGGAGGTTGACGATCTCGGAGCGGCCGATGCGGTTGAGCTCCACGTCTCGAACCCGGCCGCTGGCTCCGCCCTCGCCGCCCAGCTCGAAGATCAGCGCGTGCTTGCGAAACGCGATCGTGTAGGAGCGGTCGAGCGTCGCAAGAAACTCGCGAAGGGGATTGGCGAGGTCGTGCTCGAGATAGCCGAATCGGAGTCCTCGATCGACGTAGCGGCCCATGACATGGCTGAGCCGTCGGACGTGGAGGGCTGCGACGAGTGAGTTGCGCCTGTCACTGAGATTCGCGGCGAACAAGCGGTCCCGAAGGACATCCAATGAGTTGCCGAGTTGCTCGCTGATGTGTTCGGCGAGTTCGACGGGAACGGACTCGGGTAGCGCAGCTCGCGCCTTGACCTCCACGAGGTGCAGTCCGAAGTGTCGTCGCTCCGAGTCAATTTGGACGACGACGAGATCCGTCCGTTGAAGCCCCGGAGCGATGTCGTGGTTCCTGGCCTCGCGAAACAGCTCTTGGTGCAGATCGAGCGGGATGACGAGCGCGTGTCGAAGTACACCCTTGTCGGCGAGGTAGAGCGAGGCGAGCGCGAGGCTGAGCGCCTCTGCCGCGCGGTTCCGGTCGTGAAGCAGCTTGAGCGCGAGACCGGAGCCGAGCGCTTGGAGCCCGTTGAGGAGAACTCCCTCGTGGTCCTCGGGTATCTCGAGGCCGTACCGTGCTGCTGCCGGGCGAAGCAGCGACGACAGCTCCTCCCTGAGCCGGCTTGACACGAGGACGTGTCGACTGCCGCCAATCAGTGATGGGGAGACGTAGTCGATCAGGTACCGCTTGACCTCGTCCGGGCCCGCTGGCTCGTCGAGGAACGCGTCAGTGAACACGGGGTCGATGACGACGACCCAATCCGACGATCGATGGACCACATCGAGGATCGTCCGGCTGACGCGGTCGAGGTCGAGACGGACCGTCGGAACGTCCGCCGGCCCCTCGGCGCCCAGGAGCGCTGCCGTTGCTCGCTGGCACGCGACGTATGCGAGCAGGAGGGTGTCCTCTTCGCCCTCAACCGCAACCTGCTCGTCCCACTGCGGAGTGGCGCCTTCGTCGCCCGGCCGGAACACAACGACCGGATCGAGAAGCAGCCCCGCTGCATAAGCCGAGCGCCTGTTGGTGATCGCCGGTGCGGGCACGATCCGGAGTGAGAACCAGTCGAGAAAGAAGGTGAGATGCGCCGGGAACGCCTCGGGAGTTCGCAGGAGTGAGTCGATCGCGTGCTTGCTGTAGGTGAGCTTCGGTGCCAGTGCATCCTCGCCGGACGCGAGGTAGGCATCTGCGGCGTCCTTGTTCACCGACCTGGCGGCTTCAGGGTCGGCCATGAACTCGTCAAGCGCGCGCCCCAGGTCGGGAAGGTCGGTTTCGGAGGAGAACAGCCGGACGACGTGGCGAAGCGATGCGGTGCTCGCCTCCTGCTGAAGCGCAAGCAGAAGGTCGAGCACCAGTGATGCGGCGCCCGGCTGGACGAAGTTAATGATGAGCTTTCCGACGTACGGGTGGGACGCGAGATAGCGGCGCACCCGGTCGACGACATCCTCGACCCGGACCGGACCGACTGGCGCCTTGCCGAATCCAAGCCATCGCCGAAGTCGATCCGCGAGCGCCTCGACGTCCGTGACGTTCGCTGGCCCCCACAGGCTCCAGTAGAAGTCGAGTGGGTTGAGGTGTCGCATCGGCTGGTGTGACGTGACCAGGACGCGAGGCAGGTCCGGCGCCGGGAGCTGGCGGAGGAAGCTCGAGAGCTCGCGCGCCTCCTGCTCGCCGACGGCAGAGCTGCCATGAAGCCACTCGCCCACTACTCGCCGGTACCTCGACAGCCACCCGATCCGCAGGGGATGCGTCGGACTAAGCAGTCGCAGATCGCCGAGCTGCCGGTCGCCCGAGACCATCACCTGGTCGATGCCGAGCAGGCCGAGGCGCTCTGATTCGGTCGTCGCCGACTCGAGTGCCGCACGCCAGGTGTCTACGTAGTGGGCAATCGACTCAGCGAGGGCACCGAGGTCCGCCAACGCGACGAGCGGACCAACCTCCACATCGCCGACGGAGGGGTACTGCGTCGACTTGAGCAGGCTGAAGAGCGACCGTCGAGCGATCAGGAAGGCGTCCGGCAGGTCAGCTTCCGGAGCCATTGGACCCTCTATGTCCGTGGAGTCAACGGTCAGGCGGTAGCGACCGAGGGAGTCGGGGTCCTCGATCGTCCATGCTTCGAGGCGGGCCAGGAGCGACGGGAATCGGAGTTCCCAGACCCGGGAGACTTCCTCGAAGCGGATGGATGCCGCTATCGCTTTGCGACCAGCCGTACCCGCCGGAGTGCCTGTTGTGATCTGGGGCGAGGCGAGAAGGTGGCCCGGCGCGCCGAGAGCGCGTGCGGCGGTCATGGCCACCTCGACACTTGGCACGAGCTCCGCCGGCGGTTCCTCGTCGGCGACCTCTCCGACTCGGAATACTTCGCTCACGTCGCTCGCGAGCTCGAACCCCTCCGCATCGAGTGCGCGAATGCGAAATCTGTAGAGGCCTTCCTCGAGCCCGCCATCCCGGTCGCCGACCGCGACACGCATGCGCCATTGGGGTGTTGAAGTACGGGGGAGCGACCGGCGCTTCTTGACGGCATCGCTTCCCGTCTCGAGGAGTTCGTCACCGCTCGTGCCGAGTCTCACCACCTCCAGCCGGAGTTCCTCGAGACCGGTGATGCTCGCTGGAGCCGGTCGACAGCGGAGCTTGACGCCGATGGACGCGTTCGCCTTCTTCACGATCGGCTCTGCCGACGTGTCGAAATCTCCGACAAGGCCGGTAATGGCGAGTTCGTCGATGACGACGGAGACGAGTTCGAGGCGCCACCGACCGAAGTCAACGCGGTCGCGCACGCCGTCCGCACCAAGCCGTTCTCCGATCTCGAATCTGTCGACGGTCCCGTCGGCGACAGCATCGAGAAGCGGTCGGAGGATCTCCTTGTCTGTTCGGTCCTCGGGGTTGAGCGGGATGCGTCTCACGCGTTCGGCAGGCGGTGACAGCTCCGCAAGGATGTTCATCTGTCTGGCGTTCATGAACAATCTGCGGTCACGGTCGACAGCGGAGAGCTCGGCGATCTGCTTGTCGGGGACGAGGCCGATCAGGGGTAGTCCAGCTCCGATCGCCTCAGATGAGGGTTCCGTGATGATCGAGGCGAGGTAGTTCGCCACTCGCCTGTCGTCGAGTGTCGACATGCGGTCTGCCCGGACCGCTTGGACGACTTCACGGGCAATCTCGGCGATGTCGGGGTCGCGGCGTTCAAGTTCCGCTACGAGTCGATCGACGACCCGGCTATAGACGTCGGCGAACGAGACGACCTCGAACGTCGTCTGCCCAAAGCTGTCCTCGGCGGCAACGCGTTGCCCGGCGGGCACGAAGATGATGAGTCTTCCGTTGGCCTCGCCACGTTCCGAGGCGTTGCGAAGCTCGACGACCTTGGTTGGTACCACGTGCCACGACTGGGTTGGGGTGGTCGTGACAAGGCAGACCATGTCCTCCGCGGCGACGAGCGCCGTGGCCCTCGCGCATGCGCCGTCGGCGAGCTGCGGCGGGAGGTCTGAGACGCGAATGCAGTGTCCCGCCGTTCTGGTCGCCGCCAGCGCGGCAATGCTCCGGGCAACCTCCTCGACCGCAGCGTCGTCGGGTGTCATGCGTCGCCCCTGAGATGAATCCGCGGGCGGATCGTCTGCGCGAGGAAGGCGTCGGAGAGATCGACGAATAGACCCGTCTCACGTAGTCGACGTCGGAAGCGGTCAGCGTTGTCGGCTGCGACGGATACGGCCGCCGGGTCTTCGGCCGAAGAAGTGGGCGGCGTCGAGATGAGGAAGTCGTAGCGCCGCTCGAGCCACTCCAGGAATTGGTCGACGCGCATCGGCCGCGTCTCGAACCCTCTGTCAGTCTTCGCGACCACGGCGACGAGGACGAGCGTCTCGAGCAGGCCGGCCGACATCCCTGCACGTCGGCGTCGTCGGCCGCCGAGTGGCTGCCTGAGAAAGCCGTGGCTGGTGTTCTTGAGGAAGAGATAATCGAGTAGCTGCCGGTGGTAGTTCCACCAGCGACGCTCCGAC
>WBZL01005283.1_pt1 | contig 10738 bp, 6 predicted proteins | sample 5204291 | NCBI WGS metagenome assembly WBZL01 (sample SAMN12344345, study PRJNA552823) | activated sludge metagenome | biome: Activated sludge suspended growth; feature: Nitrification reactor; material: Wastewater; isolation source: activated sludge from nitrification reactor of wastewater treatment... | reverse complement strand
TCCATGGGGGTATTCGGCCTTTCGGTTCCGATGCGTTTTGGCGGGACCGCACCTGATGATGGCGAAGACACGCTTGCAATGATTGCTGTGACAGAGGCCCTGTCCGAAGCGTCGCTGGGCGTTGCAGGAAGCCTCATTACCCGACCGGAGATACTGACGCGGGCGATCCTTGCGGGAGGAACCGAAGACCAGAAGCAGCGGTGGCTGCCCGGGATCGCTGCAGGGAACCCGCTCGTTGCCATCGCAATTACTGAACCGGACTTTGGATCCGATGCGGCAAGCCTCAATCTGCGGGGTAGAAAAACGGAAGGCGGCTGGATCCTCAATGGCGCAAAGACATGGTGTACCTTCGCTGGCAAGGCGGGGGTCTTGATGGTCGTCGCCCGAACTGGCGATGCACAGGGGTACAAGGGCCTGAGCATCCTCCTTGTGGAAAAGCCATCGTATGAGGGGCATTCGTTCGACTTTTGCCCGCCTTCCGGGGGGCGGCTGAGCGGAAAAGCCATTCCCACGATCGGCTACCGCGGCATGCACAGTTTTGACCTGTCCTTTGAAGACCTCTTTGTTCCCGACGCGAATCTTCTGGGAGAATCTGGTGGCCTGGGCAAAGGCTTCTACTACACGATGGCCGGCATGACCGGGGGCCGGATTCAAACGGCTGGCAGAGCCTGCGGCCTGATGGCGGCCGCAATCAAATCAGCGATTCGGCACGCTCAGGACCGCAAGGTCTTTGGGCAGCCGCTGGGTGCCTACCAGATGACGCAAGCCAGGATTGCAGCGATGGCGGCCCGCTACGTTGCCTGCCGGCAGCTTGCATATCATGTCGGCCAGATGCTCGATGCGGGCGAAGGCCAGATGGAGGCAAGCCTTGCCAAGCTTTACGCATGCCGGTCGGCGGAGCTTGTCACGCGCGATGCGCTGCAGATCCATGGCGGCATGGGGTATGCAGAGGAAACCGCGGTCAGCCGTTACTTCGTGGATGCGCGTGTTCTGTCCATTTTCGAAGGCGCGGAAGAAACGCTGGCGCTGAAGGTCGTCGCGCGCGAGTTGCTCGAGCGTGCGCTGATCAAGAGCTAGACCGGGACCGCGATCTGCTTTCCGGCAAAGACAGATTGCCAGTTTTCGATTTCGGCAACAACAATATCATCAAGGGCGTGAGCCAGCTCTGCGACCTGGGCATACCGAATCTGCCCGTCTGCGACCTTGCCGAGACTGATGATCCGCTGTTCGACCGCTTCCAGCTTTTCTGCGGTGACTTCAGAAATGGCCGCAAAGCGCTCGAAATCTCCAAAATAGCGAATGCCCGCAAAGGCGCCACCAAGGGCGGGCAGTGCTACCCCGAGAAATGTGAAGAACTTGGACACATGATGGGCCGTGGCTTCGGGGATGACCTCAAGAGCACTGGCGGCCACAAGGCCGAGGTAAAGCGCAACCGTGCCAACTGCGAGGCTGAACAACACCTCGGACAGGCGATCAAGGTTGTGATGGACAGTCGTGAGCCGCCTTGCCTTGCCTCTATGATACGCTCTCTGCAGCTTTGCATGTTGCCCAAGCAGGTCTTCAAACGCGGATCTCAGATATGCCCGGTTCATGACAATGCGGGGAAGCCCCAACTCCCTCAGCGCGAGCCGGGCATAATGTTCCGGCCATTGGGTCGCCGATCCCCGCGGCCATCGCCCCGGAGAGCGCGCGACCCCAAGTAACAGCAAAATGGGCGCATGGCGGAAATACTCCGCAACGCGTCTCGTTTCGAACCACCGGCCATGCCATTCGTGTTTCCGGCCAATCGCAGTTATCCCAAGGATGGCCACAAGCAACAGGAATTCGAAAAGCGCAAATGGCCATTTGGAATCCGGCCCTGCAAACGGAAGATAGGCCACACCTCCAATAATGGCGAAGGCAGACAGGAGGAAATTTGCCACCATGCCGCCGCGATAGGCATCAGAGAGATAGGTGGACAGGCCGTCAGCCCAGGCAAAGCGGCGCAATACGTGCGCTTCGATCTTGTCCACAAAGCCCTGATCAGTGCCCGCCAGCCCGCGCGCAACCGCAAGCAGCGGAGCACCAGAGCCGCTGGCAATGGCTTCGGGGCGCTCGTAGCGCTGGACGAGGCTCGACACGGCGCTGCGCCAGCCCCCCCCACCAAACAAGACTTCAATCCTCCGATAGGCATGAAACCGTCGGCGGCTTTGCGGGTGCCAGTCTTCGGCATGAAAGCGGACAGCCCGAGCGCCCCTGTCAAATCCCGGTGGATCGAGTAACTCGTCAATCAGTTCTGCAATCTGTTGCGGGGGATGGCCGCTTGGCTTGGCAAACAGAGCCTCTGGGGTCCGCAGAATTGTCCAGTTTTCGGGATTTCCAGCGTCGATCCAGATGACGGGAGAGCCATGCGCCAATGCCGCGGCGATCGTGTGTCGCGTCCCTCCAGTGGCTCCCGGGGTCACGCCATCCCAAACTGCAATCAGGACATCCGACTGTTCAATCATGATTCTCCCGGCCGATGCCACGCGTTCCGAACTCAGGGTCGCGAATGCGAGGGCAGCGGCCGGGTCGTCCGGCGCGCGCAACATATCGAGGTAGTGCTGGGCAATCACATCGTCCTGTTCGGCGAGTTCGAAGCACCGCGCCTGCGAAGCGAGATGCCGGATATGGTCTGCCCTGCCCGCAGTGTCGGAGCATTCCGGACGCACTCCAGCCAAGATCGCCAGAGCGTCTGCCTCCGTCTCCGGATTTGCGTTGATCGCAGCGTTGAGGGAAAGGCCGAACGGCAGAGGGGCGATGATGTCCCAACTCCGGGCCTGGGCTCGCTCCACCGCCAACAGGTCTGCCCCGTGCGCCAGGAGCGAATGCAGCCGGGTAGGTGCGATCGCATCGCCCTTGCCCGCCACAACGGAGTCCAAGACATCCAAGATTGAATCCAGCGCAGCTTCGATGGCTGAATGATTGCTGGCAAAGACGGGATTGCTGAAGCGATGACCTGTTATGCCGACGCACAGCCGGGCCTGAGGCAAATTGATCGAGCCCGACAGCCCTGCAGATGATGAGACCATCCGGGCATCGTAGCGACCATGTCTGTCGCGGCAACCCCTTGCTGCACTGACCACCGATTGAACCCGAGTGCTCACTTGCCCATGTTTTCGTCTTGTCGGCTGGGCGTCATTTCCATAACCAGTTCCCGACATTCGACAGGACATGCAAATGACGAAATTTGTTGGCGCGATCGATCAGGGAACAACGAGCACCCGTTTCATTGTGTTTGATCGATCCGGAACAATCATTTCCGTTGACCAGAAGGAGCATGAGCAGATCATGACTCGTCCTGGCTGGGTTGAGCACAATGCCGGTGACATCTGGCGCAATACGCAGGGAGTCATTTCTGGCGCCCTTGCGAAAGCCGGGCTGACACCCTCTGATCTGGCCGCCGTGGGCATCACGAACCAACGCGAGACGAGCGTTGTCTGGAACAGGCGAACAGGAGAGCCGGTCCACAATGCCCTTGTATGGATGGATACGCGCACCGACGAACTGGTCACCGAGCTTGCCAAATCCGGCGGACAGGATCGCCTTCGGGCCAAGACAGGTCTGCCCCTTGCAACATATTTTTCCGGTTTGAAGTTGCGCTGGCTGCTCGACACCGTCCCCGGTGCCCAGGCATCAGCCGAACAGGGCAACTTGCTTTTCGGGACAATGGATAGCTGGTTGACCTGGAACCTGACCGGTGGCGTCGATGGCGGAATTCATGTGACGGACGTTACCAATGCGTCACGGACACAGATGATGAATTTGGAAACGCTCGACTGGGATGAAGATATCCTCGCGCTGTTCAATGTCCCGCGCACATGCCTCCCGGTGATCAGGTCATCAAGCGAGATCTATGGCGAGGCCACGGCAACCCTTGGCGGTGTGCCGGTCTCGGGCATCCTGGGCGATCAGCAGGCAGCGCTTTTTGGGCAGGCCTGCCTGAACCCGGGCGAGGCCAAGAACACCTATGGTACTGGCTGTTTCATGCTGATGAACACGGGAGAACACCCCTTTTCGTCTACCTGCGGGTTGCTGACGACTGTGGGTTACAAGCTTGGGGACTCACCGGCGATCTATGCGCTGGAGGGATCGATTTCGATTGCAGGGGCGCTGGTCCAATGGCTGCGCGACAATTTGGGATTGATCACACACGCGAGCGAGATCGAAGACCTCGCACGCACCGTTTCAGACAATGGCGATGTGTATTTCGTCCCTGCCTTTTCCGGATTATATGCCCCGCATTGGAAGGCCAACGCCCGCGGCGTCATCGCGGGCCTCACACGATTTGCCAACAAGGGGCACATTGCCCGTGCAGCGCTGGAGGCCGTTGCCTTCCAGACGCGCGAAATCCTTGATGCCATGGCGCAAGACTCCGGTGTCGCCATCAGCGAACTGCGAACGGACGGCGGGATGGTCGTGAACGAGTTGCTGATGCAATTCCAGGCTGACATCATCGGCGTTCCTGTCGTCCGGCCAAAGGTCATCGAAACGACGGCGCTCGGGGCTGCCTATGCTGCCGGGCTGGCCGTCGGCTACTGGGATTCGACGCGGGACATTGTCGACAATTGGGGCGTGGAGAGGAAATGGCAGCCGACAATGGATGAAAACATGCGCGCCAACCTCTTTGCGTCTTGGAACAAGGCGGTCAGCCGTTCGCTCGACTGGGTCAATCCGTAACGTCACCCTTCCATGCCGCACCAAGCTGCACGGCAAAGGTAGACAAATTCGCTCTCCGCAGGCAGTTTCGGGTCGAATCCGGACTGCCGAAATGGCGGCTGGCGAGGGAGAGCGATGAATGTTTAAGCGCCATGTCTTGGCATGTGCCCTGATCCTGGGTGCAGCAGGCCTTTCGAGTTGCGGTTTTGGAGGTAACCAGAGCGGCGGTATTGATGCCTCTCGCCTAAAGGCTGCCGGGACCGATACTGACAGTTGGATCAGTTATGGCCGCACTTATGACGAGCAACGCTTTAGCCCGCTAGACAAGGTAAACACAGCCAACGTCGGCCAACTTGGCCTTGCCTGGTATGCAGACTTGGACACGGCGCGCGGCCAGGAAGCCACTCCGCTTGTCATTGATGGCAAGATTTACATCACCACTGCTTGGTCGAAAGTGAAGTCCTACGACATCGCGACAGGCAAACTGCTTTGGGATTATGATCCCAAGGTTCCGGGCGAAACTGGGGTCAAGGCATGCTGCGACGTTGTCAACCGCGGCGTTGGTGCCTGGGGCAACAAATTGTATCTAGGCACGCTTGATGGTCGACTAGTTGCGCTTGATCGCGAGACCGGGAAGGAAGTCTGGTCAGTCGTCACTGTTGACCAGTCAAAGCCCTACACGATTACCGGCGCACCGCGCCTCATCGATGGCAAGGTCATCATTGGCAATGGCGGCGCCGAAATGGACGTGCGCGGCTACATCACCGCCTATGATGCTGAGAGCGGCAAGCAGCTTTGGCGCTTCTTCACTGTTCCGGACAAGCCCGGCAAGAATGAATCAAAATACCTGATCGATGCGGAAGCGACCTGGAAAGGTGAATGGTGGCAGTATGGCGGTGGCGGCACGGTGTGGGATGCCATGGCCTATGATCCGGACCTTGATCTGCTGTACATAGGGGTGGGCAACGGCAGCCCTTGGAACCAGGCCTATCGCTCTCCGGGAGGCGGCGACAATCTATATCTTTCGTCGATCGTCGCAATTCGGCCCAAAACTGGCGAATATGTGTGGCACTATCAGACGACCCCGGGCGAGACATGGGACTATACCGCGACGCAGCATATCATGCTTGCCGACCTCACGATCGATGGAAAGCCGCGCAAGGTGCTGATGCAGGCGCCAAAGAACGGATTCTTCTATGTTCTCGACCGTGAAACCGGAAAACTGCTCTCGGCAAAGAACTTCGTGCCGGTGAACTGGGCGAGCGGGATCGACATGGCGACAGGCCGTCCCATTGAGAACCCGGCGGCGCGCTATGACAAGACGGGCAAGATGATGCTTGTCTCCCCTGGGCCGCTGGGTGCGCACAACTGGCAGCCCATGGCCTTCAATCCAAAGGAGGGGCTGGTCTACATCCCGACCAACCAGATGACGTTCCCTTATATCCCGATGCCGGGATGGAAAAAGGCGGCACAAGGCTTCAACGTCGGGATTGACATGGCTCAGGGCGCGATGCCTGCAGACAAGGTCGTCCGCGCACAGACAGCAGCCATCACAAAGGGTGCGCTCATCGCATGGGACCCCGTTGCGCAGAAGGAGCGTTGGCGCGTCCAATTCCAGGGCCCCTGGAATGGCGGCCTGCTTTCGACTGCCGGAGGCCTTGTCTTCCAGGGCAACGCCGTGGGCAATTTCGTTGCCTATGACGCTTCAAATGGAAAGCAGCTTTGGAGTTTTCCAGCCCAGACCGGCGTTGTCGCGCCTCCCATCACGTTCACGCTGAAGGGCGAACAATATGTTGCGGTCATGGCGGGCTGGGGCGGCGCATTTCCGATCTCGGCCGGCATCCTCAATACGGTGGCCGGGCCGGTCAAGAATGTCTCGCGGCTGCTCGTCTTCAAGATTGGAGGAACAGCGAAGTTGCCCAGTCCCGAAACGATGACCGAAACGCCTCTTGATCCGCCAGCATTCACCGCGTCGGCGAAGACTGCCGGGACCGGAGGTGCGCTTTTTGGTCGCTATTGCGGCGTGTGTCATGGAGACGCGGCAATCGGGAGCGGCGTCGTCCCGGATCTTCGTCGCAGCGGCGCCTTGGGTGATCCAAAAGCCTGGAAGATGATTGTCCATGATGGAGCGTTGAAGGCGAATGGCATGGTAAGTTTTGCGAACGTAATGTCCGCAGATGACGCCGAAGCCATTCGGCACTATGTCATCAAGCGGGCAAACGAGGACAAGGCGCTCGAACACGGCAGCTAGATGTTCTTGTTTTGTTTTCATCGACGGGGTATGGCAGGGCCATGCCTCGAATCGATCTTTCATTCGTCACGCCAGGGCGAGGGGCACCCTCGAACCGGACGCCGACGCGATTCAATCTGAGGGAAAGAGAGGCTGACGGACAGTGGCTTGATGAGCGCGGAGAGATCGACGGAGCAGAACCACCTCGTCGAACGCATGTGACGGTTGAAAAGCCGCGGTCGATCATAAGCACGAACACGTCTCCGGACATCCCGTTTGACCATTCGATCAATCCCTATCGGGGGTGCGAACATGGATGCATTTACTGCTATGCGCGGCCAACCCATGCATTTCATGATTTGTCCCCCGGACTTGACTTTGAGACCAGGCTCTTCGTCAAGCCGGATGCGCCAGCTTTGCTCAGAATCGCTCTTGGCAAAAAAGGCTATCGACCCACACCGATCGCTCTTGGAACCAATACCGATCCCTATCAGCCGATTGAGGGGCAATGGCGCGTGACGCGGCAGATCCTCGAAGTTCTCGCTGAAACACGTCATGCCTGCACCATCACGACCAAATCGGACCGGATCCTTCGCGACATCGACATACTGGGGCCCATGGCCGAGCGGAGCCTGGTTGCTGTCGCCCTTTCAGTCACGACCCTTGAGTCGCACACGCACAGGCTACTCGAGCCCCGGTCGCCCAGACCTCAAAAACGCCTTGATGCAATCCGGGCGCTCGCGGATGCCGGCATCCCGACCCACATCAATGTTGCACCTGTCATACCGGGTGTGAACGATCATGAAATTGAGGAGATTCTCTCGCAAGGCGCTCAGGCGGGGGCCAGGACGGCCAGCTTCATTCCTATCCGGTTGCCCCATGAGGTTGCTCAACTATTTCGTGACTGGCTTGAAACGCACTACCCAGATCGGTCCGGCAAGGTCATGTCGCTCATCAGGTCCATTCGCCAGGAGCGAGACAACGATCCCGACTATTTCAGCCGCATGCGCGGGTCAGGGCCCTGGGCAGATATGATACGCGCCCGTTTCCGCCTGGCATGCAAACGGTTTGGCCTCAATCAGGAGCGGTGTCAGCTTGACGAAACCCTGTTTCAGCCACCGGAAGGCGACCAGCCTCGCCTGATCTGATCAGCCGAAACTGTCCGTTTCGCCATCCTGCGGTGCAAACCGGATCAATCGGCTTGTCAGAACAGCAGCTTGACGATTGACGACAGCGACTCTGTAGTCACGATCCGTCACCATGGCCATGAATGCGGATGAATTGGGGTAATAGGCAATGAACGCCATGTCCCAATGCTTCCCAGTAGGGCCAATCACCATGGCCTCCATGGCCCCGCGCCAGACGATCTTTCCCCCGACGCGCGTAAAGACCGGGCCACTTGTTTTCCCGTATTCTGCGTATGCCTCCCGGCCTGTGAGGCCCTTGCCCGCCAGATCATGCCCCTCGGGATAAGCCGCCATGTCGCGAAACTTGAGCAGGTTGAGCATGTGTATCGGCGTGTCGCGTGGCAACGCCTTGAACGCATCAAAATTTTCCCGCGACGGATCAACGAACAGATCTTCACTCATTTCACGCCTCCAGCCTGAAATCCTTGAATTGAGCACGAAGCGCAACCTTCTGGATCTTGCCAGTCCCGGTGTGGGGAAGCTCATCAACAAACACGACCGCATCAGGCATCCACCATTTGGCGATCTTGTCTTTCAGATAATCCTTCACATCCGCCTCGCTCACATCCGCACCGGGCTTGCGAACGACAACGAGCACGGGGCGTTCGTCCCATTTGGGATGGGGAACGCCAATGGCGCCGGCCTCGGCGACCCCCGGGCAACCAACGGCAATATTCTCAAGCTCGACTGAACTGATCCATTCGCCGCCAGACTTGATGACGTCCTTTGCCCTGTCGGTAATCTGCATTGTCCCATCGGGATGGAGAACAGACACGTCACCTGTATCGAACCATTGGCCTTCAACAGTCGCATCCGCGTCGGCCTTGAAGTAGCGTTTGATGACCCACGGCCCTCGGATCTGAAGCCTTCCAGAGGTCTTCCCATCGCGGGGTGCAACCTGGTCGTTGTCATCGACAACTCGCAGCTCAACGCCAAAGGGCACGCGCCCCTGCTTGCAGACAACATCAACGCGCTGTTCAAAGGACAGATCGTCCCAGTCCGCTGTTGGGGCACCCATCGTGCCGATGGGGGACGTTTCCGTCATCCCCCAGGCATGGGCCACCCGCACCCCTGCCTTCATCAAACGCTCGATCATGGCGCGAGGTGCGGCTGATCCGCCGATCGTCACTAGCCTCAGCTTGCCGAGTCCGGCGCCTGTCGCGTCAAGGTGCTGGAACATGGCCAGCCAGACGGTTGGCACGCCGGCCGAATGCGTCACGCCCTCATCGAGCATCAGCGTGTGCAAAGTTGGCGCATCATTGGTCACGCTAAAGACGAATTTCACGCCAGCGGCAGCCCCGGCAAACGGCAATCCCCAACTTGCGGCATGAAACATCGGCACCACCGGCAGCAATACAGATGTCGCAGACAGGTCAAAAACGCCGGGTGCAACTTCGGCCATGGCATGAAGCATCGTTGACCGATGTTCATACAAGACGCCCTTGGGATTGCCCGTTGTGCCGCTGGTATAACAAAGCATGCACGGATCGCGCTCGTCACCCTGATACCATTCAAAGTTTCCGTCCTGGCCCGCAACCAGCGCTGGATACCCGTCCGGATCATCAAAGACGATGAAATGCCGAACCGTCTTGAGCTGCGGTTTCAATCGATCGACAAGCGGCTGAAACTGGGCATCGTACAAGAGCACCCGATCTTCTGCATGGTTCATGATGTAGATCAGATCTTCATCGAACAACCGCGTGTTGATCGTATGAATGACACCGCCAAAGCCGATTGCACCATACCAGGTCGCAAGATGGCGATGATGGTTCATGGCAAGAGTTGCAACGCGGTCTCCCGGTTTCAGACCCAGGGCGGAAAAGGCTTGCGCCAATCGCCTGGCATCATGCGCAACGCCAGACCAGCTTGTTCGTTCGATGGAGCCATCGGCCCAACGGGTCATGATCTCGCGCCCACTGCATTCACGCGCGGCATGATCGATCAGGTGCGTCACCCTTAGTGACCAGTCCTGCATTCCTCCAAGCATAGCATCCTCAATTTCGATTCTGGAGCCATCCATCTAAGCGATTGGGCCAGATGATTCCAGCAGGTGCAGCTACCCCGCCTTGCCGCCAGCGGGATTGAGGACACTTGCATCTGACACTTCAAAAAGCAGACACATCAGCCGCCGCTCTGCTTCCGTCAGATAAGGATTCCACACATCGAAGATGAGCACAGCACGAAGATCGTCACTGTCATTCCATGCTTCGTGATCAATAGTATCGTCAAATGCGAACGCCTCCCCTTCACGCCAGGGGCGCGTTTCGCCACCGACCCTGAATCGGCATCCTTCTGGCACGATCAATGGCAAATGAATGATCGTCCGCAGATTTGTCACGCCTGTATGGGGAGGAATGTGCGAATGGGGCTTCAGCAGCGAGAAGAATGCGGTCGGGGCGCGGCTTGGAATATGGGACTGCGGGACTGCCGCAAGCGCGGCTGCCGTTTGCGGGCATCGACCACATGCATCGTCATTGCGCACTCCATATTCCCAAAGGAACAGCGCGCTCCAGTCGAGCGACTTGTCCAGCGGCGTCCACTTGTTTTCAGGCGTACCTGAGTCCTGCGAAACATATGGCCGGAACCCTTCGTGGCCACTGTCTACCAGAGCCCGCAACTCCTCGCGGATGACGTCCGTCCGGGC
>WBZL01005280.1_pt1 | contig 10744 bp, 6 predicted proteins | sample 5204291 | NCBI WGS metagenome assembly WBZL01 (sample SAMN12344345, study PRJNA552823) | activated sludge metagenome | biome: Activated sludge suspended growth; feature: Nitrification reactor; material: Wastewater; isolation source: activated sludge from nitrification reactor of wastewater treatment... | reverse complement strand
GCACAGGGCTGCAGGGAGAAGGCGTATCACAACGCTTTCAATGACCCCCTGCTGTACTGTAAAACGGTAAAGGAACTGAACAACGTGGTGATGCAGAATAATTTTCCCCCCATCATCGCCAGCCGCAATTATGCCTACGCCAACATCGCCGCCTATGAAGCAATGGTGCTGGGCGATAATCGTTTTCAATCGCTGGCCGGGCAGATCAAACACCTGCCGCCCATGCCGAAGCAGGATACCGCTAACGTTAACTTCCAGTATGCCGGTTTGCTCGCTTTCTGTAAAGTGGGGCAGGCGGTAACATTCCCTGAAGGAAGCATGAAGGAATATGTGGCCCGCCTCGATTCCATTGCCACCGCCTGCAACATGAGCAACGCGATGAAGGCGGCCAGTAAACGTCTCGGCGATTCGGTAGCCAACCATATCCTTCGCTGGAGCAGGAGAGACAACTATGCGCAAACAAGAACTGCGGAGAAATACAATGTAACGAACGAAGAAGGCCGCTGGGTTCCCACACCGCCTGCCTATGCCCAGGCCCTGGAACCGCACTGGAATGAAATCCGGCCGATGGTGATGGACAGCGCAAGCCAGTTCCTTACGCCCCGCCCGCCGGTTTTTGATATGAAGAACAAGAACAGCAAATTCTACCAGGAAGTGCTTGCGGTTAAAAACGCCGGCGACAGTCTGACCGATGAACAAAAACACATCGCCGAATTCTGGGACGACCTGGGCACCCGGATGAACGTGGAGGGGCATGTGATGTTTGTGACCAAGAAATTCTCTCCGCCGGGTCATTGGATGAATATCGTTGGTATCGCCGCCAGAAAGGCCGGCGCCGATTTTTCGAATACGGTATACGCCTATGCAAAAACGGCCATCGCTTCCTTCGACGCGTTTATTCAATGTTGGGATGAAAAATTCCGCAGCAATGTGCTCAGGCCCGAAACGGCCATCAACAAATACATCGACCAGGAGTGGAGGCCTTATCTTCAGACACCACCCTTCCCGGAATATACCTGCGGGCACAGTACCGTATCTTCTTCCGCCGCCGAGGCGCTCACCAGTGTATTCGGCGATAACTTTAATTATACCGATACCTCCGAGCTGGAATTTGGAATCAAAAACCGTTCGTTCACGTCCTTCAGGCAGGCTGCCATTGAAAACAACTGGGCACGCTTCTACGGGGGCATTCATTACCACAATTCCTGCATCATCAGTACCGAGTACGGCCGCAAAGTGGGAAGTCTTGTCAATGAAAAACTGAAAATGAAAAAATAAATTACCAGCATGAAACAACAGAATCGAATTATGTGGGCATTGCCTTTTTTAATGCTCTTTGTATTTGCGGATTGTTCCAAGAGTGGCGGCGGCACCGGTACTGGTGGAGGTACCGGTGGTGGCGGGGGTACACCTACCAATGATATGGATGTGTGGATCACCAGGCCCGACCAGTCGGTGGTACTGGCGAAACAGGCTGTAACACTTTCCTTTGCGGCTACCGCTACCAGCGGTTTCCCGGTAATAGCCGTTGATGAGGCCACCAGCTACCAGAGCGTTGATGGCTTTGGATATACACTTACCGGCGGCAGCGCTTATCATATCAATAAAATGGACGCGGCTTCCCGGGCCTCGCTGCTCAACGAACTCTTCGGCAGCGGCAGCAACTCTATTGGCATCAGTTACCTGCGGGTAAGCATGGGCGCTTCCGATCTCAGCGCTTCGGTGTACAGTTACGACGACATGCCCGCCGGGCAAACCGATCCCACGCTGGCCAATTTTAGTTTGTCGCTGGATACGGTCGACGTGATACCGGTATTGAAAGAAATACTGGCCATCAACCCCAACATCAAAATACTGGGTTCTCCCTGGAGCGCACCCGTGTGGATGAAAACCAACGGCAGTTCCATCGGCGGCGGATTGCAGACACAGTATTACGCCGTGTACGCGAAATATTTTGTGAAGTATATCCAGGCCATGCAGGCAAAAGGCATCCGCATCGATGCGGTTACCATACAGAACGAGCCCCAGCATGGCGGTAACAATCCCAGCATGGTGATGTCTTCAACGGAACAGGCGAACTTTGTCAAGAACAACCTCGGCCCCGAGTTCCAGGCGGCCGGCATTACAACCAGGATCATCATCTGGGATCATAATTGCGACAATGCCGCTTACCCGATTGCCATTCTCAATGATCCCGCGGCCAAGCAATACATCGACGGCTCCGCCTTTCACCTTTACGCGGGAGATATCAGCGCCCTGTCGGCCGTAAAAACGGCGCACCCGGATAAGAACCTTTATTTCACCGAACAGTGGACAGGCGCTACCGGGTCCTTCAGCGGCGACCTGAACTGGCATATCAAAAACGTGATCATCGGTTCCATGCGCAACTGGAGTAAAGTGGCGCTCGAATGGAACCTGGCCAGCGATGCCACCTGGGGGCCGCATACGCCGGGCGGTTGCACAGAGTGTAAAGGCGCATTGATCATCAATGGCACCCTCGTGGTACGAAACGTTGGCTATTATATCATAGCGCACGCGAGTAAGTTTGTTCCGGCAGGCTCGGTTAGGATCGCCAGCCCGATGCCCACCAACCTGCCCAACGTGGCGTTTAAAACACCCGCGGGTAAAAAAGTATTGATCGTATTGAATGAAAGCGGTACAGCGCAGGGCTTCAATATCGGCCATAACGGAAAATATATTTTCACATCACTCACCCCCGGTGCGGTAGCCACCTATACCTGGTAAATCAGCACATATGAAAAAACTCAGTTTTATCGCAGGTCTGCTTGTCCTCTGCGCCTGCTCAGACAACAAAGAGAACAGCAAAACGGCCACCGCCGGCCCTTTCTCGGTCGACGGAAAGAAAGTAACGGTTTATACCACCGCCGACAGCAGTGATTACCGTCTTTCTGAAACCGGCACCCTGGATTTCAGGGAGAAAGGGCAGCCCTTCGAAAACGAGATCACGGTTTTTGTGGATCCATCCAAAACTTTTCAGACCTACTTCGGTATCGGCGCCGCCTTGACCGACGCCTCGGCAGAAACATTTTATAAACTACCGAAAGAAAAACAGCAGGAACTGATCACGGCGTATTTCGATGCGCAGAAAGGAATCGGCTATACGGTAGCCAGAACGAATATCAACAGCTGCGATTTCAGCAGCGATATGTACACCTATGTTTCCGACAGTACCGACAAGGAACTGAAATCATTCAATATTGATCACGACCGTAAATTCAAAATCCCCTTCATCAAAGAAGCGATGAAATCGGCCGGTAACAAACTGAATCTTTTTGCCAGTCCCTGGAGTCCGCCCGCTTACATGAAAACCAACAGCGACATGCTGCACGGCGGGAAACTCAAACCCGACTACGCGGCCAGCTGGGCCTTGTACTATACGAAATTCATCAAGGCCTATGAGAAAGAGGGCATACCCGTATGGGGCATCTCGGTGCAGAACGAACCCATGGCCACCCAGCGTTGGGAAAGCTGCCTCTACACCGCCGAGGAAGAACGGGATTTCCTGAAGAATCATCTGGGTCCCACGATGGAGAAAGAAGGCCTGAAGGATAAGAAGATCATCGTATGGGATCATAACCGCGACCTGATTTACCAGCGTGCGCAAACGTATTTCAACGATCCGGAAGCCGCCAAATACATCTGGGGACTTGGCTTTCACTGGTACGAAGACTGGAGCGGCGGTACACCGATGTACGATAACCTGAAGCGGGTGCATGAAGCGTATCCCGACAAGAACCTGTTCTTCACCGAAGGTTGCGCCGAAAGTTTTGATTCTACCCGCTACAATGCCTGGGTACTGGGCGAAGAATACGGCCGCAGCATGATCAACGATTTCAACAACGGCATGGTGGGCTTCACCGACTGGAATATCCTGCTTGATGAAAAAGGCGGGCCGAACCACGTACAGAATTTCTGCTTTGCACCCGTGCATGGCGATACGCGAAGCGGGCAGCTTATTTATACCAATGCCTATTATTACATCGGGCATTTTTCCAAATTCATTCAGCAGGGAGCGAAGCGCATCGTGAGCAGCAGCAGCCGGAGCCAGTTGCTTACCACGGCATTCTTGAACCCGGATGGAAAAGTGGTGGTGATCGTGATGAACCAGGGCAGTATCAAAACGCCCTTCAATCTCTGGGTAAATGGTAAAGCCGCCGAACTGGTGGCCCTGCCGCATTCTATTGTAACAGCCATCTTCTAAAACACATTGTATGCGTTTGATTCGTGAAGGATTAGTGATCGTATCGGCAGGAGCTATACTGGCTTCCTGCGGCAAGGGCGGCGATAACGGCCCGGGGCCTTCGCCATTACCACCGGTGCCCATCGCACTCACGGTTGCAAAGTTCGACAACACCGTTGCCCTCACCGGGTTCACCAATTACAACATCAGGCCGAACCCGGCAATACGGTTATCGTTCAACAATGCCGTGGATCGGTCAACCGTCGCAACCGCCATCTCGGTAAAGGAAAGCGGTATTCCCGTTTCAGCAGGATTCGCTTATGAGAATGGCGACAGCACCGTTTTGCTCAGTCCATCCGCGGCCTTGAAAGCGCTGGCGAAATATACCGTTACCGCCACTACAGCACTGAAGTCGGTAAAAGGCGGCGCCCTGAGTACCGACCTGGGTATTACCTTCGTTACACAGATCGACTCAACCGATAAATTTCCCGTGATCGCCGACAATGCCCTGCTCGACCTGGTGCAGCAGCAAACCTTCAAATACTTCTGGGATTATGGTCACCCGGTGAGCGGTCTTGCCCGGGAGCGGAGCAACAGCGGACCGGAAACAGTGACCACCGGTGGATCGGGCTTTGGCATCATGGCCATACCTGTTGCCATCAACCGCGGCTTCATCAGCCGCAGCCAGGGGCTTGCACGCATGCAAACCATCGTTTCCTTTTTAAAGAATACCGCACAGAAATTTCATGGCGCCTTCCCGCATTGGCTGAATGGAAGTACCGGCGTGGTTATACCGTTCAGTACCAAAGACGATGGGGCCGACCTGGTGGAAACATCCTACCTCATGGCGGGCCTGCTTACCGCCCGGCAATATTTCGACGGCGCTACCGCGGGCGAAGTAAACCTGCGCAGCGATATCAACACGTTATGGAATGCCGTAGAATGGAACTGGTTCCGGCAGGGTTCGCAGAATGTGCTGTACTGGCACTGGAGCCCCAACTACGCCTGGCAGATGAATCATAAGATCGAAGGATGGAACGAATGCCTGATCACGTATATACTGGCAGCGTCTTCCACCACATTCGGTATTCCGCAGATCGTATACAAAGAGGGCTTTGCCCGCAACGGCGCCATGCAGAACGGCAATACCTATTATGGTTACCAGCTTCCGCTGGGACCGGCCAATGGAGGCCCGCTCTTCTTTGCGCATTATTCGTTCCTCGGAATAAACCCGAATGGTCTCAGCGATACCTACGCCAATTACCAGACACAGGTAACGAATCATACAAAGATCAATTACGAATACTGCCGGGCCAACCCGAGGGCTTATTTCGGGTACAGCAATCTTTGCTGGGGATTAACGGCCAGTGATATTCCATTCGGGTACAATGCCAATGAACCGAATAATGATGTAGGCGTGATCGCACCCACGGCGGCGCTTTCTTCTTTTCCGTATACACCCACGGAAAGCATGAATGCGCTCAAATTCTTTTATTATAAATTGGGAGATAAGATCTGGAAGCAATACGGTTTCGCGGATGCCTTCTCGCTGAAGGATCTCTGGTATGCCGATTCGCACCTGGCGATCGACCAGGGTCCGATCATCGTGATGATCGAAAACCACCGCAGCGGGCTGGTATGGAACCTGCTCACCAGCTGCCCCGAAATAAAGAACGGGATGAAGAATGTACTGGGCTTTTCGGCGCCTTATCTCTAATCAACAGAAACGATGATAAAACAAGTTATTCCCGCGCTGCTTGTATTGTTGACCGCCTGCCATCCGGGCAAACGGGCAGCAGCGCAACCTGCTGCACCAATCGCCGCTTCCGATACGGCTTTGTTCAGGCTGGTTCAGCAGCAAACCTTTCAGTACTTCTGGGACGGGGCCGAGCCCGTGAGCGGATTGGCCCGGGAACGTTTTCATGCCGATAACGATTATCCTCAAAACGATCAGAGCGTTGTTACCAGCGGTGGCGCCGGTTTCGGTGTGATGGCGATCCTTGTGGGTATCGAACGGGGTTTTGTTACACGGGAAGAAGGAAGAAAGCACCTGGAAAAAATTGTTCATTTCCTGGAAACGGCCGACCGCTTCCATGGCGCCTGGCCGCATTGGTGGTATGGCGAAACGGGCAAGGTGAAACCATTCAGCAAAAAAGACAATGGCGGCGATCTTGTGGAAACATCGTTCATGATACAGGGATTGCTCTGTGTACGCCAGTACTTTCAAAACGGGAACAGCGAAGAAAAAGCATTGGCTGCCCGGGCCGACAAACTTTGGAAAGAGGTGGAATTCGACTGGTACCGCAATGGAAAGAACGTGCTGTACTGGCACTGGAGCCCGAGCTATGGGTGGGAAATGAATTTTGCCGTTCGCGGGTACAACGAATGCCTGATCATGTATGTGCTGGCCGCTTCATCGCCCACGCACGGGGTTCCCGCCGAAGTGTACCACGAAGGCTGGGCCGGTAATGGAAAAATAAATGAAGTGAATAAACCCGATGGCATCGCTGCCGGGTTCCCCTATAAACTGCAGCTGAAACACCAGGGCGATGCCTGGAACGGCGGGCCCCTGTTCTGGGCGCACTATTCCTATCTCGGTCTCGATCCCCGGGGATTGAAAGATAAATACGCCGATTACTGGAAGGAAAACGTGAACCAGTCGCTGATCAATTACCAGTGGTGCGTCGACAATCCGAAAAAATTCAAAGGGTATGGTCCCGATAACTGGGGGCTCACTTCCAGTTATTCCGTAAAGTTTTACAGTGGCCATGCGCCCACCATGCAACGCGACCTGGGGGTGATCTCGCCCACCGCCGCACTGTCGTCTTTTCCCTATACGCCCCGGCAATCCATGGCGGCGATGAAACACTGGTATACCGATATGAAGGATAAGATATGGGGGCCTTATGGTTTCTATGATGCCTTCAGTGAACAGTACAACTGGTATAAGCCGCATTACCTGGCCATCGACCAGGGGCCCATCGTGGTGATGATGGAGAACTACCGCAGCGGCCTGCTCTGGAAACTGTTCATGAGCTGCCCCGAGATACAAAACGGATTACGTAAACTGGGTTTTGAAAGCCCGTATTTGAAATAAACATGAAGAAACTGAAATTGCTGGCGACGGCCATGCTCATCAGCCTGTTTGCCGCGGCGCAAACAGAAGTAAAAGTGATGAGCTACAACATACGCCTCGATGTAAAGAGCGACGGCGAGAACTGGTGGGAGAACCGCAAAGGCCGGGTGGCAAACCTGGTGAATTATTACGAAGCCGATTTCATCGGCATGCAGGAAGTGCTGCATCACCAGCTTGTGTACCTGAAGGAAAATCTCAACGGCTATGATTACATTGGTGTTGGCCGCGATGATGGAAAAGAAGCCGGCGAGTATTCCTGCATCTTTTACAAAAAAGACAGGTATACCGTTGTGCAGCAGTCAACCTTCTGGCTATCGCCCACGCCGGATGTTCCCTCGAAAGGATGGGACGCAGCGCTGAACCGCGTTTGTACATACGGGCTGTTCCTGAATAACAAGACCAAACAATATGTCTGGGTGTTCAATACGCATTTCGATCATATGGGCAAAGAAGCCCGCCTCGAGTCGGCCAAACTGATCGTGAAGAAAATCCGGGAGATCAATACCCAGCGCTATCCCGTGATCGTATCGGGCGATTTCAATTCCAAACCCGATGAAGCGCCTGCGCAGTACATGGTTTCGCAGTTGCGCAACAGCCGCAGCGTGAGCCGGCTGGTGTACGGCGATGCCGATACCTGGAATGCGTTTAAGTTCAACGAAAAACCGAATGGCTGCATCGATTATATTTTCGTGGCGGAGGATAAACGCGTACGCGTATCCAAATTCGCCACGCTCACCGATTCCTACGACCTGAAATATCCATCCGATCATCTTCCGATACTGGCAACGATAAACATTACCAAATGAAACTGAGATCTCTTTTCCTGTTTTGCATGCTGATCGCCGCCGCCGGGCATGCGCAAAATAAAACCTATTGCAACCCCGTGAACGTGGATTACGGTTACACGCCTTTTCCCAGTTTCGGCGAGTGGGGCCGCCACCGGGCTACGGCCGACCCGGTGATCGTGAATTATAAAGGAGATTTTTACCTCTTCAGTACCAACCAATGGGGCTATTGGTGGAGCAGGGACATGAGCAACTGGAATTTTGTTTCCAGGAAATTTCTTCGCCCCTGGAACAATGTGAAAGACGAACTCTGTGCCCCGGGCGTTGGTATCATCGGCGATACCATGGTTGTTTTTGGTTCTACTTATACCAGCAAGTTCACCTTGTGGATGAGCACCAACCCGAAAGCGAATGAATGGAAACCACTCGTGGATTCCTTCGAGATCGGCGGCTGGGATCCGGCATTCTTCACCGATGACGACGGCCGGTTCTATATGTACAACGGCAGCAGCAATACCTACCCGGTATACGGAGTGGAACTGGATCGCAAAACATTCCGGCCGATCGGAACCCGTACACCGATGTATAAACTGCAGGACTGGCGCTATGGCTGGCAGCGCTTCGGCGAACACATGGATAATACCTTCCTCGATCCGTTTATCGAAGGAGCCTGGATGACCAAACACAATGGCAAGTATTATTTCCAGTACGGGGCGCCCGGAACCGAAATGAGTGGCTATGCCGATGGTGTGGTGATCAGCGATGCGCCCTTGTTTGATGGACGCCAAACCTTCACGCAGTCGGACCCGATGAGTATGAAAGCAGGCGGTTTTTCACGGGGCGCCGGGCATGGCGCCACTTTCCAGGATAACCAGGGCAATTACTGGCATACATCCACCAGCATCATCTGTGTAAAAAATACCTGGGAGCGCCGCATGGGCATCTGGCCGGCGGGCTTCGATAAAGACGACGTGATGTGGTGCAATACCGTTTTGGGCGATTACCCGCATTACCTGCCCGGCATACCCGGTAAAGAGCACGGGGCTTTCGCGGGCTGGTATCTGCTCAACTATAAGAAACCGGTTACCGTTTCCTCCACGCTTGCCAGCTATTACGCCAACAATGCGAACGACGAAAGTATCAAAACATACTGGAGCGCCGCCACGGCAAATGCGGGAGAGTGGATACAAAGCGACCTGGGTAATCTTTCTACAGTGAACGCTGTACAGATCAACTACGCCGACCAGGATGTGGAAGACAACCGGCTCGGTAAATGGGAAGGACAATATCACCAGTATAAACTCTACTATTCGGTGGATGGTAAGAAATGGAACCTGCTGGTTGATAAAAGCAATAACAAAACCGATGTGCCGCACGATTACGTAGAACTGAGCGCTCCCGTACAGGCACGCTACATCAAACTCGAGAACATACACATGCCAACCGGCAAGTTTGCCATCAGCGGGTTGCGGGTTTTCGGAAACGGCAACGGCGCAAAACCCGACGCGGTGAAGAATATGTATGTACTGCGCACGGAAAAGGACAAACGAAGCGCTTACATCAAATGGAACCCGGTCGACAACGCCTTTGCCTACAACCTGTATTATGGTACAGCGCCCGATAAATTATACAACTGCATCATGATCCACGATTTCAATGAGTATTGGTTCAAGGCGATGGACAGCCAGAAGACCTACTATTTCACCATTGAAGCCATCAATGAAAATGGCGTATCCCAAAAGATGAAAATCATTGAAGTGAATTAAGATGAAATTCCGCATACCCATAGCATTGGTCGGATTGCTCGCCCTGCCATGGCCGGCAGCGGCCCAATTGAAGCTGCCATCGCTTCTTGCCGACCATATGGTGCTGCAGCAGGGAAAACCGCTCACGATCTGGGGATGGAATATACCCGGCGACCCGGTGAATATCCGCTTTGCGGCCAGGGATTACAAAACGATCACCAACGCGAAGGGCGAATGGCAATGCATCCTTCCATCCATGAAAGCCGGCGCTGCCGGCGATATGGTCATCGCTTCAAAGGAACAAACACAAACGATCCATGATATACTGATCGGCGAAGTATGGGTGTGCAGCGGGCAAAGCAATATGGAATGGCTCATGAGCCAGCTGCCGGAGGATATGAAAACCGAACCGGCAAACTGCCGCAATAACGCGATACGATACCTCACCGTAAAAAAAGAATTCGATAAAGTACAAAGAACCGACGCGGTGTTGCTGAACGGCTGGCGTTCGATCGACAGCAATACACTGGGCGATTGTTCTTCCGTTGCCTATTACTTCGCCCGGAAATTATACGAACGCCTGAAAGTACCCATCGGGCTCCTGGTAACCAGCTGGGGCGGTACACCCGCACAGGCCTGGGCGGATACTGCCAGCATCCGTTCTTTCCCCAATTATTACGCGACGTACAGAAAAGATATTTTACCGCTCGATTTTCAATCCCTGCAGGAACAGGTCCGGAAAAACGACGAGCTGTATAAACGGGAGGAAGCCGCTACATCCATCGCGATGCGGGAATACATCAGCGAAGGATACGACGATGCCCGCTGGGCCGATTTCCAGGTGCCGAAATTCTGGGAAGACCAGGGTTACCCGGAT
>WBZL01005279.1_pt1 | contig 10744 bp, 6 predicted proteins | sample 5204291 | NCBI WGS metagenome assembly WBZL01 (sample SAMN12344345, study PRJNA552823) | activated sludge metagenome | biome: Activated sludge suspended growth; feature: Nitrification reactor; material: Wastewater; isolation source: activated sludge from nitrification reactor of wastewater treatment... | reverse complement strand
GGTTGGCGCTGCCTGCATAGGTCGCCGTGATCGCCGCGCTTCCCACCGGCAGGCCGCTCATGCCGATAGCGGCTGTACCGCCGGCGAGCGTCGCGAAACCGAGCGACGCCGCACCTTGTTTGAACTCGACCGAGCCCTCCGGCGCACCGCCGCCGGGTGCGACCGGGGTGACTGTCGCGGTGAAGGTCACGCCCTGGCCGAACTTCGACGGATTCGCATCGGACGCGATGCTCGTCATCGTGGCGGCCGGGTTCACGGTCTGCGCGAGCGCGCCGGAACTGCTCGCCGCGTGCGTCGCGTCGCCCCCGTAGTTCGCGGTGATGGAGTGCAGCCCCGGACCGAGCGTGGACAGATTCAGCACGGCGTTCGCGCCGGAGAGCGGCACGCTGCCGATCTCGACCGCGCCGTCCTTGAACGTCACGGTGCCGCTCGGCGTCCCTCCGGTCACCGTCGCGGTGAACTGGACCGTCTGGCCGAAGACGCTCGGGTTCGTGTCGGAGGCGATCAGCGTCGTCGTCGCCGTGCCGCCCGCGGTTGCGGTCACCGTGAGCAGTCCGATCGCCGGCCCATGCGTTGCGCTGCCCTCGTACACCGCCGATACGACGTAGGTCCCCGGTGTGTCGAACGTGAATGCGCGCGATGCGGACCCTGCCGCGAGCGGGACCGCTTCGCCGTCGGAGGGGCACACGAAGCGGAACCGGACGTTGCCGGTCGCGCCGCCGTCGACCGCCGCGTCGTAGGAAGCGGGGCCACCGACGACAACCGAGGTCGGACCGGTCAGCGTCACCGTCGGCGCGGCGGAAGCGCCGCCGAGAACCCGGTACGCCGAGAGTCCCGCCAGCGAATTGCGGACGCGGTTGCGGCTTCCGACGACGTATCCGCCCGTGGCGTCGCGCGCGACGCCCGGGAAGTTCAGGAACCGCTCGTTGTGCGCGCTGTACCACTGTCCGCCGGCAGTCTCGTAGACCACCACGGCTTCGTCCACGCCGCTCGAGACCATGTCCCACGCGAAACCGGCACCGCCGAATCCGTGTTGTTCGAGCGTCCCCGCGCGCGCGAAACGCGCGAGACGTCCGGTGCCGTGCACGAGGATCCGGTCGCCGTCGACGGATACGCCGGCCGGGTAGAGGTACGCGTAGGGCAGAGCGACCGATCCGCACCCGGCGAACGACGGCATCGGCACTCCGGCATCGTCCAGCGCGCCGATCCGGGTCCGGTACGCCGGACCCTCGTTGCCCGCGAGGAAAGTCGTCGTGCCGTCCACCGCCACCGCGCCGACCGATCCCTGCTCCCATCCGGGGAGGCCGACGCGGAAACCGCTGCCATTGAACGAGGTGTCCGGCGCGCCCGACGAGGTGAGCCGATACACGAGCGGCTCGGACGAGGGCGTCAGATAGCCGGCGACGACCGGCTTGTCGCCAGGCGCGACCGCGATCGAGAGTCCGACGTCGTCCGAGCCGTCGATGCCCGACGTGACGAACACACCGGAAGGGCCGGCGAAGCTTCCGTCGGCGCCCCCGGTCGCGAGCCGGCGGGCGACCGACGACCGCATGTGGCCCGCGCTCTGATAACCGATCAGGACGAGCGGGCGCTGCGCAGAGTCGACCGCCAGACCGCGCAGGGTCTCGTACTCGCCGGCGCCGTTCGCGAAGACCATGCGGTCGGCGCCGCCGCCGAACGACCCGTCGACCGCACCGGCCGCGCCGAAACGCAGGAGTTCGACGTCCGACCAACCTCCGCCCGGCGCGCCCGCGTCGGGATACCAGAGGTCGTAGGCGACGACGATCCGGTCGAGCGTGTCCGCCACCATGCGCAATCCGTACGGGTTCTCGTCGAGCGCGAACACGCGCGTCGCGACGCCGCCGGCGCCGAACGTGGCGTCGATCGTGCCGTCGGACTGGTAGCCGGCGAGATCGAGGCTGCACATGGGCTGCGTGTGCGGCCACGTCTCCTGCGTTTCGCACACGATGGCGCCGGTCACGATGCGGCCGGTCGACAGGCGCACCATCGCCTGCGAGCTCGGCGCGTCGCGCGTGGACCCTGGCGCTTGCACCAGACCGCCTCCGAACCCGGTCAGCAGCACGCCGTTACCGTCGAACGCGGTGAACGCGTTGCGCCGCACACCGGAACCGTGATCCACCGACCCCGCGACGACCACGTTGCCGCCGTCGCTCGCGATCGCTGAGGCCGCGCCGGTCAGCGCGCCGGTGAAGACCGGCGTCGTGACGCCCAGATCGTCGCCGTCGTACGAGGTGCGCCAGTACGCCAGCGTCTGGTCCCGCCGCAGCGCCATCACGGTTCCGCCGTCCGAGAGCGCGATGCCCGCCGGTGCCAGCGACGAAGCCGATCCATCGACGAGAAGGCGCGTTCCGCCGATCCCGTAACCGGCGTCCGGCGTTCCGTCGTCGGCCATCTGGTCGAATCCGATGGCAGGGCCGCCATCCTGCGTCGCGAACCCGGTGCGCAGCACCCCGTCGGCCGGGACGACGACGCCCGCCGACGCGCGAGGCGCCGGCCAGGACTTGATGCCGGTTCCGAGCCGGGTCGTATCGACGCCGGCGAGCGCATCGTCGATGGCGACCAGCACCGCGCCGGCCGAGCCGAAGACGAGCGGGTCGCTCAAGCTGCCGGCGAGGTAGAACGTCGACGTCGAAGCGTCCCAGGCGAGCCCGGTCGCCGCGAGGGCGCTCAAACCGGGCACGAGCAGACTCGCGTTCGAGGGTCCATGGATTTCACGCACGTAGAAGCGATCCTGGTTCTCCACGCGCACAGTGCCGGCGACGACGACGCGTCCGTCCGCGAGCGCTGCGATCGCACCCACGCTCGCCTGTTCGAGGGTCCCGTCGATCGGCGCGGGCGGATCGAACGCGAGGAGGACGTTGCGGCCCACGGCTTCGCCGTTCTCCGACACGACCCAGTGCGCGATGGCGCCGTGGAAACCCAGGTCGCTCACCACGTGGATCGCGGGGGAATAGCCATCGGGCTGCCAGGCGATCCGCACCGTCGTTCCCGGCGGCATCCCGTCGACCGAGGAGGCGTTCTTGAGGATGACCTCGCCCCCGACGCCGAATCCGCCGTCGGGCGTGCCGTCCGCGTTGAAGCGGGTGACGACGATCCGATACTCGTACTGGCCTTGGCCCTCCCAGGACATCAGATCGACGCGGCGCGGCGTCGAAACCACGAGCAGCTTGTCGCCCTGCCAAGCGACGCCCTGCGTGATGAGCGGGAGACCGGTCGTGAACGTGCCGGCCATGCCAAGCGTACCGAACGCGAGGTCGACGTCGCCGGGAGCTGCGCGCGCGGCGGGCGCGGCGACGAGCGCAATGCACGCGGCGAGCGCGAGGCACGCCTTCCGAACGATCGGAAGTCCGGCGATCGGAGTCCTCATGCGACCTCCCCTGGGGTCGAACGAACGGCAGATCACGGCCAACGACGTCTGCCGATCATGCGCCCCGGCTAACGACGCCGCAAGCGAAAATGCGCGCGGATTCGAGCGGAATCCTCGCAGCGGTCCGCGTTCCGTCAGGAAGTCGTCGTGGCGTGGCGCGATGCAGCGACGCGCAATCGGTCTGACCAAATCGGAGTCGGGCTCGGGTCCGACCCCGTACTGGTCGATCGGTCAGGCCATGAGCGGCTTGTAGCGCGGGCGGTGCGGCTTCGCGCCCTCCTCGCCCAGCCGCTTCTTCTTGTCGTCCTCGTAGTCGCGGTAGTTGCCCTCGACGAACACCCACTTCGAATCGTCCTCGGCGGCGAGGATGTGGGTCGCGATGCGGTCGAGGAACCAGCGGTCGTGCGAGATCACGATCGCTGTGCCGGGGAATTCGGCGAGCGCATCCTCGAGCGCGCGCAGCGTCTCGACGTCGAGGTCGTTCGACGGCTCGTCGAGGAGGAGCACGTTCGCACCCGTGAGCAGCGTCTTCGCAAGGTGCAGCCGGCCGCGCTCGCCGCCGGAGAGCGTGCCGACGATCTTCTGCTGGTCGGGACCGCGGAAGTTGAAGCGGCCGAGGTAGGCGCGCGACGGGATCTCGAAGCGGCCGATGGTCAGGATGTCGAGCCCGCCAGAGATCGCCTCCCACGCGGTCTTGTCGTTGGGCAGCGCGTCGCGCGACTGGTCGACCATCGCGACCTGCGCCGTGTGGCCGATGGTGATCCTGCCGCTGTCGGGCTTCTCCTTGCCGGTGATCAGCTTGAACAGCGTCGTCTTGCCCGCTCCGTTGGGACCGATGATGCCGACGATCGCGCCCGCCGGGATCTTGAACGAGAGGTCGTCGATCAGCACGCGGTCGCCGAACGCCTTGGTGACGTTGTCGAACTCGATCACCTGCCCGCCGAGGCGCTCGCCCACCGGGATGAAGATCTCGTTGGTCTCGTTGCGCTTCTGGTGCTCGTAGGACGAGAGTTCCTCGAAGCGCTGGATGCGCGCCTTGTTCTTCGCCTGCCGTCCCTTCGCGCCCTTGCGCACCCACTCGAGCTCGCGCTTCATCGCCTTCATGCGCGCGTCCTCCTGCTTGGACTCGGTCTCCAGGCGCTGCTCCTTCTGCTCGAGCCACGAGCTGTAGTTGCCCTTCCAGGGAATGCCGTAGCCGCGGTCGAGCTCGAGGATCCACTCGGCGGCGTTGTCGAGGAAGTAGCGGTCGTGCGTGACCGCGATCACGGTGCCGGGGAACTTGGCGAGGAACTGCTCCAGCCACTCGACGCTCTCGGCGTCGAGGTGGTTGGTGGGCTCGTCGAGCAGCAGCATGTCGGGCTTGGACAGCAGGAGCCGGCACAGCGCGACGCGGCGCTTCTCGCCGCCGGACAGCGTCGCGATCCGCGCGTCCCAGGGCGGCAGGCGCAGCGCGTCGGCCGCGATCTCCATCTGCACGCTCGCATCGGCCCCCGACGTCGAGATGATCGCCTCGAGGCGCGCCTGCTCGGCCGCGAGCGCGTCGAAATCCGCGCCGTCCTCGGCGTAGGCCGCGTAGACCTCGTCGAGCCGCTTCTGCGCGCCGAGCACTTCGCTCATCCCCTCCTCGACCGCCTCGCGCACCGTCTTGTCCGGGTCGAGCTGCGGCTCCTGCGGCAGGAAGCCGATCCTGAGGTCCGGCATCGGCACCGCTTCGCCCTCGAACTCGCGGTCGACGCCGGCCATGATGCGGAGCAGGCTCGACTTGCCCGAGCCGTTCAGGCCCAGCACGCCGATCTTGGCGCCGGGGAAGAAGGACAGCGAGATGTCCTTCAGGATCTCGCGTTTCGGGGGCACCACCTTGCCCACCCGGTTCATCGTGTACACGTATTGCGCCATCGGGAGGCCCTGCGGAAAGGTCGAACGGGAACCGTCGATTATCGCAGACGCGCCGCGACCGCCGCTGCGGCGCCGATCGCCCGGGGCCGGCCGCGCGCCCGCGCCGGTGACCGGTTGCTACTTCTTCGCGGTGGCCGACGGAGCCGGCGACGCGGCTTGCGTGCGCCCGGACCCTGGCGTGGCGGCGTCCTGTCCCTTGAGCTCGCGCCAGCGCTCCTTGTCGGACTCGTAGCGCGCGTTGACCGCAGCGAGTTCGCGCTGCTTCTGCGCGACCAGGTCCCGGTTCTTCGTGAATTCGGCGTCGACCGATGCGCTCTCCGCCTCGAGCTGCGGCGGAACCGGCTTGTCGGTGTAGCGTGCCTTGCGTGCGTCGATGTCCTTCTTGCGCTTCTGCAGCTGCGACAGGTAGGCCTGGGCGGCCTGGATCTGCGTTTCGACCGTTCCCGCTGCGCGCGCGCGGGCGAGGTCGATCTCGGACTCGGTCGTGTAGGACGAGAGCAGCGCGCGATTGCGGCGCGCCTCCAGTTCGGCATCCTTCGACGCCTCGCGCTGCTTCTCTTCGGCCGCTTCCTTCGCGCGCGCCTGATCCGGCGTGTTCGCCGCGTCGATCCTCGACACCTGGCGACCCTGCTTGTCCAGCACCGTGCCGCCGCGCCCGGGATCCGGCGCCTTGTCGGTGTAGTGGACCACACCCTTGTCGTCGGTCCACTTGTAGAGCTTCTGCGCGTTCGCGCCGGTCGCGAGGACGAACGCCGCGGCGGCGCCCGCTGCCGCCAGCCGCCCCAGTCGAATCGTCCTCGATCGGATCATCGCTCTCTGCTCCGTACTGTGCCCGATACGCTTCCACCGCTCCGCGCCAGGCGAATCTTCGCCGGCCGGTTCACTGCACTACGCTCCGTACTGTGCCCGGTACGCTTCCACCGCTTGGCGCCAGCGCGCGAGATCCGAGCGCGCGGCGAGGAACGCGAGGATGTCGTCGAGCGTCGCAATCGCGGTCACCGCGATCCCGTAGCGCTCGCGGACCTCGGTCACGGCAGACGCCTTCCCGACGCCCCGTTCCATCCTGTCCAACGCGATCAGCACGCCGGCGGGGTTCGCGCCGTGACTCCTGATGAGTTCCACCGACTCGCGCACCGAGGTCCCCGCGGAAATCACGTCGTCGACGATCACCACCCGGCCCGCGAGCGGAGCGCCGACCACGTTGCCGCCCTCGCCGTGGTCCTTCACCTCCTTCCGGTTGAAGCTCCAGGGCAGATTGTGCCCCCTTTCGGCGAGCGCAATGGCAACCGCAGACGCGAGCGGGATGCCCTTGTACGCCGGCCCGAACAACTGGTCGCAGGCCATGTCGGAGGCGAGGAGCGCATCGGCGTAGTAGCCGCCGAGGCGCCTCAGGCTCTCGCCGTCGTTGAACAGCCCCGAGTTGAAGAAGTACGGTGTCTTGCGGCCGGCCTTGGTGACGAAGTCCCCGAACCGGAGCACGTCACGTGCCACGCAGAACGCGAGGAACGCCTGCCGAAAATCGCTCATCCGCACCGCCTCCCGGGACCGCGCGAAGTATAAGCCCCGGCGGCCGGCCCCACCCCCGGTACCACGTACGTACCACGTCCCGGGGGTGGAAGCGGAGCGTGTACACTCGCGCGCCTCCGCTCCCACTGCCGCCATGCGCATCGTCACGCTCAACGTCAACGGCCTGCGTTCCGCGGAGCGCAAGGGCTTCTCGCGCTGGCTAGCCCGGGCCGAACCCTGGGACGTCGTCTGCGTGCAGGAGATCAAGTGCGCCTCCGACGACGTTCCTGACGCCCTGCGCGCACCGCGCAGGAGCCACGCGACGTTCCTGCCGGCCCGCAAGAAAGGCTACGCCGGCGTCGCGGTCTACTCGAAGAAGCCGCACCGCGCGAGCGCCGGATTCGGCGAGCCCGAGTTCGACGACGAGGGCCGCTACCTCGAAGCGCATTTCCGCGACCTCACCGTCGTCTCGCTGTACCTGCCGTCGGGGTCGAGCGGGCCGCACCGGCAGGCGTCGAAGTTCCGTTTCCTCGACGCGTTCCTGCCGCACCTCGCGAAGCTGCGCCGTTCCGGCCGCGAGATCGTGCTGTGCGGCGACTGGAACATCGCGCACCAGCCGATCGACTTGCGGAACTGGCGCTCGAACCAGAAGAACTCGGGCTTCCTGCCCGAGGAGCGCGCCTGGCTCACGCGCGTGTTCGACGAACTGGGCTTCGTCGACGTGTTCCGGCGCGTCGATCCGCGTCCCGACCAGTACACCTGGTGGTCGAACCGCGGCCAGTCCTGGTCGAAGAACGTTGGCTGGCGCATCGACTACCAGATCGCGACGCCGGGCATCGCTTCGCGCGCTCGAGCCGCCTCGATCTACAAGAACAGGCGCTACTCCGACCACGCCCCGCTGGTCATCGACTACGACGTCGAGCTCGCGTGACGCGATGACGGCGGACAGGCAGCGGCGCGCAGCGCCTCGACGACGGCGATGATCCGCCTTTCGAACCTGACGCTCGCCCGCGGCGCGCTCCGCCTCCTCGAAGGCGCGTCGCTGACCGTCCACGCCGGCCACCGCGTCGGCCTCGTGGGCCCGAACGGCTGCGGCAAGTCGAGCCTGTTCGCGCTCCTGCGCGGCGAACTGTCGCCCGAAGCGGGAAGCGTCGACCTTCCGTCGCGCTGGACGATCGCGCACGTCGCGCAGGAGACGCCGGCGATCGACCGCGCCGCGCTCGACTTCGTGCTCGACGGCGACGTCGAGCTGCGCGAAGTCGAGCGGGCCCTCGCGGCCGAGGAGCGCGAGCACGCGGCCGACGGGCACCGCCTCGCCGAGCTGCACCACCGCTACGAGGCGATCGGCGGCTACGCGGCGCGCGCCCGCGCCTCCGAGCTGCTGGCGGGACTCGGCGTCGCGGACGCGCGCCACGGCGATCCGGTCGCGAATTTCTCCGGCGGCTGGCGCATGCGGCTCAACCTCGCGCAGGCACTCGCCGCGCGTTCCGACCTGCTGCTGCTCGACGAACCCACGAACCACCTCGACCTCGATGCGGTGCTGTGGCTCGAGGACTGGCTCAAGCGCTATCCCGGCACGCTGCTGATCGTCACTCACGACCGCGACTTCCTCGACGCGGTCGCGCAGTCGATCGTGCATCTCTCGGGCCGCAGGCTGACGACCTACACCGGCAACTACTCGGCGTTCGAGCGCGAGCGCGCGGCCCAGCTCGCGCTCCAGCAGGCGGCTCACGCGAAGCAGGAGCGACAGATCGCGCATCTGCAGTCGTTCGTCGACCGCTTCCGCGCGAAGGCCACCAAGGCGAAACAGGCGCAGAGCCGCTTGAAGGCGCTGGAGAAGATGGAGCGCATCGCGCCGGCGCACGTCGACAGCCCGTTCGAGTTCGAGTTCGCGCCGGCAGGTACGCACTCGCGCACGCTGGTGCGGCTCGGTGACGCGACGCTGCGATACGGCGACGCGATGCCGGTGCTCGAAGGACTCGAACTCTCGGTGCTCGCGGGCGACCGCATCGGCCTCCTCGGACCCAATGGAGCCGGCAAGTCGACGCTCTCGAAGGCGCTGGCCGGTACGCTGCCGCTCGCCGCGGGCGAGCGGCACGTCGCGCAGAACCTCGTGATCGGATATTTCGCGCAGCACCAGTTGGAGCAGCTCGACCTCGAGGCGTCGCCGATGCTGCACCTGCAGCGCATCGACCCTGGGGTGCGCGAGCAGGAGCTTCGCAACTTCCTCGGCGGGTTCGACTTCCGCGGCGACATGGCGGACGCGGCGGTGGCGCGATTCTCCGGCGGCGAGAAGGCGCGTCTCGTGCTCGCGATGATCGTTCGCCGGCGCCCGCAGCTCCTGATCCTCGACGAGCCGACCAACCACCTCGACATCGAGATGCGCGAGGCGCTCGCCGAGGCGCTGCAGGCCTACGACGGCGCGCTGGTCGTCGTGGCCCACGACCGGCACCTGCTCGCGGCGACCACCGACACGCTGCTCCTGGTCGACGCAGGGAGGGTCGTCCCTTTCGACGGCGACCTCGACGACTACCGCGACTGGGTGCTGTCGCGCCGGCGGCGGGAGGACGCGGCCGCCGCCCCGGCGGAGCGGGACGATGCGCCGGACCGCAAGTCGGTGAAGCGCGCCGAGGCGCAGGCGCGGCAGCAGCGCTCCGACGCCCGGAAACCGCTGGTCGCGAAGCAGGCCCGGATCGAAGGCGAGATGCGCGCGCTCGAGGACGAGAAGGCGGCGCTCGACACCTGGCTCGCAACGCCGGAGGCCTACGCCGCCGACGCCCGCGAGAGGCTCCAGCAGGCGGTCGAGCGTTCCGGAGCGATCACCTGGGAGCTCGCGCGGCGCGAATCCGCCTGGCTCGAACTCGCCGAGGCGCTCGACCTGATCGACGCGGAGAATCCGGCGCCGTAGACTTCCGGGCTGCGCGCCCGAAGCTGCGGCGGCCACCGTGGAGGGAAGCTCATGGAATTCGTCTGGTTCATCGTCGTCGGCATCATCGCGGGCTGGATCGGCGGCGTCGTGATGAAGGGCCGGGGCCTGGGGCTCGCGGGCAACCTCGTCGTCGGCGTGATCGGCGCGCTGGTCGGCGGCTTCCTGTTCCGGCTCGTCGGCGTCAGCGCGGGCGGGCTCGTGGGTTCGATCGCCATCGCCGCGGTGGGCGCGATCGTGCTGCTCGTGTTCGTGCGACTGATCCGCAGGATCTGACCTCGCGGCGCGCAGCACCGCAGGGCCCGCGTCGGCTGAGCCGGCTGCGGCGCTCGCCGGCCGGCTACCCGGAGGTCCCGGGGGGCCGCTGCGCGTTCAGCATCCGCTTCACCCAGGGCAGGAGCAGCAGCGCCGGGAACACGAAGAAGAAGGTCAGCAGGAACCAGTTCGAGTAGCCCATCGCCTGCGCGCCGAGTCCGCCCGCCCACCCGGCGATCGAGCGCGACAGCGCGAACACCGACGAGAGCAGCGCGTACTCGGTCGCCGCCCGGTCCTTGCTGACGATCGCCATCAGGAAGGCGAGGAACGCCGCGGTGCCGAGTCCCCCGGTGAACGACTCGACCGCCGACGCCGAGTAAAGCACGACCTGGTGCTCGAACGGAATCGGCCCCGCAGGCGGGATCGGCAGGATCGACGCGGCGATCCAGTAGCCGAGATTCGACGCCGCCTGCACGAGCCCCAGGATCCACAGCGCGTGCAGGATGCCGATGCGATCGGTGATCCAGCCGCCGGCGATGCCCCCGGCGATCGACAGCGCGAGCCCGATGTTCACCGACACGAGCCCGATCTGCGCGGCGGTGAATCCGGCGTCGACCCAGAACGGCTTCACCATGAAGCCCATCGCGGCGTCCGGCAGCTTGAAGATCAGGATGAACGCGAGCACCGGCACGATGCCGGGCCGGCGCAGCAGTTCGATCAGCGCGCCGAACAGCACGCCGCTGCCGAGCGGATCGTCAGCGCCCTTCGCCGCC
>WBZL01005278.1_pt1 | contig 10745 bp, 8 predicted proteins | sample 5204291 | NCBI WGS metagenome assembly WBZL01 (sample SAMN12344345, study PRJNA552823) | activated sludge metagenome | biome: Activated sludge suspended growth; feature: Nitrification reactor; material: Wastewater; isolation source: activated sludge from nitrification reactor of wastewater treatment... | reverse complement strand
CATTGATTGTCTGTAATATCTTTCCCACGTCCCAAACTGTGCGCAGGCATCTGACAGGTTAATTAAGAAAGAGAAGAGCGTTGAAATGAGAAATATATATCTCCCGGTATTTCCTCTTGATCCTATCATTATCCTAAGAATTGAAGTCCATTTCCGTACTGAATGCAACTTTGAAGCTGACTAAGAAAGTATTGCACTGATCTGTTGGTGTTGAATTCATGCCTCCGTCAAAGAGTCCGGCGTTGCCGTAATAGAGTCTCTTCCAGGTTAAAGATTGCGCCGTAAGGTTAATTGAGGAATGAAGCAGAATGATGTGTGCAAGTAATACTCTCATAACCTGTTACTTAAGTTAGAGTAAATTACCCGGATCGGCGGGTTATTGAAATGCAAAGAAAAATCCCATAAAACAAATTGTTAATGTGGTGTCGGGACTTTCGTCCCGACACAAATAAACTAATTGCGTCAGGACGCCTGTCTGACGCCAGGCAGGAAAGTACTAACGCCACAAGGAATCCCTTTGCGAACTCTGCGCCTTCTTTGCGGTTAAGCATAACTCATGATTCTTGTATTCGAACTGAAGAGCTAACCGCGCAGGACGCAGTGTAGTCGCAAAGGCCGCAAAGTTTGAGTTGCTTCTTAATCTGTATTGCCTGCAAATCCCTCTGCGAACCCTGCGCCTTCTCTGCGCGCTTTGCGGTTAAGCATCTAGTAAACTAATTTCGTCAGGACGCCTGTCTGACGCCAGGCAGGCCTGCCTGCAGCAGGCAGGAAAGTCCTGACTCCACAAGGAGCACTAAAAATGTCGAAATAAGTATTACATCCTTTTTGTGTCATCCTGCGTATGCGGGCCTGCCCGCCGAAGAGTGTTCATGGTACATTGCTGCAGGCGGACCCGCCTGCGACAATAAATCAAGAACATTCGCTACGGGCAGGGATCTACGGAATAGTATGTTCATTACTCGGAGATTCCTGCATTCGCAGGAATGACAAACATAGAGGGGGATAACAAACTCAAAATGAATTAGGATTCTCTCAGAGCTTACAAGTCTATTTTGATATCGGAACTAATACTGTGCTGTCGGGACTTTCGTCCCGACACAAAATAAACCAATTGCGTCAGGACGCCACAAGGAGCTTGTGGGAACCCGACTTCGCCGGGCAGGCACCAACAACGACGGAATTTGCCGACAACTAACAAAAAAAATGGCATCCATTTCTGAATGCCATTCGATTGAAAGACTAATCCAATTTCTAAATTGCAGAACTACTTCAGAAGCGTCATCCGCTTCACTCCCATCTGCCTGCCGTCAACAATCAGCGAATAAAAATAAACACCGCTCGAGAAGCCTGACGCATTGAAATCAACTTCGTAATTCCCCGCACTCTGCCTTGCATTGACAAGAGTTGTAACAAGTCTTCCGGTGATGTCAAAAACTTTCAGCCCAATGTTACCAGAAGCCTGCAACCTGTAGCTTATCTTCGTAGACGGGTTGAACGGATTCGGATAGTTCTGCTCAAGTGTGAACTTTTCCGGAATACTTGCAGAAGTTGTGTTTGTGTTTGTCATCATCTTTGCAAGCTTCACTGATTCCCATGCATTGATAAGTCCCCAACCTCTTCTTCTGTTTGGTGCAAATGAACTGTCTGCCGTCTGCTTTAACAACTCACGAACCTGCATCGGTGTAAGACTGTAATTTGCGGAAAGTATCATTGCACAGACACCGGCAGTCATTGGGCAAGAGAACGATGTTCCGCTGCCGCTTGTATATCCGGTACCCGGTGATGGCGAGGCAACAATGTTTCCATTTCCAAGCGCGCATACATCCGGCTTTATTCTTCCATCAACTGACAATCCGACTGAAGAAAATGATGATCTTTGTCTGTTGCTGTTCACTGATCCGACAGCAATTACACTGTCACCGTCAGAAGGCGCACCAAGTGTATTGTGAGTTGAGTGGAATCCTTCATTACCTGCAGAGTTGCACACTACGATTCCCTTGTTTACGGCAAGATCTGCACCAATTGTGATTACACAACTGTCACCATTCATCCATGTCCAGTCATAAGACCTGGTTGAACCCGGATCCATCTCAATGTAGCCAAGCGAGCTTGTGATTATGTCGGCTCCAAGACTGTCTGCCCACTCGGCTGCAGCGATCCAGTTATCTTCTTCCAATGGAGTTTCACTGTCGGTGTTCTCTGTTTTTGCAACAATGAAGCTTGCCCTGAATGCAGGAGATATAAGACTGCCCGGCCTGTATCCGCCGACAAGCGAAAGAGTTTCCGTGCCGTGAGATCCTTCACCCATTTGTCCGCTTTGATTTCCGATAATAGTATCATGATTTACGAAGTCATACGTTCTCATTCCACGCGCTCTGATTGAATCGAATGAAGGATGCTGAAGATTGTCAACTCCCGTATCGAATGAAGCGATCAATATTCCCTGCCCGTAATATCCGCTGTCATGGGCGTTTACGGCATTTATGATTTGCATCTGTGAAAGAGAATTTCCGTAGTTCAATGATTGTGAGCTGTTGACACCGGAATTATGATCAGCTTCCGGAACAACAGGCCGTTCAACAAATTCAATATCATTGTAGCTTTTCCTGAATCCTCTTACTACATCAACATTCTTCACATAATGTTTAGCAGTCATTTCCATGATTTCTTCGCGGTCAGCCATAACAGATACTCTGTTGAACCACTTTGATCTCTGAACGATCTGAATTCCCGAACCGGTGAGATCAGCTATATATTCTGAACTTACCGGAACGTCTGTGATATCCACAATCGAAGCGGCGGGTTTGACCTTCGCTCTGCGGTCAAGTGATCTTTGTGTCAGAATCGAAGATGGCGTGTTGAGCAACTGACCCGCATTATTTCCTTTGTCAGTAAACTCTACCCACACTTTTATTTTCTCATTGGACTGTGTTGTATTCAATACAGTCTGAAGCGATTTACTTAGCTTGAACTCACCGCTGAAGTTGTTACTGCCTGTGAGTGTAATCAGAACTGCTCCTGAAAGCATTACCAGAAGCATTCTGAATGAGTTGAAGTTTTTCATTTTATGTTTGGGTTTCTGTAAAATTTAATTCCGGGTTACGGACTTATCGTTCCGACAAAATCTGTCGCATTATTGTCGCAGATGGAAAAATCTGTGGCATCAATGAATCCGTCTCCGTTAAAGTCCGTACTCAAATATCCCGAAACGTAGTTTGAAGCATCATTGTCCGTAAGAGCAAGATCAGTAGCATCAACTGTTCTGTTATGATCCGCATCTCCCGTAAAGATCATCCACTTTGTTCCGGCTTTCTTGAGATTGTCTCCATAAGCTTTTGTAGAATCGGTTGTAAAATCATAGCTCAGATTGTTTGAAATGAATGTCTGAGGCGATTTGCTCCATGTTTCAATGCCGCTCCTGTGGCTGATTTGCAGGTAATATGAATTTGATGATGCATTGAAGAATGACAGTGTTCCCTGTCCTGAAGTATTTAATTTTACTTTTGCCGAATCTACTTTGGCAAACGGTGAAACAGTGTTTCTCAAAAATACTTTAACTGAATCTGAAATCATAGTGGAAGATACAGTATTATAAAGTCCTTCGATGTAGAGCTTAAGATTCAGGACCTTTGGATTTACAGTAGTTCTTGCCAGCTTAACCGCTTCCCAGCTGTTGATAATTCCCCAGCCCATGAACCTGTCCGGTGTTGTACTTTTGCTTGCAGTTTGTTTCAGGATTTCCCTCACCTGAATCGGAGTGAGTGTATTGTTGGCAGAAAGCATTTGCGCAACAACTGCTGCTGTCATCGGGCATGAGAATGAAGTACCACTCACAGTAGAATAGCCCGTTCCGCTTCCTGATTGCGCGACATAGTTGCCGCTGCCTCTTGCCATTACGTCCGGTTTAATTCTTCCGTCTGTTGTAAGACCGACAGAAGAGAATGAAGACCTTGTACCTGTGCTGCCAACCGAACCAACAGCAATCACGCTGTCACCGTCAGATGGAGCACCGAGTGTATTGTGAGTTGCATTTGTACCCTCATTGCCGGCCGAGTTGCAAACCACAATTCCCTTATTCACTGCAAGGTCTGCTCCGATTGTTATCACGCAACTGTCACCGTTCATCCATGTCCAGTCATAACTTCTGACAGAACCTCCGTCCATTCCAATATAACCTAGTGAACTTGTAATGATATCAGCTCCCAGACTGTCTGCCCATTCTGCCGCTGCTATCCAATTGTCTTCTTCTACAGGAGTCTCGCTGTTTGTGTTCTCCGTTTTGGCAATGAAAAACTTTGATCTGAATGCGGGCGAGATAAGATTTCCCGGACGATATCCGCCTACAAGCGAAAGAGTGTTTGTACCGTGATAACCCTGACCTTGCTGCCCGGACTGGTCATCAACAATTGTATCATGATTAACAAAATCATAAGAGCGATAGCCTCTTGCCCTGAGTGAATCGAAGCACGGATGCTCAATATTGTCAACACCCGCATCGAATGATGCAACTATTACGCCTTGCCCGTAATAGCCGCTGTCGTGTGTTGTAACCGCATTAATGATCTGCATCTGTGCAAGGGAGCTTCCGTAATTCAGCGAAGTAATGTTGTCTGATTCAGCAGAGATTACTTCCGGCAAAATCCCGCCCTCGGGAGTCTCAGGATAATCGTAGTTTCTGGTAAACTTCTTAACTATGTCAATCTTTCTCACATGTTCAAGATCTGCTATCTCATTAACCTGTTCTGCTGTCGCATAGCATGAGATTCTGTTAAACCATTTCGAACGCTGTTTGACTTTTACACCCGAACCGAGAACATCAGACACGTAGGAATCTTTCAGAGGGAGATCTGTAAAGTCAGCCAGTTGATCGACTGGTCTAACTTTCATTCTTCTATGCAGTGATTCCTTTGTTAGCAGCCTTTCCGGTGATCCCATCAGGGACTGTATGTCTCCACCTTTGTCAGTGAACTCTACCCAGACAAGAAGTTGCTCATCCGCTTCGGAGGAATTAATAATAGTGTTGAGAGATTTGCTGATCTTAAATTCATTGCTGAAATAATTGCTCCCCGCCAATAACACGAATCCGAATGCAATGAGAGTCACGCTCAGCATTTTGCTTTCTGTAAAAAGCTTTTTCATTTCTGAAGTTGTTTAATTTTTCAAATCGGACAATAAGATTCATTGTCCATTCAGTAAGTTCAGAACTTAGGACATTTGGGGAGAAATTCTTCTATCCTTATTTCTCCAAAAATGACGAACTTCGGACAAAGAAAGTATGACAAATGTCATAGTTATGAAAGAAAATTTTCCTGCAGGTAATACTCACAATAGTTTCCAAAAGTATCTTGTGCATTTTTGATTTAAGATTTTTATATTGCAAATAACAATTAATAGAAGTTGAACAAATATTGACGGAGCATTGCATTTTTCATACAATATTTCGAAACATTTCCGGCAGAGTTTTCGTCTGTAGCAATACTTCGTTGTGTTCTAACTTCAAAATTCAAAAAATCTAAATCCACCTATGAAAAAAATTCTCAAAGTTCTTTTTTTTCTGGTGATCATTGCAGCATTAGGCATTGCAGGGTTGCTGACTTATGTGAAGCTTGCATTGCCGAAGGTTGACCCCGCAATTGATCTGAAAGTTGAAATGACACCCGAAAGAATTGCAAGAGGAAGTTACCTTGCAAATCATGTTACGGTTTGCATGGACTGCCACTCAACGCGTGACTGGTCAAAGTTTGCAGCACCGCTCAAGGAAGGAACATTGGGCATGGGAGGTGACCGGTTTGATCAGACCATGGGATTCCCGGGAGTCTATTTTGCACGCAACATTACTCCTGCAGGCATAAGCAGTTATACTGACGGAGAGCTTTACAGAGTGATCACCACGGGCGTTGACAAGAACGGTAGGGCAATGTTTCCTGTAATGCCTTATCCTTATTACGGAAAGATGGATCCTGAAGACATAAAGTCGATCATTGCTTATTTAAGATCTTTGCCTCCCATTGACAACAAGGTTCCTGAATCCACGTCTGATTTTCCGATGAACTTCATCATCAATACCATACCTCAAAATGCCGAGCCGCAAAAGGCACCGTCAAAATCTGACAAAGTTGCTTACGGAAGATATCTTGCAAACGCCTCAGCCTGCATAGAATGTCACACGCAGGTTGAAAAAGGACAGATCATTAAAGAGCTTATGAACAGCGGGGGGAGAGAGTTTCAGTTTCCTGACGGCAGTGTATTGAGAACCGCCAATATTACGCCTGACCCTGAAACCGGAATTGGAAAATGGACTGAACAGGAATTCATTAAGAAATTCAAATCCTATTCAGATTCAAATTATGTTTCTCCAAAAGTTGCTCCCGGAGAATTCAATTCAATTATGCCATGGACTATGTATGCTGGCATGAGTGAAGAAGATCTCTCGGCAATTTACGCATATCTGAAGACAATCCCTGCGAAGAAGAATGCTGTTACTAAATTTTCAAAAGCAGGAGTTAACTAAGAAGACCTGATGCTTCAGCCGTGATAAGATTTCTAAGAGTGCTGATCAGAAGTTTTTCTTTCTGAAGATCCTTATCGCAAGCAAGTAAGGTATAAGAATCCACAAAAGCATTGCCAGTGATGATACAATAACTCCGGCAGTGCTTCCGAAGAAAAGCTTGAATGAGGCGCCGGTAAATCCCATCATTGCTGAAGCATCTGTCTTAAGCAGAAGGAGAATCCTCCCCAGGTCTATCGGATTGAGTGAAGTGAATATAATTATAAGATTCTCAAGCGGATAGTCTCTGAAAAGGATAATGAGAAGCATCACTATAAGATCGAAAATTATTGCGAGAAATAACCAAAGAACAATTGACAAGCCTATTCCTCTGACTTTTTCTGAATTGACGGTTGAAGAAAGAAAAGCAAGTCCCGTAAAAATGAAAGTCATTGTCACCGCAATGATTGTGAGGAATACCACAGATATTGAAATTCCATTCAGTACAATTGCAGGGATCAGTCCTGCAATTGCCGCAACTGAAAGTGCAAGTGCGAGTCCAAGATACTCTGCACGGAAAACGGTGTTCCTGCTTACGGGCTGTGTAAGAAGGAACTCAATGAATTCACCGGAATCATAGAAATGTATTGAGCCGAAGATCAGACAAACCAATGGAATTATGAAGAGAATGATGTTCAGTAATGTCAGTGATGTTTTCATTTCATCATTGCTGAAGTATGCAACTCCAAGGCTTATCAGAGCAAGAAGTACACTGTAGGTGATCATGAACCTGCTGCGCAGAAGATCAAAGAATACATATTTGAGTATGCTCAAACTCATTTGAATTCTTTCAATTTTTATTTAGCATTTCTGCAATTACTTTTCCCAGTCTGATATTTCCGGAGCCGTTCTTCATCTCAACAATCATTCTGTCAATCACAATTCTTCCTTCGAGCATGAACGCGATCCTGTCCGCCATTTCATCAACCTCCGAAACATGATGTGAACTTATGATAATATTGCGCCCTTCTCTTTTACTCTTTCTGATCTTTGTTTTCATGATCTCAGCCGAAAGAGGATCAAGGCTCGCAGTGGGTTCATCGAGGATCAGTACCTGTGGTTTGAACAAGAATGCAATTGCAGCTGATACCCGCTGTTTCATTCCTCCGGAAAGCTGTCCGAACTTTTTTTCATAGATCTCATTTATTCTGAATTCGCTAATGAGTTCTTCATCGGTTTCGTTGGTTCTGAGCTCTTTGAGAATTTCAAACAGTTCTATCACTTTGAGATTGTGAGGATAATTCACTGCTTGCGGCATGTATCCGATCTTATGCCTGTATTCAAAACCGTCAGCTATCTTTTCATCATCAATTGTAATTGTACCGGAATCAGGAATGACAAGTCCAAGTATTGACTTCATCAAAGTAGATTTGCCGGAGCCGTTCGGACCCATCAATGCGCTGACACAACCTTCACTGCAAATTAGATTGGCTCCGTTCAAAGCAACAGTTTTACCGAATGTCTTATGAAGGTTTGCTATTTCTATCATTTCCGTTTCTTGAGATGCTGGGACTCTCGTCTACTAAAGTTTCCGGTATTACCGAAGGAACAATTCTTTCAACTGCATCAAGAAGATCCACAATGATGCTACGAAGCATTACAATGCTCTCGGGAGATTTTTCAAGGATCATTGAAAACAAACTCACAGGTCTGTATGGGATGTCCCCTGTTCCGTCCCTGTTTATGTCATAGCCCTTGTATTTATCCCAGTAATTTCCGGAGTATGTATTGTTGCTCTTCGATGCATTTGAAGATATATCGAAAGTATTGTTGATGAAATTATTTTTGAGAATCTTATTGTCATAAGAATTGCCGAGTGCATTGAGTGCCCATCCGTTTTCAATGAAATCGTTACCGATCATCTCTATTCTGTTGGAGCCCTCAAGATGAATTCCGGATGTATTCTTATAGAACAGGTTGTCTTCAAGCACGCCGTCATAAAGTTCCTTCAGAAGCACGCCATATGAGGATTCACCCCAATTGTTTCGGAAAGTATTTTCTTTCATGATAATGAACTTCGAATACATCACGGCAACACCTGCTCCGTTGCTCTCGAAGATGTTCTGAGAATAGGAATTGCTGTCAGAGAACATGAAGTGAAGTCCGTATCTGAGATTTGCCTTACTGAAATTATTATTGATTGAACTTGATGAAACAAACTCCAGATAGATCCCGTCACGGTGGCCGGAAATTTCGTTACCGATTATATTCAGTTCGCGGCATTTCCAGAGATGAATTCCGTTGCCGGATGATGACTCGGTTCTTGCCTGTCCGGCTATTCTGTTTTCCGAAACCTCGCATTTCTCAGCTCCCGCCAGATAAACTGCAAAGAATGTATTGTCAAAATCATTGTCTCTTATCACACAGTTATCAGAATACTCAACTCTCACGCCGGCCGGTTCCGAGAGATAGTTTACATCAACGTTGCTGACCTTGAATCCTGACACTGTCACATTACTCTTGTTAATGATAATGCCTGCTCCCTTGAACTCCGCATTTATCAGAGGCCTTCCTTCTCCTGTCAGACTTATTTCTTTGTTGATTGCCAGGTCATGTTCCTTATACTCACCGCTTTTGACAATTATCTTGTCGCCGTCTTTACAAGCGAGCAATGCATCTGCAATAGACTTATATTCGCACTCATTGCAAACAATAATCTCACGGGCAAATGCTTCGTTGAACAAGTTCCCGAAAATGAGCATTGCTGAAGAGAGTATTATGCACGAAAAGAATTTCATCTTGATCCTAGCATTTCCTTAAGCGTTTTCCATTCGTAGATTTCACCGCCGAACTCACTTTGAAATTTCTTTGCTGTTTCCATGTCGGGAAATGAAGAAATATTCTCACCCATTGGGCTTCTGAGCTTATTCGAAATTAAAAATGAAGCTGTTCGCGCATCGATAAATTTTTCAGGTTGAGCAAGATCTGTTACAAGTATCATCTCCAGATCACTTTCTTCTGCTTTGTTATCCAGAATATAATTTATCGTGCATTCAGCAGCATCGAACTTATACACTTTGCCTTTCGATGTTACGATCTCTGATCCGTATTTCTTATCAACAATTGTCATCCGGCAATGCGCACATTGATCCTTTCCATAATCAATGGGTGAAATTTCCTTGCTGCATCCAAGCAACAGCGAAACTGTTATCAGTATAATGTTCATCATGATTCTGTTCATTGTGTTTTTATAGTTGAATTTCTTTCTCTTATGATCACAAACAACAGCAATGCACCTGCTGCAAACGCCAGATATGCTCCAATGTCCGGCATTGACTGTGCAGTAAAATTAAGCAACTGCTTTGAGCCAATAAGCGGAGGTTGATAATTCATGCCCGGAACTTTGATGATCGCATTGGGATCAATATTGTGTCCGTAATCATATTCCCATAGGTAAAAATCCACTGCGCCTGCTATTCCCGTCAGCAGCAATATTACAAACCACGCGTACATCATTTTCCTGCTTTTCAATATTGCAGTGATGATACCGAACAAAATCAGAAATGCCAGTATGTAAGGCATCAGCTTAAGCTCGGTTATTGATTCCGGCTCAATCACTTTCATTCCAATATAATGATTCAGACCGTTTATGGTTTGCAGATCACCTGACATTCCGTTGATGTGAATTTTCATCACAAGACTTTCCGGATATTGTGGCGCGTCAAGAACAATTTCCCATATAGGTACAAAGTATATTCCGGCAAGCATTGCAATTGCCACGAAGATAATCGCTATCGAAGACTTTTTCATTTCGCAAAAAATTTTGGGGCGCCTTTTGGAGCGCCCCGAAGAATGAAATTATTTTCCGCCGGTACCAACCAACGGCACATTAGAACCCTTATCCGACACTCTCACATATCCCTGCATTTCCTGATGAAGCGCCGAGCAGAAGTCCGTACAATACATCGGGTAGATTCCCGCTTTTTCCGGGACCCATTTAATTGTGCTTGTTTCACCCGGCATAATGAGCATTTCAGAATTCTGATTACCCATTACTGCAAAGCCATGCGGTATGTCCCAATCCTGTTCGAGATTTGTCATGTGGAAATAAACGGTCTCACCTGTAATGACGCCTTCGATATTATCCGGAGTGAAGTGAGAACGGATTGCTCCGAGATAGACATGAACTGCGCCGTCTTTTCTTTCAACGCGTGTTTCTGCCGGACTCTTGACTGCGTAAGGATTCATATTTTCCGAA
>WBZL01005277.1_pt1 | contig 10747 bp, 8 predicted proteins | sample 5204291 | NCBI WGS metagenome assembly WBZL01 (sample SAMN12344345, study PRJNA552823) | activated sludge metagenome | biome: Activated sludge suspended growth; feature: Nitrification reactor; material: Wastewater; isolation source: activated sludge from nitrification reactor of wastewater treatment... | reverse complement strand
TTCTCGTCCAGGCGCCGCGACTTCGATCCGCCGCTGTGGCGTGGCGAGCGCCCGCTGGAGGGGCAGACGATCCTGCTGCATGCCGAGCAGGGTCTCGGCGATACGATCCAGTTCTGCCGTTACGCGGAGCTGGTCGCTGCGCAAGGTGCGACGGTGGTGCTGGAGGTTCAGCCGCCGCTGCAGTCGCTGATGCGCAGCCTGCGTGGTCCGGCGCAGGTGCTGGCCCAGGGGCAGCCGCTGCCGGACTTCGACTGCCACTGTCCCCTGCTGAGCCTGCCGCTGGCCTTCGACACCCGGGTCGAGACCGTTCCTGCGCCGGTGCCCTATCTGAGCGCCCCGGAGGAACGGTCGGCCTTCTGGCGCGAACGGCTCGGACCCTCCAGCCTGCCGCGCGTGGGCCTGGTGTGGTCGGGTCAGCCCAAGCATCGCAACGATCACAACCGGTCGATGGCGCTGAGCGTGCTGGCGCCGCTGCTCGGGCAGCGCGCCGGTTTCGTGAGCCTGCAGAAGGAGGTGCGGGCCGGCGATCAGGACTTCCTCGACGCCCATCCCGAGATCCTGAACCTGGGCGTCGAACTGGACGACTTCGCCGACACCGCCGGCCTGGTCGACGCGCTGGACCTCGTGATCGCCGTGGACACCTCGGTGGCTCACCTGGCCGGCGCGCTGGGCAAGCCGGTGTGGGTGTTGCTGCCCTTCACGCCCGACTGGCGCTGGCTGCTGCATCGCCCCGACAGCCCGTGGTACCCCACGGCGCGGCTGTTCCGTCAGCCCGCGATCGGCGACTGGGGCCGCGTGATCGGTTCGGTGGCCGAGGCGCTGGCTACTTTCGCATCTGTGCCGGCAGCGCGGTGACGATCTCCGGGAACGCGTAGATCAACCCCACGGCCACGACCATCAGCACGAAGAACGGGAAGGTCACGCGGGCGATCCAGCCGATGTCGCGCCCGGTCATGCCCTGCAGCACGAAGAGGTTGAAGCCCACCGGCGGCGTGATCTGCGCCATCTCGACGACGATGACGACGAAGATGCCGAACCAGATCAGGTCGATCCGGGCCGCCTCCACGGTGGGCAGGATCACGCCCATGGTCAGCACCACCATCGAGATGCCGTCGAGGAAGCAGCCGAGCACGATGTAGAAGAGCATCAGTGCCAGCAGCAGCTCGACGCGGCTGAGGCCCAGCGTGGCGATCCATTCCGCCAGGTGCCGCGGCAGGCCGATGTAGCCCATGCTCAGCGTGAGGAAGGCCGCGCCGGCGAGGATCAGCGCGATCATGCAGTACAGCCGCACACCGCCGAGCAGCGAGTCCTTGAAGGTGGCCCAGGTCAGCGAGCCCTGCACGCCCGAGATGACCAGCGCGCCGACGACGCCGAGTGCGGCCGCCTCGGTGGCCGTGGCCACCCCGCCGTAGATGCTGCCCAGCACCGCCGCGATCAGCAGCACCACCGGGATCAGGTGGCGGCTCTCGGCCAGTCGGTGGGCCAGCGTCAGCCCGGCGTCGGCGGCCGGCACGCGCTGCCGGTTCAGCAGCGCCCAGCCACCCAGGTAGCCCGAGAACAGGCCGGCCAGCAGCAGCCCCGGCAACACACCGGCGACGAACAGCTGCGCGATCGAGACCTCGGCGGTGACGCCGTAGACGATCATGATGATCGACGGCGGAATCAACAGGCCCAGGGTGCCGGCGCCGGCCAGCGACCCGATCGCGATGCCGTCGGGGTAGCCGCGGCGCTTCAGCTCGGGCAGGCTCATCTTGCCGATGGTGGCCACGGTGGCGGCACTCGACCCCGACACCGCCGCGAAGATCGTGCAGCCGACGACGTTGACGTGCAGCAGCCGCCCGGGCAGGCCCTGCATCCACGGCGCCAGGCCCCGGAACATGTCGTTGGACAGCCGCGTGCGGAACAGGATCTCGCCCATCCACACGAACAGCGGCAGCGCGGTCAGCGTCCAGCTGCTGGCGCTGCCCCAGATCGTGACCGCCATCGCGTCACCGGCCGGCCGGCTGCTGAACAGCTGCATGCCGATCCAGGCCACGCCCGACAGCGTCAGGCCGATCCAGACGCCGCTGCCGAGGATCAGGAACAGGCTGATCACCAGCAGCGCGGTGATCGCGAGGTCATTCATGGTGCGCGGCGTCGGTGGGGCCGGCGTGCCGGCGTCCGCGCAGTTCGAGCAGCAGCTCGTCGATGAAGGCGACGAGCAGCACGACGCTGCCCAGCGCCATGGCCAGCTGCGGGATCCACAGCGGCGTGGCGTCGTTGCCGGTGGAGATGTCGTTGAAGGCGCGTGACTGCCAGGCCAGGCGCACCGCGTACCAGGCCGCCAGTGCGGCCAGGGCGCCACCGGCGGCCAGCGACCACAGCTCGAAGGCATGGCGTGCGCGGCCGCCGAGGCGCGCGATGAGCAGCGTCACGCGGATGTGCTCACCACGCTTGAAGGTGTGCGCCAGTGCCAGGAAGCCGGCCGCGGCCATCAGGTAGCCGGCGTAGGCGTCGGTGCCCGGCACGTGGAAGTGCAGGGCGCGGCTGACGATGGACAGCAGCACCATCGCCAGCAGGCCGATCATCGCCAGCGCCGCCAGCCAGGCCGCGCCGTCGTAGAGCAGGTCGAGCGCTCGGCGCACGGCGCGAGGGCGGCGAGGGAAACCGTCGACCTACTTGCGGAACGCGTCGATCAGGGCCTGGCCTTCGGGGCCGGCCTTGGCCAGCCACTCCTTGAGCATCACCTCGCCGACCTTCTGCATGTCGGCCTTGAGCTGCGGCGACGGCGGCACGATCTGCATGCCGCCGGCCCTGAGCTTGTCGAGGCTGTCGCCATTGGTCTTCTTGCTGGCGGCCAGGCCGCGCACCTCGGCATTGGCCGCCGCCTTCAGCAGGGCGTCCTGGCTGCCCTTGTCGAGCGCGTCGAAGGCCTTCTTGTTGACGATGACGGCGTCCTTGGGCAGCCAGGCCTGCGTGTCGTACCAGTACTTCAGGTGCTCGTAGGTCTTGGTGTCGGCGCCGGTGGAACCGCTGGACATGTAGCTCTCGACCACGCCGGTGGCCATGGCCTGGCTCAGCTCGGCGGCCTGCACGGTGACCGGCTGCGCACCCACCAGCTCGGCGATGCGTGCGGTGGCCGGGCTGTAGGCGCGCCACTTCATGCCCTTCAGGTCGGCGGCCGAGGCGAGCGCCTTCTTGGAGTAGATGCCCTGCGGAGGCCAGGGCACGGCGTACAGGACCATCATGCCTTGCTCGCCGAGCTTCTTGTCGAGCATCGGCTTCTGCACCTTCCACAGCTTCATCGCCTCGTCGTAGCTGTCGGCCAGGAAGGGCAGCCCGTCGGCACCGAAGATCTGCCACTCGTTCTGGAAGTTCACCAGCAGGATCTCGCCGATCTGCGCCTGGCCGCCCTGCACGGCGCGCTTGATCTCCGGGGCCTTGAACAGCGACGCATTGGCATGCACCGTGATCTCGAGCTTGCCGCCGCTGGCCTGCTTGACCTCGTCGGCGAACTGCTGGAGGTTCACGCTGTGGAAGTTGGTGGCCGGGTAGGCCGCCGGCAGGTCCCACTTGGTCTGGGCCTGGGCGGCGGTGCCGACCAGCAGGGCGGCGGCGATCGACAGCGAAGTCAGCAGCTTCATCGAACTTCCTCGGTAGGGGTTGGCAAAACCTCAAGCATGGGCCGTGCCGGATGTCCGGCTCATCGGGACTTGTCCGGGCATGGGCTCCAAAGGCATTGAAGTCTAGAGATCGATCAGATAAATTGTCAATAAATCGTCGACGTTTTGGTGAAAACACCGATGCCCCGAAGAAGTGCCCTGCCAGCTGCCTCTCGCCCTGCTGCGGCCTCGGCCGGCCGCACGGGCGGCATCGTCAGCTCGTCGCACCTGGTGTCGCCGCGCAGCGTGGAGCTGTCGGAGTTCGAGTTCGGCCTGATCGTCGCGTGGAACGCGTTCTCGCGCTGGGCCGTGCGCTGCATGGCCGCGGCCGGCGCCCCGGACCTGACCATCACCGACGTGCTGCTGATGCACAACCTGTGCCACCGCGCGCGCGACAAGAAGCTGGCCGACATCTGCTTCATGCTCAACTACGAGGACACGCACGTCGTGGCCTACTCGTTGAAGAAGCTCGTCGTCGCCGGCCTGGCGCGCGCCGCCAAGCAGGGCAAGGAGGTCTTCTACAGCCCCACGCCGCAGGCCGAGGCCTTCGTGCAGCAGTACCGCGAGGTGCGCGAGGACTGCCTGGTGAAGAGCCTGGACACCGAGCTCAATGCCGACATCGGCGAGCTGGCCCGGCTGCTGCGCACCATGTCGGGGATGTACGACCAGGCGGCGCGGGCCGCCACGTCGCTGTGACCGTCGGACCCCTCAGGGCGCGCCGGGGCGCGAAGGTCGCCCGGCGCCCGGCGCCCGGCGCACGCCGGGTCGCGCGGGGACGCGGGCGCAGCCTGCGGCAGGTGCCGGCCGGCGGCGCCTGGCGCGTGCACTCAACGCGCCTTCGCCGCGGCTGCCTTCAGCGGTTCGATCGAGAAGGTGTAGCTCTGCGCGCCCAGCGGCTTGTGGCAGGCCAGGCACTCGGCCTGGTTGACGCCGGGGCGGCGTTGCCGGGCCGGCGTGAAGACGGCGTAGTTCCAGTCGTCGTTGCGCAGCATCTCGGGGATGTCGCGGCCCCAGCCCGCCTCGCGACCCATCACCGCATAGGCCACCAGGCGCTCGCGCTGGAAGAAGCCGTCGGCACCCATCACCGGCTTGCGATCGTCACCCAGGCGTGCCGCGTGCTGCTCGAGCACCAGCACCGACCCGTCGGGCAGCGGCCCACCGCTGCGTGCCGCCTGCAGGGCCACCGCGTTGGCGTACAGGTCGCGCACCTGGTTGATGTCGGGGCGGTTGACCGTCTGGTAGCGGGTGAAGCCGGCCGGGTAGTCGGCCGGCAGGGTGGCCGACTGTGCGGCCAGCGCGGGCAGCAGCTCCGAACGGGCGCCGGCCGCCGGGGCGCCGGGCTGGGCTGCATAGTGCGCCGCGACGTTGGCGATGTCGCTCGCGCCGAGCTGCGCGGCGATGGCGTTCATGACCGCGTTCTTGCGCGCGCCGGACTTCAAGGCCTGCAGCTGCGCACCCAGGTAGGCGGCCTTCTGGCCGGCCAGGTTGGGAATGTGGTCGGCCACGCTGATGCCGTTGGCACCGTGGCAGGCCGCACACACCGCGGAGGCGCGGGCGCGGCCGGCCTCGGCGTCGGCTGCCGGCGCCTGCCCCCACGCCAGCAGGGGGACGGCCAGCGCCGCAGCAGCCAGGCCGGCGGTCATGATCGGGTGCAGCGGACGGATCGAGGGCATGGTGCAACTCCAGGTGGGGGTGCCGCTGTTACGCAGCCCGGTCCGATCCGGATGCGAAGACCGCTCGCGGAGCAGGGGTGATGCTCGGCGTGCTGATGCTCGACACGCGCTTTCCGCGGCCGCCAGGCGACGTGGGTCATCCGGCCAGCTGGCGGGTGCCGGTGCGCTACCGCGTGGTGCAGGGCGCTTCGCCGCAGCGCGTGGTGCGCGAGCGTGATCCGGCGTTGCTGCAGCCCTTCGTCGAAGCCGGGCAGGCCCTGGTGGCCGAAGGCGTCACGGCGCTCACCACGAGCTGCGGCTTCCTGTTCGCCTTCCAGCACCCGCTGCAGGCGGCGCTGCCGGTGCCGCTGTGGACGTCGAGCCTGCTGCTGCTGCCGGATCTGCCGATGCCCGGGGTCCTGACGGTCGACGAGGCGGCCCTGCGCGCCTCGGCGCTGCTGCCCGCCGAGCTGCCGGTGGCCGGCCTGGCACCCGGCTGCCACCTGCAGCAGGTGCTGCTGGAGGACCGCCCGGCGCTCGACGCCCTCCAGGCCGAAGCCGACGCGGTGGCCGCCGCCCAGCGCCTGGTGGCCCGCCACCCGCATGTGCAGCACCTCGTGCTCGAGTGCACCAACCTGCCCCCGTACGCCGAGGCGATCCATCGCGCCACCGGCCGTCCGGTCCACCACCTGATGGACCTGGTCCATCGCCAACTGGCAAGCCCCCCATGACGATCCCACCCGACGCACGCTGGCAGTTCTGGATCGACCGCGGCGGCACCTTCACGGACATCGTCGGCCGTGCGCCCGATGGCGTGCTGCACACGCTGAAGCTGCTGTCCGAGAACCCCGAGCAGTACGCCGATGCCGCCGTCGAGGGCATCCGCCGCCTGCTGCAACTGCGCGAGGGCGAGGCGATCACGCCCGACCGCGTGGAGTGCGTGAAGATGGGCACCACGGTGGCCACCAACGCGCTGCTCGAGCGCAAGGGCGAGCGCACGCTGCTGGTCACCACGCGCGGCTTTCGCGACGCGCTGCGCATCGCCTACCAGGCGCGGCCGCGCCTGTTCGAGCGCCACATCGTGCTGCCCGAGCTGCTGTACGAGCGCGTCATCGAGGCCGACGAGCGCGTGGGTGCGCACGGCGAGGTGGTCACGCCGCTCGACGAGCCCGCGCTGCGCGCCGCGCTGCAGTCCGCGCGCGAGGCCGGCATCGCCGGCTGCGCCATCGTCTTCCTGCACGGCTGGCGCTACACCGCGCACGAGGCGCGCGCCGCGCTGCTGGCGCGCGAGGCCGGCTTCACGCAGGTCAGCGTGTCGCACCAGGTCAGCCCGCTGATGAAGCTGGTGTCGCGTGGCGACACCACGGTGGTCGACGCCTACCTCAGCCCCATCCTGCGCCGCTACGTCGACCGCGTGGCCGCGCAGATGCCCGGCGTGCGCCTGTTCTTCATGCAAAGCAGCGGCGGGCTGACCGAGGCGCACCGCTTCCAGGGCAAGGACGCCATCCTCTCGGGCCCGGCCGGCGGCATCGTCGGCATGGTGCGCACTGCGGTGGCCGCCGGGCACGGCCGGGTCATCGGCTTCGACATGGGCGGCACCAGCACTGACGTGAGCCACTACGTCGATGGCCCGGCCGGCGGGTTCGAGCGCACCTTCGAGACCCAGGTGGCCGGCGTGCGCATGCGCGCGCCGATGATGAGCATCCACACCGTTGCCGCCGGTGGCGGCTCGATCCTGTCCTTCGACGGCGCGCGGCTGCGTGTCGGGCCGGAGAGCGCCGGTGCCAACCCGGGTCCGGCGAGCTACCGGCGGGGAGGCCCGCTGGCCACCACCGACGCCAACGTGCTGCTGGGGCGCATACAGCCGGCGTGGTTTCCGCGGGTCTTCGGGCCGCGCGCCGACGAGCCGCTGGACCGCGCCGGCGTCGAGCAACGCTTCACCGCACTGGCTGCCGAGGTGCGCGCCGCCACCGGCCGCGACGCCACGCCCGAGTCGCTGGCCGAGGGCTTCCTGCAGATCGCGGTGCAGAACATGGCCAACGCGATCAAGCGCATCTCGGTGGCGCGCGGCTACGACGTCACCGGCTACACGCTGCAGTGCTTCGGCGGTGCCGGGGGCCAGCATGCCTGCGCGGTGGCCGACGCGCTGGGCATGCAAAGGGTCTTCGTCCACCCGCTGGCCGGTGTGCTGAGCGCCTACGGCATGGGCCTGGCCGACCCGATCGAGATGCGCGAGGCCTCGATCGAGCGACCGCTCGACGGCGCCGGGCTGCAGGCCGCCGAGGCGCGGGCCGACGAGCTGGGCGACGCCGCGCGTGGCGAGCTGGTGTCCCAGGGTGTGGCCGCGGGGGCGGTGGCGCTGCACCGGCGCATCCACGTGCGCTACCAGGGCACCGACACGGCACTGGTCGTCCCGCTCGGGTCGCTGGAGGCGATCGGGCGCGACTTCGAGGCCGCCTACCGGCAGCGCTTCGCCTTCCTGATGCCCGGCCGCGCCCTGGTGATCGAGGCCGTGTCGGTGGAGGCCGTCGGCGGCGGCGAACGTCACGACGAGGCGCAGGCCGCCGCCCCCGCCGCAGACCACCACCCGCCGCCCGATGCCCGCGTGCGCATGCATGCGGGCGCCTGGCTGGACGCTGCGCTCTACGTGCGCGAGAGCCTCGCGCCGGGTGCGCTGATCGACGGCCCGGCCGTCATCGCCGAACGCAACGCCACCACGGTGGTCGAGCCTGGCTGGCAGGCCCGGCGCAGCGAGAACGGCGCGCTCGAGCTGCGCCGCGTGCAGCCACGCGCCACCCAGCACGCCATCGGCACCCAGGTCGACCCGGTGATGCTGGAGGTGTTCAACAACCTGTTCATGAACATCGCCGAGCAGATGGGCCTGCGGCTGCAGAACACCGCCTACTCGGTCAACATCAAGGAACGGCTGGACTTCTCCTGCGCCCTCTTCGACGCCGACGGCCAGTTGATCGCCAACGCCCCGCACATGCCGGTGCACCTGGGCTCGATGAGCGAGAGCATCAAGACCGTGATCGCACGCAACCCGGCGATGCAGCCCGGTGACGTCTACGTGCTCAACGATCCCTACCACGGTGGCACGCACCTGCCCGACGTCACGGTGGTGACGCCGGTCTACCTGGACGACGGCGACGCGCGGCCGAGCTTCTACGTGGCGAGCCGCGGCCACCACGCCGACATTGGCGGCATCACGCCGGGATCGATGCCGCCGTTCTCCCGCACCATCGACGAGGAGGGCGTGCTGTTCGACAACTTCCTGCTGGTGCGCGACGGTACGCTGCGCGAGGCCGAGCTGCGCGCGCAGCTCTCATCGGGCGAGCATCCGTCGCGCAACCCGGAGCAGAACATCGCCGACCTGCGTGCGCAGATCGCCGCCAACGAAAAGGGCGTGCAGGAACTGCGCGCGATGGTGGCGCAGTTCGGCCGCGACACGGTGGCCGCCTACATGCGCCACGTGCAGGACAACGCCGAGGAGTCGGTGCGCCGCGTGATCACCGCGCTGAAGGATTCGCGCTTCGAGCTCGAGCTCGACAACGGTGCGTGGATCCGCGTGCAGGTGACCGTCGACACCGCGCGCCGCGAGGCGGTGATCGACTTCAGCGGCACCAGCGCGCAGCTGGATAACAACTTCAACGCCCCCAAGGCGGTGACGATGGCGGCCGTGTTGTACGTCTTCCGCACGCTGGTGGACGACGACATCCCGCTCAACGCCGGTTGCCTGAAGCCACTGCGCGTGATCGTGCCCGAAGGCTGCATGCTCAATCCCAGGCCGCCCGCGGCGGTGGTGGCCGGCAACGTCGAGACCTCGCAGAGCGTGACCAACGCGCTGTTCGGTGCGCTGGGCGTGATGGCCTGCAGCCCCTGCACGATGAGCAACTTCACCTTCGGCAATGCGACGCACCAGTACTACGAGACGATCTCCGGCGGCTCGGGTGCCGGCGCGCTGATCGACGCCCAGGGCCGGGTTACGGGCGGCTTTGCCGGCACCAGCGTCGTGCAGACGCACATGACCAACTCGCGCCTCACCGACCCCGAGGTGCTGGAGTGGCGCTTCCCGGTGCGGCTGCTCGGCTACGAGATCCGCCGCGGATCAGGCGGCGCCGGCCGCTGGCGCGGCGGCGACGGTGGCGTGCGGCGCATCCAGTTCCTCGAAGCGATGAACGCCTCCGTGCTGAGCAACGGCCGGCGCATCGCCCCCTTCGGCATGGCCGGCGGATCACCCGGGGCGCTGGGCATCAACCGGGTCGAACGTACCGACGGGCGCGTGGAACGGCTGTCGCACATCGGGTCGGTGGACATGGCACCGGGGGATGTGTTCGTGATCGAGACGACGGGCGGTGGGGGGTATGGATCGCCACGGTAGGCAAGGTCGCGGTGCCCGGCCCAGGCCTGTCGGCCCATGGCATTCATGCAGCCTGCGATCGGTTGGCGGTCAGCGTGCCGGCCGCTAGCATTCAGGGGACGATAGGCCATGCGTGACGAATCCCATCGATTGTCCCGCAGGTCTGCCGGCTGAGTTGGAGCTGGTTGGGCCTTGCGTCGCGATGGATTTCCCAGGGCAAGCTGGGAGCGAGTGACCACCCGGCAGGCTCGCGGCCCGTTGCGGAGCCGGGATTGCAATCGTGAGGTCTGGCAATGACGGTGCGTTCCTACGAATACAAGGGCAAGGCGTGGTTGGCGCTGTCGGCGATCCTGTTCTTCGCGCCCCTGGCCTACGTGGCATTGCGCGAGGCTGTGCGCGCAGAACACGGCGCGACGCTTCTTTACGCTGTCCGGTTGGACCCGGCGGCGGCGGTCTACTTCTATTGGGTCGCCGGCTTCGGATCCCTGCTATTTGTGGTGCTGGGATTGGTCGGCTTGTTTCAATGGTGCAGGCCGGCGAAGTACCTGAGGCTCGGCGAACATGTCGTCGAAGTCCCGACTGGCTTTTCGGGCAAGGCGGTGGAGATTCCCTTCAGCGACATCCGGTCGTTGAGCATTCGGAAGAGGCAATTCCAGCGCTGGCTCGAGATCGAGCATTCGACCGGTCAAGTCGCGATCCTTGCCGCCCTGCTGCGCTCGCGGGCGGAATTCGACGAGATCGCGCAGACGCTCAGCGCAAGGTCGACTTGTCCAGTGATCATGCATCGACACTGAACGCGTCGATGGATCGGACTGTAGCGAGAACCCGCGTAATGCACCGAGACACGCGGCTCGTCGATCGAGGGCGCTGATGGATCCTTCGCCACCGATCAACGGGTGGGATTCAGCGGGAGCCAGGCTGCTCCCGCCCATCCTCACCCCTTCGCCACCGCCCGCTCCTCACGCCTTCCCGCCTTCAGCAGCGTGACGAACGCATCGCTGAACGGCAGCCGCGCCAGCTCGGGGGGCGGGGGTGCCAGGGTGGGGGACTCCAGCGGCACCGCGTCGATGGCGTCGATTCCGCCGCGCTGGAAG
>WBZL01005276.1_pt1 | contig 10748 bp, 5 predicted proteins | sample 5204291 | NCBI WGS metagenome assembly WBZL01 (sample SAMN12344345, study PRJNA552823) | activated sludge metagenome | biome: Activated sludge suspended growth; feature: Nitrification reactor; material: Wastewater; isolation source: activated sludge from nitrification reactor of wastewater treatment... | reverse complement strand
CGACAGGAAAGGCGGAGTATGAACGGGATCTCCGGGTTGTCGCCGTAGACCTGCGGTTTGACGCAGGAGCCGAACATGATCAGCGGCGCAGCCGTGCCGTGGTCGGTACCCAGGCTTTCGTTCGACCGGATCTGGCGGCCGAATTCCGAGAAGGTCATGCCGATGACGCGTTCTTCGAGGCCTTGCGCCTGCAGATCGTCCTGGAAGGCTTTTACGGCGTCCGACAGGGTTTTGAGGAGTTCGGCATGCGAGCCGGAGGTCGGATCGCCGTCCTCTACCTGACCGGCATGCGTATCGAACCCGCCGAGGCTGGCGACGTATACCTTGGTCTGCAGGCCGCCGGAAATGAGCAGCGCGATGTTCTTGAGCTGCCGGGCGAGGCCGGTCGACGGGTATTGCGCCATATTGTGCCCGTTGTTGGCGGCCAGTTCGATCCGTTCGGAGTACCGGTTGGTCTGGCGGATGATGGCCAGCAGGTAGGCCAGTTCTTCTCCGTAACGGGTGTCGAGGATCTCGCTGCCGTCATTTTCGGGAATCTGGCTGAGGTTGAAGGGGTCATTCAGGGTCATGCTGAAGTTGGCGGCCTGTCCCTGGCAGGTAGCCGACACGGAATAGCCCATGGTGATCGCGAACGGATCCGGGTTTTCTCCGCTGGGGTATCCTTCCGGGAAGCCCGGGTAGTTGTCGTCGAAATAACGGCCCATCCAACCGGTATTCCAGAACTCGTCGGCGGGCGATCCGGTGGAGAATATTTCCATCGATCTGAAATGGGACCGGTTTTGGTTGGGATAGCCCACGCTTTGGATGACCTCGAGTTTGCCCTGGTGATAGAGCGAATTCATACCCGTCATTTCCGGGTGCAGGCCTACGGTATCCGTGATCTGAAGGGCCGCGCTTTCCGGGATGATGATATTGGGACGGGCGATATGCAGACTGGCATATTGATCGAGCGGCAATACCATGTTGAGGCCGTCGTTGCCGCCGTTGAGCTGGATGAGGACGAGCACCCGGTCCGTTTCGTCATTGACGCCGTTGAACAGCAAGGGCTTGCTGAGCGCTGACAACCGGAATCCGTTTAACAACATAGGTATGCTGACGGCAGCGCCGGCATTTCTGATGAATTGTCTTCTTTTCATTTTTTCAGCAATGAGGGAGATAATAATAAGGATGACAAATAGGGCTGTTGATCAGCTCAGGTAGAATTCCGCCATGGACAACATAGTCTTGACCATGATCCTGACCTTCTCGTCAATGGCGTTGGCCAGGTCGGAATTGTCCGGATTGGAGGCGTATTCTCCGTATTCCAGGGTCCATTCAAAATCCGGGAGACCCGGGATCAACAGCTCCTTGAGCGCCGCTTTTTGCCCGTCGGTGATCGGCATCGGCAACAGGATCTGTGCGAATTCGTCAATCACTACATTCGGGTTGGTCGGATTGCTGAAGGTGGCGATGATGCCCAGCAGGTCCGGGTGCATTTTGGGGCCGTTGGCGCCGAAGGGGAAATACCCCTCCATGATCAGCGTTTCCGAGATCCGCATCCGGATGGGCAGGGTAGTGGAGTTGATCCAGAGCCGGTAGAAGAGCGGCTCGCGGTAGTAGGAATCCCAGCCGGCTACTTCGGGTACCTGAAAATAGCTCATCTTCATTTCATCGGCAAATCCGAATACGCGGTACCAGGCGTCGTATTTTTGGTCGGTGGGCTCGGGCAGGCTGATCTCCAGCGGTTTGTAGATGGACAACAGGAAGTCGATCGGATTTTTGATCATGAGGCCCTTGTTGCGCATATCAAAAAAATGCTGGCTGCCGAACAGCGTCTGCAAGGCCGGTTTGATCTCGTAATTGTTGTCGATCAGGATCTGGGCCATGGCGCCGATTACATCGGTTTCGGCGTCTTCTTCGATCTTGTAATCGACAAACCAGATGTACAGCCGGCGGGCGATGAAGCGGGCGACCTGGTCCTGCTCGAAAATAACGTCGATCAGGTGGCTGTATTCGTCCTCGCCCATATTGGTGATGGTCTTGTTGCCGAACCGGTGCGAGAGGGTCTTCGTGCCCGTATCGTGTTTTTCCGGCTTGAATTCGGCGCCGACCTCGCTGTCGGGCTCCTCCGCAGTGAAGCCGTAGTCCTCCCAACCGGAAAGGACGCGCGCCATCTCGCGTACGTCGTGTTCGGTGTAGTTGGTATAGTCGCCGGGGCCGGCAGAGGGGCCTTTCCCGATGGTAAACAGCTCCAGCAGTTCGCGGGCGTAGTTTTCATTCGGCGCTTCGAAACTGTTGCGGTTGCCGTTCAGGTAGATCAGCATGGAAGGATCGATGGTGATCGCCTTGGCCAGTTCCTTGAAATTTCCCCAGGCGTGGGCGCGCAGCGTCGTGATGTACCGGTACATGTAACGCGGGTCTTCAATGGCGGCGATCGGAAAATGATTGTGCCAGAACAAGGTGAGTTTTTCCCGGATGGAGATCTCTTCGTTCATCATTTGTCCGATCGTCCACGCGAAAAGGCTCCGTTCGCGGTATTCCATTTCATCGGGCGGATTGGGCGACGAATAGCCTTTATCCACCCATGATTCGCCGATGGCTACGTTGGGATCGCTGTCGTATGCCGGATTGACCGGCGGTTCCGGCATCGGCAGGTCGTCGAATAACTGTTCAATCGTGGCCGCCAATCCCTGGTCGACGGCCTGCCGGATCACGGCCCGGGTTGGGCCGAAAGTGGTCCGCCGCAGCAAATGTGCCGCCTGTTCGTATTCCCACGGGCCTGAATAGGGCTCAAGCCCCGATAATACGACCGGCGGAGCGGACAACGGGTAAGTAAGGGTAGTCGAATTACTCATCTCTGTCGTTTTTGAGAACTTATGGTTATACCGTTATTGCCAAAAGAGTTAAATAACTAAAATACAATGATTTTCAATGCAAGACCGGGCCGGAATTGCCGTTGTGCGACAATTCAGCCGATTTCATATCTATTCAACGTTTTCAGGTCTATTTACTGGGTAGGAAAAATGAGAATTTTGAAGCGTTACGAATAAAACGACCGCCGTCCGGTAAAAAGTTTGGCAGTTTGCCGTCGTTTTTGGACGGGCCCCTAATTATTCGGGAGTGGCCCTTTCCCGTGCGGCAAAGGTCAGATATGGGGTTTTTAAATAATTCGATCAATCGTTTCAATCGAAAAATCGAAGAATCGAAAAATCGAAAAATCGAAAAATTGAGGAATTGAGGAATTGAAGAATCGAAAAATTGGACCGATTAAGTCGATTAATCCGAATGATTGGATTAGGCTGACCGACTGACGGACGCCCCAATCGGATCAATCGAACAATCGAATCAATCGATTTAATCCAATCAATCGATGGCATTAAACAAACGCATCCAATAACAAGACCCCGATCAGCCCGATAATGGAGACGATCGTTTCCATCGCCGTCCAGGACTTGAAGGTTTCGGTGATCGAGAGGTTGAAATATTCCTTGAACAGCCAGAACCCGGTGTCGTTCACCTGTGAAAAAGTGAGGCTGCCCGCACCGGTGGCCAGCACCAGCAGTTCCGGAGAAACGTCGGTAGCGCCGACCAGGGGCGCGGCGATCCCGGCCGCCGTGAGGGCCGCTACCGTGGCCGAACCCAATGCAATGCGCAGGGCGGCCGCGATGCACCACGCCAGTACGAGCGGGGAAAGCGCGCTGCCTTTCAGGGCTTCCACGATATAATCCCCTGCGCCGCTGTCGGTCAGGATCTGCTTGAAGGCGCCGCCGCCGGCAATGATGAGCATGATCATGGCGATCGCCTTGACGGAATCGCCGAGCCCTTCCATGACCTGCGTCAGGGTTTTACCCCGGCTGACGCCCAGGGTATAGGTGGCGATCAGGACGGCGACCAGCAGCGAAATGATCGGGTCGCCGATGAAGGCCAGGAATTTGGCCGCCGCCGCCGCTTCGGGAATGGTCAGTTTGGCGATCGCCGCCGTTCCCATCAGGAGTACGGGAATCAGGCAGGTCATGACGGCAATCCCGAACGAGGGCAATTTATCGGGGTCGGTCTCCGTGGGTTTGAACAGGTCCTTTCGGGGCGTTACGTTGATCTTCCTGAGGGTCCGGCCGAACACCGGCCCGGCGATGATCACCGTCGGCACGGCCAGGATCAGGCCGTACAGCAGGGTCATGGAAATATCGGCTCCGTAGATGACCGCAATAGAAGAAGGCGCGGGGTGCGGCGGCAGAAAGCCGTGCGTAACCGACAAGGCCGCGATCATGGGAATGCCCACGTACAACAGCGGTTGCCGGGTGGAAGTATGCACGGCAAAAATGATCGGGATCAACATCAGGAAGCCTACCGAGTAAAACAGCGGAATACCCACGATGAACCCCGTGATCAGCATCGCCCATTGTATCCGTTTTTCGCCGAACCAATGCGTCAGCCGGTTGGTGATGCTTTGAGCAGCGCCGCTTTCGGCGATCAGCCCGCCCAGCATGGCGCCCAACCCCAGGATCGGCGCCAGGAAATTCAGCGTATTCCCGATCCCTTTCTGCACCGTTCCGACTACCGTTGAAACGTCCATCCCTTCCGCCAGGCCGACCCCGATGGAAACGATGAGCAAAGATATAAATGCGTTGACGCGCAAGGCCATGATCAGGACGAGCAAGGCTGCAATACCGGCAATTATGATGATTATGGGCATGATGTTGGTTTTTTTAGTCGTAAGTTGTAAGTTGTAAGTCGTAAGTCGTAAGTTGTAAGTCGTAAGTTGTAAGTCGTAAGTTGTAAGTTTCACGGGAGTAAAGACTTATGACTTGCGGCTGAAGCTTGCAAAACCGCCTCGCTCAAGGCCTGAAAAACCGGAAAAATGCCGGTGTAAACAGCGCGCCGTTCCGGATCGGGCATTACGGTCTTTTCGGTATGTACGAAACCGGCGGCGTCTGCGTAACCGCTGATCCAGCCAAGGGCTTTCATGCCTTGCAGGGCGGCGCCGAATGCGGAGGCTTCCGGGTTTTCCTGCAGGGTGACGGGCAGGCCGAAAATGTCGGCCAGCATTTGCACCCAGGGCCCTGAATAAGCGAATCCGCCGTTGGCGATCAGGTTTTTCGGGGAATGGCCCTGCTCTTCCAGGATCTTCTTTATGGCCAGCAAGTTAAAAATTATTCCTTCCATGGCCGACCGCAGCAAATGGGCTTTGGTATGTTGCGGCGTCATTCCGATGAAAGCGGCCCGCGCACCGGCGTCCCAGACCGGCGCCCGTTCTCCGAAGAGGTACGGCAGGAAAATCGGGTTCTCAGGGCCGGGCTTTGTCCCCGCCAGCATGTCCGGAATATCCGATTTGCGGCGACTCAACACCTGCTTCATCAGCCAGTCCAGTACACCGCCGCCGTTGTTGCTGGCCCCGCCCACCACATATTGGCCTTCATCCAGCCAATAGGAAAAAATCCGCTGTTTCTCATCCGGTATCGGATGGGTGAGGTTGATCCGTACGGCGCTGCTTGTGCCGACGGTTACGACCAGGTCCTCCGCATGGCGCGCCAACGACCCCAGGTTGGCCAGGCAGCCGTCGCTGGCGCCGGCAATGACGGGCGTATGTACACCCAATCCCGTTGCCCGGGCAATTTCTTTTTGGACGGAGGGGAACCGGTATAAGGTCGGCACGGGGGGCGGCAATCTGTCGATTTCAATGCCGGCCCATCCGGCGGCTGTTTCCGACCATTGGTTCCGGCTGTTGTCCCACAGACCGGTCGCGGAGGCCAGTGAAAAGTCCTCGGCCCATTCCCCGGTGAGGTGGAACAGCACGAACGACTTGATGGAAACCCATTTGAAGGCCTTGCTGAAAATTTCGGACCGGTTTTCCTTCATCCACCGGATCTTGCACAACGGCAGCATGGGGTGAATGGGCGGCCCGGCCTGCCGGTAAATGGCCTGCCCTTCGGGGCTGTTGCGCAATCCGGCTGCCAGGGCTTTGCTCCGGTTGTCCTGCCAGGTCAGGCAAGGGGTCAGCGCGCCCCCGTTTTCATCCACGGCGATGAGGCTGTGCATGGCGCTGCTGAAGGACAGGGCAGCGGGCGGTTCTCCGGCGTCGCGGATGATATGGCGGATATTTTTTTTAACGGCGGCCAGGATATGGCCGGGGCTCTGTTCTGCATGACCCGGCTCGGGGAAAGCCGTGGAAAAGGCCGCTTTCCGGATAAAAAGGATCCTGCCTTCGGGCGAAAAGGCGATGGCCTTCAGGGCCGAAGTCCCGATATCTAGGGCAAGGATATAGGTCATAGCAAAAAGTTGGTTGCGGGTGCCGATATTTACGGTCCTAAAAACCGGATAAAAGTATGGATAAAAACCGGAAACCGGCTGCCGAAAAGCTGTTTGTCTACGGAACCATCAAGGACGCGGAAGTCCAGCTATGCCTGTTTGACGCCGTTCCGCCCACCCGGCCAGGGGTGCTGGAGGGGTTCGCGGTCCACATCAACGACCAGGGATATTATTTCCTGATGCCCATGCCCGGGAATCCCATTCAGGGCCTGGTGCTGAGCCTCACGCCGCAACAACTGGCCAATGCCGATGCCTGGGAGGACGTGCCTTATTATACCCGGAAAAAATACGCCGTACAAGTCGGAGGAGACGTGGAAGAATGCTGGGTCTACAACGGTAATTTCCAGAGTTTCGGCCTCGCCGACCTGAACCGCATCGCCGACGTCGACCGGGAAAAGGTACTGGCGGAGATCCGGGCAATCCTCGGGAAATAATACTGGTTGCCGCAAAGCTGACCCCGCCTATTGGTTTATCAGACTCTCACCCTCTCACCCTCTCTCTCACCCCCTCTCACCCTCTCTCTCTCCCCCTCACCCCCTCACCCTCTTGTTTCAATCATCCATCTCCTCCACCCCCTCATCCCGGTAGCTGTCCGAAGGCTGGTTCAACCGCACGAAATTGCACCAGGGGCACGACGGCTTGCCGCAACCTTCATAGAATTCCTGGTCCATGATTTTCCGGTAGGTTTCCTTCACGAGGTCCCGGACAATATGCAGGTCTCCGGGTTCAAAAACGACTTCGCGGCTCAGGAAACGCCCCTGCCGGTCGGGCTCCAGGTAATCAATGCAGGCGGAGGCGATGGTTTTGCCGCTCCGGTCGAAGCTCTCGTAGAGGAGTTTGTAGAAAACCAGTTGCCGCCAATAGCTGCCGCCGTGGGGCAGTTTACCGCCGGGTTTTCGCAGTTTGGATTCGTCCAGGCTCCCGGTTTTGTAGTCCACCAGGCGCCAGGATCGGGCATCGAGGGCTTCGAGTTTGTCGAGCGTGCCGGTGATGGGGACGCCGTCCATTTCGGTATTCCGGATATGGAGTTCGAGCCTGACTTTTTTGCCCCATTCGCCGTATTTCTGCCGGTAATACTGCGCCAGGTATTGAGCGCCCATTTCGAGGCGGCGGGCAAAACCCTGCCTGGAGAACAAGGCCTTCTGTCGTTCCATATCTTGTTGGAACAGCGCCGTCAGTTCGGATGCCGGCGGAAAAATGCCGGTCCGGGCCGCAACCATCCGTTCGAAAAAGCGCTGCAGGGCGTAATGCACCGCAATGCCGTAACTCGCCGCCTCGCTTTGGAAAACCGGCACCCGCAGGATCTGTTCGTAATAAAACCCCAACGGGCAGTTCAGGTACCTGTTCAGCGCGGAAATGCTGAGCGTAAACCCCTCCAGCAACCGGGCGATCTGCTCGCGGCCCGGTGATTCCACGGCGATCGGTTCACCGGTGGACAGCAAAATTCTGGCGGCTTCCCGGACCTGTTCGGCCGGTACCGAAACCGGGGTTTCTTCGATTCGGCCCGCTTGCTGGATCTCGTGGATGAAAACGGCGGGCTGGAGCGGCTTGCCTCCGTTATCGGCCAGGCTGTAGGACAATTGCAGCCGGGTTTTTGCCCGGGTCATGGCCACGTAGAACAGCCGCCTTCTGGCTTCCAGGGCGTCTTCTTCGCCGGAGAAGGTGAGCGTATCCGGGAAGGAGAACCGGTACGCGCCGGCCGACCCGCCGGGCTCCCATTGGTCGGCCGTACAATCGATGACGAATACGTGCCGGAATTCGAGCCCTTTGGCGCTGTGGGCGGTGAGGAGCTGAACGCCCTCATTATCAGCTTCCTGCTGAAAATCCAGCCCGATGCGGTTGGCGTCCATGCGTTCGAGCAGTTCCAGGAACCGGCGAAGGTCGGTCCGCGGATTTTTATAGGCTTCCGCGAGGGCAAAATCAAAGAAGGCCTTCAAGGCTGCGAGGCGCCGGCCGTTATCGGGTTCTGCCAGGATAAAAGCCAGCAGTCCGCTGCGGTTGGCGGCTTTTTCAATGAGTTCCGGGAGGGGCAGGTTGGCGGTATCCGCGATCAGTTCTTCCAGCAATGCACCGACACCGGCCAGGTTGGGCGCCAGGTCCTTCAATTGTGCTGCATGCTGAAGGGCCATCCGCCAGGCTGGGCGTTCGCCGGTCGGATCGCTTGAAATGCGCATGCCGAGCAAAGCCAGGTCGCGGGCCGGGACCCGGAAAAAGGCGGCGTGCAGGAGTTTGAACAGCAGGTGTTCGCCCTGGCCGGGTTGGGTGCTTTCCAGGTGGATGTATTCCAGCAGCAACCTGAAGTTCCGGATCATGGGCAGGTCCAGCGCATTGTTGTGCCGTTTGGCGAAATAGGGGATCCCCATTTTTCCCAGCAGCATGGCGATGGCGGCGCCCTGGCGGTGTTTGGCAAAAATGACGGCGATCTCACCGGGCGTTTCGCCGGACTCGATCAGGGTCTGTATTTTTGAAGCAATGTCGGCTTGTTCCTGTTGCCGCTCAGCATAGACCGCGATCACGGGAACTGCGCGGCTTTTCCGGGCTTCCGGGTGGCTGGAGACCAGTTCTTTGTCCATCGGCGCGTCGCCCAGCCGGTTGACGATCCGTTTTTCGTTGAACCGGATCAGGGCGGACGAAACATCCAGGATGGCCTGGGATGAGCGGTAATTGTTGCTGAGCATCACGACCCGCACTGCCTGCCGGTGCAACTCATAAAAATCCGTCAGGTTTTTGAGCCGGGCGCCCTGGAATTCGTAGATCGACTGGTCGTCGTCGCCGACGATGAAAATATTGGGCGATTCCCAGTAACCGGCGAGGTTGCGGAGGATCTCGTTCTGGGCGCCGTTGGTATCCTGGTATTCGTCGACGAGCAAATAGAGGTATTGTTCCTGGTAGTTGCGAAGCAAGGCCTCATTCTTGCGGAAAGCATCGAGGACCCACAGGATCATATCGTCGTAATCGTAGCGTCGCAGGTCGTGCAAGGCTCGTTGATACTCGGGAAAAAGGGCTGCTCCCGATCCGATTTTCTCCATGTTTTCCCGGGCTTTGTCCAGTTGAGCCTGTTTGAGGTCGCCCTTTTTGACGGCGCCGCGGTTGACCTGGTAGACAAATTCCTCGCGATTGGGCAGGTCATCGAGATAGGCCTCAATGCGTTCCCGGACGAACCCGGCGGTCCAGTTTTCGGATTTCATCCGCTGAAACAGGTCGGCCAGGTGGCGTTCGTAGAAGTAGGCGTCGCTTCGGCCCTGTTTCAGGGGATGGTCAAACGGGAGGTGGTCGATCATCCTGCGAAGGATATCCACCTGTTCGAGTTCGGTCAGCGGTTCCAGGTCCCGGCGGCCGAAATATTCCAGGTTGTCCTGGATGACCCGGTTGCAAAAGGAATGGAAGGTATAGATGTGAACCCGCCGCGCTTCCGGCCCGATCAGTTCCAGCAGCCGTTTGCGCATAGCCTGCACGCCGGCGTCGGTAAAGGTCAGGCACAGGATATTTTGCGCCTGGGCATCCGTTTCCATCAAAATCCGGCCGATCCGCGCGCTGAGCAGGTGGGTTTTGCCCGTCCCGGGTCCGGCCAGCACCAATACGGGCCCTTCGATCTGGTCGACGGCTTCCAGTTGGGCTGGATTCAGCCGCCGGAGTTCCCGGAGGAAGGCGTCGTTGTATTGCTTTATGCCTTGGTGGTCTTGACCGGACATTGGATGGGTTGGTTGTGGTTTATTTTGGTTTGTTGTGGTTTATGATGGTTTGTTGTTGTTTATGATTGTTTATGATGGTTTGTTGTTGTTTATATGGTTTGATGGTTGGGCGTTCGTTGTAGCTTCGACTGCGCCCAGCTACCGGACTGACAGCTGACGACTGTTTGCCGCGTTCGTTGTATAGGGGATTGTTCAAAACAGTGTTTTTACGCAAAGACGCAAAAACGCAAAGATCTGATTTTTAGCAAGCTGCGCATGCTAAAAATCCGGTTGACACAAAATCCTGAACGGTCCCTTGTAGAGCCGAAATGTTGCCACACCCCGACTTACGACTTACCACTTACGACTTACGACTGACCACTTACGACTAACCATCACATACCGGCCCTACAGGCCGGGAACGTAAAAATGCCACCGGGATGCTACCGACATAGCGGACCTGACGGCCCGAAGCCATTAACCACAGGCTCATTGGTACCAGCGCTGCTGCCATTAGGCTTCTTTAACCTTTCTACTTTATCCTTTAACCCTGGCTTGGCGGACCTAACGGCCCGAAGCCATTAACCACAGGCTCATTGGTACCAGCGCTGCTGCCATTAGGCTTCTTTAACCTTTCTACTTTATCCTTTAACCCTGGCTTGGCGGACCTAACGGCCCGAAGCCATTAACCACAGGCTCATTGGTACCAGGGCTGCTGCCATTAGGCTTCTTTAACCTTTCTACTTTATCCTTTAACCTTGGCTTGGCGGACCTAACGGCCCGCGCCTCCGT
>WBZL01005275.1_pt1 | contig 10752 bp, 5 predicted proteins | sample 5204291 | NCBI WGS metagenome assembly WBZL01 (sample SAMN12344345, study PRJNA552823) | activated sludge metagenome | biome: Activated sludge suspended growth; feature: Nitrification reactor; material: Wastewater; isolation source: activated sludge from nitrification reactor of wastewater treatment... | reverse complement strand
CACGACGGTCCGCGAGTCGCTGAAGCTGCACAAGGTGAAGGGCGGCTACGTCTTCAGCAAGGACACCAAGACCGACTACGAGCCCAACCTCACCAAAGTCGAGGTGATGGACACGTGGCCGAAGTACCACGACGCCGTCGCCGACTTGAAGCCGCCTGGCGGCGGCAAGGTGACCTTCACCTGGTCGAAGCAGAACTACGACCAGGACGAGCCGGCCTGCACCGCCGAGGAGAACAAGGACTACCGGACCGCGATGCGGACCGCGATCGCCACGGCGTTCGCCAGCTCCGATCAGAAGTTCGACCAGCTCTACGAGCAGGTGGTCAAGAAGCAGGTGTTCAGCCAGCGCATCTGCGGCGACATCTTCGAGGAGTGCGTCCAGATCTCGGCTGATCCCGAGATGAACGCCTCGACCGATCAGCCAGTCTTCGACAAGAAGAAGTTCAAGGGCATCGGCAACAAGAAGCGCGTCCTCGCCGACGGCACGCACACGCTCGAGGTCAAGGGCGAGCAGTTCCGCGCGCTGGTCGAGTGCAAGGCGTACATCGAGTCGACCGGCCCGACGTCCGAGAACAAGAAGCAGATGGACGTCTACGCGTCGCTGCTCGGCAAGACGGGCTACAAGATCGGCGGGGTCGTCCAGCAGATCCCGTTCAACCACATCGTCTACTACGTCACGCCACCATCGGGGTCCGGAGGGAAGGACGGCGCCAAGAAGCGCCAGGACATGCTGATGAAGTGGCACAACGCGCTCAAGGAGCGCTTCGACGAAGGCAAGTTCAAGCTCGAACCGCCACCGAAGGGCATCAAGTACAAGATCAAGTTCAACCCCGAGTTCGAGTGGGACATCCCCGAGGGCCAGAAGTCGATCAACCTGTCGAACCCCTCGGTCAACCACCCGGGGCTCAAGCTCAGCCAGGTCTCGGCGCAGCTCGACAACGACCTCAAGGTGAAGTCCGGATCGGTCACCTACGCCATCGACGCCGCCGACATGAAGAAGCCGGCCACGACCAAGGAGGTCAAGGCGGCCAAGGATGGCTCGATTGGCGGCGAGGTCGACAACAAGCTGTCAGGCCTGACCAGCAAGCTGGCGCAGTATCTGCCGGTCGACATCGACGCGGAGCTGGTGGACGAGGGCGTCAAGGCGACGATCAAGCTGAAGCAGGGCGCGCCCAAGGGGCTCGCCGGGTTCTCGCTCGTCCCCGAGGACACCGAGATCACCGCGCTCTACAAGGGCGGCGGCACGTTGTCGGTCGAGACGAAGATCGGCATCAAGCACAACACCAAGGACATCAAGGGCACGCTCACCGTCTCGTACGACAACGGCTGGAGCTTCGAGGGTGGCGTCAAGATCGGCGCGGGCGTGATCCCAGGGGTCAACGAGCTCGACGCCAAGGTCAGCAAGGACGGTGCGGGCGTCTGGAAGATCGGCGCCAAGATCTTCACGATCGAGAAGCAGTTCGGGGCGATCAAGCTGACCGGTACTGGCAGCGACCTCGAGTACAACGTCGACTCGGGGATGTTCAAGGGCGACCTCGAGCTCGACGCCGACCTCGGGATGTTCGGTAAGGCGAACGGCACCGCGAAGATCGTCAACAACAAGCTCACCGAGGCCTCGCTCGCGTACGACTCGCCCGAGCTGAAGTACCCGAAGGACAAGCCGGTCATCGTCGGCACCGTCGGCGGCACCGTCAAGCTCAACAACGGCAAGTTCTCGGGCGACATCCGCGGCACCGCCGATCTCAAGATCGCGGCGCTGCAGAAGATCGCGAAGGAGGGCATCGGCCTCTCGGTCGACGCCCACATCGGCGAGGACGGCAGCTACTCGGGCTCGATCAAGTCGACCAAGCCGATCACGATCGGCAAGCACCTGAAGATCCCGAGCGTCGGCCTGACGCTCGAGAAGGACGGCTCGCTCAAGGGCGACTTCGAGATCGAGATCGTCAACATCAAGGGCCTGAAGACCGCCAAGGCCAAGGGCACGGTCGACAAGAGCGGCGTCCACATCGAGAGCGCCGAGGCCACCGTCGAGTTCGGCGACAAGGACAAGGGCAAGTTCTGGGGCTCGATCACGGCGAAGTACACCGACGAGAAGGGCTTCGACGTCGAGGGCACGGCCAACTACAAGATCAAGGACGACATCATCGCGACGGGTACGATCAAGTACTCGCAGGAGACCAACGCGATCGGCGTCGAGCTGAAGGTCACCGAGATCACGCTCTTCGACAAGACGATCCACAAGGACCTGTTCTCGGCGTCCAAGCAGATCCCGGTCGTCAACATCTACGGCCTCGGCATCTACATCGACATCGGCCTCGACCTCGGCTTCGACTTCGGCTTCAAGCTGACGATGACGCCGTCGGCGAAGGTCGAGGACTTCTCGCTCGACACGATGGAGTACAAGCGCATCGCCGCCAAGCTCGAGGTCGGCGGCGACATCTACGCGCAGCTCACCGGCACGCCCAAGCTCGGCATCGGCGTGTTCGCGATCGATCCGTCGATCATCCGCGGCGGCGGCGGCCTCAAGGTGCCGATCGTCGGCCGCCTCGACGTCAAGCCCAAGGCCACGTTCGACGTCGGCTACTCGCCCGACGGCGGCGCCGACGCGTCGGCCAAGCTGGGCATCTCCGGCGAGTTCGGCATCAAGGGCTCGGTCAAGCCCTACGCCGAGTTCGCGCTGCTCAACAACCTGTGGAACCCGAAGTGGGAGGGCGAGGCGCTCGCCGAGTTCGAGATCCTCAAGCCCACCGAGCTGTTCAACTTCACCGTCGACCTGAACAGCAAGGAGAAGCAGGAGGACCCGGCGCTGCCCGGGAAGAACGAGACCAAGGCGCCGACCGAGCCCGAGGGTGACAAGAAGGCCAAGGCGGAGGCCAAGGCACCGACCGAGCGCGGCGGCGGCGCCGGCAAGAGCGACGCCAAGCAGGGCGAGGTCGCGGAGAGCGGCGACCAGGGCCCGTTCAGCCTCGACGCGCTGATGGACAAGCTGAAGGCCATCCCCGGCTTCGCTACCGCCAAGAAGATCTTTGAGTACGGCCAGAAGATCTGGAAGGTCGTGAAGCCGGTCTGGGACCTGTTCGAGCCGCTGATGGACATCATCGTCAAGCGGATCGAGGAGGTCATCGACCTGTTCGATCCGCCGCCGTCGACGGAGAACATCGGCCAGTTCCTGTGGAAGCTGGCCAAGCTCCTGTTCAACCTGTCGTTCGGTGGGCTGTCCGAGATCGCCAGCGCGATCAGGTCGCTGCTCGGCAAGGCGGCGGCGTTCGCCAAGAAGCTGATCAACAAGGCCGTGCAGGACGGCCACATCGGCGTGAAGCGCCACAGCTACTACATCTGGATGCCGTGGCCCAAGGACGACATCGAGTTCATGGCCGCCGCCGAGTGGAAGATCAACATCCCCGGCGTCGCCAACCTCGGCCAGGGCGGGCCGCCCGGGTTCCTGCTCTCGCCGAGCGGCGCGGTGTCGCTGGTGCTGTACGAGGCACTGCAGGCCGTCGGCATCGGCTACACGTACGTGGGCAACAGCGACATCAACAAGCCGTACAACGACATCTGGACCGGCGCCGGCGCGCGCGGGTAGCCGCGCCGCCGGGCGACGCTAGCGGCCGACCGACGCTTCGGCGTAGAGTCGCGCCGTGCGCTGGTTGCTCTTCGTCGCGCTGGTGGCGAGCTGTAGCTCGTCGAAGTCGTCCCCGCCTGCCCCTGCCCCGGGCGCGGCCGAGGGCGCGCCCACCCGACCCACGGTCGGCGCGCCCGCCGGCACGCCCACGGCTCAGCCCGGAAAGGCCTCGTCCATGTCCAAGTTCACGCTCAACGTCGATGGCGAGCCGCCGGTGGCCGTCACGCTCGCGGTGCCCGGCGGCTGGAGCCTCGACGGCTCCATGACCGACCCCGCCTGGAAGCGCGAGGGCGCGCTGATGCTGTCGCTGGCGGCGGTCTCGCCCAGCGGCGATGACGACGCGGCCCGGGTCGCCCGCGCGATCAAGATGCAGTACGACGCGGTGGCCGACACCGAGCGCACCGAGCTGTCGGGCGGCCGGGTGTGGATCGCGCGCCAGGAGGGCGAGAACCTGCACGCGCGGATGTTCGTGCCGTACCCCGGCGGCGTGGTCATGGGCGTGGCGATCCTCGGCGCCGAGGGCGCCGGCGCGCTGCCCGAGGTGCGCGCGGCGTTCGAGACCCTGGCGATCGACGGTCACTGACGCGGCGCGGCTCGACGATCGCCTCCCGCGTGTGAATCACACCGCGTGAACGAACGTCGACATGGGTCGCCGCGCGGGTAGCCCGGGGCGGAGCGAGGCGCGGCACCGCGCCTGCAATGGTGCGTGGCGGGGACGCGACGACGCGCGGCGCACGCTGCGCGCGTGCGCCATGTCGGTGCGCGAGCGCGCCGCGTCCCCGAGGAGCACCCATGATCCGTAGCCTCACGTTGATCTCGCTTGGCCTCGTCGCCACGACCGCGGTCGCCACCGCGCAGCCCGCCCCCGACGCCGGCGGCGCCATCCCCGCCCCGCCGGAGGTGACGGCCGCGCCCACCGCCGCGCCGCCGCCGCCCACTGCCGCGTCGGGCGCGCGGCTGCGCAACGGCTTCTCGCTGTCGATCGGTCAGGAGTTCGGCACCAGCAGCTTCGACAAGGACTACAGCGGTCAGCTCTACGGCGTCGACTGGCGGATCGGGGCGCAGGTGAGCGACGCGCTCGGCGTGTACCTGCACTCGCACCTGTCCCTCGGCTCGATCCGCACCGACAACGTCAGCGGCTACACCGGCAACTTCGCGACCGCGCTGACCGGCGAGTACACGCTGCCGATGCGGTTGTTCGTCGGCGCCGGCGTCGGCTACGGCGTCCTCAACAACCCGAGCGGCCCGCTGGTCGGCGTGCGCGTCGGCTACTACCCGTTCGCGCACACCGGCCCGGGCAAGGCGCGCCGGCTCAACGTCGCGCTCGACACCCGGCTGTACTTCGTGAGCGCCGGCGGCGAGAGCATCACGATGAAGCACGTCGCGGTGTCGATCGGCTACGACCGGCTGTAGCGCGTCGGCGCCACCACGCCGCGCGCCGGTCGCGGTTCGCGCGTAGAATGGCGAGCATGACGCACCGCCAGCTGGCGATGTCGCGCACCGGGCGCTGGCTGTTGGTCAGCGAGCCCGGTGAGCGCGAGCTGGTCGACCTGGTCGGCACGATGCCGACGCGGCAGGTGGCCCTGCCCGACGCGGCGATCGCGACGTTCGTCGGCCGCGAGCTGTGGGCCGTCGACGGCGCCGAGCTGACCCGGTTGTCGCCGACCGATCTGCGGCCGCTCGCCAGCGTGCGCCTGCCGCCGCCGGCGATCGGCCAGGTCACCGCGATCGTGCCGACCGGCGGCGCCGCGCTGGCCGAGGGCGTGCTGATCGCGCCGCCGCCGTGGCGGGTGGCGCTGCGCGGCAACGCGATGGCGTTCGAGGCGGTGAGCGAGGTGCGCCCCGACGAGCGGCTGGTGACCGGCCTGGGCGCGCGGCTGTACCTGGCCAGCGGCGACGGCGTGCGCGCGCTCGAGCGCGGCCGCGAGCTGTGGCGGCTGGCCAAGCTCGACGGCCAGGTGCTCGACGTCGTCAACCTGTTCGCCGGCCGCGCGATCGCGGTGCTGTTGCGCCGCGAGGCCGACGACGCGATCGCGGTGATCCAGGCCCACGGCGCGCGCATCCACCAGCTCACGGTGCCCACCTCGACGACGTGGTCGGTGGCCGAGGAGCTGGGCCACGCGTTCCTCTTGGGCGGCGACGGCACGATCCACCGCGTCGATCTGCGCTACGGCCGGGTGATCGCCGCGGGCCGCCCGACGGTCGAGTGCCACACGCTGGTGGTCGATCAAGACGGGCGCCACGCGGTCGTCGTCACCGCCGAGGGCGGCGAGGTGATCCACCTGCAGGCGTCCGAGCTGCTGCGCGCGCCGACGCCGGCGCCGCTCGAGGAGATCGTCGTGCCGGCGCGCGACGAGGACGACGACGAGGACGACGACGACTTCGACGCGCCGCTGGCGGTGGTGGCGATCGAGGAGCTGGCCGTCGAGGCGCCGGTCAACGGCCACGCCGCGCCGATCGCGCTGGCGCCGCCGACGCCTCCGGTGGCCGACGCCCGCGCCACCGCCGCGCCGCCGCCCCGGCCGGCGCCCCGCCCGGTCGAGGTCCCCGCCCTGCCGCCGCTGGCGCTGGGCCCGCTGCCCGCGGCGGTGCCGCCGCCGACCGTCGATGGGCCCTCGCCTTACGCCAGCGGCCGCGCCCACCTCGACGCGCTGCTCGACATCGTCGCGGCGCGCACCGCCCTGGTGATCGCGGATGGCTGGAACAGCGGGCGGCTGAGCCCGCACAACGCGACCAAGCGTCCGCACGAGCTCGAGGTCGACGCGCTGATCGGCGCGGTGCCGGGGTTCGCCGGCGACAAGCTCGATCAGACCCGCGATCGCCTGGCCGCCGCCGAGAAGGAGGCCGCGGCCCGGGTGCTGGCGTCGACCGCGGCCGGCGTGCGCCTGCCGTTCCCGACGCTGGTGCGCGAGATGAAGCTGTCGCCGGTGGCGGCCCAGGTGCTGCTGGTGGTGGCGGCGCCGGCCCTGCGCGGCGAGCTCGCCCGCCTGTACGGCGTGCTGATGAACGACCCGGCGCGGCCGATGGTCGACCGGTTCTTGATCGAGCAGCTCATCGCCGGCGGCCAGGGCACGCTGCGCGATCAGATCGCCCGCGAGCTGTCGCCCGACGCGCCGCTGGTGCGCCAGGGCCTGGTGCAGGTCGACCCGGCGCCGACGTCGCTGTTCGCGCGGCTGAGCGTCCCCGACGCGCTGCTCGATCGCCTGCGCGGGCTGGCGCCGACGCGCACCGACGACATCGCCCAGATCCGCAAGGCCGACGTGCCGCTCGACGAGCTGCTGATGCCGGCCGAGATCAAGCGCAAGGTCGTGCTGGCGCTGGCCGAGCCGACGCCGACCCACGCGCCGCTGCGGCTGGTGCTGCGCGGCCGCCGCGGCGCCGGGCGCCACAGCTTGATCGCGGCCGTCGCGGCGCGGATCGAGCGCGAGATCGTCGCGATCGACACCGCGCGGTTGCCTCACGCGCGCCGCGAGCTGGTGGCGGCGCTGCGCACCGCGCTGTTCCGCGCGTCGCTGCACGCGCTGGTGCCGGTGCTGTCGGGGCTCGAGCAGATCGACCCGACCGACGTCGAGGTCCGCGACGCCGTGCGCCAGGTGCTGCGCACCCACCCGGGGCCGCTGGTGGTGCGGACCAGCCCCGAGGGCACGCTGCCGCTCGACCCCGGCTTCGTCGCCGTCGACCTGCCGCCGCTGCCCGAGACCGAGCGCGCCGCGGCCTGGGTGCACCTGCTCGAGCGCGTCGGCCTGCACGCCGATCACGATCGGCTGGCCGCGCGCTACCGCATCGGCCCCGGCATCATCAAGCGGGTGATCACCGAGCTGACGCTGGGCGGCGTGGGCAAGGGCGACGCCACCGCCGCGCTCGACGAGCAGGTCCGCCAGCACGTCGCCGCGCGCCTCGATCACGTCGCCAAGCACGTGACCCGCACCGCGCACTGGGAGGACGTCGCGCTGCCCGACGAGCTGCTCGACTCGCTGCGCGAGTTCATCGGCCGCGCCCGCCACCGCCGCACGGTCTACGAGCGCTGGGGCTACGACGCCAAGATGACGACGTCGCGCGGCCTGACCGCGCTGTTCTACGGCCCGCCCGGCACCGGCAAGTCGATGGTGGCCGGCCTGGTCGCGCGCGAGCTAGGCCTCGACCTGTACCGGGTCGACCTGGCGCGGATCGTCTCGAAGTGGATCGGCGAGACCGAGAAGAACCTGGCCGAGGTGTTCGACGCCGCCGAGGACGGCCAGGTGGTGATCCTGTTCGACGAGGCCGACTCGCTGTTCGCCAAGCGCACCGAGGTCAAGTCGTCGGTCGATCGCTACGCCAACCTCGAGGTCAACTACCTCTTGCAGCGGCTCGACACCTTCGAGGGCATCGCGGTCTTGACCACCAACCTCGAGGGCTCGATCGATCAGGCGTTCAAGCGCCGCATGTCGCTGCGGCTGCACTTCCCGTTCCCCGACGAGGACATGCGCGTGCGGCTGTGGGCCGCGCACATCCCGACCGCGACCCCGATCGCCGGCGACTTCGACTTCAAGGACCTCGCGCGGCGGTTCCCGCTGTCGGGCGGCTACATCCGCAACTCGACGCTCCGCGGCGCGTTCCTCGCGGCGCAGGAGAACCGGCCGCTGGCGCAGGAGCACCTGCTGCGCGCGATCGCGCTCGAGTACCGCGAGATGGGCAAGCTGGCGACCAGCGGCCGCATGGAGTGACGGGCTGGGTCCCGGCGGACCCGGGCCGCGGCGCGGCTGGGTCGGGTCGCACCCGATCGGGTCGCCGCCGACACCACATCCTCGGCACTTGTGGGTGGCACGGCGCGTGAACTAGGGCGCGGCCAAGGAGTCACCACCATGAAGACCACCGCCATCGCGTTCACCCTCGCCGCCCTCACCCTCACCACCGCCTGCGGCAAGAAGAAGGACGGCGACGCCACCGCGTCGGGCAAGCCCGCCGAGGGCGCCAAGGCGGCGGCGGCCGCGCCGGCCGCCAAGCTCGAGTACAAGAAGATCGGCGCGACCGGCCTCGAGGTCGAGGCCCCGGCCGACGCCAACGTCGACGACAACAGCGCGTCGGCCGGCTTCCCGTCGGCGACGATCTGGGCCACGCCGACGACGTTCCTCTCCGGCGCGTTCTCGAAGGACGACTGGGGCATGATCAAGGCGACCTTCGAGGAGTCGAAGGCCGGCATCGAGAAGGACGCCGCGATGGTCGGCAAGATGAAGGGCTTCACCAAGGAGGAGAAGACCGCCGACGGCTGGCAGTTCGAGTGGGAGGCGACGTCGATGACCGACAGCCCGGTCTACGGCATCCAGATCCGCCTGAACATCGACGGCAAGGCCTGGGACTGCAGCACCAACGCCGGCAGCCCGGCCGAGCGCGAGACCGCGATCAAGATCTGCAAGTCGGTGCGCAAGGCCGGGTGAGCGCCAGACCTGCCCGCGGCGCTACGGGAACAGCGGCGCGTGGCCGAGGCCCAGCGTCTCGGGCCAGCCGCGCGCGAGGTTGAGGCACTGCACGGCCTGGCCGGCGGCGCCCTTGACCAGGTTGTCGATCGCGCTCATCGCCAGCACCTTGCCGCTGCGGCGATCGTGGACCACCTGCACGTGGCAGCGGTTCGAGCCGCGCACGTGGGCGGTGTCGGGGAGCTGGCCGGCGGGCAGCACGTCGACGAACGGCTCGTCGGCGTAGGCGGCGGTGAGCGCCGCGCGGTAGTCGGCCTCGCCGCGCGCGGCGTCGGTGGGATCGGCGTAGACGCAGGCCAGGATGCCGCGCGACATCGGCACCAGGTGCGGCGTGAACAACAGCGACACCGGGGCGCCGGCGGCCAGCGCGAGCTCCTGCTCGATCTCCGGCGTGTGGCGGTGGGTGCCGCCGACCTTGTACGGCCGCAGGCCCTCGCCGACCTCGGGCAGGTGGGTGCCCAGCCCCGGCGTGCGGCCGGCGCCCGACGCGCCGCTCTTGGCGTCGACGACGAGGCCGCGCGGCGCGACCAGCCCGGCCGCGAGCAAGGGCGCGATCGCCAGCGTCGTCGCCGTCGGGTAGCAGCCCGGCACCGCGACCAGGCTCGCGCCGCGCAGGCGCGCGCGGTGGCGCTCGGGCAGGCCGTAGACCGCGTCGGCGAGCAACGCCGCCGCCGGGTGGTGCGGGTGATCGCCGCCGCCGTACCACGCGGCCCAGGTCGCGGCGTCGCGCAGCCGGAAGTCGGCCGACAGATCGAACGTCTGGACGCCGCGCGCGCGCAGCGCCGCCACCACCTGCGCCGACTCGCCGTGCGGCAAGGCCGCGAACGCGACGTCGGCGCCCGCGGCGATCGCGTCGGCGTCGAACCCGGTGATCGGCAGCGCGCACAGCCCGGTCAGGTGCGGGAACACCTGGGCCACGGTCTGGCCGGCGGCGCGGCGCGCGGCGACCAGCGTCACCGCCACGCGCGGGTGGGCGAGCAACAGCCGCAGCAGCTCACCGCCGGTGTAGCCCGAGGCGCCGATCACGGCGACGTTGACGCGCGAGGGGTCGGTCGACATCGCGCGCAGTGTACCCGCTCGCCGCGATTGCGCGCGGCGGGCGCCGGTGCGATGAAGCGGCGTTGCCCGCGCTGTCGTACCCCGAGCTCGCGCTCCTGGCCGCGATGCTGGCCGCCGGCTTCTTCGTCGAGGCGGTCGCCGGCTTCGGCGGCACCGTGCTGGCGGTGTCGCTGGGCGCGACCCGCTGGCCGATCGCGACGGTGCTCGCGGTGTTCCTGCCGCTCAACCTGCTGCTGTCGGCGTACCTGGCGACCCGCCACCGCCGCGCGGTCGCCGGCGGCGCGCTGGCGCGGCGGATCATCCCGGCGATGGCAGTGGGCATGGCCGGCGGCACCGCGCTGGCGCTGGCGGTGACCGCCGATCGCGCCAAGCTCGGCTTCGCGATCCTGGTGATCGCGGTGGCGCTGCGCGAGCTGGCCCGGCTGGCCCGGCCCGCCGCGACCGCGGCCACCGCCGCGCCGCTGCGACCGCCGATCGCCACCGCGGTGTTGCTCGCCGCCGGCGTGATCCACGGCTGGTTCGCGACCGGCGGGCCGCTGGTGGTCGCGGTCGCGGCGCGGATGTTCCCGGCCAAGGCGACGCTGCGGGCCACGCTGGCGGTGCTGTGGTTCACGCTCA
>WBZL01005274.1_pt1 | contig 10752 bp, 8 predicted proteins | sample 5204291 | NCBI WGS metagenome assembly WBZL01 (sample SAMN12344345, study PRJNA552823) | activated sludge metagenome | biome: Activated sludge suspended growth; feature: Nitrification reactor; material: Wastewater; isolation source: activated sludge from nitrification reactor of wastewater treatment... | reverse complement strand
CCAAGCCCTCCAGTACGGATTCCGTCCCGGGAACCCCGACGTGGCCGTGGCCGCCCCCATTACCAAGGCCAACGGCGTCGACCCCGACCAGCCCTCCACCCTCCTTCAGGTCCCCGAGCCGCCGGTGATGATCCGACTGCTCGAGAAGTGGAAGGAGCAGCGCAAGACAGCACGGGTGCTGCTGGTCCTGGACGTCTCCGGATCGATGCAAGAGCCCGCCGACCCCGCCGACCCCGACGGCCCCACCCGGATGGACCTGGCCAAACAGGCCGCCATCACCGCGTTGGACGAGTTCAACCCCAGCGACGAGGTAGGACTGCGCATCTTCACCTCCAACCTGGGGCCGGGCGAGGACCAGAACTACCTGGACCTCCTGCCCGTGCAGCCGATGTCCACCAACCGTGAGCGACTGGCCAACCTCATCCGCGACCAATACCCGCTCAACGCCACCCCGCTCTACGACGTGGCCCTGTCTTCGTTCCAGACGATGGCCGACAGCTACGACGACAGCCGCATCAACGCGGTGGTGCTGCTCACCGATGGCATGAACGACGACGGTGACCCCAACGACGACTTCCAGCAACTCGAGACGCTGGTGAGCGAGCTTCGCAAGGGCACCCAGGGCGAATCGTCCAAGCCGGTGCGGATCTTCACCATCGCCTACGGCAAGGGTGCCGACCTCGACACCCTCAAGCAGATCGCCGAGGCCTCCACCGCTGCCGCCTACGACGCCAGCGACCCGACCTCGATCAACAAGGTCTTCACCGCCGTGGTGTCCAACTTCTAAGCCTGGATCCGCCGAAAGGCAAATCCTTCCGGCGGAGTGAGTCTTAGACGTTGGCCCGGGTACACCTGGGCCAGCGGGCAGAATGGCCCGGTGGGTTCACTGTCGTTCCGAGACCGGTTCTTCTCCCCGTCGGTCGCCAAGGCGCTCACCTCCCCCAGCGGGATACTGAGCCTCGGGGCGGGTGCCGCGGTGGGGATCGTGGCCACCGCCCCGGTGGCGGTTCCGCTGGCCGCGGCCGGCGCTGTCATCGGTGGCCTGGTCGGTCTGGGGATCCGGGTGGCGGTCGCGCTGCCCCGGAACGAACCCGCCGACAAGATCGATCCGTTCGCCGTGAGCGAGCCGTGGCGTCATGCCGTCATCGACGCCGTGAAGTCCCGGGCCCGCTTCACCCAGGCCGTCAAGACGTTCCGTGACGGTCCGCTCAAGGCCAGCGTCAGCGCAATAGACGACCGCCTCGACGATGCCGTGAACGAATGCTTCCGGGTGGCTCTCCAGGGCCAACTAGTCGCCGATGGACGCAAGAACATCAACGACCGGGAGGTGGCAGCCGAACTGGCTCAGGCCCGAGCCCAGGGCGACGGGCGGTCGGATCAGACCGAGACTCGTAACCGGCGCATCGAGTCGCTGGAAGCCCAGCTCCAGACCGCCCATCGGATGGACGACCTGATCGAGTCGACCAAGGACCAGCTCGACCTGCTCAACGCCAGGCTGGACGAAGCCGTCACCCGGGCCATTGAGCTTTCGGTCTCCAACCAGGGTGCCGAGGTCGGTACGTTGGGAAGCGACGTCGATGGGATCGTGGACGATCTCCAGTCGCTCCGCTTGGCCATGGAGGACGTGAGAGGCGGCTCTGCGCCAGCACCCTCGGCGAGCGGTTCACCCACCGATCTGCCGTCATCCAGCGTGCTTGCACAACCACCACCGCCCCCTTTGAGTGATGTCCCGCCACCGTTGCCGCGCAACGCCCCCGCCGCGCCGTCGCCGGGCCCTGATTCCGATCAGGGTCGGGCCGCGGGTCGAGCGTGACAGAACCAACACCACCCGCCGCTGACCCGGCTGGTGACGGTGACAGAGAGCGGGTACTCAGACCACGCACCATCGCGCCCTTCCCAGACCCGGCACCCACGGCCACATCACCGGCCACCACCGACATCTCTGGCCTACCTCCTGACCTGATCCCCCCACCGGCCCTCGACCCAACCCAAGACCTGGTATTCGCCTCGGGTCCATCAGAACAACCGGGTCCCGGCCCCGAGTCTGACTCGGGAGCAGACGTCCTACAGCCCGACCCCGCGCTCCCTGAGCCCCAACGCCCTGGGCCCCACCCGGTCGTGGAGACCGAAGTCGACTCGGCCTCAGGTCCGGACTCGGCCTCAGGTCCGGACTCGGACTTGGGCCCTGGCTCGATCTCAGGTCAGCGCTCGGGACCGGGATCGGGGATGTTGCGAGCCAACGTCGTCGTGGCCAGCGGTACGGCCATCTCCAGACTCACCGGGTTGGTGCGCACCAGCCTGATCCTGGTGTTGTTGGGCCAGGGCCTGAACGACGCCTACGTGAACGCCAACAACACGCCCAACATGATCTACGAGCTGATCCTGGGTGGGATCCTCACAGCCACGCTCGTCCCCCTGTTCACCGACGACCTCGAACACGGGGGACGCGACGGCGCCACCGACGCCATCTTGTCGTTCGCTCTGGTGGCCCTGTTGGTGGTGACGGTGGTAGCCGCAGTGGCGGCCCCGCTGTTGATCCTGTTGTTCGCTACTGGCTCCGACCCGGCCAACCGCCCCGACTATGTGGCCGCCGGGGTACCGCTGGCTCTTCTGTTCGCGCCCCAGGTGTTCTTCTACGGGCTGATGGCGTTGTGGTCGGCGGTGCTCAACGCCCGCCACCACTTCCTGGCCGCGGCGTGGGCACCTGTGCTCAACAACGTCATCGCCATCGCCACGCTGGTCGTTGCCGGTCAGATGACCGATGGGTCACCGACGCTCGACGATGCGCTGGCCGACCATCGGATCCTGTGGGTGCTCGGAGTCGGCACCACCGTCGGCATCGCGGTGATGGCCTTGTCGCTGTACCCGGCGGTTCGGCGGGCAGGCGTACGCCTGCGCTTCAACTTCGACCTGAATCACCCAGCCGTCCGCAAGACGGTGAGCCTGTCGGGTTGGACCTTCGGCTACGTCATGGCCAACCAGGTCTCGATCGTGGTCATCCAGATCCTGGCCAAGCCGTCGTCGGGCGACCCCACCCGCTATCAGACCGCGTTCCAGTACTTCCAGCTTCCCCATGGCCTGTTGGCCGTGTCGATCATGGTGACGTTCGCGCCGTTGCTGGGACGGGCCGATGCACGAGGAGACCGCGCCGCCTTCAACGATCACCTGCTCAAGGGTTTCCGCCTGATCGGGCTTCTGATCATTCCGGCCGCGGTCGGATACGTGGCATTGCCCCGGGGGCTGGACCATCGGACGTTCGTCGCCAACGGCGAGCTGGCCCAAGCCCTGGGCCTCGGCGGAGTGATAGCTGCCTTCGCCATCGGTCTCCCCGGCTTCTCCAGCTACCTGTTCACCCTCCGCGGCTTCTATGCCATGAAGAACACGCGGACCCCCTTCTACCTGAACGTGTTCGAGAACGCGGTGAACATCGTGTTGGCCGTGGCCCTGGTTCGGGTCTGGGGAGTGGTGGGCCTGGCGCTGTCCTTCGGGCTGGCCTACAACGTGGCCGCAGTGGTGGCTGTGATCGTGTTGTGCCGCCACTCCCCCGGTTTCGACTGGCGAGCATTGACCACCACGTGGTTACGACTGCTGGTGGCGGCCTTGGCCATGGCTGCCGTGGTCTACGGCGTGGTTCGACTCATGGCCCCCGGCTCGGCGGTGATGCTGGTGCCAACGCTGGCGGCAGGCGTGACGGTAGGAGCGCTCAGCTACCTGGCGGCCATCGTCGTGCTCCGGGTTCCAGGCATCACCGACATGTTCGCCCGCCTCCCCGGCCTGCGCCGCTTCGCCTGAATCCACCAAAAGGCAGAGCCTTCCGGCGGAGTTCGGTCGCCGGCCTCACGGCCGACGTCTTCGCTGCTACGACCGGCAAAGCCGATCTCCGCAGGTCGGGGGCTCCGCCACAAGGGGCTCTGCCCCCGAACCCCCGCCATGTACACCTGCTTCAGCTCGTCAGACAGCCGAACTCCATCGGGCGGCTACGCACAGAAAGCCGAATACTCCTGGGTGACCGGCGGACGCTGCGCCGATCACCCTTATCGCTGCGTCCGGACTGCCGGCCCCGGCGCGGGGTCAGAAGGAGCCGGTGGCCTGCGTGCCTTCGGCTGGGGGTTCGGTGGCGGTGGCCACCTCGGGCTCCGCGGGGGCCTCGGCCGGGGGCGCCGTCGCCGCAACGGGTGTGGCCGGAGCGGCGGTCTCGATGCCCAGCTCGGTGCGGATCTTGTCCAGGCGGTTCTGAGCCTCCCAGTTCTGGGCGGCGGCCTCGATCTCGACCATCCGGGTCTCGACGTTGGTTTCGGTGAGCTCGCTCATGCCCTTGGCCCGGGCGTAGCGCTGCTCGATCTTGTCTCGCACCTCGTTGAGGGTGGGGACATCCTGGCCGACGGTCTCAGACAACGACGACATGGCCTTGTTCATCTGCTCTTGCATCTTGGCCTGCTCGAGCTGGCTCAGGAGCTTGTTGCGCTCGGCCAGCTTCTGCTGGAGGAGCTGGCCGTTGGTCGCCACCGCGGCCTTGGCCTGGTCGGCAGATTGGGTGGCGTTGTAGTGCATGGTCTTGAGGTCTTCGACCGAGGCCTCGACCTCTACCAGTTGGGTGGCGATGGTCTCTGCCGCCCGGGTGTACTCGGCGGCCTTGGCGGCGTCGCCGGACTTGGCGGCCTGGTCGGCCATGGTCACAGCTTGGCGGGCGTTGGCGTTGAGCTTGCCCAGGTGTTCCAACGCCCGGTTGAGCTGAAGTTCGGTCTGCTTCTGCTGGGCGATGACGTTGGCGGCGTGTTCCTTGAGCCGCCGGTGTTGATCTTGGGCCTCGTTGATGGCCTGTTCGAGCTGGATCTTGGGATCAGCTTTTTCGTTGAATTTCTGGTTGGCGCCTGCGGTGATGTAGTTCCAGAACCGCTTGAAGAACTTGATCATGGCCGGGACTCTACGGCACCTCGCCCCCCGATGTGACCGCCACCCCCACCAGACCCGTCATCGACGCCCACAGGCCCACGACTACCAATGGTTGTGTGCTTGGGTCAGGGGACGATCACGAGGTCGTCGCGATGGACCACCTCGTGGGGCATGCCGTCGGGGAGCTCCGCGGTTCGGCGACCGGCGGCGCGGGTCAGGTCGGTAGCGGTGACGCGGGCCAGTCCTTTGGCGAACACCACACCATCGGGGCCGGCCACCTCGACGGCGTCGCCTTCGGTGAAATCACCGTCCACGGCCACCACCCCCGCAGGGAGAAGTGAAACGCCGCGCTGGGTGATGGCCCAGCGAGCTCCGTCGTCCACGGTCACCCGCCCCGAGGAGGCCACGGCGAAGGCGATCCACAACTTGCGGGCCGACATTCGAGTCGGCCGAGGTTGAACCACCGTGCCAACGCCAGCAACACCCTCGACCGCGTCGATCAACACCCGGTCCCGGGTGGCAGCGGCGATCACGGCCCTCACCCCAGACCATGACGCGATCTTGGCCGCGGTGATCTTGGACGCCATGCCACCGCTACCCCGAGCCGTGCCTGATCCTCCAGCCAGGGCTTCGAGCTCGGCGTCGAACTCGACGATCTCCTCGATGAGCGAGGCGTCGGAGTCGATCCGGGGGTCGGCGGTGAGCAGGCCGGCGGCATCGGTGAGCAGCACCAACAGGTCGGCCCCGACCAGGTGGGCGACCAACGCCGATAGGCGGTCGTTGTCGCCGAAGCGGATCTCGTCGTCGGCGATTGCATCGTTCTCGTTGATCACCGGGACCACACCCAGGTCGAGCAACCGGTTGAGCGTGCCCCGGGCGTGTAGGTACTGCTGGCGCAGAGCGAAGTCCAGAGGGGCCAGCAAGACCTGGCCCGAAACCAGACCGTGGCCGGCGAAGCAGTCGTCATAGACCCGCATCAGTCGGCTCTGGCCGATGGCGGAAACGGCTTGGAGAGTCTGGGCATCGGACGGGCGAAGGTCGCCACCCATCCCGATGGCGGGCAGTCCCGCGGCGATGGCACCCGACGTGACCACCACGACCCGGTGCCCGGCTGCCCGCAGCTCGGCTACCTCGGCACAGAACTTGGCCACCGTGTCGGGGCGGATGTCGCCGTGTTCATCGGTGATCGACGACGTCCCGATCTTGGCCACCACGGTCTGGGTCGTCACCCCGAAAGGTTGCCCGCTGGAGCCCTGACCAGTCGAACCAGTTGATCCCCGCCCGACGGTTGCCCCCGGATAGGTCGGGACAGGTCCGCACGGACCAGCCCGGTCATCCACACCCATCGTGTGTCTCCGGGTCGATGGCGGACTAGACCAACCGCGCTGCCCCGGGGCCGGACTACGCCGGATGGAGGTGAGCCGGATGGAGGTGAGCCTGGGCCGAGCGGGGCCAGCCCGGTCAGCCGGTGTATGAGGGACGGGCGGGGCGCGGTGTGGCAGGCGGGGCCTGGGGGCGAGCCGGTGGGTCGGTATCGGGTTGGCCGGGCTCGGTGACCGGAGGCTCAGGCGTTGCCGGGGTGAGGCTCGGGACCGTGATCGTCGGGTAGCGCAGGTCGCCACAGCTAGCCGAGACGGTCAGCTCGGGCTTGCCTTCGACCGCCGGCACCGGCACCTCCCAGTCACCGAAGGCGTCGATCTCGGCTGCTCGGACGTCGACGTTGCGGCCCGCCACCGAGAACTCGACGCGGGCGGTGGTTCCGGCCGGGCAGTCGGTTCCGATCACGGTCGTCCCGTCGAGCTCGGGCCGCCACGCCCCGATGTGGGCCCAGCTGGGGCCGGGCGCAAGCTGGGGATTGTCCACGTCGAAGCGGGCGGTCTCGGCCCGGTCGTCACAGGCCGAGTTCACGACGACATCCCAGGCTCCGACCTCGATCACCGTGGTCCAGGTCCCGGCACTTGTCTCCTCACCGGCATAGCCCATCAGGGTTCCGGGGGGCGCGCCGGGCGCCAGCCACCGGCTCTTGAACTCAGGTGACATCTCGCAGTCGATCGAGGCCACCGCCTCCGTTCCGGGTGGACCGTCGTTCGGGGACAAGTTCAGGCCAGCGGCGTGGGCGATCCCTGAGACGGCGAGAAGGGACAGGACCGTCGCCGGGACGATGCGACGCAACGGTATGGGGTTCCTTGCCGTCGGGGGATCGTCTCCTGTCGGCTTCGATGCGTAATGACCTTCGCCAGGTCGGAAACGTGTTCTGCCCATTGGAGACCTCCCTCGCCGGTGGGCCGGTGACCACCGACGAGGAGCGTATAGGTCTCAACTCATCTGGGTCTTCGGAGGCGGGGCTGACCCTGGATATCGAGCCCTTGACGCATAGTTACCGAGTATGCATACTGCGTAACTATGTCAGTTCGAATGGGCTTGCTAGCCCTGCTCGAAGAGGGCCCCGCTCACGGGTACCACCTCAAAGGGGCGTTCGAAGCCCGAACCGGCGGGGTGTGGACCGTGAACGTGGGCCAGGTGTACACCACGCTCGAACGCCTCCACACCGATGGGCTGGTCCAACCCGTCGAAGACGATCCCGCCGACACCGAAGCCGGAGGCCGGGACCGGCGACGGTGGCAGCTCACACCGGCCGGCAAGGGTGCTCTCGACGACTGGTTCGACGAAGGCCCCAGCACCGTGAGCCCGCCGCGGGACGAACTGCTGGTGAAGGTGCTGCTGGCTTTCGGGCGGTCTGCCACCGAAGCGCTATCGGTGGTCGACCGCCAGCGGGCCGAGCTCTACCGCCAGTCCCAGGCCCACCGTCGGGCCCGCACCAGGGCCGCCAACCGGCCCGGCGACCCGACCGATGACCCCGGTGCCGCCAAGGCAGCCCGAGTGGCCGCCGACCTCATGGCCGAGGCGATCTCGGCCCGCCACGAAGCCGATCTCCGCTGGCTCGACCACTGCGAGTCAGTTCTCATCTCTAATCCCGAAGGGCGGATCCAATGACCACACCAACCCTCAGCTTCCGAGCTACCACCAAGACCTACCACCACGGAATCGTGGAGGTACCCGCGGTACGAGACGTGGACCTGGACCTGATGCCCGGCTCGGTCACGGCCATCATGGGTCCCAGCGGCTCGGGCAAGTCCACCCTGTTGCACCTGGCGGCGGGCATGGTGATCGCCACCGCCGGCCACGTCCTCGTGAACGGCGACGATGTGGGACGACGTTCCCCCGCCGACCTGGCCCGGTTGCGCAGAACCGATGTCGGGGTGGTTTTCCAGCAGTACAACCTGCTGCCCACGCTGACCGCGCTGGAGAACGTCACCCTCCCCTTGGAGCTGGACGGCATGAGCCTGCGCCAGGCCCGAGGCATCGCCGAGGCCGCCCTGGAACGGGTCGGCATCGACCCACCGCTGGACCGCTACCCCGACGACCTCTCCGGCGGTCAGCAGCAGCGGGTGGCCATCGCCAGGGCCGTGGCCGTACCCCGGCGCCTGGTCCTGGCCGACGAGCCGACCGGGGCGCTCGACACCCAGACCGGAGATCGCATCATGGAGTTGTTCAGCTCGCTGGCCGAGGAGGGGGCTGCGGTCCTGGTGGTGACCCATGAACCTCGAGTGGCCGGATATGCCGACCGGGTGGTGACGTTGCGAGATGGCCGGGTGGTGAGCGACACCGCCAGCCGACCGAGCCGGCCCGCAGATGGTCGTCCCAACACCAACGCCGGGGGCGCCAACCTCACCACAACATCGACCAGCGACGGCTCTGTGAGCCCAAACCACTCGGATCCGTCGGTCGATGACCGGGCCTGGGCACCGGCCGACTCCGCATCCACCTCCGCCCATGGCGACATCGACCCCACCGACTCATCGGCGGTGGCCCGATGAGCTTTGACCACAACCCTCCCCCGCCCCCTACCCAGGGATGGCCGACGCCCGACCAGTCACAACACCGGCCCCCAGCGCCCACCAGGGCCCGGGCCAACTGGGCGCTGGCCTTCCGCCTGGCTCGACGAGAGGTCCGCCGCCATCCCTGGCGTCACGGTCTTGTCACCGTGATGATCTTGGTTCCGGTGCTGGCCGCCATGGCCGCGTTCACCGCCCAGCGAACCACAGAACAGGGAGCCCTCGCGTCCGATCGGTTCAGCCGTGGGGGCCGGATCGCCACGATCACCCTCGACCCCACCCTGGTCGCCGGCGCTGAGCAGGTCGGAACGCCAGACCCGGACGACCCGGCCGCCCCCACCCCCGGCGCCGGGACCCAATCCACCGCCGATCAGGTCGAGGAACTGCGTCACCTCGCCGAGGAGGCCAGCGACGGGACGGCCACGGTAGAGGCAGTGTGGGCAGGCGCAGACTGGCTCACCACCGATGACACGCAACCCGACGGCAAGGGACCGCGCCTGGTGGGAACCGAGGTCTACGAGGGTCCCGAGCAGTCCCGCTGGCGCACACGCTGGGTAGCAGAGAGCGGCCACCTCCCCCGTTCGGATGAGGAGATCTTCCTCACCAGAGACCTGGCCGCGGCCGGCGGTTGGAGCGTGGGAGACACACTCACCTCGGGTTGGACCGGGCGGAACTTCACGGTGTCGGGAATCGGCGTGGCGGGCGATGACGTCGACAAGCTGGCCGCAGTGGTTGGGCACCTGCCCGACACGTACTGGACCGAACGACCCCAGGGGAGACCGGTCCTGGTCTCTCGCGATCGCCTCGCCAGCGGTGTCCACCGGTGGTCCGATCCTGATGTCAGCTTCAACTCGATCGACGCCACGAGCCGGCAGATGATCGGGGTGTGGGCGCCCGACTCCTACCGCGACGCTGTCATCGAAGCCATGTCTCGGGTGAAGTACACGCCCCACAACGGGAGCGGTGAGTTCTCGCTCTTCGATGAGGGCTACGTGGACATCCACTCCGGGTCGGCATCGTGGCTCGAGACCTCCAGCATCGCTTCGGTGTTCATCACGGTGTTCATGGCCGGGTTCGCCGCGGTGGTGGCGGTGGTGGCATCGGCGGCCTTTGCCATCGCCTCCCGTCGCCAACTCAAGGGCGTGGGCCTGCTGTCCAGTGCCGGGGCAGACCCCAGAACCATTCGTTCGGCGCTGGTGCTCCAGGGGGCCATCCCCGGATTGGTGGCGGGCCTGGCCGCCCTGGTGATGGCGCTGGTGAGCATCACCGTCCTGAACTCCCAGGCCACTGCCGAACGTGTCTCCAGCGTGTACGGCGTCGACGTGACCATGCCGGTGGGACGAACCGTGGTGGCCATTGCCATCGGCGTCCTGGCTGGGATGTTGGCGGCGTGGCAACCGGCCCGGGCCGCCAGCCGGGTCCCGGTGTTGAGCGCCCTGGCTGGCCGACGACCCCTGGGCCCGGTACCCACCCGCATACCGCTCACCGGTGCGGTGGTGGCCGGCGCCGGAACGCTGGCCCTGGTGGTCTTGACCCGAATGATCTCCGAAGGATTGGGCGGCGCGTGGGCCAGCCTCTGGGTGCTGGGTGCGGTGTTGGCCGTGGTCTTCGGTTGCATCGCGCTGGCCCCCACCCTCGTAGCGGTCACCGGTCGGATGGCCGACCGCTTCGGCGGGCTCACCCGCCTCGGGCTACGCAGCATCGCCCGCCACCGCACCCAGGGTGCGGCCACCGTGGCCGCCCTGGCGGTGTGCTTGGCCATCCCCGTCGGGGTTCTGACGGCACGAACCGAAGTGATTCGCACCTCAGGACGCCACCTTTCGGTCCAGAGCGGAGAGGTTGTGGTCGAGGGCGGTCCGGCCGTCGGACGCCGTCACCCGGCGCTCGGCCGACCGCGCGACGAAGCCCCGCCGGGCATCCTCGACGTCCTGCTCGTCGGCGAAGGGCAGCGAGGCCGCCTCGC
>WBZL01005273.1_pt1 | contig 10752 bp, 8 predicted proteins | sample 5204291 | NCBI WGS metagenome assembly WBZL01 (sample SAMN12344345, study PRJNA552823) | activated sludge metagenome | biome: Activated sludge suspended growth; feature: Nitrification reactor; material: Wastewater; isolation source: activated sludge from nitrification reactor of wastewater treatment... | reverse complement strand
GGGCCTCGGCCATGATGGCGGCGGTGTCGCTCATCAAAATCATGTTGCGCACGCTGCTGGAGATGGTCTGCACATCCTCCTTGATGGCGCTGCCCACCACCATGCGCGGAATGCGCGCGTTGGCCACGTCACCAAACAACCCGGTCATGGGGGAGACCTGCACCCAGACCACCGCCACCATGGCCAGGATCATCAGGCCCAAGACCCCAAAACCCAGCTCCAGCCGGGTGGAAATCCGCAAATCATCGATGCGCATGGTGTCGTCCTCCTGGCGGTACGCACCGCCCCATGTGTGCAAAGCCACCGCGGCCAGCCATCACGGCGGCCAGGGGCTCCCTGCAGGCTCTCTCAGAACCTGTGTTCAGCGGCGAAAGCGCCCGCCGGTGCCGACGATGGAAAGATCGGCAAAGTCCAGCCCCGTGTGGTCGCTGGGGCTGTAGTCCAGCACCAGGCCGCCCAGGTCGAGGCGGCCGAGGTTGTCCAGCGCCTGATGCAGGCTGGCGCGGCTCGGCTTGGCGCCTGCGCGGCGCAGGCCCTCGACCAGCACCTTGGCCGAGGCAAAGCCTTCCAGCATGGCGGGGCTCAGGTCGTCCACGCCCTGGGCCTTGGCCAGTTGGGTGGCCTCTTTGACCAAGCCAAAGTTCAAGCTGGCGGGCATGACCTGGCTGACGATAACGCCTTGCGCCTGGTCGCCCAGCAGCTTGATGAACCCGCCCGAAGCGTTGTTGGACAGCGTGAGGTACTGGCTGCCCACTCGGGCGGCCTTGAGGCTGCGGATGCCTTCCACCACCGCCGTGCCCGAGCCGATGATGAGCACGGCCTGTGGAGCCGCTGCCTGCAATGCGGGCAGCAGCGGGGCAAAGTCAGGCTTGGTGCGGTCGAACTTGGCCACGGCCACGGGCTCCAGCCCGGCCGCCTTGAGGCCGTTGCGCGCGCCCTGCAGACCGTCGGCACCAAAGCTGTCGTCCACGTGCACCACCGCCACTTTGCGCACGCCAATGGAGGCAAGGTGCGCCATGGCGCGCTCGGCCTCACGCTGGTAGGTGGCGCGCACGTTGAAGATGTAGGGCTTGACCGGCTGGTGCAGCACCATGGCCCCGGTGGACGGACCAATGAGCGCCACCCGATGCTGCTCCAGCACGGTGTTGATGGCCTCGGTGTGCGGTGTGCCCCGGCTCATGAACAGGGCCAGCACGCCGCGCTCCTCGATCAGGGTGCGGGCATTGGCCTCGGCCTTCTTGACGTCAAAGGCGTCGTCCAGGGTGATGATTTCGATCTTTTCGCCGCCGACGCCGCCCTTGGCGTTGACATGGTCCAGGTAGAGCTGCGCGCCCTGCATGGATTCCTTCACCGTGGCGGCCACCGTTCCGGTGACGCCCACGGTCTGCCCAATGCGCAACTGCGCGCAGGCGGCGCTGGCAGCCAGCGCCAGCGCACACGCCACCACCAGGGTTTTGACGTGCGGCGCGGTCATGGCTACATCATCCCCAGCATGCGCGGGAACCACAGGCTCAGGCCCGGCCAGTAGGTGACCACCGCCAGGAAGCCCAGCATGGCCAGCAACCAGGGCCACACGGCCACCGTCAGCTCGGTGATGCCCATCTTGGTAATGCCCGAGGCCACGTACAGGTTCAGGCCCACCGGCGGGTGGCACATGCCCACCTCCATGTTCACCACCATGATGATGCCGAAGTGCACCGGGTCAATGCCCAGCTTCATGGCCACCGGGAACAGGATGGGTGCGAAGATCAGCACGATGGAGGACGGCTCCATGAAGTTACCCGCCAGCAGCAGGATCACGTTCACGGCCAGCAGGAAGGTGATGACACCCAGGCCATTGCCCAGCATCCAGTCGGCCAGGGCCTGCGGGATGTTCTCGTTGGTCATGATGAAGCTGAACAGCACCGCGTTGGTGATGATGTACAGCAGCATGGCGCTCATGTTGGCCGAGTTGAGCAGCACCTTGGGCACGTCCTTGAGACCCATGTCCTTGTAGATGAACACGGCCACAAAGAAGGCGTACACCGCGCTCATGGCCGCCGCTTCGGTGGGCGTGAAGACACCAGCGTAGATGCCACCCATCACGATCACGATCAGCAGCAAGCCCCAGGCCGATGCGCGGAAGGCCTTCCAGCGCTCGCCCCAGCTGGCCTTGGGCAAGCGCGGGTAGTTGAACTTGCGTGCACGCCAGTAGGTCACCCCACCGAGCACACCCGCCAGCGCCAGACCCGGCACCACGCCAGCCATGAACAAGGCGCCCACCGAGGTGTTGGTGGCCACCGAGTACATCACCATCACGATGGAAGGCGGAATCAGGATACCCAAGGCGCCCGAGGTGGTGATGACCCCCGCACCGAATTTGTTGGGAAACCCTGCCTTGACCATGGCCGGCAGCAGGATGGAGCCAATGGCCACCACCGTGGCCGGGCTGGAGCCCGACACCGCCGCAAACAAGGCGCAGGCCAGCACGCCACCCAGCCCGAGGCCACCGTACCAGTGGCCCACCATGGCGGTGGCAAAGTTGATCATGCGCCGCGCCACGCCGCCGTGGGTCAGGAAGTTGCCTGCCAGGATGAAGAACGGGATCGCCATGATCTCGAACTTTTCGATGCCAGTGAACAGCTTCAGTGCCACCGACTCCAGCGGCACGTGCGTAAAGCCAAACAGGAAGGTCAGTACCGTCAGGCCCAACGAAATCGAGATGGGCATGCCGGTGAGCATGAGCACCAGCAGGATGAGGAAGATGATGGTGGCGTTCATTTCAGGCCCCCTTCCTTGTGGGCAGTGTCTGCGGGGTGCAGGTTGTCTTTCATGGCGTAGGGGTTGATGTCCTGCGCGGCAGCTTCTTCTGCACTCTCTTCCAGTCCGTCCACATGACCATGGTCGTGGTGCGGCAGTTCACCCGTACGGATGAAGCCCACCAACACCTGCAGAAAGCGGAAACACATCAGGCTGGTGCCCAGCGGAATGGCGCTGTACACAACCCAGGTGGGCCACTCCAGGTCGGGGGTGGTGGGGCCTTCGATCAGGTCGTCCACCGGCAGGCCGAAGAGCTTGTACAGCCCGTAGTGCGCCCCGTTCTCCCACACGAAGTGCGAGCCCAGGTAGGCCACGATGGCGGTGAACACAGCCCCCGCCGCCAGGCCAAAAATGATGAACTTGCCGCGGTTGGCATCGCTCAGGCGGTTGATGAGCACATCGACCCCCACGTGGATGCCGGTGCGCACCCCGTAGGCGGCGCCAAACTTCGCCATCCACACAAACATGATGATGGTCAGCTCCTGCGCCCAGGTCATGTTGATGGACAACAACCAGTCCTGCACGCCCGGAATGGCAAAGCCAGCCCCGTAGCGGTGCAGCACCGCGAGAAAAACGATGAGCGTGGCTCCGCCCATCAGGAAGGTGATGAACCACTCTTCCAGGTGATCAAGAAATTTCATGGGAATTCTCCAGGGGAGATCGTTGTGTGGATCGCTGCTGCGCGCCCACGGGCATCGCGGTCAATCCGGCGCACTTGCCATGAGGTGCGCCCTGCGGCAGCGGTGTGACTGCACACCGCTGCCAGGGTTTTCACAGAATCAGAGCTTGGCCGGGTCGAAGCCGGTAGCCTTGTACACCTCTTGGATGGTTTCCTTGCCCACGCGGCTGGACATCTTTTCGTGCACGGGCACCAGGGCCTTCTTCAGCGCAGTGCGCTCTTCCTTGGTGGGGGTGTAGATGGCGGTCTTGCCGCTCTTCTTCACGCCTTCGAGTGCCTGGTCGTTGTCGTCCTGGGCAATCTGGTTGGCATAGAAGGTGGCCTGCTTCATGGCCTGGTTCAGTTGGTCACGCACATCGGCAGGCAGGCCGTCCCAGAACTTCTTGTTCACGATCACGGCGTAGCCCAGGTAGCCGTGGTTGGTCAGGCTCAGGTGCTTTTGCACCTCGTGCATCTTCTGGGTGTAGAAGTTGGAAGGCGGGTTCTCGGTGCCATCGACCACGCCCGTCTGCAGCGCCTGGTAGGTTTCGCCAAAGGCCATGACCTGGGGAATGCCACCCAGGGCGCGGATCTGCTCCTCGATCACCTTGGACGACTGGATGCGGTACTTCATGCCCTTGTAGTCGGCCACGCTCTTGAGCGGCTTGTTGGCCGAGAAGACCTTGAAGCCGTTGTCCCAATAAGCCAGGCCAGTAATACCCCGGGCCTCCAACTTCTTGAGCAGCTTTTCGCCCACCGGACCGTTGGTGACCTTGTGCAGATCGTCGCGATCATCAAAGATGAAGGGCAGGTCGAACACCTCGAACTCCTTCACCCCCAAAGGGCCGAACTTGGCCAGCGAAGGCGCCAGCATCTGCACCGAGCCCATTTGCAGGGCTTCCATTTCTTCCTTGTCCTTGTACAGCGCGCTGTTGGCGTACACCTCGACCTTGACCTTGCCACCCGTCAGCTCTGCAGCCTTCTTGGCAAAGAACTCTGCTGCCTTGCCCTTGGGCGTGTCCTGAGCGACCACGTGGCTGAACTTGATGACGACCTGCTGGGCCTGGGCCACCGTGGCACCAAACGCCACCAGCGCGCACACGAGTACCTTTTTCACCGGAAATTGCATGACAGACTCCTTGGATGGAAACGGATGACAACGGAGCGCACTGTAGGCCGCATGTCACGGCTTTGTAACTGTGGCGTTCCACAGCTAGGGTTAACCCGCGCTTTTGCTGGCCAGCAGGGTGTGCACCCTGTCGATCCACTGGCGTCCGATGCGCCCTTGCAGACCCAGCGATACCTCCTGCGTCGCCTGGCGCAGGCGCTGGCGCTGGTCTTCGTCGGGCACATGGATGCGTGTGCCCCCACGCAGGCGCAGGTGCGCCAGGGCCTCGTCGTTCTCGTACTGGGCAATGGTGTTGCCCCAGTCCAGCGCCTCGGTCATGGCCTGCCGGACCAGGGCACGGTCGGCCTGGGGCAGGTGGTTCCAGAAGCGCTGGTTCACCACCACGCAATAGCCCAGGTAGCCATGGCGGGTCAGGCTCAGGTCGGTCTGCACCTCGTGCATGCGCTGCGTCCAGAGGTTGGACACCGGGTTCTCCGTCCCGTCCACCACGCCCGTGGCCAGGGCACGGCGGGTTTCTCCAAAGCCCAGCACCACCGGCTTGGCACCCAGGGCGCGCATCTGGTGGGCAATCACGCGCGAGCTCTGGATGCGCATGCGCAGACCGACAAAGTCCTGCGGCGCCAGCAACGGGCGGTTGGCGCTCATGTGCTTGAAGCCGTTGTCCAGGTAACCCAGCCCCACCATGCGCTGGCGCTCCAGCGCGGCGAGCAGCTCCCTGCCAATCGCGCTTTGCATCACGCGGTGCACCTGCTCCTTGGAGTCGAACAGGAACGGCAGATCAAACAGCTCGAACTCCGGGAAACCCACGCGCCCGAACTTGGACAGCGAAGGGGCCAGCATGTCCACCGCCCCCAGTTGCAGCGCCTGGATCTCGTCGGCGTCGCCAAACAGCGCCGAGTTGGGGTAGATGACCACCTGGATACGCCCCTGGCTGAGCGACTGCACGCGCTCACGGAAGCGCTCCAGCGCCAGGCCCTTGGGCGTTTGCCGCGCCACCACGTGGGACAGGCGGATGGTCACCACCCCTTGCGCAGCCCCCAGCGCAGGGACACCCGCCAAGGCCAGTGCCTGCAGACAACGGCGGCGAGGAATGGCGGCGGCGCGCATGGCCGGTATTATCGCCAGCAGCCTGCACCACGCCATGCCCCTGCCCTCCCAATCCTCTGACGACTTTGCCCTGCTGCACGCCAGCAAACGTGCCCTGAGCGACCGGGGCCGCTGGACCGTGCTGTGGATGATGGGCCTGGTGGTGCTGGTCGTCTCGGCCGTGATGGCGCTGGTGTGGTACCTCAACAGCTTCGAGACCGAGGAAGAAGAGCGCCGCCGGGGCGCCGACGCCCAGTGGCTGGAGCAAAGCGTGCAGTTCCACTTTCGCCGCCTGGAAGACGACCTCGCCGCACTGGCGCGGCAGTCCGCGCTCGATGGCCCGCAGGCCTTGCGCGCTGCGGGCCAGGGTGAAGGCGACAGCGCGCCCGCAGGCATGCTGTGGCGCACACCCGGTGTGGTGCTGGCCCATGCCTGGCTGGCCACGCAGGGCACCAGCGCAGGCGACGTGCGCGCCTGGCAGAACGACCAGGCCGAGCACGACGACAACTTCCAGGCCCTGAAGACGCTGCAGGACATCGTCAGTGGGCTGCGCCGCTCCAGCTACGCCGGGCCCATGCGCCGCTTCGATGGCCGCACCACCGACCGCGTCTGGCTCGCGGTGCCCTACTTCGACGGCAGCCGACTGATGGGCATCTATGTGGCCGCGCTGTCCACCCAGGCGGCGGTGGACGCCTTGCTGCCGCCGTGGTTCCTGCAAAGCCAGACCGTGCGCCTGGTCGTGGACGCCGTGGACACGCCCCCCACCGACCAGGCGCAAGGCCCCTACCGCACGGTGATGAACCTGCCCGGCACCGACCTGATGCTGGAAGTGGTGCCCCAGGGGCCGCAGACCTCGCCCGTGCCGCGCATCTTCTTTGTCGTGGCGCTGCTGTTTCTGCTGGGCATGCTGGCCAGCCTGGCCGCGCTGCGGCGCGACTTCATCAAGCGCCAGCAGGTGCAGCAGCGCCTGCAGGCCGAGGTGGCACTGCGCTCGGCCATGGAGCGCTCGGTCACCATCGGCATGCGCGCCTGGGACATGACGGGCAAGATCCTCTACGTGAACCAGGCCTTCTGCTCCATGGTGGGCTACAGCGCACAAGAACTGCGCGGCGCCCGCGCCCCCTTGCCCTACTGGCCCGCCGACCAGGCCGACGAGCTGGCACTGCTGCACCGCGCGGTCATCAGCCAGGGCACGCAGGCCCAGGGCATCGAGGTGCAGTTCCAGCACCGCAGCGGCCACCGCGTGGACGTGCTGATCCACGAAGCACCGCTGACTGCCGCCGACGGCAGCCAGTTGGGCTGGATGAGCTCGGTGCTCGACATCAGCGAGCGCAAGCGCGCCCAGCAACTGGCCGCACTGCAGCAGGAAAAGCTCGAAGCCTCGGGCCGCCTGGTGGCTGTGGGCGAGGTGGCATCCACCCTGGCGCACGAACTCAACCAGCCGCTGGGCGCGCTGGCCAGTTTTGCCAACGGCCTGCTCAACCGGCTGCGCGACGGCAACATTACGCCCGAGGAACTGCACACCGTGGTGCAGCGCATGGCCCAGCTGGCCGAACGCGCCGGGGGCGTGATCCAGCGCGTCAACGCCTTTGCGCGCCGGCGCGAACTGAACCTGGACAGCGTGGACCTCACGGCCCTGGTGCGCCGCGCCGTGTCTTCCGTGCAGGAGGCGCACGCCACCCCCGTGGTGCTGGAACTGCCCACGCAACCCGTATGGGTGCAGGGCGACGCCCTGCTGCTGGAACACCTGGTGCACAACCTGTGCGGCAATGCGCTCGACTGGGCGCAGCGCGGCACCGCACGCCCCCAGGTCCAGGTGCGGCTGCGCCCCAATGCCAACGTGCTGGTCACCCTGGCGGTGGCCGACAGCGGCCCTGGCGTGCCCGAGGCCGAACGCGCGCGCATCTTCGACGCCTTCTTCAGCACCAAGGACGGCGGCATGGGCATGGGGCTGGCGATTTGCCGCTCCATCACCGAAGCGCACCACGGGCGCATCTTCGTCGGCCAGGATGAAAGCCTGGGTGGCGCGCTGTTCACCGTTCAGTTACCCTTGGCCACCGCCCCCGCAACCGCCCCCAGCCCCACGCCATGACCAACGAACTGCGCGCCGTGGACATCCATATCGTGGACGACGACGCCGACGTGCGCGACGGCCTGGCCTGGCTGTTCGACTCGCGCGGCTACCAGTCACGCACCTGGGACAGCGGCGCCGCGCTGCTGGAAGCGGCCCGCCAGCGCCAGGGCGACTGGGGCCTGGCGGTGGTGCTGCTGGACGTGCGCATGCAGCCGCTGTCGGGCCCGGTCACCTTCGAGCAGCTCAAGGCCCTGGGCTGCCCCTGGCCGGTGCTGTTTCTCACCGGCCATGGCGACGTGGGCACGGCCGTGGGCGCCGTCAAGAACGGCGCCTGGGACTTTCTGGAAAAGCCCTTCCAGGACAACATGCTGGTGGACCGCGTCGAACAGGCCATGCAGGCCGCCTGCGCGCAGACCGATGCGGAGCGCGAGGCCCAGCGCCTGCGCCAGGCCCTGGCCAGCCTGAGCCCGCGCGAGCGCGAAGTGCTCGACCAGCTGATCCTGGGCCACTACAACAAGAACATCGCCGACCACCTGGGCATCACCCAGCGCACGGTGGAATTCCACCGCGCCAACATCTTCGAAAAAATGGGCGTCGAATCGGCCATCGAACTGGCGCACAAGCTCGGTCGGCTGGAACCCATGCCCGGCGGCGAATCCAAGTAAAAACGGGCTCTAGCGCCCGTATTTATTGCGCGAACAGCTATTGTTTTGATAGCACACATCAGGCCTGGGCCTGGCTGCGCCACGCCTGCGGTGTGCCGCCCGTCCAGCGCCGGAACGCCCGCCAGAAGGTGCTGGGCTCGGCAAAACCCAAGGATTGGCCAATGTCGCCCAGCGCCCTGTCGGTGTGCGCCACCGCATGCAGGGCGGCGTCGCGCCGGGCCTCGTCCAGCAGGGCCGAAAAGCTCAGGCCCTGCGCCTGCATGCGCCGCGCCAGCGTGCGCTCGCTCAGCCCCAGGGCCTGCGCCGCCTGTACCCGCGTGGGCAGGCCCAAGGGCAGCCGACGCACGATCCAGGCGCGCAACTGGGGCGCCAAGGGCTCGGCGCTGGACAGGGCCTGCAAGCGCGCCTGGGCGTATTGGTGGTGCATCTGCGCCAGTTGTGCATCGGCCTGCGGCAGGGGGGCGTCGAGCACGGCGTTGTCCAGCAGCACGCCGCTGAAGGCCTGCTCAAACTCCACCGGGCACTGGAACACCTCGCGGTACACCGCCAGCGGTCCGATCTGTGCCTGACTGAACTGCACACGTCTGGGGCGCACCGGCTGCGCCGTGACCCAGCGCGCAAACGCCACCACCGCCGCCAGCACCGCCTCGATCTGGTGCGGGCTGAAGGCCAGCGCCCCCTGGCGCGGGTGGTACACCACCCAGCTGGCGGACTCGCCCGCAATCGTCTGGAAACGGCCGCCGTCCGAAATCAGGCGCTGGTACTGTTGCACCAGGGCAATGGCCGCGCGCAGGCTGGGGGCCGACTGCAGCAGAAAGCTCACCACATTGAAGCTCGCCGGGCCCACCACCGCCCCGGCGCGCAAGCCAAAGCTGGCGTCCTGCGTGCACTGCGCGGCCGCGCGCCACAGCCGCGTGATGTGGTCAATGGGCCAGCGTTCGGCCTGCAGCTCCTCGGGCGCAATGCCCGCCACCGCCAGCACCTGGGCGCGCTCCACCCCCTGGCGCTGCGCCGCTGCGAGCACCGTGTTGACCCAGCTCATCGAGACCGTGGCCTGCAAAGTCAATTCGACTGTCCTCCAAAGTCAATCTTGCCGCATCATAAGCCGCTATCTTTCGGGCACAACAGCAAAGCAGAACAGGGCGCAGCACAGCGCCCGCACCGGAGACACGCCCGCATGGCACACACCCATTCTTCCGACATCCTGGTCATCGGCGGCGGCCTGGCCGGCATCGTCACCGCCCTGGAGGCGCTGCGCCAAGGCCAGCGCGTGACGCTGGTGGATCGCGACACGCCCGAGCGCCTGGGCGGGCTGGCCCTGTGGGCTTTTGGCGGCATGGCCCTGGTGGGCACGCCGCTGCAGGCCCGCATGAAGATTCCCGACACGCCCGAACGCGCCCTGGCCGACTGGCTGCGCTTTGGCGAGATCGCCCCCGACGACACCTACCCCCAGCAGTGGGCGCGCTACTACGTGGAGCACTCGCGCAGCCAGGTGTACGACTGGCTCATTGGCGAAGGCGTGAAGTTCATGCCCGCCGTGAACTGGGTGGAGCGCGGCATGCACGGCGACGGCAACAGCGTGCCGCGCTACCACATCGTGTGGGGCACCTCGCGCGAACTCACGCGGCGCATGGTCGCGCAGATGCGCGCTGCCGACAGCGGTGGCCGCCTGACGGTGCTGCACGGCCACCGCGTATCCCAGCTCGACCATGCGGGCGGGCGCATTGCGGGCGCCGTGGCGGTAAGCGAGGGCACGGGCACCGAAGTGCGCCTGCAAGCCCCGGTGGTGGTGCTGGCCATGGGCGGCATCAATGGCAGCCACGCCGAGACCCGGCGCAACTGGCCCCCGCACCGCCCCCTGCCCGCCACCATGCTCAACGGCGCCCACCCCTTTGCCGACGGTGCGCTGCACCACGCCGCTGCAGACACCTTGGGCGCACAGATCACACACGCGGGCGAGATGTGGAACTACGCGGCAGGCTTTCCGCACCCGTTTCCGCACTTCGAGGGGCACGGCCTCTCGACCATTCCCTGCAAATCGGCGCTGTGGCTCAACCACCGGGGCGAGCGCATCGGCCCCGAGCCGCTGGTCACCGGCTTTGACACCCACTGGCTGTGCCAGCGCGTGGCCGCGCAAGAGAAACCCTGGACCTGGCATTTGCTGAACTGGCGCATCGCCGCCAAGGAATTCGCCATTTCGGGCGCCGAGCACAACCAGCGCATCCGCGACATGCAGTTCCCGCTGTTCCTCAAGGAAACGCTGCTGGGCAACCACCGGCTGGTCAAGCAAATGGCCGCCGAGAGCCGCCACTTCCTGGTGGACGACACGCTGACCGGCCTG
>WBZL01005272.1_pt1 | contig 10753 bp, 9 predicted proteins | sample 5204291 | NCBI WGS metagenome assembly WBZL01 (sample SAMN12344345, study PRJNA552823) | activated sludge metagenome | biome: Activated sludge suspended growth; feature: Nitrification reactor; material: Wastewater; isolation source: activated sludge from nitrification reactor of wastewater treatment... | reverse complement strand
GGTCCATTGCTATTCAGGCTACGGTTCGGCGGATGGGTGCGGCCCGGCGCAAATGGGCTGGAGCTCGCTGAACAACACCAAGGACATCTATATCTGGTTCAAGGTGGGCGATACGCTGTATGAAGGGTGGCACCAGAATACGGGCCTGATTGCTTCATTGGCGGGTTACACGCCCAAGCGCTCGGAGTGGGTTGGCAAATCCTTGAAGATGCGCTTTTACGACGAGAAGTTTCTCGGCATCGCGGGCGTCGGCGCAGTCTTCAAGAGGCCGGATGGCGACGATTGGCGACTGACGATCGTGCAGATCTATGGACCCGATGGTGTTCCGGAGTGCAAGTACGGCGTTCAGGTCTGCCCGCCACAAGCCAAGATCGATCGCGGCGCGCGCGAGGCGCAGCAGCTCGCCAGGATTCAGAAAAGCGGCGGCAAGTCGGCCACTGACGTACCGCCCGCGCCGGTCGAGGTGCCGTCAGCCCCGCCGCCGGCCTCCCCGGCGGCATCCCCGGAACCGCCCCCGCCGACACCCACGACGGTGGCTGAGCCTGCGCCGAAGTAGCCAGAACGCGGTGCCCTGTCTGTAGCGCCAGCTCACGCGCACGGTCGCCTTGATTGGCTTGCTACGACGTGCTACAGGTGCTACAAAGGCTTGCATGAAAAGCCGCGTCATCACACAGCGGGAGCTGCGCAATGAATCCGGAGCAATCCTTCGCGAGGTGGAAGCCGGACGGACGGTGATCGTGAGCCGGAACGGAACGCCAGTAGGCGAATTGCGACCGATCCGCCGCCGCCGCTTCGTGCCCCGAGCCGCCATCGCGGATGCCGCAGCTCGCGCGGTACGGATCGACGCCGGACAGTTCCGCGCCGACATCGATGCGGTCGCGGACCCGCACGCCCGTGACTGACACGCAGGGCGTCCTGGATACCTCAGTCGTGATCGATCACGACCTGATCGATTCCTCGTTGCTCCCCGATGAGTCTGCAATTACGGCGGTCACCCTGGCTGAGCTCGCTGCGGGCCCGCACGCAACCGGGAACAGGGATGAACGTGCCCGCCGACAGGATCGACTGCAGTGGGCGACGGCCACCTGGGACCCGTTGCCCTTCGATGCGGAATCGGCACGCATGTACGGCAGGGTGTTCGCTGCAGCGCGCGCCGCCGGGCAATCGAGTCGCGCGCGGCTCGCCGATCTGCTCATTGCCTCGACGGCTGCAGCAAACGGCTTGCCGCTCTACACCCGCAACCCTGGCGACTTCAGCCCGCTCAAGCGCATTCTCAAGATCGTCAAGATCTAGCGCGCCGACGTTCTTCGCGGCGAGGCCCCCGGTTACACTGGGCGCCACCCATGCAATGGATCGCCTCGCTCGTCTACACCACATTGCTCTTCGCCTGGGTGCTGCTGTTCGCGATCTTCTTCAATATCGCGAGCCTCTTCGTGCCGCTGCGCACCCGTTACGTGCTCGCGCGCCATTGGGCGAACGTGATCCTCACCGGCCTCAGACTCATCTGCCGCCTCGACTATCGCGTGGAAGGCCGCGAGAACCTGCCGCCCGGTGGCCACGTCGCGCTGTGGAAGCACTCCTCGTCATGGGAAACCTTCGCGATGGCGACCGTGTGCCCGCCCCAGGTGTGGGTGCTGAAGCGGGAGCTCCTGTGGATCCCGTTCGTGGGATGGGGCATCCGGCAGATGCACGCGATCGCGATCGATCGTGGCAGCGGCCATACGGCGGTGAAGCGGGTGGTCCAGCGGGGCAAGCGCTACCTCGCCGACGGCATCTGGGTCATGGTGTTTCCAGAAGGCACGCGCATGGCGGCGGGCGAGACTCGCAAGTACGGCGTGAGTGGCGCGCTGCTCGCGCGTGAGGCTGGCTGTCTCGTCGTGCCGATTGCGCACGATGCCGGCTACTACTGGCCGCGGCGCGGGCTGCTGAAGAAGCGCGGCACGATCACGGTGGTGATCGGCAAGCCGATCAATCCGGCGGGTCGGGATCCGCGCGAGGTGAACGAGGAAGCACAGGCGTGGATCGAGGAGACGATCCGCGCGCTCAGATGTCGAGGTTCGCCACCGCCAGCGCGTTCTTCTCGATGAACTCGCGCCGCGGCTCCACCTGGTCGCCCATCAGCGTCGTGAAGATGTCGTCGGCCGCAACGGCATCCTCGATCCGCACCTGCAGGAGCCGGCGCGATTCGGGGTTGATGGTGGTCTCCCAGAGCTGCTCCGGGTTCATCTCGCCGAGCCCCTTGTAGCGCTGGATCGACTGGCCCTTGCGCGCTTCGGCAAAGAGCCAGCGGATCGCTTCCTTGAACGAGCCGACTTCATGGCGATCGTTGCCGCGCGTGACGAATGCGCCCTCGCTGACGAGCCCCGCGAGGGTGCGGCCCAGGTCCGCGATGCGCTGGTACTCGGCTGAATCGAAGAATTCGCGCGGCAGGAATTTGTCGGTGGCGGTGCCGTGTTCGACCTTGTGGACGTGCAGGCGCGCGCCGTGGCCGTCGGCGGGTTCGCGCACGCCTACCTCGAAGCTGCGTGTGCTGTCGTGCAGTGCATTCAGCCGCTCGCCGAGATCGCGTGCCCAGCCGCGCAGCCAGTCGAGGCGATCGAACGCTTCCGACGTTACTTCCGGCATGTAGATGAGCTGCTCGAGGAGCCGCTCGTCGTAACGCTTCGACCAGCGCTGGATGATCGCCTGCACTTCCATGTACTTGCGCGCCAGCATCTCGAGGCCTGAACCACGCAGGGGCGGCGCCTGCGGATTGACGTGCAGCGCCGAATCGTCGAGCGCCGAATTCAGCAGCATCGCGTTCAGCTCGTTGTCGTCCTTGACGTAGACCTCCTGCTTGCCGCGCTTCACCTTGTAGAGCGGCGGCTGTGCGATGTAGACATGGCCGCGCTCGATGACCTGCGGGAGCTGACGATAGAAGAACGTGAGGAGCAGTGTGCGGATATGGCTTCCATCGACGTCAGCATCGACCATAATTATTACGCGGTGATAGCGCAGCTTCCCGATGTCGAACTCATCCTTCCCGATGCCGCAACCGAGCGCCGTGATCAACGTGCCGACTTCGGCCGACGAGAGCATCTTGTCGAAGCGCGCCTTCTCGACGTTCAGGATCTTGCCCTTGAGCGGCAGGATCGCCTGCGTGCGCCGGTCGCGGCCCTGCTTCGCGGAGCCGCCGGCCGAGTCGCCCTCGACGATGAAGATCTCCGACAGCGCGGGGTCCTTCTCCTGGCAGTCGGCGAGCTTGCCGGGCAGACCCGCGATGTCGAGTGCACCCTTGCGGCGGGTCATCTCGCGCGCCTTGCGGGCCGCCTCGCGCGCACGCGCCGCATCGATGATCTTGCCGACGATCGCCTTCGCTTCGGTCGGATGCTCGAGGAGGAACTCGGAGAGCTTCTGGCTCACCGCGGTCTCGACGATACCCTTCACCTCCGACGAGACGAGCTTGTCCTTCGTCTGCGAGGAGAACTTCGGGTCAGGCAGCTTTACTGACAGGATCGCAGTGAGGCCTTCACGCGCGTCGTCGCCGGTGGTGGGCACCTTCTCACGCTTCGCGACGCCTTCCTTTTCGATGTAGTCGTTCAAGGTACGGGTCAGCGCCGCACGAAAGCCGGACAGGTGCGTCCCGCCGTCCTTCTGCGGGATGTTGTTGGTGTAGCAGAACATCGACTCCTGATAGGCATCGTTCCACTGGAGAGCCACTTCGACCTGAATCAGCCCCTCTTGTGTTCGAAACCAGAACACTGAGTCGTGAATCGGGGTGCGGGTACGGTTCAGATGCTTGACGAAGGCCTGCAAGCCGCCCTCGTGCTGGAACACATCGGACTTGTCATCACGCTCGTCCACGAGCTCGATGCGCACTCCTGAATTCAGGAACGAGAGCTCGCGCAGCCGCTTCGCCAAGACTTCGTAGTTGAAAGCGATGTTGGTGAAGATCTGCGCGCTCGGCTTGAAGCGGATGGTGGTGCCGCGTTCGCTGGTTTCACCGATGACCCCGAGCGGGGCCACGGGTTCGCCCAGGCGGTACTCCTGTCGATGCACCTTGCCGTCGCGGGAGATCGTGAGTTGCAGGTAGTCGGACAAGGCGTTGACCACCGAGACGCCCACGCCGTGCAGACCGCCCGAAACCTTGTAGGAACTGTCGTCGAACTTCCCGCCCGAGTGCAGCACGGTCATGATGACTTCAGCTGCCGAACGCCCCTCTTCCGGATGGATATCCACAGGAATTCCACGGCCGTTGTCGGCGACGGTAATCGACTCGTCGGCGTGAATCGTGACGACGACGCGGTTGCAAAAACCGGCCAATGCTTCGTCGACCGAATTGTCGACCGCCTCGAAAACCATGTGGTGAAGGCCCGTGCCGTCATCGGTGTCTCCGATGTACATGCCCGGTCGCTTGCGCACTGCGTCAAGACCCTTCAAGACTTTGATTTTACTGGAGTCGTAGACGTCGTTATCGGCCATGCATCACTCGGTTTCCGGAATGCAGCATTATAGCGATTGCACCCCGCCCTGTCCCATCTGGAGGACGCGATCAGGCTGTCCGAACAGGCGGCTATCGGGTGCGAGCGTCGTCACGACGAGCTGGGTTTGCAGTGCCCGGACACGTTCCACAAAAACGCCCAGCCGAAAGTTATCCAGTTCTGCGGCAGGGTCGTCGATCAGGAGGGTTGGCCGGATCTGCAGGGTGGTGTACAGCAGTTCGAGCTGAGCCAGAACCATCGATAATGCCAGCAGCTTCTGCTGACCCCGGGACAATACTTCACGGGCGGCCCGATGCCCGATCTTGAGTCGCAGGTCGGCTCGATGCGGCCCCACGCTCGTTGTTCCACGTGAAACATCATGATGACGAGCATCCCGCAGCGCCTCTTCCAGCGGTCGTTCCCGATCCCAGCCCGAGACCCACGTGCCGCCGACCACCGTACCGAGCAGAGCCTCCTGAACCCTCTGCCACCCGGGCTCCAGATCATCAAAATGCCTCGCCCTCGCTTCGGCAATCGGCACGCCCGCGACGACGAGCTCCCGATCCCACGCGGTCAAAGCCTCGGAGGTCGCCCCGGCACGGAGGGCGGCGTTACGCTGCTTCAGGGCGCGGGTATAGCGTGACCAGTGATCCCCGAACCCTGGTTCCACGTGGAACACGCTCCAGTCGAGCCAGCGTCGCCGGCCTGTGGCGCCACCGTCGACGAGTTGTTGTACGTCTGGATCGATGACCTGGACTGGGAACGCGGTCGTGAGCTCCGCGAGGCTGCCTGCGAACTCGCCATCGACCTTGGCCCGCGTCGTCGACCCCCCACGCCCTGGGTCGCGGCGGACCTCCACTCCGATGGTATGTGCCTTCGTTCTTCCGAAGGCGATCAGGCGATCCTGGCCATGCCGGATCAGGCGCTCCGAGCTACGGGTTCGAAAGGAGCGACCTCTTCCCAGCAGAAAGAGCGCCTCGAGAATCGAGGTTTTTCCGACGCCATTGGGCCCCGCAATCAGGTTGAGCCCCGGATGGAGGGTCGTCTCCAGCCGCTCGATGCAACGCAGATCCTCGACGACCAGCTCGACGAGGCCCATCCGTCGGCCCGTCAGAGCCGCATCGGCATCACGACGTACCGTGCCGTAGCGGTGCCATCGGCGCGAATGAGGCAGCTGCTGTTGGAGTCCCCCAACCCGATCTGAACCTTCTCACCGTCGACCGCCGCCAGGGCATCGAGGAGATAGGTCACATTGAAACCAATCTCGACCTCCTCGCCCTGATAACTCACTTCGACCTGATCTTCGGCCTCCTCCTGCTCCGGATTGTGCGCCTGAACCGTCAGCAGATCGGGCTTCACGGTGAGACGCACCCCTCGATACTTCTCGTTGGAGAGGATCGCCGTGCGCTGCAGCGCCTGCCGAAGCATCTCGCGGTCGCCTTCCAGAACGCGCGTCGGCGAGGCCGGGATTACACGCCCATATTCCGGAAATCTGCCGTCAATGAGCTTCGATGTGAAGCGAACGTCGCCGATCTGGGCGCGAATGTGATTGGTACCGATCGCGAGCTCGAGCATGCCTTCCGAGCCTAGAAGCCGCTGCAGCTCGAGTACACCCTTGCGAGGAACGATGACTTGCTGGGCCGCGTTCGCCTTGCCGTCGAGGCTGCATTCGCAGATTGCGAGCCGGTGACCGTCGGTCGCGACCGCCCGCAGGGTCTTGCCATCGGCTTCGACCAGGAGACCGTTCAGGTAATAACGCACATCCTGCTGCGCCATCGAGAAGTGCGTCTTTTCGATCAGTCGACGAAATTCTGCCTGCGGCAACGCGAGCGTCTGCTGCGCGTTGATCTCCTCGACCACCGGATACTCCGCCGCCGGAAGGCTCGAGAGCGTGAAGCGGCTGCGCCCGGCACGCACGATCACGCGCTCGCCTTCCGTCGCCATCGTCACGTTCACCCCTTCCGGCAACGCGCGAAAAATATCGAGCAGCTTGCGGCCCGGTACGGTGACATCACCGGGCTGCTGCACACTCGCTTCACTCGAGGCGACCAGCTCGACCTCCAGATCCGTGCCTGTGATCGAGAGGCGGTTGTTGCGCGCCGAGAGCAGCACGTTGGCGAGGATCGGCATGGTTTGCCGCCGCTCGACGACCCCGATGACACTCTGGAGCGGATTCAGAATCTGCGCGCGCGTGGCCGAAAGCTTCATGAACAGGCCTTCCTGGAATTCTTGAGTCTTGTATGAAAATCAGTAGTAGCAATTACAGGGGCTGTGGACCAGTGAACAAGCGGAAAAAACCTTCTGCTTATCGCCGGTTGGCTGCTCACTGCCCACCGGAGAACCCTGTGGACGCCCTCCCGTCACCCTGTGTACGGATTGTGCGCAAAATTATCCCCACTTTCATCCAGAGCCTTTGCACAGCTATCCCGTCAGGGTTCTCAACAGGTTCAGATAGTCTTCGCCGATCCGCTGGTCCGTGTCGCGAAACTCCCTGATCCGCTTGCAGGCGTGCAGCACGGTGGTGTGGTCGCGCCCGCCGAATGCGTCGCCGATCTCGGGCAGGCTGTGGCTCGTGAGTTCCTTGGCCAGGGCCATAGCGACCTGGCGTGGTCGCGCAATGGAGCGGCTGCGACGCTTGGAGAGCAGATCCGCGACGCGCACTTTGTAGTAGTCCGCGACCGTCTTCTGGATGTTCTCGACCGTCACGAGCTTCGCCTGCAGCGACAGCAGGTCCTTGAGCGCTTCCTTGGCGAATTCCAGCGTGATGGGCCGCCCCGTGAAACGCGAATTGGCGACCACCCGGCGCAGCGCTCCCTCGAGTTCACGCACGTTCGAACGGATGCGTTTGGCTATGAAGAACGCCACTTCCTCCGGCAGTGCGACTCCTGAAGCCTGTCCCTTGGCGATCAGGATGGCGACACAGGTCTCGAGCTCGGGAGGCTCGATCGCGACCGTGAGACCCCATCCGAAGCGGGATTTCAGCCGTTCTTCGAGCCCGTTGACCTCCTTCGGGTAGCGGTCGCAGGTCACGATCACCTGTTGCTGGCCTTCGAGCAGCGCATTGAACGTGTGGAAGAACTCTTCCTGCGAGCGATCCTTGCCGGCGAAAAACTGGATGTCGTCGATGAGGAGTGCATCGAGCGAGCGATAGGCGGTCTTGAACTCGTTCATGGTGTTGTGCTGGAGCGCTTTCACCATGTCGCTGACGAAGCGTTCCGAATGCACATACGCGACGCGTGCCTGCGGATCGCGCTCGCGGATGAGATGCCCCGCCGCATGCATCAGGTGGGTCTTGCCGAGCCCCACGCCGCCATACAGGAACAGCGGGTTATAGGCCTTTCCGGGGTTTTCCCCAACCTGCAGCGCGGCGGCCCGGGCGAGCTGATTGCTCTTGCCTTCGACGAAGGTGGCGAACGTGAAGTCGGGGTTCAGGCGCGCACCGACGACGAGCCCTTCGGACCGCCGACCTTTTGGCGACGGCGCGGTGCCCGGGCCCGGGCCCGCGACGGGCGAGGCGCTGCTGCTGCGACTGCCGACCTCAACGGTCACGATCGGGGCGTCGCCGGTCGACTGGTCACGGATCAGATCGCCGATGCGGCCCAGCAGGTGCGCATTGACCCAATCCACCACGAAGCGATTGGGGGCGAGCAGCTTCAGCGCACCATCGCCCTGGACCACCTGCAGCGGGCGCACCCAGGTATTGAACTGCTGTTCAGGCAGCTCGTCCTCGAGAGCGCGTACGCAACGTGCCCAGAGCCCTGCTTCCAAATCGCGACCCCAATGCCGGCAAAACCCGCCACCGGACGGGGCGGGGTCGCGGAGTTTAACAGGGCGGGACGTATTGACACTCCTGGCCCGCCTGCTTACCCTTCCGGGCCTTTTTTCCGGTTCAGTGTCATGAGCAAACGCACCTATCAGCCGAGCAAAGTCCGCCGCAAGCGCACGCACGGGTTCCGCGCACGCATGGCGACGAAGAACGGCCAGAAGGTCCTCGCCCGGCGTCGTGCGAAGGGCCGCAAGAAGCTCATTCCCTGATCCGGCTCACTTTCCCCGCGCAACGCCGCTTGCGCCTGAAGTCGGACTTCGAGAAGGTCCATGGCGGAGGAAAGCGCATTGCGGACAGTTTCTTCAGCATGACCTTCCGGCCGAATGATCTCGGCGCTCCGCGCCTCGGGCTCGCCGTGGCAGTGCGCACCGCCGGCAATGCCGTCGCCCGCAACCGCGTGCGACGCATCGTCAAGGAATCCTTCCGTCTGGCGCAGCATGCATTGCCCGCCGTCGACTGCGTCGTCGCGGCGCGCGCGCGCATCAAGGACGCGCCGGCCCGTGAGCTTCGCCTGAGCCTCGATTCACTCTGGAAACAGGTCGCGACGCGATGCGCTTCATCGTCCAGGGGTTGATCCGGCTCTACCAGTGGACACTCAGCCCGTTGCTCGGGCCGCGGTGTCGTTTCTACCCCTCCTGCTCCCGCTATGCGTTTGAGGCCGTGGGACGCTACGGCGTGTGGCGCGGCGGCTGGCTTGCCGTCAGGCGTGTCGGCCGTTGCCACCCCTGGCATCCGGGCGGGATCGATCCGGTACCGCATCTTCACCATGACCACTAATCCACGCGTTTTCCTCTGGCTCGGCCTCCTGCTGCTCGGCTGGATCAACTACGAAACCTGGGTGCGCGACTACGCCCCACAACCGAAGTCGCCGGCCGAGATCGCGCAGGCGGCCCAGACAGTCGCGAAGCGCAATGCACAGCTCGAGGAGAACGTGCCGCAGGCCACTGCGCGCGCCCCGGCGCCGGCGGCGAGAGCGGCTGCGAGCGAAAGCGCTACGGCACCTGTTCCGGCGGCCGGAGTCGCCGCGGCGGTCGAGCCTGCACCGACGGCAGCGCCGGTCGTGCATGTCCTGACCGATGTGCTCGATCTCGAGATCGGCCTGAACGGGGGTGAGCTGCGGCGCGCGGATCTCCTCGCCTATCCACTCGTGAAGGGGCGTGAACAGCGCGTGCGGCTCTTCAACCGCGATGGGCCCGAGGGCTTCTATGTGCTGCAGAGCGGCCTCACGGGAGGCGCAAATGGTGCGGCACGACCAACCCATCTCGCAACTTTCACGGCGGCAGCGACGCAGTACCGGCTGGAGAGTGGCGCGAGCGAACTGCGCGTCCCGCTCACCTGGACCGACGGCAATGGCGTGACGGTGACCAAGACCTTCATTTTCCGGCGCGGGCGGTACGACATCGGGCTCGAGTACAGCGTGCAGAACGCGAGCGCGGCGCCCTGGCAGGCGGCCTCCTATGCCCAGATCCTGCGTGACAACATCCCGGTCGAGCGCTCGATGTTCTCGCCCGACAGCTATGCCTTCAAGGGCCCCGCGTACTACGACGGCACGAAATACCAGAAGCTGAAGCTCGACAAGGAAGAGCACCAGAAGCTCTCGATCGATGTGACCGGCGGCTGGATCGCAGGCATGCAGCACCACTTCGTCTCCGCGGTGGTTCCACCGGTAGGCGAGACGACGCACATCGCGCTGCAGACCGACGGGCGCAAGTACCTCCTGTCGGATGTCGGTCCGGTGCACACGGTCGCGCCGGGCACGACCGGCGCCTTCAGGGAAACGCTCTATGTCGGGCCGAAGCTGCAGGCGCAGCTCGAGGAGACGGGCCCCGAACTCGCGCGCGTCGCGGACTATGGTCTTCTCACGCCGCTCGCAAAGCCACTGTTCATCCTGCTCAAGTGGCTGCACAAGCTCGTCGGCAACTGGGGCTGGGCGATCGTGCTTGCGACCTGCATCCTGAAGGGGCTCTTCTATCCGCTCTCGGAGAAGGCCGGCAAGTCGATGGCGAAGATGAAGACACTCGCGCCGCGCATCAAGAACCTGCAGGAGATGTACAAGGACGACCGCGAGAAGCTCGGCCGAGCGATGATGGAGCTCTACCAGCGCGAGAAGATCAATCCGGTCGCGGGCTGCCTGCCGATCCTGATCCAGATGCCGGTGTTCCTCGCGTTCTACTGGGTGCTGCTCGAGAGCGTCGAGATGCGCCAGGCGCCGTTCATGCTCTGGATCAACGACCTCTCGTCACGCGATCCGTTCTTCGTGCTGCCGGCGATCATGGCCGCAGCGATGTTCGCGCAGTACAAGCTGAACCCCGCTCCGCCTGACCCGGTGCAGGCGAAGGTGTTCATGATCATGCCGTTCGCGATGTCGGTGATGTTCGCGTTCTTCCCGGCGGGCCTCGTGCTCTACTGGGTGACGAATACGCTGCTCTCGATCGCGCAGCAGTGGAACATCAATCGCCGCATCGAG
>WBZL01005269.1_pt1 | contig 10755 bp, 11 predicted proteins | sample 5204291 | NCBI WGS metagenome assembly WBZL01 (sample SAMN12344345, study PRJNA552823) | activated sludge metagenome | biome: Activated sludge suspended growth; feature: Nitrification reactor; material: Wastewater; isolation source: activated sludge from nitrification reactor of wastewater... | reverse complement strand
TCTGGTTCACCGTCGAATTCGCCGTGCCGGCCTGGGCCGATCGTCCGGCGGGCGCCGCTACGCCGACGCTACGGCAATGACGGCTGGCTGATGCCGCTCAGTCGGCCAGCAGGACGACGCTGGCCGTCGCCGTCGATTTGTCGATGGTCAGGCACAATTCGCAATACTCGTTTTGCGCTTCGACCGGCGTCGGATCGTCGGCGCAATTGCAGCCGGCGATGACGCCGGAAAAGAAGATGCCCACCTTGACGCCGATGAAGCCGGGTTCGTCGGTGACGCCGATGATCATCGCCTCGAGCGGCTCGTCCAGGACATGGCTGCTCGTCGTCAGGCCCCGTTGCAAGGGGAGCCGGGCCGCGCCCAGTTGCTCGATTTCCTGCTTGAGAACCGCCTTGAAGTCGGGGGTCCGCCAGGCGCGCAGCGAGTCGGGAAGGCGAATCATTGCCGGTGCGATGCCGGCTCAGTTCGGCTTTCGGGTCGGCTTGGGCATGGCCACGACCTTGGCGCTGGGCGGCTCGTCCGTGTAGTAGGGCTTCTCGTTGTCGGTCAGCCCCGCGGCCTGCGCCAGTTCCCGCTCGCGCTCGGCGATCAGCCCGAACAGATCGCGGATGTCGTGGATGGTGCTTTCCTTGAAAGGATGCGGCATGCCCGGCGCCGGCGTCGCGTCCTTGACGATGTTGGCCAATACCTTGCGCAGCACGCGCAGGATGCGTTGTTCCTTCGATAGGGTCTCGTCGTTCAATTGATTGCTCCGATGCGGGTTGTGGGGGTGGCCGGTTGGCAAATGCCTAGCTGGCGGCCAGGACGGTGAATTGTGTCCGTTTCAACAGCTTCTTGAAACCCCTGTCGAACGCGAAAAGGTGCTCGCCAAGTTGAATCACCGCGGCGGCCAGCCACGCCATGGCGTCCTCGGCCGGCGTCGGCTGGACGAGAAGATCCGCGAACTGGTGACCAGCCTCAAGAAGCTGGCGGCCACCATCGGCATCAGTTTCAGGCTGGCGCGATCGGCGCCAGCCGCAACGGCCTTGTACGGGATCGCCGGCTTGCCAAAGCCAATATCAGACCCAGGCCGCCGAGCAAGCCGCTGCTTGGCTCTGGCAGGCCGGTCGGCGGCGGCGGATCGATGGTGTCGTTGGCCCGGTAGATGAAACGGTCTCCCTTGCGGATCAAGTCACCCGAACCGGCGAGGATATCGATATCGTCAGGTGCCAGGACGTAGTCGAGTTTGGCGGTGTGGAGGAAATCCGCGTAGGCGCTACCGGTCGCTTCGACCGTAAGCATGGCGAATATCGACAGCAAATTGCCCCCCGCGACGTCGAAGAACAGATCCATGCTCTGATTCTGGCTACCGGCCGGGGCGCAACCGCCTCTGCCAATGCAGTGTTCCAGGAGACCGCCGGTCGCACCCACCGCGACCGGTCCGAGAAACCGGTTGCTGCCGGAGTCGAGGCCGATTGATGTGCTGAGTCGGCCAGACGCCTCGCCGTTGCCCGCGTACTCCCGCCCGAAGGGCAGGTCGATGCCGGTCAGGTCGTCGACGGTGCCGTCCATTGAGAAATGCAGCTTGATTCTGCGCAGGGAACTGGTCGGGCCCCTGATGGTCCAGTCGTCGGAAAAGAATTCCTCGACCAACGCCGTGGACCGTTCGCTCGGGAATACCGCGTCGCCGATCGGCGTGATCAGGGTGGCGAAGGCGCCAGCCTTCAGCGAGCCGGTCGCGGCCTGGCCGAACCACTCCGCTTTGGTGTAGTGCTGGTGGCCATTGATCAGGAGCGTATTGTCGAAGCTATCGCTGCCGCCGCGCGTGCCGACGCCGCGGTCGGTGAACAACCGGCTGAAGCGCTGATTGATACAAGGCAGCGTCACCGTATCCGCTGCGCAAGGAACACCGAAGACCCCATCGACCTGATTGACGACGGTAGCGTGGGCGGAGGGAAGAAATGCCACCGAAGCGCACAATGCGGCGACAGCGGGGAGGATTCGGCTTGCGGGCGGATTGATCTTCATGGCGCACCCCTTGGGTTGTCTTTCGGTTGTTGGTGTCCATATTCTTGTTCCCCGAGGCGCGGAAAGTGAATGATCCTTCGTGCTCAGCCAATGGAATGATCCAGGCGGCATGCAATCGCCCGCAGACGCCGCGGGAAGCAGAGGATGCAAGCCATTTTCCGGGCTTGGCGGTGATCGGTTGGCCTGATCCTTTCGGATGACACCGGAAGACAAAGCGCGTGCAATCGGTCCCGCCGTGGATCAGAATCTGCCGCTCCACGGGGTTGTTTCCAAGGCAGTCATGGATGATATGAAAGTACTCCTGGTCGACGATCACGCCCTGTTTCGCGAAGGGCTGCGCCTCGTGCTGGAACGGCTTGGCGAGTCGTTCTCGATTCTCGAGGCGGCTGACTGCGCCGGCGCCTTCGACGTCGCCAAGGGCCATCCGGATCTCGCCCTGGTGCTGCTGGACCTGGCCCTGCCCGACATGCCCGGTTTCGAGGCCCTCAGCCTCATGCGCGAACGCTACCCCAGCATCCCCGTGGTCGTACTCTCCGCCTCGGAAGATCGGCCGTCCGTGCTCGAAGCGATCAATCGCGGGGCCATGGGATTCATCCCGAAATCCTCGGATAGCAAGTTGCTCATCAACGCCTTGCGGCTGGTACTGGCCGGCGGCGTCTACGTCCCGCCATCGGTGCTGACCAATCCCCTCAATGCCTGCGAGCAAGCGCCGGCCACGGCGGTGCGGCACAAGGACGAAACTCTGCGCGGATTGGGCCTGACCGGACGTCAGATCGAGGTATTGGGCCTGCTGGTGCAGGGCATGCCGAACAAGGTCATTGCGCGCACCCTGGGGCTTGCCGAACCGACCGTAAAGACCCATGTCGCAGCCTGCCTGCGGGCGTTGAACGTCAGCAACCGCACGCAGGCGGTTCTGTCCGTGGGTCGGCTGGGCTTCACTTTCAGATGACCGGTGCGCCGCCGCAACCGACGATGATGATCGATCAATTGGTTGCCGCCGAAAGGACGCGCGTCCTCTACTCCGGCATCAAGACCGCGGCAATCACGGGACCCATCGGGGTGGCGGTTCTTACCCTGCTCTTCTGGCAAACGGTCGACCATTGGCGGGTGCTTGTCTGGGCCATTTCTTCCGCCATCGTCATTTGCCCGGCGAGCCTGGTCTTGCTTGCCAGTTTTCAACGCAACAACCGGTTGCCCGACGATGCGCCGTATTGGCTGCGCCTGGCGGTGTTGAGGTACTTCATCATCAGCATCGCGTTTGGGTCGGCGGGCGCCGCTCTGTTCGTGGCCGATTCGGCGAGCGGTCAGATGATGTTGTTCTGCTACCTGGCGGCCCTGTCCTCGACACTGACCGCGGAAACCGCGCAGCATCCCTGGATATACACGACCAGCCTGCCCGCGCTCCTGGCCCCGTTCATCCTGCGCGCTGCGCTTGAAGACGACCGTACTGCCGCTATCCTCGCGATCCTTGCCGCGGCCGCCTTGGTTTTCGTGCTGCTGACCGCGCGGAGTCTTGGCAGGATGATCCATGAATCGCTGTTGATGCGGTTCAAGAACCAGGAACTGGTTGCGCAACTACAGATACAAAAGCAGCTTGCCGAACAGTCGCGGGATGAAGCGGACCGCGCACGGGTATCTTCGGACGAAGCGGGCGCCCGGGCCGAGTCGGCGCGATTGGAGGCGGTCGAAGCCAATCGGGCCAAGTCGCGCTTCCTGGCGGCCGCGAGTCACGACCTGCGCCAGCCGATTCATGCGCTCGGGCTGTTCGCCTCCGCGCTACGCTCTCATGTGGCTGGCGAGGAGGGACTGCGCATCGTCGACAAGATAATCTCGTCGGTCGGTTCGACCGAGGTTCTGTTCAACGCGTTGCTCGATGTTTCTCGGTTGGACGCCGGAATTCTCGAGCCTGACATCAAGCCTTTCGCGGTGGCCTCGTTACTGGACCGACTGGTCGATGAGTACGCGCCGCGCGCACAGAGCAAGGGCTTGTCCCTGCGCCTGCGTTCCACCCGGCATATCGTGACGAGCGACCCGACCTTGCTTGAGCGCGTTATTCGCAACTACCTTGGCAATGCGATTCGTTATACCCACCGGGGAGGCATGTTGTTGGGCTGTCGCCGGCGCGGCAACGCGTTGCGCATCGAACTTTGGGACACCGGCCAAGGCATCCCCAACGACAAACTGGATGACGTCTACAAGGAGTTCTACCAACTCGGCAATCCCGAACGCAATCGTGCCAACGGTCTGGGACTCGGGCTGGCGATCGTACGGCGCGTTGCTCGATTGCTCGGCCATCCGATCGGCGTCGTGTCGAAGGTGGGTCGCGGCTCAAGATTCTCCATCGAAGTGCCGTTGGCCCGGACCGAGGAGGCGCAGGGGAACGCGATTGACCAGGTATCGGTGTGGGATGAGAACGTATTGATCGGCGCCTGTGTTCTCGTCATCGATGACGAGCCCGAGATCTGCGAAGCCATCGAGGCGCTGCTCAAGCAATGGGGCTGTCGCGTTGTCGCGGTGGATTCCAGCGGTCTTGCTCTGGAAGCGCTGCGCAAGCAGGATCTATTGCCGGATGTCATCCTCTCCGACTACCGTTTGCGCGCCGGGCAGTCTGGGATTGAGGCAATTCAGGCGATCACTCGTGAGTTCGGCGCGATACCGGCCGCCTTGATCACTGGTGATACCGCCTCGGACAGCCTCAAGGAAGCCGCGATCAGCCACCACGAATTGATGCACAAACCGCTCAATCCGATGCGCTTGAAGAGCGTCCTCTGCCGGATGCTTCAGCGCGGTATTGCCCCCTTGCCGCACCAGTAACTCAATGGTTCGATCGGATTCCCGGCCGTTGTCGGGGTCTGCCCAGCCCATCGCCGCCAGGCCCGGACTGCGCGACGGCCGATTCTCGTCGCCCCGTTGGCCGCGAACCGTGCCATGGCCCGATGCTTGCATGGCGTATCGATCATGTTGAAAGTTCTGGTCATCGACGAATCACGCAATCGCGCCGCCGACGTCTGCGCCGGCCTGGCGCTGGCCGGCTATCAGGTGGCGGCGGTGCTGGCATCCGCGCACGATCTCGCCGAGCAGGTGGCGGCGGTGAAGCCGGACGTGATCCTCATCGACACCGACGCGCCCTCGCGCGACACCCTCGAGCATCTCGCGGCGATGGAGCAGTCCACGCCGCGCCCGGTGGTGGTCTTCGCGCGGGAAGGGGATGGCGAAACGATCCGCAAGGCCATTCGGGCCGGGGTTTCGGCCTACGTAGTCGATGGCCTGGACGCCGCGCGCCTCAAGACCATCATCGAGGTGGCCGTCGTCCGGTTCCAGGAGCACCAGACCTTGAAGACCGAGTTGGCCGCGGCGACCCGCAAGCTTTCCGACCGCAAGTTGGTGGACAAGGCCAAGGGCATACTCATGAAGGCGCGCGGCCTCGACGAGGACCAGGCCTACAAGGCGCTGCGCAAGTTAGCCATGGACAGGTCCAAGTCGCTCGCCCAGGTGGCCGGCGAGGTGGTCGACGTCACTCGTTTGCTTTTCTAAGCGGCGCCGGCACGGCATCAATTGGTGCATCGTGGGCCCTGTTGCACCGCGGTAGTGCCGCATGTTTCCTGGTGACCAGCTCCTGACAGCCAACTTCCGTCTCCCTGAGGCGCGCTCCAGTACTGGGTTTTCACCGATTTGGCCAGGCTTGGCACGGCGGTTGCATTGAGCATCGCATAGTCGGGCCAATGGCGGTCCGGCAACGGACAAAGGCGTCCACGGCATCGACCTCGTGTCGATCCCGTGCGACGCCTTTCTTCTTTCTTGGAGTTCGGGAGCGTGAAATGGACAGGAAACCTTTGCTGGATGCCGACGCGTCGCGTCGGGAATTTCTTCGTGGCGCCGCGGGCCTCGGCCTGGGCGCGGGGCTGATGGCCATGGTGCCGCCGGGCGTACGTGCCGGTGCCTGGGCTGCGGGTTCGGATGCGCCGGAAAAGAAGGAGGTGCGCATCGGCTTCATCCCGCTGACCGACTGCGCCTCGGTGGTCATGGCGGCGGTCAACAAGTTCGACGAGAAGTACGGCATCAAGATCATCCCGACCAAAGAGGCCTCCTGGGCCAGTGTGCGCGACAAGCTGGTCAGTGGCGAGCTGGACGCGGCCCACGTCCTGTACGGCCTGGTCTATGGCGTGCAACTGGGCATCGGCGGACCGAAGAAGGACATGAACGTGCTGATGTCCCTGAACAACAATGGCCAGGCCATCAGCCTGTCCAACCAGCTCAGGGACAAGGGGGCCACCGATGGCGCCAAGCTGGCGGCCCTGGTGGCCAAGAAAGAGCGTGAATACACCTTCGCCCAGACCTTCCCCACCGGCACCCACGCCATGTGGCTCTACTACTGGCTGGCCGCCAACGGCATCAACCCGCTGAAGGACGTCAAGACCATCACCGTGCCGCCGCCGCAGATGGTGGCCAACATGCGCGTCGGCAACATGGACGGCTTCTGCGTCGGCGAACCGTGGAACAACCGCGCCATCATGGACAAGATCGGCTTCACCGCGGTCACCAGCCAGGACATCTGGACCGACCACCCGGAAAAGGTGCTGGGCACCACCGCCGAGTTCGTGCAGAAGAACCCCAACACGGCGCGCGCCATGGTGGCGGCGATTCTCGACGCCGGCAAGTGGATCGACGCCTCGCTGGCCAACAAGCAGAAGACCGCCGAGACCATCGCCCAGAAGGCCTACGTGAATACCGATACCGAGGTCATCGTCGCCCGCATGCTCGGCCGCTACGAGAACGGCCTGGGCAAGGCCTGGGACGACAAGAACCACATGAAGTTCTTCAACGACGGCGCGGTGAACTATCCCTACCTGTCCGATGGCATGTGGTTCCTGACCCAGCACAAGCGCTGGGGCCTGCTCAAGGACCATCCGAAGTATCTGGAGGTGGCCAAGCAGGTGAACCGCATCGACATCTACAAGCAGGCGGCCGCCGCCGCCGGTGTCGTCCTGCCGAAGAGCGACCTGCGCAGCCACAAGCTGATCGACGGCGTGGTCTGGGACGGCAAGGATCCGGCCAAGTACGCCGACAGTTTCAAGATCAAGGCCTGACGCGCGACACGGGCGAACCCGCGGGAGAAGAGCAATGACAAGCACAGCAACCGAAACGCCCCGCGTCGCGCCGGGCGAACGCTTCAACGCGATGGCGCGCCTGGCGCTGCCGCCGATCATGGGCTTCCTGTTCCTGGTCGGCGTCTGGTACGTCGCCACCATGAAAGGCGGCGGCATTCCCGGGCCACTCAAGACCTGGGACGCCGCCGTGGCGCTGTTCTCCGACCCGTTCTACCGGAACGGCCCGAACGACCAGGGGATTGGCTGGAACGTCCTTTCGTCGCTTCAGCGCGTCGGCATCGGCTTTGGCTTCGCGGCGGCGGTGGGCATCCCGATGGGATTCCTGCTCGGCCGGTTCACCTTCATGAGCCGCATGCTCGATCCGATCATCAGTCTGCTGCGGCCGGTGTCGCCGCTCGCCTGGCTGCCGATCGGCCTGCTGGTGTTCAAGCGCGCCGACCCGGCGGCGACCTGGACCATCTTCATCTGTTCGATCTGGCCGATGATCCTCAACACCGCCGAGGGCGTGCGCCGCGTGCCGCAGGACTACCTCAACGTGGCGCGCGTGCTGGCCCTGTCCGAGGCCAAGGTGATCACGCGCATCCTGTTCCCGGCGGTGCTGCCTTACATGCTGACCGGCATCCGACTGTCCATCGGCACCGCCTGGCTGGTCATCGTCGCCGCCGAAATGCTCACCGGCGGCGTCGGCATCGGCTTCTGGGTCTGGGACGAGTGGAACAACCTGAAGGTCGAACACATCATCATCGCCATCTTCGTCATCGGTGTCATCGGGCTGCTGCTCGAACAAATACTGCTGGCCCTGGCGAAGCGGTTTTCCTACGAGACACGCTGAGGAGGCCATCATGCTCAAGCCACTGGTTCAGATCGAGAACGTCGGTCAGACTTTCGACACCAAGCAGGGCCGCTACACGGCGCTGCGCGACATCAACCTCACCATCCGCGAACACGAGGTGGTGTCGCTGATCGGCCATTCCGGCTGCGGCAAGTCCACGCTGCTCAACCTGATTGCCGGCCTGACCCTGCCCAGCAGCGGTGTGCTGCTTTGCGACGATCGCGAGATCGCCGGGCCGGGTCCCGATCGGGGCGTGGTGTTCCAGAACCACTCCCTGCTGCCCTGGATGACCTGCTTCGAGAACGTCATGCTGGCCGTCGAGCGCGTCTTCGGCGGCCAGGAAAAGAAGGACAAGCTCAAGGAGCGGGTCGCCGCCGCGCTCAATCTGGTGCACATGGGTCATGCCATGGACAAGTATCCGCACGAGGTGTCGGGTGGCATGAAGCAGCGGGTCGGCATCGCCCGGGCCTTCGCCATGGAGCCGAAAATCCTGCTCATGGACGAGCCCTTCGGCGCCCTCGATGCCCTCACCCGCGCCAGCTTGCAGGACGAGCTGATGAAGGTGATGGAGGAAACCGGCGCCACCGTGGTCATGGTGACCCACGATGTGGATGAGGCGGTGCTGCTCTCCGACCGCATTGTCATGATGACCAACGGCCCGGCGGCGACGATCGGCGAAATCCTCGAAGTCAAGCTGCCCTGGCCGCGCGAACGCCTGGCGCTGTCGCATGAGCCCCAGTTCGCCGAATACCGGGCGGCGGTGCTCGACTTCCTCTACCGCAAGCAGTTGAAGAAGGCCGCCTAGCGGACCAGCAGCAGATAGAGCAACAGGATGTTCAGCACCAGCGAGCCGGCGGCCAGCAGCTTCAAGGCCAACTGTGGCTCGCGTTCCAGCAAGGGCGTGCGCCGCGCCACGCGCAGCGGCCGCTGCGCGCCGCGCTCGAGCGCGAGCAGAAATTCCTCGGCGGTCTCGAAGCGCGCGTCCGGCTCCCGCGCCACCGCCCTGAGCATCACTGACTCGAGCCATTCCGGGATATCGGGGCGGTAGCGCGTCGGCGGCACCGGGTCGCCGAACTTCGGGTGCTGAAAGGGTTCGATCTCGCCATAGGGATACTTGCGCGTCAGCAACTGGTAGAGCGTGACGCCGACCGCGTAGAGATCGCTCGATTCGCTGGCCGTGCCGCCCGTGAACAGCTCCGGCGCCATGAACGAGGGCGTGCCCGGATTGTTGATCTCGTTGAAGGTCTCGGCGGCATCCACACCGTCGGCGGCGGCGACGCCGAGATCGAGCAGGCGCAGGCGGCCGTCGGCGCCGAGGTGCAGATTGTCGGGCTTGATGTCGCGATGGACGATGGCCAGCCGGTGCAGCGCGGCCAGGCCTTTCAGCGTCCGCGCGGCCAGATCGGCCGCCTCGACGGGCGTGAAGCGCCGGCCCTGAGCAAGGTGGCGCGCCAGGGTCGCCCCCTCGTGCCAGCTCATCAGGTAGTAGAGATGCGCGCGCGCCGGCCAGGCGACCACCTGCGGAAAGTCGGCCGTGGCGACCCGCCGCGCCAGCCACTCCTCGTGCGCCAGCGCGGCGGCGTCGGCGTCGTCGGTTTCCGGGCGCAGCGTCTTGAAGACGAAGTACTGGCCGCTATCGACGGCGCGCACGCGGTAGAGCAGGGTGACGCGCGACTCGTGCAGCACCTCGACGACTTCCAGGCCGTCGAGCACCTGGCCTGGCTTGAGGCGCGGTGGCAGCGGCAGGGCGCCGATGCGGGCGACGGAATCGCGCAGCGTATCGCGCGGCAGCGCCAGCACGCGCAGCACCAAGGCCGTGCAGTTGTCCTGGGCGCCGGCCTCGGTGGCGGCGAAGGCGATGCGTGACGCCTGCGCATCGCCCGACCCGTCCTCGGCCGCCAGCAGCTTGGCCAGCTTGGCGTCGCCGAGCGCGCCCCAGACACCGTCGCTGGCCAGCAGGAAAACATCGCCCTCGGCCAGCTCGCCGTCGGCATAGTCGACCGTGAGCTTCTCGTCGAGGCCGACCGCGCGCGACAGCACGTTCTTGAGCTCCGGATGTTCCCAGACGTGGTCGCTGGTGAGCCTTGCCAGTTCGCCGTCGCGCAGCCGGTAGATGCGGGTATCGCCGACATGGGCGACGACGTAGCGCCGCCCGCGCAGCACGATGGCCGACAGCGTGGTGGCCATGCCGGCGGTCTCGCGTGCGCGGCGGCTGTGCGAGAACAGCCAGCGGTTGAGCGGCGCGATCACCTTGTCCAGCGCCTGCGGCACGCTCCAGGTGTCGGGCGTCGCGTAATAGTCGGCGAGCAGGCTGCGCACGCAGTATTCGGCGGCCTCGCGGCCGTTGGCATGGCCGCCGACGCCGTCGGCCACGGCGGCGATCAGCCCCTTGTTGTCGAGCTCGGCCCCCTCGGGGGTGGCGGCGGCGCAGTAGTCCTCGTTGCGCGGGCGCGGTCCGGTCAGGGACGAATGGCCGAGGTCGACAGTCAGGGGCATCGTCAGATTCTAGCCGCCGTCAGATGCGGCGCCCCCCAGGTGGTCCGCCAGCGCGTCTTCACCGAGGTCAGGCCGATCACCGCCAGCACCGCCAGTGCCGCAAAGATCAGGAAGCCGGACAGGTAGCTGCCGGTCATCTGCTTGGAGTAGCCGAGCGACGAGGCCAGGTAGAACCCGCCAACACCGCCGGCCATGCCGACCAGCCCGGTCATGACGCCGATCTCCTTGCGGAAGCGCTGCGGCACCAGTTGGAACACCGAGCCGTTGCCCATGCCCAGCGCCAGCATCGCCAGCACGAACACCGCCAGCGCC
>WBZL01005267.1_pt1 | contig 10758 bp, 9 predicted proteins | sample 5204291 | NCBI WGS metagenome assembly WBZL01 (sample SAMN12344345, study PRJNA552823) | activated sludge metagenome | biome: Activated sludge suspended growth; feature: Nitrification reactor; material: Wastewater; isolation source: activated sludge from nitrification reactor of wastewater treatment... | reverse complement strand
GCGCATCGCCGCATCGCCTTCGGCGACGTCTTCAACATCAGCGCGGACATCTCGGCTCGGGCCAAGGCGCTGCACGAGGCTTTCGTGGGCGCGGACATCATTTCGGAACCCCACGCCGACGGTCGCAGGGTGCGCGGCGATTCCCAGACGCGCTCAATCGTGGCCTACTGGGCGCCATGAACGCGCGCACCTGGTTTCGCCGTTGGACCCCGCCGCCCTGCGCCAGGCCTGCAGCCTGCGCCCGGATCGCGGCAGCATGAGCACCCGAATCCTCGGCATCGATCCCGGCTCACGCCGCACGGGCATTGGCTTGATCACGAGCACTCGCGGGCAGCTGAAGCACGTCCACCACGGCATCGTCCAGACCTTCGACGAGAACTTCCCCTTGCGCCTGAAGGACATCTTCGACGGCGTGACCGCGGTGATCGCGGAGTTCAAACCTGACGAGGCGGCGGTGGAGACCGTGTTCCTGTCGAAGAACCCGCAGTCCGCGCTGAAGCTCGGCCAGGCGCGCGGCGCGGCGATCTGCGCCTGCGTCAACGCCGGCCTGCCGGTCAGCGAATACGCGCCGCGCCACATCAAGAACGCAGTGGTGGGCGCCGGCGGCGCCGACAAGACCCAGGTGCAATACATGGTCGGCATCCTGCTGACCCTGCAGGGCCAACTGCAGGCCGACGCCGCCGACGCGCTGGCCGTGGCCATCGCCCACGCCCACATGCGCGAGACCGCCGGCCGGCTGGGATTGCCGGCGAAACTGTTCCGCTGAGCATCGTCGGTCGCGCTCAAGGCAACGCGCGAGCGCGGCGCGGCTCTGTGCACTTCTTCTCGCGGGGGCGTTTCCCCGAGCTTGGAGATCCGCGAGGAAGGCGCATGTCGCAACGCCATCGAGTCCTGCTGTGCCTCTGGGCACTGAGCCTTGGCGGCCTGGCCTGGGCGCAGCCCAGTGGCGGCCCCTACGCCATGCGCAAGCAGGTCATCGCACCAGGCGGGCGCGCGTTGGGTGCCGGATCAGCGATCTCGGCCACCCTCGGCGAACCCGGCGTCGGCACCTTGACTGGCGGCGGGTTGCGCTTGACCGGCGGATTCCAGACACCGCGGCCACCCGTGGCCGACACCCTGCATGCCGATGGCTTCGAATAAGCGGAGACCCCATGTTCGCGAATGGCCGTACCAGCGCTCTTGCTGCCGCCCTGTTCCTTGCACTGGCCTTGCCCGCCTGGGCAGTGGACAGCGAATTCACCTACCAGGGTCTGCTTGAGGACGGCAGCCAGCCGGCGCAGGGCAGCTACGACTTCGAGTTCGCGCTGTACGACAGCCTGATGGGCGGCGCGCAGATCGGACTGATCCAGGCTGCGCAGGATGTGCCGGTGGTGGACGGGGTGTTCGCCACGCCCCTGGACTTTGGCCCACTGGCCTTTACCGGGCCGGATCGCTACCTGGAAGTACGCGTGCGCCCGGGCGCTTCCAGCGGCACTTACACCCTGCTCGGCCCGCGCACCAAGGTCGGCGCCACCCCCTACGCGCAGCTGGCCGATAGCGCCGCCTTCGCCGCCACCATCGCGGACAACAGTGTCGACAGCGCGAAGATCGCCGATGGCAGCGTGGGCGCTGCCGACATCGACCCGGGCTCGGTGCAACGACGCATCGCAGGTACGTGCCCTGCCGGCTCGGCCATCGCGGCGGTGGCAGCGGACGGCAGCGCCACCTGCGTCAGCGGACCGGCCGGCCCGCCAGGACCGGCGGGCGCGCCAGGCGCCACCGGTGCTGCAGGGCCGCAAGGACCGCAAGGACCGACCGGACCGACCGGACCGGCCGGACCGGCCGGCGCGCCCGGATCGGCCGATGCCTGGGCGCGGCTGGGCAACGCCGGCACTGATGCTGCGACCCAGTTCGTCGGCACCATCGATGCGCAGCCCCTGGTCCTGCGCACCCACAATGCCCGCAGCCTGCGCCTGGAGCCGTCGCCAGTCCTCCTGAATGGGGTGCCCAACACCGCCAACATGATCGCCGGCAGCAGCGCCAATGGCGTGACAGCGGGCGTGCGCGGGGCCACCATCGCCGGTGGCGGCGTGCTGCCCAACTCGGACCCGGACGTCAACAACGACGCCCCGAACCTGGTGACCGATCTCTACGGCACCGTTGGCGGCGGCATGAACAATCGCGCCGGCGATGGCGGGGGCACGGTTGCAGACCGTGCCTTCGCGACGGTCGCCGGGGGCCACGTGAATGTGGCGAGTGGTGCCTTCAGCGCCGTCGGCGGTGGCTTCTCGCACCTCGCCAGCGGCTCGGAATCCACCATCGCCGGCGGCATCGACAACAGCGCCACCGCCTCACGCGCCACCGTCGGCGGCGGCGGCAGCAATGTGGTCAGTGCGACCGCCGGGGTAGTGGTCGGCGGCGACAGCAACCAGGTCCAGTTCGCCCATGGCTTCATCGGCGGCGGCCAGAACAACCTGGTGAGCACCGGTCAGTGGGCGGTCGTGGGCGGCGGCTTCGGCAACCAGGCGACCGGCTCGGGCGCGGTGATCGGCGGCGGGTCGAACAACCGCGCACCCGGCGCGGGGGCATTCGTCGGATCCGGATCCCAGAACACGTCCAGCAGCTCCGCGGCGGTGGTCGCGGGCGGGGACATCAACTCGGCAACTGCCTATGCCGCCGTGGTCGGCGGCGGTGCATTCAACTGCGCCGGAGGAGTGGCCTCCTGGGCCGGCGGAACCCAGGCGAAGGTCCGCCCGGGCACCAATTCCGGCGCTCCCGGACTCGCCTGCAATGGCGTCCCGGTCGCCGCGAACGCCGAGGGCGACAACGGCACCTTCGTCTGGGCCGACAACCAGTACCAGGACCTGGTCTCGACCGGCCCGAACCAGTTTCTGGTGCGCGCCGGGGGCGGCATCTGGCTTGGCCAGTCGGGCGTCCCCGCGATACCCGCCGGCCGCTTCATCGCCACCTCGACCGGCGCCTACCTGTCTACCGGCGGAACCTGGACCAACGCATCCAGTCGCCAACTGAAGCGCGCCTTCGAGGCCGTGGACAGCAGCGCCATCCTGGCTGGCGTGCTCGCCTTGCCGCTCTCGCGCTGGGAGTACACCGCATCGCCCGCCGAGGGCCGCCACCTGGGCCCGATCGCCGAGGACTTCCATGCGGCTTTCGGCCTGGGCGGCAGCGAGCGCGCGATCAGCACGGTGGATGCCGACGGCGTGGCGCTCGCCGCGATCCAGGGCCTCAACACCAAGCTGGAACAGCGCAGCGGCACCCAGGACGAGCGCCTGGCCACGCTGGAGCACGAGAACCGCGAGCTGCGCGAGCGCCTGTCGCGGTTGGAGCGCGCGCTGTTGCATGACCGGTAGACGGCGCGCGCTGGTCGCGGGCACTCGGGGCACCGCGGGGTGCAGGCGCTGCGCTTGCGGCGTTAGCATAGTGGCCTGTCCGCCTCCGGAGCTGGCCGATGCGCGCGCTGCGGCGACTCCTGTTTGCCCTGATCTGTGTGCCGGGTCTGCTGGCGCTGGACGGATGCTCGGCGCCTGATCCAGCGCGGGAAGACCCGGTGCTGTTGCAGCTGGAGCGGGTGGCGCGCCACCTCACCGGGCCGCGCCATCTGCGCGCCTCGGCCTTTCCCGCGCTGCGCACCAGCGACCGTCCGAGCGAGTTGGTCTCCTTCCTGTTCTCCGATATCGGCGTGGCCGAATGGCCGCCCGCCGACGACAGCAGCGAGATGTCCCGCGAGCAGATGAATGCGACCAACACCCCGATGTTCCCCGCCGGCGGCGCGTTGGTATTCGAGCAACCCGACCCGCGCATGGGGCGCCAACTGGTGCTGAGCGCCGATGACCGGAGCGGCGAGATCGTTGCCACCGCCTACCTCGACCCTGGGCGCCCGCCGGTCTACACCCAGCGCTGGCCGATGCCGGAGTTCCGCGAGCCACCGGGCGGGCGCTGATTCACCTGTTGCGTCCTTCGTCTCGAAAATTGTTCCCGAAAGCGCCGGCGTCCCCGCCCGCCTGAGGCAGACTCCACCAGCGCCCACTGCGAGCCCGCCCTTGTCGCCATCGCACCGCATCTACGCCATGCGCTTCGCCAGCGTCTATCCGCTGTACGTGCAGAAGGCGGTGAAAAAGGGCCGTACCCAGGCTGAGGTGGACCAGGTGATCTGCTGGCTCACCGGCTACAGCGCCGAGGCTTTGCGCGAGCAGATCGACGCGGGCAAGGACGTCTGCACCTTCTTCGCGCAGGCGCCAGCGATGAATCCGAACGCGTCCCTGATCCAGGGCGTGGTCTGCGGCGTGCGCGTCGAGGCTATCGCGGACCCGTTGATGCAGCAGATCCGCTGGCTGGACAAGCTGGTGGACGAATTGGCCAAGGGCCGGGCGATGGAGAAGATCCTGCGGGCCTGAGCCTTGGCGGAGGTTCGCACCAGACCGGGTATTGCCGGGGACCATCCATCCCGGAGCCGCGCATGCGTCGCCTTGCCACCCTCCTGCTGCTCGCACCGGCCGCTGCGGCGGCTGACACCTTCCGCTACGACGGATGGCTGACCGACGGCGCACAAGCCGCGCAAGGTCGCTACGACCTGCAACTGCGCGTGTTCCCGGCCGAGAAAGCCGGCGCGGCGCTGGCGCAGGCGCTCGAGTTTCCCGCCGTCGAGGTGCGCGAGGGCCGCTTTGAGGTTGCGTTCGAGTTGCCGGACGGCAGCCCGCCGGAGGCCTGGGTGGAACTGTCGGTGCGCGGCCCGGGCAGCACCGGATTCAGCCGCTTCGCGCAACGCACCAAGGCGGTGGCGGCACCCACCATCGGCCAGTGCTGGTCCGCCACCGGCGACACCCTGACCAACCCGAACTTCAACTTCCTCGGCACCATCGACCTGCAGCCGCTGGTGCTGCGCACGGCCAATGCCCGCAGCCTGCGCCTGGACCCGGCCAACATCTTCACCGGCGGCCTGCCGATCACCCACAACGTGCTCGGCGGATCGCACGCCAACAGCATCGTCGCCGGCCGGCGCGGCGTCACCATCAGCGGCGGCGGCACGCCCACGGGCGACCCGGACCCCAATGTACCCGGCGAGGGCCCGCAGGTGGCTTCGGGGAGCTACGCCACGATCGGCGGCGGCGCCGGCAACGCCGCCGGGGGTGAGTTCGCGCACTTCGCCACGGTCGGCGGCGGTTCCACCAACCAGGCCAGCGGCTTTGCCGCGACGATCGGGGGTGGATTCGGCAATCTCGCCAGCGGCAATGCCGCCACCATCGCCGGCGGCAATGGCAACACCGCCGAGGGCAACCAGGCGACGGTGGCGGGCGGCGTCAGCAACATCGCCAGTGGCTTCCAGCCGGTCGTCGGCGGCGGCACCAACAACATCGCCAGCGGTTCGGCTGCGACGGTCCCCGGCGGGGTCGGCAACTGCGCCGGTGGCGCGTTCAGCTTCGCCGCCGGGGCAGGCGCGATCGTGCGCGCGGGCTCGGGCTCCGGCGCGAGTTGTGGGGCGATCCCGGCGGTGGGCACCTTCGGCGACAGCGGCACCTTCCTGTGGGCTGACCGCGGCACCGCTGGCGGCATCGAGACCATTGTTTCGGCCGGCAGCAACCAGTTCCTCGCGCGCAGCCGTGGCGGCGTGGTGTTTCAGGATGTCATCGCCGGGGAAACCGACACCCGCCGCCCGCGCGGCTATTTCAACGCGGTCGCCGGGGACTCGGGCATCGCCCAGCCGGCGTCGCCGTCGGCCAATACCGTGGCCAGCTTCGAGAGCGATACCGATGCCTTCATCCGCGTGCTGACCCCGGATGCCGAGGAGCGCGGCATCGCTTTCGGCGAACCGGGCGGCGGGCTGTCGGACGGCGCCATCGTCTACTCGCCGGCCAACACCCTGCAGTTCCGCACCAACGGCAATGTCACGCGCATGACCCTGGGCGCGGACGGCACGCTGACCCTGAACACCCTGGGCGCCGCCGGGTCCACGGCGGTCTGCCGCAACGCTTCCAGCCAGTTGTCCACCTGCTCGTCCAGCGCTCGCTACAAACGCGACATCCAGGACCTGCCGCTGGGCCTGGATGCCGTGCTGCGCCTGCGCCCGGTCAGCTATGTATGGAAGGACGGCGGCATGGCCGATGTGGGCTTTGTGGCCGAAGAGGTGGCGCGCATCGACGAACGCCTGGTGACACGCAACGCGCAGGGACAGGTCGAGGGCGTCAAGTACGAGCGCCTGAGCGCATTGCTCGCGGGCGCGGCGCAGCAACTCGCCGCGCAGGCCTCGCTGCAGCAGCAGGCCATCGAACGACTGGAGGGCGACTCGCGCGCGCTGCGCGAGGAACTGCGTGCGTTGCGTGCCGACCTGGAGGCACTGCGCCATGGCCGCCACTGAGCGCATGTTGGCGGCGCTACGGGCACGAGCGCCCTGGATGCGGGCGCTGGCGATCATCGCCAGCATCGCGGGCGCACCCGCGGCCGATGCTGACGAGGTCGGCCGCTATCGCCTGGACGCTGAGATCCGCCCCCAGGCCACAAGCGAAGACGGGCGCTACGGCCTTGTCGCCACGCTCGCGCGCGCCTCGCAGTCGGTCTCGACCGACGGGCGCTACGCGCTGAAGCAAGGCCGCGCAGATGTCGGCTGCGAGCCCTTCGATCCGGTCTTTGCGGATGGTTTCGAAGGCAGCTGACGCGCGACTGCAGATACGGGCGCGGCGGCCGGAAGGGCCACCACGCGGCCCGCCGCGGGCCGCCCCTGCGTGGCATATTGCTCCGCAGTCCCATCGGGTACGCGCCCATGCTCAAGCTGTTCCAGCGCCTGTCGGCGGCGCCGACCAACCCCAAGCCCACCCAGGCGCCCAAGCGCTTCGACGTGGCGGACCTCTACCGCGGGCCGGCGGATGTGGTGGCGGGTGGCGAGGCAGCCGCGGCGCTGCCGCTGGACGAGAAACTGCGCCAGGCCTACTTCTGGATCGTCAACACCGCGATCATTTCGCCGCACTACGACATCGAGTACCTGGACGGCCCGCCGCAGGAGTTCCTGCTGGGGGACCGCAAGGCGCGCCTGACGCTGCCCAGCGCGCAGAGCTATTCCAGTTTCGTGCTGCTTCCGCTGCTGACCTTCGCCACCCAGCGCAAGTGCCTGTTCATCGGCGGCCCCGGGCGCGGCAAGACCGCCAGCGCGGTGCTGATGGGCGTGATCGCCGGCTACCCCGTGCGCGAGGTGCGCCGCGGCATGCAGCGCGGGCAGCCGCAGATGACCGTGTCGGACCTGCTCGGCCAGCCGCTGCCATCGGATTTGATCAACGCCGACAGCGTGGCCAAGGTGCGCGTGGCCTGGCGCTCCTGGCTGTCGATGCGGGTCAAGATTATCGACGAATACAACCGCATCCCGACGCGCACCCAGTCGGCGCTGCTGACGCTGATGGGCGACAACTACGCCGAGCAGTTCGACCAGATCTACGAATGCCCGCCAGCGGCCTGGTACCTGACCGCCAACGACGACCAGGGCGGCGGCACCTACCAGGTGATCGAGGCGCTGCGCGACCGCATCGACGTGATCGTGCAGGCGCTCGCGTTCAATCCGCGCTTCCTCGGCGAGCTCTTGACGCGCATCGAGGAAGACGCGCGCCCGGAGGAATTCGTCCCGCGCGAGATCATCTTCAGCGAGGAGGAGATGCGGCGCATGGCGAAGGAGGTGCGCGGCGTGCCGATGCCCGCACCGGTACGCCGGCGCCTGGAGTTCTTCGCCAGCCAGTTCGAATACATGGACGTGGCCGGCGAGCAGTTCGAGTACAAGAGCAAGGACACCGCGCGGCTGGCCGGCACCGACTGGACCTGGCTGACCGCGCAGGACGATGGTCGCGACCGATTGAAGGACCTCGGCTGCCACACCAGGAACGGCCTGTCGGTGCGCAACCTGATGACCCTGATCAGTTACGCCAAGGCGCTGGCCTGGTTCCGCGGCTCGGCCGAGGTGTCGCTGGAGGATTTGCGCCAGGTGCTGCCCTTCGTGCTCAACGACAAGCTCAAGCCGGACCTGGACTCGCCCTTCTTCCAGGCGCCGGCGCACACCGGCTTCCGCAGCGACCGCATCGGCTGGCTGCGCCATCTGTTCGACACCAGCTGCAAGGAGTACGACCGGCTGGAACTGGACCGCAAGGACGTCACCGCGGAACTTGCCGCGGAGCTGCAGAGCGGTCTGGACGGGGTGGAGGAAGCGGAGGTGCGCAAGCGGCTGGCGCGGATCGAGCGGCAGATCGCGCACATCGGCAAGGGCGGCAAGATTTACGGGCCGCTGCATGACGATCTGCTGCTGCTCAAGTCGCTGCACCAGCGCTACACCAACTACCTGCGCTGGCTGACGCAGTGATGGCCGTCGGCAGCGCACTCGGCGAGGTCCTGCGCGGCGGTCGCGCCGAGTTCAACCGGCGCTTCGTGCTGGCGCAGCAGCGCTGGCCGGGGCTGGACCCGGCCGCGTTTTCCGAGCTGCTCGCCGGGCCGGTCGACCAGATCTGCGCGGCCGTGGCGAAGGCGCAGCCCTCGGCGCTGCCGGCCACGGTGGACGCGCTCTACGACGCCACGCTGTCGCTGCTCGGGCAGCGCTGGATCGGACCCGGCGGACGCGCCAGCGCCATCGTGCACGCGTGGAGCGTGCTGGCGCGCCAGGCGCCGGCGCTGCTGGCGCTGCAGCCGGCGGCGCTGCTGACCGCGGTGGCCAATGCCCTCGTCCATTGGAGCGCGCACGGTGGCGGCGGAGATTGGCTGGCCACCCTGGCCGCGCTGGCACCGCGCGCGCGCTCGCCCGAGGAACTGCTGCGCGCCGGCCAGGTGGCCGCCTGGCGCCACGGCCTGGCGCACTACCGCGACAGCGCGCTGGAACGCGCGCGAAAGCTGGAGCGCGAGCTGCTGGCGATCGCCTTCGGCGTGCCCATCGGCGACTGGCAGGACGCGATGCTCGACCAGCTGCGCGCGGACCGCTGGTATCGCCCGGACCAGCCGCCGGTGCGCGGTGCGCGCGTGGTGGCGAAAGTCGGCGCCTTCGTCGGCTTCGGCGGACGCTTCGCCGAGCCGCCGCTGGCGGCGCTCGATGGCGACGAGGTGATCCTGCACGCGGGCGGCCAACGCTTCGCGCTGTACGCCGATGCCTATGGCCACAGCCTGCAGCCGCATGGCGAGGGCGCGTTGCCGGCGGCGACCACTTTGCCGCCCGGCTGGCGTATCGAGGGCGTGCAACTGACCGGCCCCGGCCTGCGCCAGTCCTTCGCCGACCAGGGGGCGATCACCAGCACCGTGGCCACTCGCGACCTGCTGTTGCTCACCCATGCCTGGTCGCACGCCGCCACCCTGCTGGCGCTGCCCGCGCCGTGAAGCAGGCCGCACAGCCCACGCTGGCCGAGCGCTGGGCGGCGGCCTGGCCCGACGCACTGGCGGCGTGGAGCCCGTACACCCGGCTCAAGGCGCCGCTGCTGCTGGACAGCAGCAAGGCAGCCGCGGCGCAGGGCCTGACCGGCAGTTTCGCGATGATCCGGCTGGTCGACCAGACCGTGGTGATCGACCTCGAAGGCGTGCGCAAGCTCGGCATCGAGGATTACGCGGTGGAAGTGCTGGCGCACGAGATCGGCCATCACGTCTACGCGCCGGCCTCGATCAGCGAGCACACCCGCTCGCTCGCACGCATGTTCCCGGCGCTGCCGTCGATGACCCAGCACGCGCCGATGATCGCCAACCTGTACACGGACCTGCTGATCAACGACCGCCTGACACGCAGCGCCGGGCTGCGCCTGCCTGAACTGATGCAGGCAGTGGTGCGCGGCAGTCAGCAGGGCAAGGCGAGCAAGCTGTGGACGCTGTACCTGCGGATCTACGAACTGCTGTGGGGAATGGAGCGCGGCAGCCTGTGCGGGCGCGAGTTGGTGCCGGCCGCGCCCGGCGCAGTCCCGGCGCCAATGGAGGCGAAACCGCGCAAGGGCGTGCAGGCAAAGCCGGCCACCGATGCCACATCGGGCACCGACGACGTCGTGATGCCGGCCGCGTACAAGGCCGACACCGCGATCACCGACGAGGCGATCGACCTCGACGCCCGCCTCGCCGCGCGGCTGGTGCGCCACCATGCGCGGCACTGGCTGGATGGCGCCGGGCGCTTCGCCTTGCTGGTCCTGCCCTACCTGATCGAAGACGCGCAGGCCGGCGAGAAACTGCAGCAGCTGATGGACACCAAGGATGCCGGTCAGGGCGGCCAGCCCGAGGGCCTGACCGGGATGGATCCTGAGGAGAGCGGTCCGATCCGTCATCCCGCGCTGGACGACGACCTGGGCGAGGCGCCCGAAGCCGAGGACGGGGAGGATGGCAAGTCGCCCGCCCCGGGCAAGCCCACCCAGGGCCAGGGCGGCCAGGGCCAGGCACGCGATCCCTACCAGTATGGAGAGTTGCTGCGCCTGGCCGGGCTCAAGCTGGATCGCCAGCAGGCGGCGATGCGCTACTACGCGGAGCGCGCGCGGCCTTACCTGGTGCCCTTCCCCAGCCTGCCGGCCAGCCAGAGTGCGGACCCGCTGCCGGAGGGCCTGGACCCGTGGGAAGCGGGCGATCCGCTGGAACTTATCGACTGGCGCGAGAGCCTGACGCTGAGTCCGCGGCCGATTCCTGGCCTGACCACCGTGCAGCGTCGTTACGGGGTACAACCTGGCAGCGAGCCGCAACGTCGTCCGCTGGACCTGGACCTGTATGTCGACAGCTCCGGCTCGATGCCCAACCCGACCACGCAACTGTCCTGGCCGGCACTCGCCGGTGCGGTGATCTGCCTGT
>WBZL01005265.1_pt1 | contig 10761 bp, 10 predicted proteins | sample 5204291 | NCBI WGS metagenome assembly WBZL01 (sample SAMN12344345, study PRJNA552823) | activated sludge metagenome | biome: Activated sludge suspended growth; feature: Nitrification reactor; material: Wastewater; isolation source: activated sludge from nitrification reactor of wastewater... | reverse complement strand
GCACGGCGCAGATGACTATCTGGTCAAACCCTTTGCGCTCAAGGAAGTTGAAGCCCGTTTAAGCGCATTGCACAAGCGCCATTCCGGGCGTGTCGCGAACCGTACGCTGGAAGTCGGTAATCTATTCTACGATCCCGAGACTTTTTCGATCCGTTTTGAAAACAAGGATGTCAAATTACCCCCCAAATGTGTCCGGTTGCTGGCTTTGATGATGAGCGAACCGGGACGCGTGTTCAGCCGCAAGGAACTCGAATCGGAAGCTTGGGAAAATACACAGGAAACCAGCGATACGCTGCGCAGCCACATGCATGTTCTACGGCGCGCCTTGACGCGTGTCGGCGGCTATGACCCCATTGAAACTGTTCACGGCATTGGCTATTGCCTGACAACTTCCTGTGATAAGCCGCATCAGGATTAAGCACGGCCTGCGCCTGCGTGTTGCCAACGCACTGGCAAATTTCTGCATTGTCATCGTCGGCGCATTATGTATCATTTTATACCTTGTCTCTGACAATATTGAAGAAGCACATATCAGACAGGTGATCGAAGTCGAAATGGATCATCTTGTGCATCGCTATCGCAAGCATTCCGATTTTTATTCCCAGATCGGTTCGCATCTCAAAAGCTATGTCGTTCGGCATGTCGATGATGAATTGCAGATCCCGTCCTACTACCGCGGCTTGAATAACGGTTATCACAGAATCTACTACGATTACGAAAACATTTATGTTCTCGTAAAATCCATTGATAACATCAAGTTTATTGTGGCTTACCGCATTACTTTACACACGCAGCGGCTCAGCGAATTACGCTTGCTCATTCTGTTATCCTGGATTGCCGTCACGGCCATCGCATTTGTTGTGGGTTATATGCTGGCCGGCATGCTCGTCAAACAGGTCACCGATCTTGCCGAAAGAGTCAGGCTGCTCGCTCCAGGCGATGTGCAGGGCGCGCCGCTGATGAAATCCGATATGGACGAAGAAGTCGCTCAACTGGCGTCAGCACTGGATGGTTACCAGAACCGGATACGCCGGATGCTGCAAAGAGAACAGGAATTCACCGCCAATATCAGTCATGAATTGAGAACACCGATCACTACCATCCTGACCAGCTGTGAGTTACTGGATGCGGAACCGGGTCTCTCCGATAAAGTGCGCTTGCGTATCAAACGGATAGAATCAGCCACAACCCGCATGGGTGAACAGTTGCAGGCGCTGCTGTTTCTGGCGCGCGAACAGGCGCTGGGCGTAATGGAACCCGTGGCCATCGCAGAATGCATCAGTGACGCCGCCGAGCCGCTCTATCCCGAAATTCATCGCAAGAAACTGAAATTCATTGTCAACGTCAGTCCGGACATTATTATTCCGTTGAACCGTCAGGCGCTGCATACCGCGCTGACCAATCTGCTGCGCAATGCCATTCAATATACTGACGAAGGATCGATCCGGGTAGATTACAGCAACGGTCATCTATCCGTGACCGATACCGGAATGGGTATAGAGCCGGCTTTCCTGCCTTTGCTGTTTGAACGTTTCTTTCGTGGCACTACACGCGTGGAAGGGCTTGGCATCGGCTTGCCGATTGTCAAACGCATCTGCAACCACTACGGCTGGAAAATCAACGTCGAAAGCCAGGTCGGGCGTGGCACGACTTTTCACATCACCTTCTCATCGCAGCGGCATCCGGAAGGAATATGAGGCCACCCTCAGACTGCCATCCACCGCGCTGACGCAAGTTCAAGGCATCCCGGATAACGGTGTCAACCAAGGTTTTCAGGTTCAGGCAAAAGTATTGACAATCCCGCTATGCCTGTTCAGTGTCAGCTGCCGCTCCAGCCCTGGATTTAATTCATCCTGTGTATTAAAACCATTCACGCCATTTATATTTTTCGCGTGTTGATGCCCCTGTCGCTCACCTTGCTCCTGGCGTTGAAATGATTCGGCGCCCACCATGACATCACCAAGCTGGATACCATTCTCCGCCATCATTTCGCGCAATCGCGGCAGCGCCGCTTCTATGGCCTCGCGTACTGCCAAATGGGGAGATACAAATTGCGCCGATGCCTGAGCGCCGTTGTCTCCGGAAAGACTTAACATGATTTCAACAGGACCAAGATGCGCGGGATTCAAACGCAGCTCGGCAACCTGATGCTGCTGATGCGCAAGCCAGACTATTTTTTGTGAAAACTCGTTACCCCACTTGGGTTGATCCATTTGCATGTCCAGATTGACATAAAAAGGCGCAGCTGTTGCAGCTGTTGTAGTTGTTTGCAGCGCGGCGCTTGATGTTGCTTGCGTCAGACCGCCAGGCGCGGACTGACTGTGAAATTCTGGCATGTCAACACCTGTCTGCAACAAAGGGCTGGCTTCTACTGCTTCTACTGCTTGTGTTACATCATTCAAACTTAACAAATCGTAAGTCTGTGGCATGTCAACACCTGCCTGCAGCGATAGATTTACCTCTCCTGCACGCGTGAATAAGTGCTTCTGAAAACCGGAAGAAAACGCCGGTAATGCTGCATCGTCGACAAAGTTTACAGCGCGCGCTATAGGTCTCAAATCACTAGGGCCACTCCCTGCAAAATTCTGTATAAAGTCTTCCTGCGTACCGGGATGGACAGGCTGCGTAATGGTAGCAGTAACCGAGCCGAGATCCGGCATCGCATCCGCGATGCTATCGATCAGGCCGGATTGAATTTTAGGCGGCGTGAAATTTCCCGTGGATACAATAGGCGAAGCAGGCGGTATAACTTCAGTACCAATGCTGTCCTCCAGCATCAGCGCCTGGGAAAACTGAATCTGATTCACCGCTGATTCAGATGTTGCATGATTCATGCTGTCCGCACTCATCGCACTGTCTGTGGCGTTTGTTGCCACACCAGTCAACTGAGTCATGCGGGCCTTACCGGCATCATCCGGTTGCTCTACCGATGGGTCAGACACGGATTCTGTTTGCTTACTGTTCGTATCCGGAGTTGCTTTTTTGGCAGGACTCTCCGTTGGAGCAGACGCCTTTTCAGCAACTTCACGCGCCAGAATATTATCAAACCCTTCCGATTCAGACTTGTTGACATTGCCTGGCCCATCATTGCCTTTTAGGGATTGAGGCGCTTGTGTTTGTACCTGCACGGAAACAATGGGATCTAACATGATTGATATCCTATAAAATTATTGTCTTTTCATGCGCGCGATCAAACAACCGTTTGGTTGTTCATTTCATCCGATCAAAATCCCGCCGGGCAAAACGATTGGATGAAAATTCATCGGTTTCATTCTGCTCAATCCTTTTTTGTTTGAGCGCCCGTATTTTTTGATGACGTTGTGACACCGTATCGAAAGCGTTTAATTTACGCTGACAGGATTGATATTCATCGCAACCCGCCAGACGACTACTTTCCGCATACTGAACCGCACGTCTTTGCTCGATAATCGCAGCATCCAGTTTATGAATGAATGTCATGAAATTGCGCCACTCCGCATGCCCCATTCCATTCCGGGAAGCATTCTGTAACTGCTGCTGGTAACTTTGCCGATAATTCAGCAATAAATTGAGTTTCTGTTCTGCTTCGCGATACTGCGCGTTCAGCCTTCCCAACTTCTTCGCGGATTCATTACTCTGCTCCTGGGACAATTCAATCAACTTCTGTAAGGATTTGTTTTCAAGCATTTTTGAATTCAGTAAGATTATTTAGGTGGCGCAAATAACATCAATATTTTTTTGATACTGTCATCATAGCTTTCATACTGCATCATGCCCTGCTGCAGAAAATTCTCCAGTCTGGGATGGAGTTGAATAGCCAGATCCAATGCCGGATCCGAACCCGGCATATAGGCCCCAACACTGATTAAGTCATAGCTGCGTTGATAACGTGAAAAGGTGCTTTTGAATTTTCTTGCCGCTTCAACTTGCTCGGCTGGAACTACACTCGACATGACGCGACTGATTGAAGCTTCGATATCAATCGCCGGATAATGCCCAGCCTCAGCCAATCGGCGTGAAAGTACGATATGTCCGTCCAGTATCGCTCTCGCACTGTCGGCAATCGGATCGTTATGATCATCGCCTTCAGTGAGTACGGTATAGAATGCAGTAATCGAACCACTATCACGGTTACCGTTACCCGCGCGTTCAACCAGTTGCGGCAGTTTGGCGAACACGGATGGCGGATAGCCTTTTGTCGCGGGTGGTTCGCCAATGGCCAGTGCGATCTCGCGTTGCGCCATTGCAAAGCGTGTCAATGAATCCATAATGAGCAGCACATGTTTTCCTTCATCACGGAAAAATTCCGCAATCGCTGTTGCGTATGACGCACCCTGCAACCGCAACAGCGGCGAGGTATCCGCAGGCGCCGCGACAATCACGGAGCGGGCAAGTCCTTCATGTCCGAGTATGTTTTCAATGAATTCCTTAACTTCACGCCCGCGTTCGCCAATCAAGCCTACAACGATAACGTCGGCGCTAGTGTAACGCGCCATCATACCAATCAACACGCTTTTTCCGACACCGCTGCCCGCAAATAAACCCATGCGTTGACCGCGGCCTACTGTCAACAGGGTATTGATTGCCCGCACACCGACATCAAGCGGCTGGGAAACCGGAATGCGTTCGAGCGGATTATAGGGCCTGCTGTACAGCGGAACATTCTTTTCCGCCTTCACCGGCCCCAGATTATCCAGCGGCTCTCCAGCGCCATTCAATACCCGGCCCAACAATCCATATCCAACATTGACGTGCTTAGCCTGATCCGACAGCCGTCTTTTCGGATACTGTACGGTGCCTACTCTAGGCACTTGCGCGGCAACTTCTGCAGGCAGGACTTTCGCGCCCGGCGTGAGTCCATACACTTCACCCGTCGGCATCAAAAACAAACGTCCCTCTGAGAAACCAACGACTTCGGCTGATATACTGTTGCCGTTAATTAAAAAAACGGCGCAGCTGCTGCCGACCGCAAGCTTAAGACCGGTTACCTCCATAACCAGACCGGTTACCTTTGTTATCGTGCCACTGGATAAAATCGGATTGACAACGGAAATAAGCTGACTGCAATTCTCTAAAAAATTACACCAGTTCTCATGATGACTGTGCATGCGTTATTTTTCAATCCAATCACTATTTTGACCTATTGCGGCCAGAATTCTTCTCCAACGTGTTTCCACGCTGGCATCCATTTCACTGCCACCGGCTTCGATGCGGCAACCGCCTTGTGCGATCTGAGTATCTTCAAAAATTTCCCAACTATCCTGCAATAGTTGTTCACCCAGATGCTGGCGCACAATTCCGGCGTCATCCGGATGCAAAACCAGACGCAGCGGCCGCATCACGCCCGGAAGCTGGCGTACCGCATCTTGCACAATAGGAAGAATCATTTCAGGTCGCACGGCGATTGCCTCTTTAGTCATTTTCTTTGCCAGATCGATGGCAAGCGTTAAAAGATTTTGCGCAACCTGCTGATCCAGGTCATGCAGCTGGTCATCAAGATCTCCAAATACACGCCCGATATGCGCCAACTCTTCTTTTATCTCGGATCCGGCTTGTTGACGACCTTCCTGATAACCTTTGCTGTAACCTTCCTGATACCCATTACTCAGGCCTTCTTCATAACCTTGTTTCTGGCCGTCTTCCCTGGCTTGCTGAAAAAGAGCAGCTATTTCTTCTTCTGTCGCCGCCAGCTGCTCTTCACTTTTCGCCGTACTGCCATCACTTGAATGATCAGCCTGAGTTTCTGCTTCCGCAGTGTCTTGCTGACGATGCGCTGAAGCGCCTTCTGCGCCGGCACGATCCAGCGTGTTCCATTGCCAGAGCTGGCATGACTTCAGTTTATCTTTTGGTATGACAGTGGCTGTTTCCATTCACACTAATCTGGTAATTTAAATATAACTGTCGTCACCCTTGCCGCCCAAAGCAATCTGTCCGCTATCGGCCAATTGACGCAGTACTCTGAGTATTTCTTTTTGCTCCGCTTCAACTTCGGATACACGCACCGGTCCTTTACCTTCCAAATCCTCCTTCAATGCTTCAACCGCGCGTTTTGACATGTTTTTGAAGATTTTCTCTCGAACTTCTTCCGCCGCACCTTTTAAGGCGACCACCAGAGATTCGGATTGCACTTCTCTCAACAATAATTGAATTCCCTGATCATCAACATCAGCCAGATTATCAAACACAAACATTTCATCCATGATCTTCTGCGCGAGATCCTCGTCATATTGCTTGATATTTTCGATCACGCTGGCTTCCTGAGCCGTAGGTACAAAATTCAGTATCTCCGCCGCAGTGCGAATACCCCCCATTGGCGCTTTACGGATATTCGTGCTACCGGATAACAGTTTTGTGAGCACATCATTCAGCTCTCTTAGCGCATCCGGTTGAATACTGTCCAATGTTGCGATGCGCAGTATTGTGTCATTCCGTAACCGCTCCGTAAAAAGACTAAGAACTTCACTGGCTTGATCACGCTCTATATGCACCAGGATGGTGGCAATAATCTGCGGATGTTCATTCTTGATCAACTCAACAATTGACGACGCATCCATCCATTTAAGCGCCTCAATTCCACTGGTATCGTCGCCATGCAGAATCCGATCGAGTAGGCCCGCGGCTTTTTCATCACCTAATGCGCCAGTCAGCACTTTGCGAATATATTCACTGGAGTCTTGTCCCAACGAAGTCCGGCCAGAGGCCTGCGTATGGAACTCGTCAACCGTACTCTCAATTTCATCCTGCGTGACATTATTCAACGTTGACATGGCTGTTCCCAGCTTCTGACTTCCTTGGGTGACAAAAATTTCAGCACTGACGCGGCTTCCTGTTCACCCAATGACATAAGCAGAATCGCGCTCTTTTTCAAGCCATCGTTATCCATTGTTTACCCACTCTTTAACTACGTTGGCGACAATGGCCGGCTCCTCTCTGGCCATGCTCCTGATTTTCTGTATGTTTTCTTCCAATTGCCGCTTCCTGACCTCTTCCTCGGTGGCTTTCTGATCCAACAGCGGCGTACCATCCGCAGCAAACTGCACGGACTGTTCGTCTGCATCAGCCGCTGTATTGTCAGCCAGCAAGGCGCGTTGCTTTTCTTCCAGTGCAGGATCATGCATCAGTGATTTCAGATAGGGCCGCAGAACCTTTAACAGGAAAAACAGAACAATCGCGGCGATGATAAGTTGTTTTGCGATTTCCATCGCCAGCATAATCATTTCAGGATCTTTCCATACAGGAATTTCCTGTGACGCATCGCCCATGTCATTGAACAAATTATTGGTAACCGTTAACGTATCGCCTCGCTCTTCGTTATAGCCTATGGCATCTTTTACCAGTTTATTGATTTCCTGTATCTCTTCCGCGGAAAGCGGCGTGTGCGTAATATTGCCCTCACCGTCGATGACGCGGCGGTAATTCACCACAACCGCGGCCGACAGGCGCCTGATGTTGCCTACAGGCAATTGCGTATGCTGTATTGTTTTATCGACTTCATAGTTGGTTGTCGATTCCTTACGCTGATCGGTTGGCAATGGCTCGGGTTTCTTCTCGCCCGCTTCCCCCTCCACTTCTATCGGCGCAGCCGCAGGTTCCGGTGGACGATTCGTCAATGCCCCTGGAATTCCACCATCGAATTTGTTGCCTGTTGACAAGGATTCCATGGTTTGCTGACTGCGAACCGAAGCCGGATCGTCTGGCGTATTATTGGGCCGGTAAATTTCCTCAGCCCGTTCAATACGCGAGAAATCGAGATCGGCTGTTACCTGCGCGTGCACATTGTCGCTGCCGGTGATGGGCGACAGTATCTTTTCTATACGGCTGACGTAGCTTTTCTCAAGCTCATGCAGATATTCCAGTTGTTTCGCATCGAACTTGGATTCTTTTTTCGGTTCTTGCCCACTGAGTAAATTACCGTTCTGATCGACGACAGTCACATTTCTTGTCGGTAAATTCGGAATACTGCTGGAAACCAAATGAACAATAGCGCTGACTTGCTCTTCGTTCAGCACTCGTCCTGGATAAAGATTCAGCAACACAGAAACCGTCGGCTGCTGTCTTTCTCTTGCAAAAACAGATGGCTTGGAAATCGCCAGATGAACACGCGCACTTTGCACAGCCGCCAGCGATTGCACAGAGCGCGCCAATTCACCCTCAAGTGCGCGTTGATAGTTGACTTGTTCGAGAAATTGACTGGTTCCGAATTTCTGATTTTCCATTAACTCAAATCCGGCCAGACCACTGCGCGGCAACCCCTGACCGGCAAGACGCAGCCGAATTTCATGCACCTGATTACTCGGCACCAGAATAGCGCCGCCGCCATCGGATAGCTTATAAGGCACATTCGATTGTTGCAGTGCGTTAATAATAGCAGCGCCATCCTGATCGGAAATATTGGAAAACAGCACCCGGTAGTCCGGAGACTGACTCCATAACCAGGCGCCTGCAAGCAATGCAATAGTTGCCGCAGCAGCAACGATGATTCCCAGTTTTTTATGCTGGGATAACTGATTGAATTTGTCCAATCCAAATGCCGAGCTCGATGACGCGCCCGGCTGCACCTTGGTTGAATTTGCTGTATTGACTTCGTCGGGTACCGTGGCCACAAATGTTCTCCTGCCTGATTGCTTCTCCGTTTGCCATTCAGTTCGATGCTTTACTGATTCAAGTTATATCGTGATAATCCGTAATCAACTTTTTGAATCCGTAAAATCTTGATCAGCGTATCCTCACTCAATCTGAATACACTATCTAAAGATGCATTATCGATAATTTTTCATGCTTGCAAGGTTTGAATAAAACGGATTTGCCTACTCTATTCCTGTCATGATCACCCCCTTGATCAATGCTATTCTGATGGCCATTGTACGCATGGTTTTCCGTACAATGAAAACGGGTTAACGCCGCCTGTGCCGCTGGAGAATCGGCAATTGAGCAGATCATCGTTTCGATTATTTTCCGGTATGTCAGTCCGTACAATTTTCCCGTTTAATCTCGCTCTTATCTGTAATTTCTATTCATAAGGTTGTATCATGGAAAATTCTGGAATTAATACAATACTTGATCAACTGCGGGCCACTTCGGCGCTTGCATCCGGCATAAAGCGTCCTGAAGCAGAAAATGATGCGGTGAGGGTTGATTTCAGTGAAACATTGAAAGCCGCCGTAGACAAAACCAACCATCTTCAGCAAACGGCCAAACAAATGACGCGGGATTTTGTCAACGGTGAGTCTAATACAGGCCTGCATGATGTCATGATTTCCCTGCAAAAGGCTAATATTACTTTCCAGGGCATGGTGCAGGTGCGTAATAAATTAGTCACTGCTTATCAGGAAATCATGAATATGCAGGTTTGAAATTTTCACTGCTGTTATTGATCAGCACATGACCGTAATAGCGGTTCGGCTGTTTATAGAAAGGTTGATTGCATTTGTCACAGAAAGAAGACCTGTTTGCGCATCAGGATACACTTGCGCAGTTACATGAAGATATTCCGTTATCCGATAAGCTGAGCTTTATACATCAGATTATTCTGCAGGATTTTCCTTTCATCAATCGTCTGGCAATCGCGCTGTTTGATGAAAAAACAGATACGCTAAAAACCTATACACATAGCACAGATGATCCCGACAACCCGATCACTACTTATGAAGCCGCACTGAGTACAGCACCCTCATTACGTGACATCATCGACCACCGCCGCCCGCGACTGGTACAGGATCTGAATATTTTTGCTCAAGGCAAGCATGAGCATACCAAGCGCATTGCGGCGAAAGGTTATAAATCCAGCTACACCATGCCGTTGTATCAAAGCGGCGCTTTCATTGGTTTTTTGTTTTTTAATTCCTTGCAGGAACACCCTTTTTCACCCACGGCGCTGCGACAGATTGATATCTATGGCCATTTAATCGCACTCATGGTTATCAACGAACTGGCCGCCATACGAACGCTTGTCGCCGCAGTGCAGGCCACGCGCAGCATGACGCATTACCGTGATATAGAAACGGGCAAGCACATCGACCGCACAGCGCATTATGCACGCCTTATTGCGCGAGAACTGGCGAAGAACTACGACATCTCCGATGAACAGATCGAGCACATTTTTCTGTTTTCTCCACTGCATGATGTCGGCAAAATCGGTATCCCGGATAGCATTCTGCGTAAACCCGGAAAACTGGATGATGATGAATTTGATGTCATGAAAACGCACCCGGTAAAAGGACGCGAAATCATTGATTCCATTCTCGAAGATTTCAGTTTATATGGATTGGGCCATGTCAGTATTATGCGTAATATCGCGGAGTATCACCATGAAGCAGTGGACGGCAGCGGTTATCCAAAAGGATTAAAAGGCAATGAGATTCCGATCGAGGCGCGCATCAGTGCGGTCGCCGATGTATTTGACGCGCTGACTTCACGCCGCGCTTACAAAATGCCCTGGAGTAATGAGAAAGCTTTTGCACTGTTGAAGCAATTATCCAATACCACACTGGATCGTGACTGCGTCAATGCATTACTCAGACATCCGGAAAAAATAGCGGAAATTCAACAGCGCTTCAAGGATGATGAACCCGCCTGATCACAACCATAAACCATACCACAGACTTGCGGGAATCAAACTCATCGACAGACTCCTAGCCGAACAATTCCAACAGCATTTTAATGGCCAGGCAATAAAGCAGTATGACGAATAGCTTTCTGAGCGTGGCGGCCTGAGCTGAATGCGTTGTTTTCGCACCAAACGGCGCCGTAATCATGCTGGCCAGCGCCAGCCAGCCCAGGGCC
>WBZL01005264.1_pt1 | contig 10763 bp, 7 predicted proteins | sample 5204291 | NCBI WGS metagenome assembly WBZL01 (sample SAMN12344345, study PRJNA552823) | activated sludge metagenome | biome: Activated sludge suspended growth; feature: Nitrification reactor; material: Wastewater; isolation source: activated sludge from nitrification reactor of wastewater treatment... | reverse complement strand
GGCCGCCGGCATCGGCGGGTTCCCCTTGATCCGCCAGCTCGGCTTCACCGTCACCGTCGTCTCCGGCTGGGTGCCGACGATGGTCACCGCCGCGCGGTCGATGATGTTGAGGACCTTCACCGGGTGCCCCGCCGGCCAGCCGAGCACCCGGTAGTTCTTGCCCAGCGCCGGCGTCGGTAGGAGCAGCGACGCGTCGTTCGAGAACGCGTTCTTGAAGACGTTGAACTGGTAGACCACCACCGGCGAGGTCGACGTGATCCGGAACGCCTGCGACGAGAGGCAGCTCCCCGGCGACGCGTAGTCGTTCGGCTTCACCCCGCAGTCGAGCTCGCGGGTCGGCAGCTCCACCGGCACCACCTCGTCCGGGTCGAGCGTCAGCTGCTTCACCGTCACCAGGCTCAGCGGCTCGCCCACCGGCGCCACGTTGATCTCGATCGTCACGTCCGTCGAGCCGTAGCCGACGTTCGAGATCGCCACCCCCCACGGCGCGCTCGCCGGGTCGCTGAGCCCGTCCTGCTGGTCCATGTCGACCGCCCAGAACTCGCAGCCGATGTTCGAGGGCTTGTCCGCCGCGTCGTTGCAGGTCACCACGTCGCCGCCGCCCCCGCCCGTGTCGGTGTCGGCGCCCACGTCGAAGATCGGCATCGCCGTCGTCGCCTCGCTCGCAGCGCTGGTGCCGGTCGTGCTGGTCCCGCTCGCCGTATCGCTCCCCCCCGTCGACTCCGACGCCGCCGAGGTCCCCGTCCCCGCGCTGGTGCTCGCGCTGGTCGCCGAGGTCGCCGAGGTCGTCGCCGTCGTCGCCCCCGAGCTCCCGCTCGCCGTCGCCGACGTCCCCGAGTCATCGCCGTTGCACCCGAGCGGCGCGGCGAGGAGGGCGAGGCAGGGCAGGGCGGCGAGGCGGTGATGCAGGGTCATGGCGAGGCTCCTTGAGGCCCGCGACTCTACCAAAAAGCGCGCGTCGCCGCGCGACATCGCGCCGCGGGCGCCGCGTCACCCGAGACGCAGCGCCCCAGACCGTGGCCGCTCCACCTCACTCCCCGTAGGGCACCCAGATGTTCTTCACGTGGGTCGCCTCGCGGAGGAACTCCTCGCCCTGGCCCTGCTTCGGGTCGTACCAATCGCGGCCGAGGCCGTGGTCCACCCAGGTCCGCTTCATGTTGCCGGTCGAGAGGCGCTCGACCAGCGCCGAGCCCTCGTGCGAGCCGAAGTACCACACGCTCTCGAGGTCGTCGTGGGCGGCCAAGGTCTGCGTGAGCTCCAGCGACCTGCCGGTGACGATGTTCACCGCCCCCGCCGTCACGTCCGAGGTGTCGAAGACCTGGTAGAGGTCGGTCGCCGAGAGCGGCCAGCGCTCCGACGGCGCCACCACCACCGCGTTGCCCATCGCCAGCGCCGGCGCCACGCACGAGATGAAGCCGAGGAGCGGCGGCGCCGCCGGGCACACGATCCCGATCGCGCCGATCGCCTCCGGCATCGCCAGCGTCACGTTCCGCATCGGCACCAGGTGCACCTGCCCGTCGAACTTGTCCGCCCACGCCGCGTAGTAGAAGAGGCGCTCGATCGACGCCTCGACCTCGCGGGCCGCCGCCGCCGCCGACACCTCGGTCTGCGCCCGCAGCCGCTCCGCGAACTCACCTGCCCGCGCGGACAGGTTCTCGGCCACGTAGTAGAGCACCTGCGCCCGCAGGTGGCCGCTCGTCTTCTTCCACGCGCTCGCGTGCGCCGCCTCGACCGCGTTCCGCAGGTCCTTGCGGTTGCCGTGGCCGACCTCGCCGATCAGCCGCCCGCTCGGCGAGCGCACCTCGATCACGTAGGGCGCGTCCGGCCGGGCCTGCTTGCCGCCGATGTACATCTTCGGCGTCCGGTCGATCGCCGGCATCGCGCTCGGCGCCGGCGCCGGCGCCGGGTCCCCGCCGTAGCTCTCCTCGCGGAGCTCACCCCGCGCCCTCGCGGCCAGCCGCGCCTCCTCCCAGCGCGGCCGCGTGTACTCCCAGAGCCCCTCGAGCCCGCCCTCGCGGCCGTAGCCGCTCTCCCGGTAGCCGCCGAAGCCCGCCGCCGCGTCGAAGAGGTTGGTCGAGTTCACCCACACCGTCCCCGCCTTCAGCTTGGGTGCGATGTCGAGGGCCAGGTTCACGTTCTCGGTCCACACGCTGGCGGCGAGGCCGTAGCGGGTGTTGTTGGCCAGCGCCACCGCCTCGGCGGGCGTCCGGAAGGTCAGCATCACCACCACCGGCCCGAAGATCTCGACCTGCGCCACCGTCGACGCCGGCTCGATCTTCGTCATCAGCGTCGGCGGGTAGTAGTAGCCCTCCTTCGGGCAGCTCCAGCCCGGCGGCTGCCAGATCTCGGCCCCCTCCTCGCGGCCGCGCTCGACCAGCCCGCGGATCGTGTCGAGCTGGACCGGCGCGACGATCGCCCCGAGGTCCACGCACTTGTCGAGCGGGTCCCCCTGGCGGAGCGTCGCCATCCGCGCCCGCAGCTTGTCGGCCAGGCGCGCGGCGATCCCCTCGTGGGCGAGGATCCGCGAGCCCGCGCAGCACACCTGCCCCTGGTTGAACCAGATCGCGTCGACCACCCCCTCGACCGCCGAGTCGATATCCGCGTCGTCGAAGACGATGAAGGGCGACTTGCCGCCGAGCTCGAGCGAGAGCTTCTTGCCCGACCCCGCGGTGGCGCTGCGGATGATCCGGCCGACCTCCGTCGACCCCGTGAACGCGATCTTGTCGACCCCCGGGTGCTTGGTCAGCGCCGCGCCGGTGCGGCCGTCGCCGGTGATCACGTTCACCACCCCCGCCGGCAGCCCGATCTCCGCGCAGAGCTCGGCGAACGCCAGCGCCCCCAGCGACGTGAACTCGGCCGGCTTCAGCACCACCGTGTTCCCCATCGCCAGCGCCGGCGCGATCTTCCACGCCGCCATCAGGAGCGGGAAGTTCCACGGGATCACCTGGCCGATCACCCCCACCGGCCCGTGGTCGGCGAGGCGCTCGTCCATCAGCTGCGCCCAGCCGGCGTGGTGATAGAAGTGCCGCGCGACCAGCGGCACGTCGATGTCCCGCGACTCGCGGACCGGCTTGCCGTTGTCCATCGTCTCGAGGACCGCGAGGAAGCGCGAGTGCTTCTGGATCTGGCGGGCGATCGCGTAGAGGTAGCGGGCGCGGGCGTGGCCCGAGAGCGCCCGCCAGGCCGGCAGCGCCGCGCGGGCGGCCGCCACCGCGGCGTCGACGTCGGCGGCGTCGCCCTGCGCCAGATCGGCCAGGTGCTTGCCGTTCCCGGGGTTCACGGTCGGGAAGCGCTCGCCGCTCGCGGGCTCACGCCACTCGCCGCCGATGAATTGACGGAAGCGACGCCCCCGCTCCTCCAGCCATTGCACGACGGGGGTGGCGCTCTCGGGGGCTGGACCGTATTCCATGGTCTCGAAGATCTCGCGGACGCTCGGCATCGGGGTTCCTGGGCCTCTCTGGGACGTCGGGGGCTAGGCCATCGGGTGGCGGAAGTCGGCCGAGTAGCGGCCGGTGAGGTGGTGCTCGAGCTGGCGCTCGATGTCGCCGAGGAGGGAGCTCGCGCCGAAGCGGAAGAGGTCGGCGGAGGTCCAGCGATCGCCGAGCTCGTCCTTCATCATCGAGAGCCAGACGAGGGCGTCCTTCGCCCAGCGGATCCCGCCGGCCGGCTTGAAGCCGATCTCGAAGCCCGTGCGCTCGCGGTACTCGCGGATCGCCCGCACCATCGCCAGGCCCACCGGGATGATCGCGTTCACCCCCTCCTTGCCGGTCGAGGTCTTGATGAAGTCTGCGCCGGCCATCATGCACACCAGGCTCGCGCGGCCGATGTTCCGCATCGTCGCCAGCTCGCCGGTCGCGAGGATGGTCTTCAGGTGGGCCTCGCCGCACGCCTCGCGGAAGGCCGCGACCTCGTCGTAGAGCGCCTGCCACTCGCCGGTGAGGGCGTGGGCCCGGGTGATGACGATGTCGATCTCCTGGGCGCCGGCGGCCACCGACGCCCTGATCTCGTCGATCCGCTGGCGGAGCGGCGAGAGGCCGTGGGGGAAGCCGGTCGAGACCGCGCAGACCGGGATCGAGGTGCCGGCGAGCGCCCTCCGGGCCGTCTCGACGTAGGCGTGGTAGACGCAGACGGCGCCGGTGTGGAGGCCCACGTCACCCACCCCCAGCGCGTCGAGCATGTCCTGACGGACAGGCTGCCGCGCCTTCGCGCAGAGGCGATGGATCCGCCCCGGCGTGTCGTCGCCGTTCAAGGCGGTCAGGTCCATGCACGTGATCGCGCGCAGGAGCCAGGCCGCCTGCCACTCCTTCTTCACCGAGCGCCGGCCGGGGATCGTCGCGGCGCGGCGCTCGAGCGCGCTGAGGTTCTCGCGGACGCCCTCGACCCACGCGAGGTCGAGCGGCATGCCGGGGTTGCGAGTGCTGACCATCGGGCGTCTCCTGCGCCGGTTATCGCACCGCGCGGGGGCGCTTGACCAGCGGCTCGCGCATCCGCCCCCGTCGCCGCCGCAAAGCCCCCCGAAGCGCCAGCCGGAAAACGTCTGCGCCGCCTACGACCTCGAAGCGCCTCCTGATAGCCTGGCAACGTGCTCGCTCGCCCGGCTGCTCCGGACCGGAGACCCCCGGAACTCCGATGGCTCGACGGCCTCCTGCCGAGCCGCCCCGAGTCGGATGACGAGCGCAGCCACCGCCGCGTCCTCGTCGGCGTGGGCCTCTGCCTCCTCACCCTCACCCTCCCCTGGCTCGTCACCCTCGCCGTCCTCGAGCCCGAGCTCCGCGCGCCGCGGCTCGTCGGGGTCGCCGGCGTCCTCACGGTCGCCGCCAACCCGCTCTGGCTCCGTCACCTGCCGACGCGCGCGGTCGCCTGGCTCACGACCGTCATCCTCCACCTCATCGCCTTCCTCGTGACCTTCTTCACCGGCGGCGCGTCGGGCCCGGCCTTCGTCATGCTCGCCGGGCTCCCTGCCCTCACCGCGGTCCTCCACGGCCCGCGCGCCGCCTGGCTCGACGGCGCGGTGATCGTCTGCTTCACCGTCTCGCTCTCGCTCCTCGACGCGAGCGTCGGCCTGCCGCACCTCTCGCCCCCCTCGAAGTGGCCCTTCATTCAGGTGATGTCGGTCTCGCTCACCACGACCTTCGCCCTCCTCGCGCTCACCGCCTTCATCGGCGCGGACCAGCGCCGACGCGAGGCCCTGGTCGCCGCCCGCGACGCGGCCGAGCGCGCGAACCAGGCGAAGTCTCGCTTCCTCTCGACGATGAGCCACGAGCTCCGCACGCCGATGGTCGGCGTCCTCGGCGCGGCCGACCTCCTCGCCAAGCGCGACCTCGACCCGGGCGGCCGCCAGCTCGTCCTCGTCCTCCGAAAGGCCGCCCAGGCCCAGCTCCGGCTGATCGGCGACGTCCTCGACCTCTCGCGGATCGAGGCCGGCGCGCTCGACCTCGAGTCGCTCCCCATCTCCGTGCGCGAGCTCGTCGACGACGTCGTCACCATCTTCCGACCCGTCGCCCTCACCAAGGGCCTCGAGCTCGCCGTCGACGTCGATCCCGCGCTCCCCTCGTCGATCGTCGGCGACCCGCTCCGCCTCCATCAGATCCTCGCCAACCTCGTCAACAACGCGCTCAAGTTCACCGAGCGCGGCTCCGTTCGGCTCCGCGCCCTCGCCGTCGCCGGCCCCACCCCGAGGGCCCGCTTCGAGGTCGAGGACACCGGCATCGGCATCCCGGCCGATCGCCTCGACCACATCCTCGAGGACTTCTCCCAGGCCGAGACATCGACCAGCCGTCGCTTCGGCGGCAGCGGCCTCGGCCTCGCGATCTCGCGGCGCCTCGCCGAGGCGATGGGCGGCGCCCTCGCCGTCCGCAGCACCGTCGGCGCCGGCTCCGTCTTCACCCTCGAGGTGCCGGCGCCGCCGGCCGAGACGACCGCCGCGCACGCGCGCGTGACGACCCCCCTCCCGGACCTCACCCCGGCGTCGAGGCGCCTCACGCTCCTCCTCGCCGACGACGACCCGGTCAACCGCCTCATCCTCGGCGAGCTCCTCCGCGACCTCGGCCACTTCGTGGTCGAGGCGATCGACGGCGCCGACGCGATCGCCCGCCTCGACGCCCACGCGATCGACCTCGTGCTCCTCGACATGCACATGCCCGGCCTCGACGGCCCGGCCACCGTGCGGGCGATCCGCGGGCAGAGCGGCCGGCTCGCGTCGGTGCCGATCCTCGGGCTCACCGCCGACGTCACCGCCGCCCGCATCGAGGAGTTCCGGCGGAGCGGCGTCGACGACGTGCTCACCAAGCCCATCGACGTCGCCACCCTCCAGCGCGCGCTCGACCGCGTCACCGGCGAGAGCGCCGCGCGCCCTGCTGCCGCCGCCGCGGGCGCCTGAGGGCGCGTCGATGGACGCGCGGCGCCCCGCCGTGCTAGCAGGGCGCGCGATGCTGGAGCGCCTCGAGATCCCCCGCCCCGACGACTGGCACCTCCACCTCCGCGACGGCGACGCCCTCCGGGCCGTCCTCCCCCACACCGCCCGTCGCTTCGGCCGCGCCATCATCATGCCCAACCTGAAGCCGCCGGTGACCACCACCGCCGCCGCCCTCGCCTACCGCGACCGGATCGTCGAGGCCCTCCCAGACGGCGCCCGCTTCACCCCGCTGATGACCCTTTACCTGACCGATGAGACATCCCCCGCGGAGATCGAGCGCGCGCGCGCCAGCGGGGCGGTCCACGCGGTCAAGCTCTACCCGGCGGGCGCGACCACCAACTCGGCCGCCGGCGTCACCGACCTCGCGCGCGTCGAGCGCGCCCTCGACGCGATGGAGGCCGTGGACCTCCCCCTCCTCGTCCACGGCGAGGTCACCGACCCTGCGGTCGACGTCTTCGACCGCGAGCGCGTCTTCCTCGAGCGCCACCTCGCCCCCCTCGTCGCCCGCCGCCCCCGCCTCCGCGTGGTCGTCGAGCACATCACCACCCGCGAGGCCGCCGACTTCGTCCGCCGCCAGGACGGGCGGGTCGCCGCCACCATCACCGCCCACCACCTCCTCCTGAACCGCAACGCCATGCTGGTCGGCGGGATCTCGCCCCACCACTACTGCCTGCCCGTGCTGAAGCGCGAGCGCCACCGCGAGGCGCTGGTCGAGGCCGCGATCTCCGGCGATCCCCGCTTCTTCCTCGGCACGGACTCCGCCCCGCACGCCCGCGCGGCCAAGGAGGCGAGCTGCGGCTGCGCCGGCTGCTACACCGCCCACGCCGGCATCGAGCTCTACGCCGAGGCCTTCGCCGCCCAGGGCGCCCTGGGCCGCCTCGAGGGCTTCGCCAGCCGCCACGGCCCCGCCTTCTACGGCCTCCCCGTCAGCGACGAACGGATCACGCTGGTCCGCGATCCCTGGCTCGTCCCCTCCGCCTACCCCCTCGGCCCCGGCGCCGAGGTCGTCCCCCTCCGGGCCGGCGCCGAGGTCGGCTGGCGCCTGGCTGAGTGAGCGGCGAGGACCTCCTCATCGGGTCGTTACGACCTGTTCGACCGACCAGATCGTAGGGCCTCCAACTCGAAGCGCGCTCGCGTTCGCGCGCGCGCCGGCGCCACCGTCGCCCGCACCTCGGCTATCCTCGACCGGCGGCCCTGCCGCCGGAGCATGCCATGGAAGCCACGTTCCTCAGCAAGGTCGTCCTCCCCGCCTCCCTCTTCATCATCATGCTCGGGATGGGCCTCTCGCTCGAGCGCGAGGACTTCCGGCGCGTCCTCGCCTACCCCAAGGCGGTCGCGGTCGGCGTCCTCCTGCAGATGGTCGCGCTGCCGCTCCTCGGGCTCCTCGTCGTCCAGCTCTTCGGCATGAGCGGCGCGCTCGCGGTCGGCCTGATGGTCCTCGCGCTCTCGCCCGGCGGCGTCACCAGCAACATGATCACCTTCCTCGCCCGCGGCGACGTCGCCCTCTCGGTCACGCTCACCGCGATCGTCAGCCTCGCCGCGCCCTTCACCCTGCCGCTCCTCCTCGCGCCGGCGATGGAGCGGATGATGGGCGCGTCCCAGGCCGTCGCCCTGCCGATCGGCGAGACCATCGTCCAGCTCCTCGTCATCACGGTCGTGCCGATCCTCCTCGGCATGTTCATCCGCCGGGCCGCCCCGCGGGTCGCCGCCCGCTCGGAGGGCGCCGTGAAGGTCTTCTCGATCGTGATCCTCGCGGTCATCATCGCCGGCATCATCAAGCAGAACTCCGACCGCATCCTCGACTTCTTCGCGCAGGTCGGCCTCTCGACCCTCGCCCTCAACGTCCTGGCGATGCTCGTCGGCCTCGTCGGCGCCCGCCTCGCCGGCCTCGATCGCCGCCAGGGGATCACCGTCGGCGTCGAGGTCGGCATCCAGAACGGCACCACCGCCCTCCTCGTCACCAGCACCATCCTCGCCGACAAGGTGATGAGCATCGCCCCCGCGATCTACAGCCTCGTCATGTTCGCCACCGGCGGCCTCTTCGCCTTCATCATGGGCCGCCGCCGCGCCGACTAGCCCGCAGGCGCGCGCCCGCCCGCTACCGGGGTGCGCGCGCGCCGTGCTATAGGCCTCCCATGCGGATCGCCATCCTCGGCGCGACCGGCCTGGTCGGCCGCGAGCTCCTCGCCCTGATCCCGCGCGCCTGGCCCGGCGCCAGCCTCTTCCTCTACGCGAGCCGCGACCAGGAGCTCGCGGTCGACGGCCGCCGCCACGAGGTCGGCGCCGCCGCCCGCCTCGACGGCGCCGAGGCCGTCCGCGGCGACCTCGCCTTCGTCGCCCTCGACGACGCCCACTCCGCCCGCTACGTCCCGCGCCTCCTCGAGCTCGGCTACCGGGTCATCGACAAGAGCAACACCTACCGCCAGGACCCCGCCGTCCCGCTGGTGGTCGCCGGCGTCAACGACGCGGCCGTCGACGCCAGCGTCTCGCTGGTCGCCAACCCCAACTGCACCACCATCCCGCTGATGCTCGCGCTCGCCCCGCTCGCCCGCCGCTACGGCGTCGACGACCTCGTCGTCGCCACCTACCAGGCGATCAGCGGCGCCGGCATCGGCCCCCTCGACGACTTCCTCGCCGCCTCGCAGGCCGGCTACGCCCGCGCCGACCGCCTCGGCCTCGCCTTCGACCCCGGCGCCTACGCCGGCAACACCGTCCCCCACGCCGGCGGCACCGACGCGAGCGGCCTCTCCGCCGAGGAGCGCAAGCTCATGGTCGAGAGCCGCAAGATCCTCGGCGACGCCGCCCCGCCGATCGCCGCCCAGTGCTGCCGGGTCCCGGTCGCCGTCGGCCACTACGAGAACGTCTGGCTGACCCTTGGGACAGGAGCCAGGGGCCTCGACGCCGCCGCCATCGAGGCCCTCCTCGCCGACCGCGCCGCCGCCCCCTTCGTCCGCCTCTTCCCGGGCCCGAGCGGCGCCGGCCTCTCGGCCCTCACCTGCGTCCACCACCGCGACGACGCGCTGGTCGGCCGTCTCCGCCCCGACCCGCGCGGCGACGACGGCCGCCGCTGGTGCCTCACCGTCGCCGCCGACAACCTCCGCCTCGGCGCCGCCACCAACGCCGTCCGGATCGCCAGCCGCTGGTTCCACGCCGAGGACCCCGCCCTCCGCGGCCCCGGCCTCGACACCCGCTCGCTCGCCGGGAGGAGCGCCTGACATGAGCGCGACCACCCGACCCATCCGCACCCTCGGCGTCACCACCGGCGGCGGCGACTGCCCCGGCCTCAACGCGGTGATCCGCGCGGTCGTCCTCCGCGCCCACGCCCTCGGCATCGAGGTCCTCGGCATCGAGGACGGCTTCGGCGGCCTCCTCGCCGGCACCGCCGCCGGAGTCCGCCCCCTCCGCCCGGCCGACGTCGCCGCGATCCTCGACCGCGGCGGCACCATCCTCGGCACCACCAACCGCGGCAACCCCTTCGAGTATCCGGCGCCCGGCGGCGGCAAGGTCGACCGCTCCGCCGAGGTCGTCGCCCGCGCCCAGGAGCTCGGCCTCGACCTCGTCATCACCGTCGGCGGCGACGGCACCCAGAAGATCGCCGCCGGCCTCGACGCCCTCGGCCTCCCCACCATCGGCGTCCCCAAGACCATCGACAACGACCTCGACGCGACCCTCGAGACCTTCGGCTTCGGCACCGCCGTCCAGGTGGTCGTCGACGCCCTCGACCGCCTCCGCACCACCGCCGAGTCGCACGACCGGATCATGCTCCTCGAGGTGATGGGCCGCGACGCCGGCTGGATCGCCCTCCAGTCCGGGATCGCCGGCGGCGCCGACGTCATCCTCCTCCCCGAGCTCCCCTACCGGCCGGCCGCCGTCGCCGACGCCCTCCGCCGGATCTACGCGGCCGGCCGCCACTTCGCGCTCATCGTCGTCGCCGAGGGCGCTACGATCCGCGGCGAGGACGTCCAGACCAAGGCCGTCGCCGGCGCCCACGTCGGCCGCCAGGCGCCGATCCTAGGCGGCGCCGCCCACCACGCCGCCGAGCGGATCGCCGAGCTCCTCCCCGACCTCGAGTACCGCGTCACCGTCCTCGGCCACATCCAGCGCGGCGGCACGCCGATCGCCTACGATCGCGTCCTCGCCTCCCGCCTCGGCGTCGAGGCCGTCGAGGCCGCCGCCCGCGGCGAGCGCGGCGTCCTCGTCGCCTCCTTCCCGCCCCAGATCCGCACCGTCCCCCTCGCCCAGGCCGTCGGCCGCGTCCGCACCGTCGACCCCGCCGGCCAGCTCGTCGCCCACGCCCGCGCCCTCGGCATCGACCTCGGCGACGGCTGATCCTTCATGGTCGGACCTC
>WBZL01005261.1_pt1 | contig 10767 bp, 9 predicted proteins | sample 5204291 | NCBI WGS metagenome assembly WBZL01 (sample SAMN12344345, study PRJNA552823) | activated sludge metagenome | biome: Activated sludge suspended growth; feature: Nitrification reactor; material: Wastewater; isolation source: activated sludge from nitrification reactor of wastewater treatment... | reverse complement strand
CGCAGCTTTTGCCGCCCGCTTCTCGCGGCGGCACTGGCGAAAGTGGATCACATCATCAAAGAGCGAGTAGATGACCGGCGTGGCGAGCAGTGTGAGCAGCAGCGACAAGGCCTGTCCGCCGAGGATCACCCCGGCGGTGGCGTTGTTGTAGGCCGCGCCGACGCCCTTCGCCATCATCATGGGCACCATGCCTGCGACGAAGGCGAGAGTGGTCATGAGGATCGGCCGCAAACGTTCTTTGTTGGCAAGCAGGATGGCATCGAGGCGGTTCATGCCTTTCCCGCGCAGTTGATTGGTGTGGTCGATTTGCAGGATGCCGTTCTTTTTCACCATGCCGAAGAGCACGAGGATGCCGAGCATGGAGAAGATGTTCACCGACTGGCCGAAGAGGATGAGCGAGAGCAGCGCAAAGGGCAGCGTGAGCGGCAGCGCAAGCAGGATCGTGAAGGGATGCACCCAGCTCTCGAACTGCGCGGCGAGGATGAGATACATGAAGATGAAGGCCATGAGGAAGGCGACCATGAAGGCCATGCCGGCCTTCGCCATTTCCTTGGAGCGTCCGGCGCTGCCGCTGGCGTAGTCGGCAGGGAGGTTGAGACGTTTCACGGCGGCGGCGATGCCATCGAGGATTTCCGTTTCGCCGACGCCGGGGGCGTTGTTGGCGGTGATGGTGACCTGGCGGCGGCGGTTGAGGCGGTTGATTTGTGAAGGGCTGTCGGTGTTTTCCAGCGTGAGCAGATTGGTGACGGCCACGGGTCCGGCCGCAGTCGAGGGCACGGTGAGGATGTTGAGGATTTCGCGTTTGTTGCGATAGACCTCCTCGGCCTGAAGGTGGATGTCGTATTGTTCCCCTGCATCGTCGTAGGTGGAGACATCGAGGCCGCCAACGAGCAGTTGCAGTGTGGAGGAAATGTCGGCCATGCTCGCGCCCATCTGGCCGGCCTTGTTGCGATCCACGGTGCCGCTGATTTCCGGTTTGCCGGAGATAAGCGATGAGTCGAGGTCGCGGATGCCGGGCAGGTCTTTGACTTCCTTCATCACGCTCTCCGTGGCGCGGGTGAGCGTGTCGAGATCTGGACCGGCGATGAAATACTGCACGTTGGCGCTGGACATGCCGGTATTAAAGGGCGGCACGGACAAGACCGCGATGCGCCACTCCGCCGGAAAGCGCGGGACGATTTCCTTGCGCACGGTGTCCATGATCGTCTGCTGGTCGGGACGCAGCGCGGGGTCGTTGAGCCGGACGAAGATGCCCGCGAGATTGGGCGTGCGCTGGTCGTTGTCGCCGATGGTGAGCAGCGTGCCATCCACGCCCGGGATTTGGCGGATCTCACGGGCGAAGCGCTCCACCATGAGATCGGTGGCGGCGAGATTCGTTCCTTCCGGCGTGCGGATGTTCACCACGAACTCCGCCTCCTCCACGGGAGGGAGGAAGCTTTTCTGGACGATCTTCATCAGCGTGGGCACGGCGAAAAGAATGCCGAGGCAGCCGAGCACGATGATCCACCGGTGCCGCATGGAGAAGCGCAGCAGCACCATGTAGATGGCCTCGACCGGGCGATAGAACAGATTGACCAGATGCTCCAGCCAGGCATCGAAACGCGTGCCGACTCCGCCGCGAAACATGCGGGCGGAAAGCGCGGGCGTGATGGTAAAACTCACGAGCAGCGATACCGCGATGGCAAAGGCCATGGTGAGGCCAAAGCTCTTCAAAAACATGCCGACGATGCCACTGAGGAAGGCCACCGGCACGAACACCGCAAGCAGAGACAACGTGGTCGCGAGCACGGCCATGCCGATCTCGCGCGGCCCCTCAATGGAGGCGGTGAAGGAATCTTCCTTCTTCTCCTCCATGTGGCGGAAGATGTTTTCCACCACGATGATGGCGTCATCAATGACGATGCCCACCGCGAGCGCGAGAGCCACGAGGCTGATGACATTGAGCGTGAGACCCTCCGCCCACATCACGCCGAACGCGGCGATGATCGAGGTTGGAATAGCCAGCGCGGAGATGAGCGTGGCGCGTGAGTTTCCGAGGAAAACGAGCACCACGATGGCGGCGAAGATCGCTCCCAGCACGAGGTGCTCTTTCACCGCGTGAACGCTGGTGCGGATGACCGTCGAGGTGTCGCGCACGACTTCCACGCTGTAGCCCGCAGGCAGCAGCTTCTTCACGTCCACGAGCTTCTCATTCACCGCGTCCACCACGGCCACGGTGTTCGTGCCGCTTTGTTTGCGGATGGAGAGGACCACGGATGGCACGCCGTTGTTCCGCGCCACGGTCACCTGCTCCTCGGCACCGTCCTCGATCCGCGCCACATCGCGCACACGCACCAGCCCGCCCTGAGCCTCGCGCACGATCAGCAGGCCGATCTCCTCCACGCTGCGTGCTTTGCCCTGCACGCGGAATCCCGCCTCGCTCGCGGCGTTCTTCACGGTGCCTGCCGGGATCTGCACATTCTGCGCACGCAGGGCACGCTGCACATCCGGCGCAGTCAGATTGTAGGATCGCAGCCGCATCGGATCAAGCCAGACATTGATCTGCCGGAGGCGTCCGCCCAGCAGCGTGATCTGGCCCACGCCAGCCACGCTTTCCAACTGCCTGCGTAGCGTCTTGTCGGCAAACTCAGTGATCTCGCGCACCGGCCTGTCAGCGACGAGGGCGAGGTTCAAAATCGGCGCGGCATCGGGGTCGAGCTTTTCGATAATGGGTGCGTCCACCCCCTCTGGCAGGTCGGGAATGATGCGAGCGATGCGGTCGCGCACCTCCTGCGCCGCCACGTCGATATTCTTCTCCAGCACAAACGTCACGAGCACCTGCGAGATGCCTTCGCTCGACACGGAGCGCAGCTCATCAATGCCGGCGACGGTGTTCACCGCTTCCTCGATTTTGTCCGTGATCTCCGTCTCGATTTCTTTCGGTGTCGCCCCGTCCTGTCGCGTGACGACGCTCACCGTGGGGAAGTCAATCTTTGGAAACCGGTCCACCGGCAGCCTGGTGTAGCCGAGAATGCCGACCACCAGAAACACGAGGATGATGACGCTGGCGAGGACCGGGCGTCTGACGGAGATAGCGGCGAGCCATTGCATGATCGTGAAGCGAAAAGGTTAAGCGGAGGGTTGAAACGGCGCGCCGTCCGTGGCGTCGGTTCCGGGTTGCAGCAGCACCGCATCACCGGCCACTGCGCCTCGGCGGATTTCGATGAAGTCCTCGCGTGTGTCTCCCACCTCCACGAGGCGCTCGGAGAGGGTCTTGTTCTTCTCGATGACGAAGAGCTTGCGTCTTGATCCCTCCACGCGAAGTGCCGCCACCGGCACGACAGCCGCCTTTTCCTCACGAAGCCGGATGCGAGCATCGCAGAAGAAACCGGGACGCAGTGAGCCGTCTCTATTTTCAACGACGACCTCGACCATGAGATCGCGCGATGCCTCACGCACCGCCGCCCCGAGAAACTTCAAGGTTCCAACAAAGGTCCGCCCCGGAAACGCCGCCGTGGTGAACTCCACCGTCTGCCCCACGGCGAGAGCACCCACTTCCGTCTCAGGCACATTCAGCACGAGGCGAAGCGTCGCCAAATCCACCACACGGGCCACCGGAGAATCCGCCCGCACATACTCGCCCAGCTCCACCATGCGCTCCGCCACAACGCCCGAAAATGCCGCCCGAATGACGGAGTCCGCGAGCGTCTTCTGCTTCATGTCGCGGCGCGCGGAGGCCGATGCCACCTCCGCTTCCTGCGCCGCCGTGTCGGTGACGAGCTTTTGAAAATCCGCCTGCGCGATGGCCCGCTTCTCCGCCAGCGGCGCATTGCGCTCCTGCTCATTCCTGGCCAGCAGCAAACGTGCTTTCGCCAGCTCCAGCGAAGCCTCCGCCTCGGCCAACTCAAGCCGTGCCTGCCGCTCGTCCAACTTCACCAGCACATCGCCCGCTTTCACCTCGGTTCCGCGTTCCACCGGCGTTTCGATCACCTTGCCCACCGCATCGGCGGCGATCACCGCGTCGTTTTGACCGATGAGCTGGCCCGTCACCCGCAGGAAGCGCGGAACCTCCCGCTCGGTGATCGTGGCCGTGCGACCTGTCACGGCGGCAACTGGCTTTTTCGCAGGTGGAGGAGCCGCCTCTGGCTTTTTGCCGCAAGACGTCAGCAGCAGAGCGAGCGCGAGAAGTGAAGAAGTGATGACTCGTTTCATGGTGAGAATGATTTCAATGTTTCGTGCCTGTGCGGATGCCGCCGATGCCGTGCAGCGCCATTTCCGTGATGCTCCGCGCAAGACGTGCGATGGCGTCCTCGGTCGTCGGCACGGGAAAACCGAGCCGCTTGATGACCTCGGCGCTGTGCTCGTAATGCACACACATGCCCACGATGTGATGCGCCCGCATCTCGATCTCCGCCTTGTCCATCGAAGGCCCAGCAACCGCCGCCACAATGCGCCGCAACTCATCAAAGATGGGTCGCACCACGAGTTTCACCAACTCGCCCAGCGCCGCCGTCGGTTGCCGCATCTCGTGCGCCATCAACTTGCCCAGAACCGGATGCGAAGCGCGTTTCAGCAGCACAAAGCGCAGACAGAAAGCGATCCATCTCCCCAGCGCCTCACGCCCATCCTGCCCGTCCTGCAAGGTCACGGGCGGCTCCTGTTCCAACAACTGCCGGTGCGCCGCCAGCAGCACCTCCCGATAAAGCCCCGCCTTGCTGTCGAAGTAATAATTGACCGCCGCCACATTCACCCGCGCCCGTCGGCTAATCTCCCGCACGCTCCCCGCTTCGTAGCCCGCCTTGGAAAAGACCGCGCCAGCAGCAGTCAAAATGCGTTCCTTGCGGCCCTCAGGGTCGCGCTCACGGGATGAGGCTGAAGCGGCGTGTGCCATGTGTATTGAAACAGGTGTTTATAAACGGCTGTTTCAATAGCGCCCAGCGGAACGCGCGTCAAGCAAAGCCTTGGACGAGATCGCCCGCAGCCAGATCCGAGAGATCAAAAGCTATCCTTCATCACCCTCATCGGGTCAGCTTATTGATTGAAGCGCTGGGCCACATGTTCTCCGCCAGAGACAGCGTGGCTGCGGTCACATCGTTCATAAATCATTCTCTTTCAGTGCGAAACCTGCGGTCTTCGGAGCGGACTTGCTCAAGCAGTCGCGCGAGTTCTTCCGGCTTCGCCTTTGCCGCCAGCCTCAGCCCGACCTTCATTGAGTCGCTTCGGCTCGTGAAATCATGACCTGCGCTTCCGAGCAGTTCCCGGATGACAGCCAGGGCGCGGCTGTCCGCTTCAAAGAGGTTCACCGTGACGCGGTTCGTGTTCCGGCCACCAATCCCCTGCCCTTTGGCCTTCCGCGCTCTCTGCGGCGCGGCTGGTGCGACTGGAGCCGCGACCGTTGCCGGTGCTGCCTCCACCTTTTTTGCTTCCGGCTCCTTGGCCGCTTGCGCAGGAGCCTTGGCCTTGGGTTCGGGTGTCTCCGCTGGTGCGGGTGTCCCCGTCGCTTTTTTCATCTGCTTGTTCAGCAGGCTTGAGAAGTCGTTCTTGTCCATAGTCATAATTTATGATTATCCTAAATTAGCCTCATGCTACAAACTCCAGGACGAGCCTTTGCAGCAGCTCCCTGTCTTCCCCGGTGATCGCCTCATAACCCTGCAAAGTCGCGTAGGTGAAGCCGATGCGCTCCGGCACGCTGTTCTTGAGCACCTGCAAGCCGAGCATCCCTTCCAGCCCTTCCAGCTCGCGGCTGATGCGCGTTCCCTGCTTCACCATGTTCCAAAGCACATAGGCTCTGGCCCCGTTTCTCGTGTGCTCCTTGACCATCTCGACGGCTGGCAGCGTGGCGCGGATGTCCACCATCGAGGGTTTGAGCGGCAGAACCAGTCTATCCGCCTCTTTAACGGCTTCTTTGAGCACGTTGCTCGACAGCCGAGGCAAGGTGTCCACGACCACGAAATCGTAGTCCCCCGCCCTGCTCTGGTCCCAAATCTCCAGGTCGGTCCTGCCACCCTCCCTCAGTTCTGTCACGATTTGTGTGATGCTGGCCTGGGGATCATCGTCCCGGACAGCAACTTTTTTACCTGCCCTGGACAGCGTTTCCGCCACCAGAAAACTGAGCGTCGTTTTGCCCGTGCCGCCCTTTTGTCCGCAAAATGTGATAATCATAATTTATGATAGTCTTAACGTATGAGGTTATGTCAGCCAGAAATTAAGGCCTTCTTAAATTAAGCATGTTCAGCCCGTTTGCGCAAGTGCATATTCTCATAAATTGGGAACGTCTTAATTTATGATGTTATGTGAGCCTTAACTTGTGATTGTCATAACTCTTTTCACGCGCATACGGCGCGTGTGACTTTACGACATTAGGGTTATCTTAATTTATGGCTTTCTTAATTTCGGCCATTCATAATTTATGTGTTTATGCCAAAGATCGGTTTTGCGCAGGTAAACCGGTCGATTTTATTGCTGATTTTCTGTCTCGAATGACAGCAGCGAAGGCGACGAAAGTTGGGAATGGCCCGGGAAGGGGGATTGCCAACCCCAGCGCACTGGAGTTCACTATTAGCGGCCTCCCCCTTGTTGATCGAGACAGAAAACTCAGTGAAACCAGCTACTTTTCTGTGTCGTCCGACATTATTAAGCGCCGCTTCTGTGGATTGCCGACACTCAGCGGGCCGTCATAGACGGAAATCTGGGGTGCGTGAGACAGAAACGGACACTGCGCTCCCGCCGAACCACTTGTAGTGTTGTTTGAGACAGAAATCAGACCATATGGTAGTGTCATTCGACACAGAAATTATTGTTGGATGAGACAGAAGAAAAGGGGTTGCTATTGTCAATCGACACAGAATATACTGTTACTTGAGACAGAAAACCAACGCGCAAACCCTTGAGTTTGCGAGGAAAGCGCGCGGCTAAACATTTAACTTTGTTGATTCTAAAATTAAAAACCAACAACACGCCCTGAGTGGTGATGCTTTTTTGTGGAGGATGATTTGGTCAGAAAACGAAAGCAAGAGCAGGAGGACTTGTTCCCTGACCTGCCCTCCGAGTATCAAGACGGACGTGATGAGCTGAATCTCGCGGAGTTTCCCATCTCCTCAATCGGCAGTCGCTCCGATCCGAACATCAAGACCTTGAAGTTTGAAGACCGGTCTTTTGACAAAGCCAGCGGGCAGATGATTCACCGACGGCTCACAATCACCGCGAGCGATGAACACGGACTGCCGACAACGGCTGATGATGAGGTTTTGCTGGGCTTGCTCCAGATGAGCCGCCTGCAAAAATTCGAGTCGCCAACGGTGACGTTCACGCCCTATCAGCTCATTCGCATTCTCGGATGGACCGTTTCCACCTACAACTACAAGCGGATTCGCGAGGCGATTGATCGCTGGCTCGGGGTCACGCTCTACTATGAAAACGCCTGGAGGGACAAAAAAACCGGGCAATGGGTCGATGCCAGCTTTCACTTCATCGAGTTTGCCGAGTTCTACAAGCCCGGCAAAGAGGGGGTGATGGCACAGGAAGGATCGTCCATCATCAAGTGGAACGACCTCATTTTTCGCAACTTCAAAGAGGGTAATCTCAAAACGCTCGACTTCCATTTTTACCGCTCGCTGGAGAGTGGTATTGCCAAGCGTATGTTCCGCTTCCTGGACAAACGCTTCTATTTTCGCTCGCGGTTGAGCTTTGTCCTGGAGTCGTTCGCTTGCGAGAAAATCGGCCTCACACGGCCCACCAAAGTGAGCTACACGGGCAGGGCCTCGGTGGACGTGGCGCAGATTAAGCGGCGGTTGATGCCAGGCATCAAGGAGCTGGAGGAACTGAGGTTCATCACAGCGATACCCGAGAAAGACCGCTTCACGAAGGATTCTGCCGGTGTCTGGCAGGTTCACTTTGAACGCTACGTCGAGGCACCAGCGGAGGCCCCGCCGCAGCAGGTTTTGGAAATGAAGGTGGAGGATGTGAGCGTGCTCGAAGGCAGGCTCATCGGTCACGGCGTCAGCAAGTCGCAGGCTCGTCGTTTTGTGTCCGAGTTTGACGATGACCGGATCGAAACCCAGCTCGAAGCGCTGGAGTTCTTGCTCGCCAAAGGCGGGGATAAAGCTCCCGTGAACCGTGGCGGATGGCTTTCAAAGGCCATCACCGAAAACTACGGACCGCCCAAGGGGTTCAAAACCCGCGCTCAGTTGGAGCAGGAGGCCCACGAGCGGGCGGAGACTCTACGCAAGAAGGAAGAACTGCGCCGCAAAAAGAAGCTCGCCGAAGAGGAACGCCTGGCCGACGAAAAAGCCAGGGAAGAGGCGAACACGCGGAAAGTAGAGGCTTACCTTGCCAGTCTCACACCACAGGAACGTGAGCGGGTTGAAAACGATGCTGTGAAGGACTCACCGTTTAACATGGCTCGGGTCGGCTCAGCGTTTCGGGCGGCCATCATTCAGGGGCACGTTCTCCGGCTGCTCGCCCAGCTCGCAGCGGAGCCTGACGAGGAGTAGCAGGTTGGTGTTTCAAACGGGGGAAAAATCTTCCCCTCGCGGCTACTGCGTGGGCCGCTGCCCCTTCAAGCGGGGACACCCCGCAACGCCCCGTCGGAACGCCTTGCTTTTTCGCTCCGTCAAGGAGCTTTCGGGGCATCCAAAGGCTGTCCCTGAAGGGCACCCTCCTTTGGACCCTCCCCGAACTCCTCCCAAGCCCTGACGGGTTGACCTCGCTCTTCAAAAGCAGGCTCTGGGTTGGTTATCAACAAAACAAGGCAAAGGCCTTTTTTGTTTAAGGAGTGAAAAAATGGTAGATGAGAAAAAGCCGAGCGGCAGCAGAGCGCAGGCGGAGGTGTGTATTTTTGGTGAGGATGAAATGGTGCTGATGGGTAGGGCCGACAGTGTTCGGCATGGGGGAAGTGGTTCCGTGGATCTGTCACAGGCGAGAGGCCCGAAGGATGGAGCCGACAAGGTAAGGCTTGATGTTTATGAGCTGGTCACGGCTCGAATCATCGAGCGATTGGAGCAGGGGACTGTGCCTTGGCAGTCGCCGAGCATTGCGCGAGTCGGGTTTCCCAGGAACTTCGCGACCGGCAAATATTACCAGGGAATCAACGTCTTTTTGCTCGCGAGCGCCGAGTATGAAAGCCCGTTTTTTCTGACCTTCATCCAAGCCAAGGAATTGGGCGGGAACGTCAAGAAGGGGGAGAAGGGCTTGCCAGTGGTGAAGGTAGGAACCTACATCAAGGCCGAAGATGGCACCAAAACGCCACGCCTTGAGGACGCAGACGAAGCCGACAAGAGGCTCTACTTGAAACACTACACCGTGTTCAACGCCTCTCAAATCGAGGGGATCGAGTTTCCACCGCTTCCAAAGTGCGAGACCTACACCGAGAGCGAGCAGGCGGAGTCTGCACGGCTGATTGTGGAAGGGATGCCTAACCGTCCGGTGATCAACGAGGGCCGCAAGGCGAAGCCTTGCTACATCCCTTCGACCGATGAGGTAGAGATGCCAGGCCGCGCCACGTTCCGCGCCGAATGGCGATTTTTCAAAACGCTCTTTCATGAGCTTGCCCACAGCACAGGCCACCAGTCGCGACTTGCGCGAAAGACCCTGCTTGAGAACAAGGGCATGGCGAGTTTTGGCACCGAGGCCAAGACCTACTGCCAGGAAGAGCTGGTTGCCGAAATGACAGCGGCTTTTCTTGGCGCACACGCCGGGATCATCGAAGACGACTTCGAGAACTCTGCCGCCTACCTCAAGAGCTGGCTTGATGTCTTGAAGGTGAGCAATCACAAGAAGTGGCTGGTGCAGGCCGCCAGCGAGGCCCAGAAGGCGGCGAACTACATCTTGAACGCAGGGCAGGGGACTGGTGCCGCCGAAGCAGCCCAGGATGCCCGAGGAGATGCAGCAATGTCGGGAGGCCACTAATGGTGCCCCTGGCCGTGCAAAGCGGCCCAGCGGTCAAATCTGGCGATTCTCGGGGTGGTGGCGCTCCGGTTGCGGGTGCTGAACTCATCGGCTACTCTCTGCCACCTATGCCCGAGCCAATGACTTCAGAAGCGATGTATGAGGCGGCTGAAAAGCTGACCCATACGGACAAGGGGCGACTCGCCTTGAAAGGGCTGCGGGCGTTCATCGAAAACGGATTTGGTTTGGATTCCCCCAACCAGCGCGCGTGCATGACGCTTTTCCAGGGCTTCTTTGGCAGTCTGACCGGTAGCGCCGTAGAGGCGGTGAGGGAGCGCACGGAAGCCGTGACTGAATGGGCGGAGAATCCGCCCAAGGGCTGAGGCTGCCGGCACGGCCCCCAATCCGCGCCACCCCGCTCTCCAGGCTCGCCTCCACCGGCTGCCCCGGCTCTCCTACCCGTCAGCCTCGCCCCCGCTGCTCTCGTCGGCCTGCACCCCGTCTCACCCGCTCTCTCTCACTCCTGCATCATCACCGGCCGCCGCTCTCCTCAACCCTCGTCTCTGGCCTCTCCCCGCATCTCTTTCGTGGCTCTCGCCGTGCTCCCTTCGGCATCACGGGAGGCCACGACCCGACTTCCTTTCAGTCAGTTCTACAGCCTCACATCCATGACCACACCCGATGCACCTCGTTTGTAAACGGATATGCTGATTTCCCTTGGAAACCGGTTGTGTATGTGTTAACATGTCGTTTGCAACAGCACGACAAGTTGTTGATTTTGTGGATGTTTGGCTGTAAACGCGAATGCCGAAGCAAGAACCTACCAAGACCATCGCCTTCCGCCTGAGCAATGCTCAAGAACGAAGGCTCAAAGAAATTGCCGCCGGTGCCGGGCGAACGCCT
>WBZL01005259.1_pt1 | contig 10769 bp, 13 predicted proteins | sample 5204291 | NCBI WGS metagenome assembly WBZL01 (sample SAMN12344345, study PRJNA552823) | activated sludge metagenome | biome: Activated sludge suspended growth; feature: Nitrification reactor; material: Wastewater; isolation source: activated sludge from nitrification reactor of wastewater... | reverse complement strand
ACTGCTGGGATCATCAAAGACGAATCCGTTGGCTGTGCCGTCCTTGAGGTTGCCCGGCGTGGCATCCGTGACGGTATCGGCCAGGCCGCCAACCCGCACACTGATTTTACTGATGTCAGCGCCGATTTCTATCAGTGAGATTGTCATCGGCAAATTTCTCAGTCATATGCTTTTTATTGCTGGTGTGATAATTTTTATCGTGATTTTATCTACTACCCTGTCAATGGGGGGCACGCTGGATTCCGGACTGTTGATCAGTAATGTATCAGGATTATTTTTGGTGACATGCTGCTTTGTTGCTTTAGGGCTTTATATTTCTAGTCTGACCACGCAACCTGCTATCGCTGCATTGGGAACCCTGGGAATCTTATTGTGCTTTTGGGTACTGGATATGCTGGAAAGTGATCAAGGAAGCTGGATTCACTATTTTTCCTTGCTGAAACATTTCAAACAGTTTAATAGCGGATTGCTGGATTCCTTCAGCATAGCTTATCTCGTTTTATTCACGCTATTCTTCATTGTATTAACCATTCGCCACCTGGATGGAGATCGGTTGCACCGGTAGCATTCATGACAATTTCCAGCAAAAAATTTCGTCTTCAACAGAAAATACAGCACGGTACTTTCGTTGCCCTGTTACTGTTTTTGTTTGTGTTGCTGGGTTATCTTGCGCTTGAAACACAACAGCAATGGGACATCAGCCAGAACGGCCGCAATACGCTCAGTCAAACCAGCATTGATATATTGCAAAAAATGAAAAGCCCGATTCAAGTTACTGCTTATGCAACCGAAAAGCATGCGCAGTATGGCGATGTGCGTGACATTATTCATAATTTTATGCAACTGTACCAGCGAATTAAACCTGATCTTTCGCTGACATTTATCGACCCTGTTGAACAACCACGTCTGACCAAAGACGCCGGGGTAAAAGTGAATGGCGAAATGGTTATTTATTATCAACAGAGACGAGCCCATTTGACAACAATTAACGAGCAGGCTTTCACGCAGTTATTGATGCGCCTTGCGCGACCGGAAGAAAGATTGATTATGGCGTTGAGCGGCCATGGCGAACGTAGTCTGGACGGTAATGCCAATTTTGATTTGGGTGATTTTGGCAGACAGCTGACTGTGAGCGGTTTTGTCAGTCAACCGCTTAATCTGGCGTTAACACCGGATATCCCAGCGAATACGGATGTGCTGCTTATCGCTTCGCCACAAGTCGACTTGATGCCCGGAGAAGTGGACAAGCTACTACACTATGTCGACCGTGGCGGGAACTTATTATGGCTGGTTGATCAAGAATCCTTGCGTGGCCTGCTTGCATTGACGGAGAAGCTGCGCCTTGTGCTGACACCCGGCGTTGTTGTCGATCCGCAGGCCGAACAACTGAAAGCACCCGCTACCTTTGCATTGGGCGCCATTTACGGGCAACATGCGATAACGCAACACTTTGACTATATCACCATATTTCCTTTTGCGCGCCAGATCGCCTTTAATGAAAATGACGAATGGAAAACCATTCCACTGGTTGATGTGGCTCCGAACGGCTGGGTGGAAAGCGGCTCACTCGATGATGCGATAACCTTTGATGAAAGCGAAGATATTGCCGGCCCCGTCACCATCGCGGTTGCACTGACGCGTCAAGTTGATCACAGGGAACAGCGGATTGTTGTTGTCGGTAGCGGACATTTTCTGGCGAATAGTTACTTGGGTAATGGCAACAATCTGGATTTCGGTATCAATATGATTAACTGGCTGACGGGTGACGAAGATCTGGTAAGTATCCAACCTCGCGCCACAATGGACAACCAGCTTGCTTTCAGCGAAACCGCGCTTAGCGGCATGGTTATCGTTTTTTTATTTATTTTACCGGGCGTGTTTCTGATTTGCGGTGTTGTGATCTGGTGGCGCCGGAAAAGGAGCAAATAAAAATATGACGTATCATTCACAGCTCAATCTGATCATGCTGGCGACCATTATTGGTCTGGCAATATTTCTTTATTTGACGCCTCAATTTCAGCCTGAATCCGATGCGGCATTTCAGATTTCCTTGCGTGACCCCGATACGGTACAAAACGTTCGCATTATTCGCCATGATGAAGAAATCATTTTGCAACGCCTTGGAGGTAGCTGGTATTTATCATCGCCTTATCATGCTCGTGCTGATGAAGTATTAGTTGGAAAAATATTAAATATCCTGTCAGCCAACAGCCGGCAGCGTTACCCCCTGACCAACAGTGAAGAGTTTAATCTGGATAATCCGCTTATTGAAGTATACCTGGATGATGATTATTTTGCCTTTGGCAGATTAGCGCCTACGATAAATGAACAGTATCTGACCATCAATCAGCATGTTTATCTGGTGTCACCGCAATATGCCATATGGATACCGGTTAAACCGCTCGATATCGTTAGCATGCAATTACTGAATGAGAAGGAAATACCAGTTGCGTTTGAGTTTCGTGATTTTTTGCTGAAACATGAGGGCGCTCAGGTCGATGGGTGGCGGGTTAATGGGCGTATGGGTGAGCATCTGACGGCGGAATTGTTGAATCGCTGGGTGCAACTATGGCATTCCAGTCAGGCGTCGGAATTGATTATGGACCAGCATAAGCGATCGGCAGCCTATCCGGTCGCGAGATTAACACTTCAGAACGGCGGAATAATTCAGTTCAGTGCACTGGAAGACGATAATGGCGCGATAATTTTTCGTAACGATGAACAGGTTGGTTATTTCTTTCCTCACCCAATAAACCGACAGCTGCTGGATCTCTACGGTTTAGAATAAAATTTCAACATTCTGAAGACTGTTTTATGCCAGAATTGCCAGAGGTTGAGGTGACCCGGAACGGCATCGCGCCGTATCTGGAACAACATCATATTACAGCCATTATTGTACGAAACAGAAAATTACGCTGGCCAGTTCCGGAATGTCTTGATGCTGTGCTGCGTGGTCAACAAATTCAAACGATTATGCGGCGGGGAAAATATCTATTATTTATTGTCGATACCGGGACATTAATTATTCATTTGGGCATGTCCGGCAGTCTTCGAATTTTAACGCGTGACAATCCGGCTGTGAACGCTCCGGGTATGCATGATCATTTTGATTTGATTACTGAAAATCGAGTTGTAATGCGAATGCGGGATCCACGTCGTTTTGGCGCTGTTTTATGGCACCAGGGCGACGTTCTGCAACACCCGCTATTGCGTGATTTGGGACCTGAGCCAATATCCGAAGACTTTAACGCGGAAAGATTGTACAAACAGTCGCGCGGCAGGAAATCAAGCATTAAGACAATGCTGATGAATAGTCATGTTGTTGTCGGTGTGGGAAATATTTATGCTAATGAAGCACTGTTTCAAGCCGGCATTCATCCATCCGTTGCTATTGGCAGAATAGGGCTTCGCCGTTACGGTAAGCTTGTACGGGAAGTGCAAACAGTACTGCAAAAAGCCATTCATGCTGGCGGAAGCAGTTTGCGTGATTTTGCGCATGCCAATGGCAATCCAGGTTATTTTCAGCAGCACTACTGGGTGTATGGACGTGCAGGACTGCCTTGCCGGACTTGTCATACAGCAATCAGGCAAATCAGACAAAACCAGCGGTCCAGCTTTTATTGCCCTGATTGCCAGCATTAAAAACAGGTATAAAATACGAACGGAAAGAACGTGGAAAAAATTAAAATCACATTTATCGGCGGAGGCAATATGGCTTCCGCTTTGATCAGCGGATTGCTACAACAGGGCTACAGCGCCGGACAGATTAATGTCGTAGAAATTGATCCTGAACGCCGAAATCGCATTAAAGAAACGTTTGGCATAAGCGTAATGTCTGATTTGACCGATGGAATATCACAGTTTGGCAAGGAAAATGAACTGAATGTTATTGTGTTGGCCGTTAAACCACAGCAAATACAAACAATAGCGCAGCATATTGCTGGTCTGCTGAAACACCATCTGATTATTTCTATTGCGGCGGGTATACGCGTCATTGACATCATGCGTTGGCTGGATGGCTATCCACGTGTCATTCGTGCAATGCCCAATACGCCCTCTTTTGTCCGTGCGGGCGTAACAGGACTTTATGCCACGCCGGTAACCAGCGAACTGGACCGTCGTTCTGCCGAGTCTATCTTGAGCGCAGTCGGAACAGTTTTCTGGGTGGATGACGAGGAGATGCTGCACACGGTAACGGCCATATCCGGCAGCGGACCCGCTTATGTATTTTATTTTATTGAATCCATGCAGCAAGCAGGGATAAAATTAGGATTGACGTTGGAGCAGTCCAGGCAATTGAGCTTGCAGACTTTCCTTGGAGCAATCAAATTGGCCAGTGAAAATCAGGAAGATGTATCGGTGTTACGGGAGAAGGTAACGTCAAAAGGTGGAACAACGCAGAAAGCCATTCAATCAATGGAAGATGGCAATGTCAAAAATTCCATCGTTACTGCAATTGAAGCATCTTACGCGCGCTCAAAAGAAATGAGCGATGAATACAGTAAAATGTAAAAACTTAAATAACAAAAGCATACAGTCATTGGTATTCTTGAATTCAGAAAATGCCCATTTATAACAGTTTTGAAGGGAACGACAAGTGACAGGCGACATATTGATTTTTCTAGTTGACACGCTACTGGGTCTTTTTTCCTTGGCGCTACTATTACGCTTTTATTTCCAATTACTACGCGTACCCTACTACAACAACATTTCACAGTTTCTGATCGCAGTAACTGATTTTATCGTTCGTCCAGCGCGCCGCTTTATTCCTGGATGGAAAGGTCTGGATTTGTCGACCTTGATTCTGGCCTGGCTGGTTGAGTGCATTATTCTTGTAGCAGTGTATTCTAGCCAGGGGCACGATTTCAGTAACAACATGGTTACTGCTGCGGGTGTCATCGGCTTGATGAGTATCATTGAAATTATCAGAACTACACTGTATATCGTGTTGTTCATGATTATTGCACAAGCTGTGGTTTCCTGGATCAATCCCTATAGTCCGATTGCACCATTGCTGAATGCGTTTACACAACCTTTTCTTGCTGTCTTTCGCAGACGTATTCCACCTATCGCCAACGTCGATCTTTCTCCGTTGTTTGCGCTTATAGTTATCCAGTTGTTGCTGATGGTAATCACTGGCGTCAATATGGAGTTCAGGTCAATGCTGAATTAACAGTTCCTTTACGTCTGATGAATTGGTTTCGTAGTGAAGGTGATGGTGTTTTCATTCTGACAGTATATGTTCAGCCGGGCGCAAAACGCACTGAAGTAGTCGGTTTGCATGGCGATGCTCTGAAAATAAAAATTGCTGCCGCACCGCTCGCAGGTAAAGCTAATACAGCGTTATTAAATTATCTCGCAGACTGTTTTGAGGTGCCAAGTAATCAGGTCCTGCTCAAACAGGGTGCAAAATCAAGACACAAGGTTGTAGCGATACTACAGGCCAGACATGCTCCAGATACCTTATTTCAAGGTTAACACTTCAGGTTTCGTGTATTTGATATTCGGACGCCAATATCCGGCAAATTACTGCAATCAATTTCTGAGAATCGCATGTCACAATTGATTCTGTTCAATAAACCCTATGGGGTGATCTGTCAGTTTACCCCGTTATCCGGGCACGCATCACTCAAGCAATACATTCCTCTATCCGGTTTCTATCCTGCCGGTCGATTGGATACTGACAGTGAAGGTCTGGTTTTGCTCACCAATGACGGGCGTTTGCAGCACAGAATCAGCAATCCAAAGTTCAAACTTCCCAAACTCTATTGGGTGCAGGTTGAAGGAATTCCAACGCCTGATGCGCTGCAGCAGTTGCGCGTTGGTGTCTTGATACGAAATCATCAGGCTACACAACCTGCAAGCGTCACTGTGATAGAACAACCGGAAAATCTTTGGCCGAGAATGCCCCCCGTTCGTGTAAGAAAATATATACCAACGACATGGTTAGAACTGATTCTTAAAGAAGGAAAAAACCGCCAGGTACGTCGCATGACTGCTGCCGTAGGTTATCCGACATTACGCTTAATACGCTTCGCGGTTGGTCATTACACCATAAAAAATCTTGCGCCAGGTGATTGGCGGATATTGGATATTTTATAATGATACATCGTAACTATTCAGCGCACTTTGTCATTCCGGGCAGCGCGAGGAATCTTGGGTTTTGGGCGCATTAATAAACGCTCAAGATTTCTCGCTACCGCTCGAAATGACAGAATAATCAAACGCCTTGTCAAATAAGGCTGAATAATTACGATACATCTTAAGTAACTGAAACATGGGTTTCTATTTTTCAGTTGGACTAAAATGGGGTGACAAATATTTACAGTTATAGTTTGTATAATGCTAAGATATAAAATTATTGAATTATCGGATAAACGAGTCATAATTATTGTCTCAGCAGCATTCATTTCGCTATATAAATTTATGAAGAAATTGGCTTTTCTGGGAAATTCTAGTTTTGTTTCAAATGTAAGTTGGTCCTGATAGCATAAGCGCCGAGTTTAGCGCATGCTGGTATTTTGTTTTAACATATTTGCCTATAGAAATCACAGGCTTTTAGAAGGAAAATAGTCATATGTTTTCAGATTTTCTTAGTTTAATTTCAGGTGTAATTGATATGCCATGGTGGGGATATGTCGTTGTGACACTCGTTCTCACGCATATATCGATTGCCAGTATCACCATATACTTGCACCGCCACTCTGCGCATAGAGCTCTTGAATTGCATCCGATTCCAAGTCATTTTTTTCGTTTCTGGCTGTGGTTGACAACGGGAATGGTAACAAAAGAGTGGACAGCCGTTCATCGTAAGCATCATGCCAAATGTGAGACGGTTGATGATCCACATAGTCCGATGATCTATGGTATCAAGAAAGTCTTAGCAGAGGGCGCCGAGCTTTATCGTATAGAATCCAAAAATAAAGAAACAATGGAGCGCTATGGTTATGGTACTCCTGACGATTGGGTCGAGCGTAATATCTACACCAAACACAGCGCAAAAGGTATCGCGTTGATGTTGATCATTAATGTCATTTTGTTTGGCCCCATCGGCCTGACCATCTGGGCGATTCAAATGCTCTGGACGCCTATTTTCGCCGCAGGCGTAATTAATGGTATAGGACATTACTGGGGATATCGCAATTTTCAGGCTGAAGATGCAAGCCGTAATATCGTTCCTTGGGGTATTTTGATCGGCGGCGAAGAACTGCACAATAATCATCATGCATATGCAACATCCGCGCGATTATCCAACAAATGGTATGAGTTTGATATCGGCTGGATGTATATACGTATCCTGGAAATGCTGGGGCTGGCCAAAGTCAAAAAAGTGGCACCCAAGTTGCGACTCAACAAAAATAAAACGCAATGTGATCTTGATACGCTTCAGGCGGTTATTTCTCATCGCTATGAAGTACTTGCAAAATATTCCATGTCCTTAAAGTCAGCATTTGCTACGGAGCTGGAGCAGCTAAAAGAAACGATCGCACACTATGAAATCGACAACTCGACTTTTAAGCGCTGGCTTCTTGCTGATTCGAAAACACTTGAAGACCATGAACGTGAGAAATTGACACAAGTACTCCGCAATACTAAAACACTTGATACTATTTACACGATGCGCGAAGAGTTGGTGGCAATCTGGCAACGCTCAACAGCATCGAAAGATGAACTTGTAAAGCAGCTGGAAGATTGGTGTAGACGCGCAGAAGAGAGCGGCATAGAAGTGCTGAGAACGTTCTCGCAAAGATTGCGCTATTATGCATAGAGATAGAATATTCACATTCTATAACATATAGCAGTCAATAAAAAACCCGCATCAAGCGGGTTTTTTATTGTAATGAAGTGCAAAAAAATTCATGCACATAAAAAGCAGTCCGGAATCACTTTAATTTTGTTTCTTTGTAATTGACATGTTTGCGTACAATCGGATCATATTTTTTAATTTCCAGTTTTTCTGGATTTGCACGTTTATTTTTAGTTGTTGTATAGAAATGTCCAGTTCCTGCTGACGATTCCAGTTTGATTTTATCACGCATTGGATAATATCCTTATTTTTAACAAAACAATCAAGATGATTAAATGTCTTTTCCTTGCAGACGCATTTCAGCAACTACAATATCAATTCCTTTTTTATCAATCGTACGCAATGCTGCGTTGGACAAACGCAGATTGATCCAGCGATTCTCATTTTCAAGCCAAAAACGCCGTCTTTGTAAATTGGGCAAAAAGCGCCGTTTGGTTTTGTTATTAGCGTGAGAAACATTGTTACCCACCATCGGTTTCTTTCCAGTTACTTCACATACGCGTGCCATGCTGATGCACTCCGAAAATTACAAAACCCGAATTATATATTAATTTTGGTTGCCTTCTCAAATCTTTAACTCTCAATACTATTGATAAATAACCATGCTACTATCTGGTCAGATAAAATTGCGCACTCCAATCAAACATATTCTATCGTTTTTGCCATCAGATTCATACTCCCCTCCTCACTTCTGTCCACCACCTTTCTATAAAACCAATCGATGACAAACGTCAGATACAATCAGCCTTCCCGTGTTCGTAAGTACACAATATCGCTGGGCCGGGTCAGTCGATGCAAGGCAGAAACAGGTGAAAATGTGGAGTTTATGTGTGATAAATGAGCATTTTTAGCCTGTTTTCAACGCCACGGTGGCAACACAGATAATTTTTCAACGCCTACTAAGTTTATTTTTTGTTAATCGTCGTTTTTATAAACTTGCAATGCGATCCAGGCCTGCCCCAATGCGATGGCGCTATCATCCGGTGATATTTTTTGAGGTTTGTAGAGACATATAGAGTTATCACTCAAACTGTCCATAACCCCCTGTATTAATAACTTATTGTGAAAACAACCACCTCCAAGGACAAGGCGCGTAATACCTGAAGAACGACACGATTCCTGCCGTACCCACTCCGCTAAACCGCTGCTCAGTGTAGCGTGAAATATTGCAGCTGCGGATGCAGCATTCTCAGCAACCCCAGGATAATCCGCCAATTCGGACAGCAATGACAAGAAATCCAGTTGATTATCAGCCGTGATCCGGTAACCATTTTTCAAAGCTTCTTTTTGTTCCCCCTTTTCAGCAAGTTGCTGCAAACTGATTGCCGCTTGTGCTTCGTGTGATTGAATTGGATGAACACCGAGCAAACCGGCCGCTGCATCAAACAACCTTCCCATGCTCGAAGTCTGCGGACAATTGATGTTATGCCTCAGCATATGAATAACTGCCTGCACAGCAGATTGCTCCGGGAAACGTCGATCGATTTCATCGATACGTTCCAGTTTCGCCAGTGCTGCTGCGGCCATGCGCCAAGGCTCCCGCGCTGCCCGATCACCCCCCGGAAGCGCAAGAGTAGACAAATGACCCAACCGTCGGAAAAATTGACCATCAACATAGAGTAATTCCCCCCCCCACGGAGTCTGGTCTATCCCGAGCCCGGCACCATCAAGCGCAAGTCCCAGCACAGGTCCGGTGATTTGATGTTCAACACAGATTGCTGCAATATGCGCATGATGATGTTGTACGGCGATTGCCGGAATATGATGTTGCGCAGCGTAATTACAACCAAATTCGGTACTGTAGAAGTCCGGATGCAAATCATGTGCGACGACCTCGGGTTTGACTGACAGAAAACTGCACATTCGAGTTACGGCATCACCAAGCTTGTCGCGTGCTTCTGCGGTCGACAAATCCCCATTGACCGGCGAAAGATAGGCAGTATCTCCTTGCGTTATACAAACAGTATTTTTCAACCAGGCGCCACAGGCCAATACCGAAGGGCCTGTGGCCGGCAATTTGATTTCGGTAAAAGTGTAAGAGTCGCTGTCAATCAATCGCGGCGAGTTTTATGAAAATCAGAGAATTGCCTTTTCAGTCATCACGACCTGAGCAGCCTGCTGATGACCTGATTTTATCCAGTCTATCCATTGCTGTAACCCGCTACCCTGGATAGCAGATATTTGTATTACCTGTAATGCAGGATTAATTCGACGCGCAAAGTCGATCGCGCAAGATACATCGAATGATAAATAAGGCAAGAGATCACATTTATTCAGTAACATCACATCTGCCGCATGAAACATGTCAGGATATTTCAGTGGCTTATCCTCACCCTCGGTAACAGACAAAATGACTACTTTATGCGCCTCACCCAAATCAAAAGCTGCGGGACACACCAGATTTCCAACATTCTCAACAAACAGCAGACTGTTACTCTGCAAGTCAAGTTTTTCCATGGCATGGCCGACCATGTGCGCATCAAGGTGACATCCCTTACCCGTATTGATTTGCACGGCGGGGACACCCGTTGCACGGATACGCACGGCATCCTGATCGGTCTGCTGGTCGCCCTCAATCACTGCAATGGGTATTTCATTTTGCAAAGCTTTGATAGTCTCGATCAGGATCGTGGTTTTCCCGGAACCGGGACTGGATACCAGATTCACCATAAAAATACCCTGCTGAGCCAGATAATGGCGGTTATGTTGCGCAAAATGATTGTTCTTGGCCAGAATCGCCTGTTCAATCCTGACTCTGCGTGATTCGTTTATGACTGACGCATGCATGTGATGTGTATGGCCGCCAACTGTTTCAGCATATTCATGATGATAGAGGATGTCACCATCCATGTGGATATGTTTCGTTCCGCAACCACAAGTTGTACACATTATTGCCTCCTACTCCACTTCCAATTCGCGAATTCGCATTTCGTTACCCGCGATGATTTGTATTGCATAACTG
>WBZL01005258.1_pt1 | contig 10769 bp, 9 predicted proteins | sample 5204291 | NCBI WGS metagenome assembly WBZL01 (sample SAMN12344345, study PRJNA552823) | activated sludge metagenome | biome: Activated sludge suspended growth; feature: Nitrification reactor; material: Wastewater; isolation source: activated sludge from nitrification reactor of wastewater treatment... | reverse complement strand
AATAAAAAGCCAATGTCCGATTTTTAAAATCATACCTTTGCATATTCTAGTCTTCTAAATAAATCGGTTCTCGGACAGACTCGAAAGTCCTGACGCCACAAGAAATCTTTGATTCGAAACTGTAGTACTTGCGCTTCCAAGCAGGAGATAGGGAGAGAGGTGCTGAGCCTGCGTCAGGACGAAAGTCCTGAAGCCACAAGAATCTTTCGTTACGAATCTCCTGATTCGTAACTGTAGTACTTGCGCTCACAATCGCGAGATTGGGAGCGATGTGCTGAACCTGCGTCAGGAAGAAAGTCCTGACGCCACAAAACCGTCACACTTCGACCCGTCTTTGCCGGGCAGGCAAGCTCAGTGTGACACACATTTGGAAAAGTAAAATTACAGTTAACCCCTCGTTAATAATCTCCTTGTTCGTAACTGTACTACTTGCGCTCACAATCGGGAGATTGGGAGAGATGTGTTGAACCTGCGTCAGGACGAAAGTCCTGACGCCACAAGAAGATTGGGAGCGAGGCGCTGAACTTGCGTCAGGACGAAAGTCCTGACGCCACAAGAAACACCTCGTTACTAATCTCCCGATTGGTAATGGCATTTCTTGCGCCCCCAATAGGGAGATTGGGAGCGAGGTGTTGAACCTGCGTCAGGACGAAAGTCCTGACGCCACAGAAAAATAATTTCAATTTTTAATTTTCAATTTTTAATTCCCTTAACGTACTTCACTACATCTTCATACATCGAATCCGCATCCAGTCCTGCCTGATGCAATACACTCTCTGCTGTTCCGCTGCCAAGGTAATATCCCTTTCTGAACGGATGCAGAATGTTGTATCTGCCTTCAAAGCTTGTTATCCATTTGTACATAGTCGGCAGCGTGAAGCCTGTAATGCCAAGTGCAGTATTGCGAACAGTATAAGGAAGCAGTGCTTCTCTTTCTTCCTTCGGATGTGCATCATAAAGTTCGGCGCTTGAGACGTGATAGACATTCATGTTGTAACCTTCTTTGTCGAGTCTTGGCAGAACTTTTGTAATGAACTCTATCGTCACTCCGCTCTCCTGAAGAATCACTGAACCATCGAGTTTTTGTCCCGGATCTGCTTTTCTCAAAGCATACACACCTTTGACTGCATCTGTTGCAGGAGCAATGTTAAGTATCTCCCTGTCCATAATGAGCTCATTAGGTCTTGTAACGAATGGCGAAAGAACTGCCGGATGTTTTTTCAGACCTGCAACAAGCAGCGGCCATATCTCACCCGGTTCCCAAGGCGTAAGCGTTATAAGGATTCCGGGAGGGAAATTTTCCTGAATCAATTGCAGGCATTGTGGGTCAGCGTGAGTAGGACCGTCTTCACCGGTCTTGAGTCCCGCATGAGCATTGATGAGAATCCAGGTATTGTAATGACCTCCGTAATGCATCACTTTATTCTGTTCGCCAATACCGTGCAACCTTGCGGCAGTGTGTTCCATTGCGGAGATGAATGCTCCGTAAGATGAGCTTACGCCGATGTGCTTGCCGAATGCAGAAAGTCCTGCCATCATACCACCGATCGCATCTTCACATATCCCGCCAATTGCAAGTATCCTTGAGTCGGGATTGTCAACAGAATCATAGAACCCCTCATGAAATCCGCTTCCAAGAAGATTGACTGATGTTGAGCCGATAAGATCAGCCGCAACACCGAGTATTGCGCCATTGGAAAGATTATTTATATGCCCGAGCGAAGAACCGAGAACGGCTCTGAGTGTTGTAGTACCTCCCGGCTTTATTCCCAACTCTTCCGGAATGTTTTTTTCGGATATTACTTCTTCTTCATAAATGTGCTGAAGCATCGGCTCATTCTCAAGCGGCTTTCTGCATCTGCTAAGCAATCGCTCCTTACTGCCTGCAATTGCATCACCGAAATATGATAGTGTATTATCACCGTCAATTGCTTTCCTTATTGTAAGCAAAGTGTCATAGAAGCATTGTTCAACATTTTCAGGAGTACTGTCTCCGGAAAACCTGGGTACCTGAGTACTGTATGTATCTTCAAACTCCTTGCATGCTGCGTAGAAACCTTCTGAGTTCATCTTGTGCCCTGCGCCGTGAGATGCTTTGCCTTCGATGCCGTATTTCCAGCCTTTAATGGTTCTGTAAACTATGGCTGTCGGCATCTTGTTATCAAGCGAAGAAGCAAATGCCTGAGCGGCAGCAACTTTCCTGAAATCCTTTCCGTCGTCAACATGAATTACATTAAAGTCATGAAGATAAGCAAGCTCCATTGGATTCCATTGAACGTAATCGCCTTTGAGATCACCTTCTCTGCAAACACGGTTCGAATCAATTGACGCTTGATTGAAATCAATATGCATGGTGACATTGTAAAGTCTCATGGCAGATGCCGCGGCAAAAGCTTCAGCAACTCTGCCGGGTGTCATACCGCCTTCTCCTTCAACGACGTGAACCTTTGGTGCATTTTCTCCGAAGTAGTCAAGCGCTCCAAGTGCGACACCGAATGCGGCAGGTACTCCAACTCCGCTCGCACCTGTGGCAACTTTAACATGTGGTGTAGCGGGTGTAGGATGACCGTCCAATGCTTTTGTGTTGAACTTGTTGAAAAGTGGAAGCGAGTTAACGGGATTTCTTCTGAAGCCAAGCAGATCCTCAAAGCGAAGCTGAAGTTTTTCTTCAGGAAGAAGCTCACGCCTGAATGCTCTGACAACTTCATTTCTCAAAGCCCACATTGCATAGAGTCCCAATGCCTTATGGCCTGCTGCATAAACAACGAGGTCATTCACATCAGAGAATGGTTTTGCAATATCAAAGTCGATATTGTTATAGAGAAGATTCGAGACAAATCTTCCCGAAGATATTGAACCGCCGGGATGTCCGCTTGTCGGAACAAAATTAAAAAGTACGGCGCAAAGCGTTCTGTAAACTGTGTCGAGCTTTTCAAATTTAGCAATGTCATCATCATTCAACGGCGAGCCGGATTTCAGTATATCATTTACATCAAAGTATTTCCCGCGACGGGAAGCGAAGCCGAGAGTTTGAGGTGTCACTCCGGAGTAATCAAGTTTGTTCATGGTTGGATTTTTAGATAAGTTCATAAAGACTAGTGTATATCGAAGCAGTCATTATTGGTAATAGATTTGCGTAAAATTAGGAATAATTATCAAGTAATGAACTACAGTTTGTAGTCATAAATACTAAGACAATGTTCACGATAAAACCTTCAGGACATTTTCGAACTCGAAATTCAGTCCTTTTTCTGCCGTAGTATTTGTGTGAGAAATTCGAGGTCTGCTCTGAAAGTGTTTTTTTCTCTTTGACTGTGTTTCTTTGTCTTTATGAAAATTTTAATGACTCTTTCATCCATTAGCCTGTATGATAACATCATATCAAGGCAATACCTTTCGGGAATATCAGTATGCTAATATTTTCCGGATTGCTCATGTGTGTTCTCTCAAAGCTGAAGCCTCTTGACTTCATATCTTCATTGCAAAGAAGTGAAATTCAAAAGTCGGCTTGCATCAGTCAATTTAGCAAATGACTTATTAAAACTATTTTAATATCGTCATCTTCTTTATATCGCTGAAATTGCCGGAGGAGAGTTTATAGTAATATATCCCGCTCGGCAGGTCGGAAGCATCAAACCTTGAGTAATGTTTTCCAGCGTTCCTGAAATCATTGACAATTACTGCCACTTCCTCTCCAAGGATATTATATACCCTCAGATCTACATTACCGGATTCAGGAACAGAGTAACCGATAGTCGTCTCAGGATTGAAAGGGTTTGGGAAATTTTGCAATAATTCATATGAACTGATCACACTGCTCGATTGATTGCCGGAATTCGTCGGCGTTCCAAATGTAAATCCTATTGTATGTATTATTCCGTCTGTCGCTCCGACATTTAGGAATGGACAACTCTCTCCGCCTGTAGAAACGTTCCGCCTGTTGCCAAACACAACTCCAGTTGCAGAGCCGACACTTGCTGCTCCCGGGACTGCGCATTGCTGAACTTCGATAATAAGGCTTCGGGCAGGGTTGTATGCAATTGACCTGTCAAGATGGATTTCAAGCCATGATCCTGCTGCTGCCGAAAAAGTAACAGAAGATCTGTGAAAAACTGTATCAAGTTGTCCGTCAAACCAAACACCTGATACAAGGTTGGTAATGTCCGATTGCCCCATGCGAACAGTGAAGTCGCTGTAGGTGTAAGGGCCGAGCGCGACCGCAAACAGATAGTACAGGGTTCGGATGTTGCCTGGGGGGGCGGGCGATGGATATATGAATTCAGCAGGTAAGTATAAAGATTGTACTCTCTTTCCCATTGCCTCATTAAACGGAAACTTGTTTGGCAGCTGAACGGCTGTTGAATTGGCATACTGAGGTACCTGAGCCTGCAAAAATGGGCAAATGGCAAATATCAGAAACAAAATCACCGGCAATTTCGATAATGAATATTTAAGAGCATTGTGCATAATCAGAAAATTTAAGTTAAAGGATCATGACCGATTCTCAATTCGGAAATTTAGAATAATACAAATAAATCTTGCTTATTTAAAAAATACATTTTGATTTAAACTAAAACTATATTGAAAATATTCAACACAGCTTAGCTTATGCACACGACAAAACCTTTAGAACATTGTCGAACTCGAGATGCAGTCTGCTCTCTACGGTAATGTTTGTCTAAGAAAGTAAAAACCTGCCCTGAGAAAGCTTTTTTCTTTTCGTTAGTGCATCTTTGTTTGGATGGAGATTCTTAATAACACTTCCACCCAGTTGTCTGTGAGACAAATCTATATCTGATATTTGAATTGGGCAATACCTGTCGGGAAAACCAGCATGCAAATCTTTTCCGGATTTATCAAGTGTTCTCCAAAACAGTTTATCTTGACTTCATATTGCAAGTCAATGACTCAATAGTCCTGCTATTGCAGAGTGATTCTGCTGCATTTGATTATGGTTGAAATTGCCACATGTCTGCAGAAGACTCTAGCACAAAGGCAAACAGCGATCGCCAAATGCTATTGCTGCAATCAGCACATCAATTTCCTGCCGTCCAAACTTCCAGTTCAACTTATGCAGAGTCTGCATTATATACTCTTCAGTACAAAGAATACTAGAAGAAAACTTCCCAGACTGTAATTCTATAAAAATTCTGAAGCACCTGTAATTTGATTCCTCCTTACCTTTGGATTATCAACTATTGCAGGGTGATTTAGGATGACTGTTCTCAATTTCAAATCACTGATCGCAATCACTGTCGAGAATTTAACCCGTAATACTTCTTATACAAGATATACTTGAAAGGTTTGCTCTCTTTTGTCAAAAGTATTTCATAGTCTTGCCTCCGCTAATTTTTATGAACAAGAGTTCTGTAAGATTAACGATTCTGTCCCGGTTTTTTATCTGAGAAAGGTATTGTCGTGTAAATAGATACTGATGATTGAATCGTTGAAGAGAATTTCACAATGGCGGTAGATTAAAAGAATAATTACGGAAAATCCTTGGGAATCTTCCGAAAGATCATTCAGGAAAAGTGCAAATGTTCAAGCCACCGGATATTTTCAGAAATCAAATTTGTCCACAAGTTTGTCATCAATGAATACTCTTATCTGATACTTGTCCTCAGATTTCACATTCCCGTTTGCTTCGGTAGTATTTGTTGAAGTGCGGTATCCTGACATTACCACTTTCTTTCCGCGATAAGTACCCTGCTTCTCGAAATTGTCTCCAATGATTGGAAATGAAGAGCTTACAACTGCCGAATCATTTATCTTGCAGATGAATTCATCCGTAAACCCGGCCTTCTTCTCAACATCAATTCTCCACCCTGGTGAACTGTCGGACGGTTTATACATGCTCATTTGCGAAGACGAGCAGCCAAAGATGAAAAGCAACAGAGTAAAAACAGCAGCAGTGATTAATTTTGATTTCATGAATAGGATCTTTTGTTTGCTGAAATTTCTTAAATACATGATAATAAAAAGTCCGGAGTTGTAAACTGTATTTTTTGGTCACAGACTATTTCAAATTGAATCTTCATAACTCAGCTTCTTGTCCTGAATATGCGGGTCTGTGAATAAATTTGCTGAATTCAGAAATCATCATTTGAGTATGGAAAAAGAATGTTTATATGGGTAATTTCACAAAATTCATTATGAGAAAACATTACAACTTAATCTTATCCCTGTTGATTTTTGCAGGGCTTATGCTAAGCTGCTCTGATTTCAACTTCTCATTCGGCAGCAAGAAAGGAAGCAAGCTTTATTTTTGTGAGGAATATTCAGTCGAAAGGGATGAATGCCTTGGAAAGGCCAAGAGATATACTCAAGGCGCACTGACTGTTATGGTGGACCTGAGATCGGAGAAGAAAACGCTGGGTGTAAGCGATGTCAACATCAACATTACAAATCTTAAGACCGGTGAAGTTGAAGAAACTTTCGGATTTGAAACAAGTCCAACTTCTGATTATGTTTACTTCAACAACGTAAAATTCTTAAGGTCCGGGAAGTTTCGTGTGAGCGCTCTTAAGCCTGACGGTACCGTGATAGCGACCAATGAAATTGAAATCATAGACGAATGAAAATGACTTTGAAAACATTTGTTGTTCTAATTCTATTTTCGTTTTCATTTGCTGGGCAATCGGTTGCTCAAACAAGCGCAGTTGATGAGTTTGACGAGTTGTATGCAATGATCAGAGATGGCAAAATCAACAAAGCTGATGCCATCGTTCAACTGGATAAACTGACCGAGCAGATCGCAAATCTATACTACGGTAAAGGAGGAGTCGATCATCCGAAAGATGAATTCTGTTTTCCGCTGAGAGGATACAATCAGAGTTCCATTGGCGGTAAGAACGGAAGCGGCTACATTACAAAGGATTATGATTTTTTCGAAGGCAATAAACACGGCGGGCATCCTGCGCATGATATCTTTATTTATGACAAGAATCAGGATTCAAACGATGATCGGACAGGTAATCCTGTTGATGTTCTATCGATGTCGGGAGGTATAGTAGTTGCTTTATCAAAGGACTGGGAACCAACGAGTGATCTGCGCGGCGGAAAGTTTGTTATGATCTACGATCCCGGTGCTGATGCTATCTATTATTATGCACACAACAACAAAGTGACAATCGACCTCGGAGACATAGTGGAACCATGCGAGAAGATCGCGGAAGTAGGTAGATCAGGCTTGAATGCTTATAAGCAGAGATCTCCGACTCATCTTCACATTTCAAGATTTCTTGTAAACAGCGGTGACATAATTCCTGATGATCTTTATCAGGATCTTCTGAAATCAAATGTGACTGACTAGATCATGAAAAAAATTTTCTTCTTTGTTTTTTACATCCTCATAGCAGGCAGCGTTCTTGCGAGTAATGGTGATGACAAGTCTCCCAAAAAGAAGAAGACATCAAAACAAAAGCATGTAAGTGTTTCAATAAGTTCGCTGAGATTGAAGCTTAACAATTTGGAACCCGATGAGGATTTTTATGGCTCTCACGAAAAGGTTGCCTTGCGCTGGATGCCAATCATGAAATCGGTCAGGGAAAGAAAGCTTGATCGTGAAGCTGCCATGGATTCTATGTACAGGTTTACAAATCAGCTGTGGGATGTGATGAATGCAAAAGTAAGTTCGGGTAAGCTGAAGAAGTATTCAGATGATGAATGGGTGTTCCCTGTAGTTGGTTACTCATCGGCAGCAATAGGAGGAAGAAACGGCAGCGGATATGTACCGGGGAATTTTGACTTTTTTGATGGATCAACAGGAGGTCATCCGGCACATGACATATTCATAAGAGATGCGGATCAGGATTGTATTGACGATGCGACCGGAAAGCCGGTTGAGATTGTATCAATGAGCGGAGGAGTTGTGGTTGAGACAAGGAAGAACTGGACCACCGACATGATGGACATAAAAGGCGGAAACATAGTTTACGTGTATGATAATTTTTCAAACGGACTTTTCTATTATGCTCACCTTCAGGAGGTGTATGTGAATGTTGGCGATCTTGTAGAACCGGGAACCTTGCTTGGCACAATGGGCAGGACAGGCAAGAATGCATATCCCAAGAGATCCCCTACACATCTGCACATCATGTATGTGAGATCATTTGACGGGGAGCTCAGGCCGGAAAATATTTACAATGATCTGCTGAGATGCGGAAATTAACAAACGAATTTACTTCAACGAAAACATAATGGCAAAAATCAAGGAAACGGCAATTACATTTGATGACGTGTTGCTTGTACCCGACAGGTCGAAAGTGCTTCCGCGTGACGTTAATCTGAAAACAAGGCTTACTGCCAGTATTGATCTGAACATCCCAATTCTTTCAGCAGCTATGGATACCGTTACAGAAAGTGAAATGGCAATAGCAATGGCAAGAGAAGGAGGCATTGGTGTCATACATAAGAACATGACAATTGAAATGCAGGCCGGGGAAGTTGACAGGGTGAAGAGAAGTGAAAGCGGAATGATAATAGATCCCGTTACTCTGAAAGAAGACAAGACAATTGGCGATGCGATGCTGCTTATGCAGCAGTACAAGATTTCGGGTATTCCGATAATCAATAATGACAATAAGCTTATCGGCATAATAACAAACAGGGATTTGAGATTTGATCCGGAAAGTTCCAGGCCGGTCTCTGAACTGATGACCAAGGAAATGTTGGTGACAGCCCCTGTAGGAACCGATCTTGAAAAAGCCGAAGTGATCTTGCAGAAATACAGAATTGAAAAACTGCCGGTTGTTGATAAGCAGGGCAGACTGAAGGGGCTCATTACTTTCAAAGATATTCAGAAAAGGAAGAAATTTCCGAATGCCTGTAAAGATAAGTTTGGGAGGCTCAGAGCAGGGGCTGCCGTAGGCATAGCTTCAGATACGCTGGAAAGAGTTGAAGCCCTCGTTAAGGCCGGCGTTGATGTTGTTGTGATTGACACGGCACATGGTCATTCTGAAGGAGTGATAAACATGGTGAAGAGAATAAGAAAGAATTTCGATGTTGACCTGATTGCCGGAAATGTAGCTACGGCAGAAGCAACTGTTGATCTTATCAAAGCAGGCGCAGATTGTGTCAAAGTAGGAATAGGAGCAGGATCAATTTGCACTACAAGAGTAATAGCCGGAGTAGGAGTTCCACAAATCAGTGCAGTCATAGAATGTTCAAAGGCGGCGGCAAAGTTCAATGTGCCGGTGATCTCAGACGGAGGTATCAAGCAGACAGGTGATGTGCCTAAAGCTATTGCCGGAGGAGCAGATTCTGTTATGCTTGGCGGAATGTTTGCAGGTACCGAAGAAGCTCCCGGAGAGAAAGTCCTTTATGAAGGCAGAAGTTTTAAGATATACAGAGGCATGGGCTCAATAGAGGCGATGAAGAAGGGCAGCAAGGACAGATATTTTCAGGATGTTGAAGATGACATTAACAAACTTGTTCCGGAAGGAATTGAAGGAATTGTTCCCTATAAAGGCAATGTTGGTGAGACTATTTATCAGCTTATCGGTGGACTCAGGTCGGCCATGGGATATTGCGGAGCAAAGAACATAAAGGAAATGAAGACAAAGACCAGGTTTGTAATGATAACGAATGCAGGTCTCAGGGAATCTCATCCTCATGACGTAAAGATCACCAAGGAAGCGCCAAATTATTCGCCAAAGTGATCCAGGAATCTTTTTGAAGAAAAAACTATTCTTACACTGATTTTCATAAACATAATTAATCACAATGAATCAACTAACTGACCAAGCAAGAGCGATTGATGCTTCGTATTCATCAGATACTACAAGAAAATTTCTACTGAATGTGTATAACTGGATGGCAATGGGACTTGCCATTACAGGCGTCATCGCTTGGGGTATTGCCGGATCAGAATTCTCAATAAAACTGGCAACAAGTCCGTTCTTATATTTCGGACTTTTCATAGTTCAGCTTGCAATCGTATTCGGACTGTCTGCGGCAATTAACAGGATACCTTCGGGTGTTGCCATAGGTGCTTTCTTTCTTTATTCAGCACTTACAGGTTTAACATTCTCAATCCTGTTTCTGGTATTTACAGGCGCCTCGATCGCATCTACTTTCTTCATTTGCGCAGGCATGTTTGCTGCCGTTAGTGTTTTCGGATATGTAACTAAAGCCGACCTTTCCAAGTTCGGGACTTATCTGTTCATGGGTCTGATAGGGCTGATAATTGCGTCGGTAGTCAATATCTTTCTGAAAAGCCCTATGATGAACTGGATCATAAGTTTTGTTGGAGTTTTGATCTTCACAGGACTTACAGCACATGATACACAGAAGATCAAGAAAATGAGCCAGGTTACAGAGTTTGACAGTGAGCAAGGAAAGAAAGCAGCTGTGCTTGGATCACTTACACTATATCTGGATTTCATAAATCTCTTCATGTTCTTGCTGAATTTTCTCGGCAACAGGAGAGATTAATTCTGCGGCTAAGGATTTTCAACATCAATCCATCGCCGGATAACAAACCGTTTATCTTTTGAAGAACCCCAGTCATTGACCGGGGTTCTTTCATTTAGAACCTCTGCAAGTCGCTCATTCAGCGGACTTTTGTGGACTCCATAAGCTGGTGTACTTTCTATGACTTCGTTGCTGCTCAAAACTATTATGACATGACCGCTCCAAACTATTAGATCAAGCGGTTGAAGAAGTGATGAGATCTCTTCAAGTGACTTTCCCTCTATCTCAATTCCTCTTCCGTATTGAATCAAAGATGATGTATTTCTGGGAGTAATCCCTCCGGTAGATTCATAGAT
>WBZL01005257.1_pt1 | contig 10772 bp, 11 predicted proteins | sample 5204291 | NCBI WGS metagenome assembly WBZL01 (sample SAMN12344345, study PRJNA552823) | activated sludge metagenome | biome: Activated sludge suspended growth; feature: Nitrification reactor; material: Wastewater; isolation source: activated sludge from nitrification reactor of wastewater... | reverse complement strand
AGACGAAATGCGTGATGCGCCCGCCGGTGCCGCGCCACAGCTCCGGGCCGGTGCCGCGGTAGTGCGCGAGCGGGTTGTCCGGGTTCGCGAACTGGTCGAGAATCGCGCCCCGGCCCTCCGCGCGCATGCTCTCCGCGAGGTCGCGCGCGCCCTCCATGCCCTGTTCCCTGGTCACGAGGACCAGTTCCGCGCCGTAGGCGGTCATCGCCTGCCGGCGCTCGGCCGAGAGGTTGTCCGGCATGACGAGGATCATGCGGTAGCCGCGCGCCGCCGCGACCATCGCGAGCGCGATGCCGGTGTTGCCGGACGTCGCCTCGATCAGCGTGTCACCGGCACGGATGGCGCCGCGCTTCTCGGCCTCGACGATCATCGACAGCGCGGGCCGGTCCTTCACCGAGCCGGCGGGATTGCTCCCTTCCAGCTTTGCGAGCACCGTGTTCGACGTCCCGCCCGGCATCCGCGCGAGACGCACGAGCGGGGTGTTGCCGATCGCCGATTCGAGGCTGGTGGTCATGCTCTGGTGCGGGAAGGAGCGCGAGCGCCGAGTCTAGCATCGCGTCGCGCGGCCCCTTCCGCCGCGGACCCGGCTAGGGAAGCTCTGCGAAAGTGGGCGCGGGCGCGACGCGAATGCCGGAGATGATCACGAGGCGCCGACCGCAGGGTGTGGCAGGCACCACACCCAAGGTCGGCAACAATGTGAGCGCTCCGGCATTCACGTCCCTTCGGGTTGGCCCGATATCGGGCGCCAGCGTCGCCCGGCGTCTTGCCGGTATTCCCGATACCGGCTGCGCCGCCGGTCTCGCCGTCATCCCGATCTCGGGCCAACGCGCACCACGCACTTTCGCAGAGCTTCCCTAGCGCCGCGCGCGCTCCTCCGCGATGCGCCCCGAGGCGGCGACCGCGTCCTTGCCGGCCTTCGCCTCCCCCTTCGCCGCCGCCTTCGCCTGCGGCGCGGCGACGGTGAGTTCGGGCTTGAGCTTCTCGACCAGCTTCGCGCGGAAACCCTTGACCTCCCTGAGGTCGTCGACCGAGACGAACGGGCCGTGCGTCTTGCGGTGCTCGACGATCGCCTGCGCCTTCGCCGGGCCGATGCCGGGCACGGCGAGGAGTTCGTCGCGGGTGGCGGTGTTGAGGTTGACCGCCGCGGATGCGACGGAAGGGACGACCGCGCAGGCTGCGGCGAGCGCGAGACACGCGAGGATGCGGTTCATCGTGACACTCCCGAGTTGGACGCGGCCGGCGCCGATGCGCGCCGTACATCCGTGCATCGCCCGGCCGTGAGGGCAGTGTCGGCGTCAGGCGCGCTCGCGCGCCATCATCCATTCGACGTAGCGCCGGACCCCTTCGGCGAGTTCGACGGTGGGCTCGCGGTAGCCCGCGGCCCGCAGCTTCGCGAGATCCGCCTGCGTGTAGTTCTGGTAGCGGCCGGCGAGCGCCGGCGGAAACGGAATATAGGTGATCGCACCCTCGCGCACCAGCGTGTCGATGGACGCCGCGGGCTGGCCTTCGGTTCCGCGCACCGCGTTGATCACGGCGGCCGCCATCGCGTTGTAGGTCTCGGCGCGCCCGCTGCCGACGTTGAAGATGCCGGAACGCTCGGGGTGGTCGAGGAACGCCATGTTGACGCGGACGACGTCCTCGACCGACACGAAGTCGCGGCGCTGCTCGCCGTTCGCGATGCCGCCGGTGCCCTCGAACAGCCTGACCCGTCCCTCGGCGCGGTACTGGTGGAAGAAGTGCCACGCGACCGATGCCATGCGGCCCTTGTGCGCCTCGTGCGGTCCGTAGACGTTGAAGTAGCGGAAGCCGGCGATCGGCGCCGTGCGGTCGGGCAGCGCGCGCCGGACGCGGTCGTCGAACAGCGCCTTCGAGTACGCGTAGACGTTGAGCGGGTCCTCGTGCTCGCGCGACTCGACGAAGGTCGTGCCGCTGCCGTAGACCGCGGCGCTCGACGCGTAGAGGAACGGCACCCCGTCGTTCTGGCAGTGCTCGAGCAGGCGCGACGAATAGCGGTGGTTGTTGCGCATCATGAACGCGCCGTCGCGTTCCATCGTGTCGGAACACGCGCCCTGGTGCAGGACCGCCTCGAGCTCGCCGTCGAAGTCGCCCGCCTCGACACGCTCGACGAACTCGTCGGCGTCGAGGTAGTCGGCAAGATCGCAGCCGGCGAGGTTGCGGAACTTGTCGCCCGAGTCGAGCCGGTCGACCGCGACGACGTCGCGCTCGCCGCGCGCGTTGAGCGCGCGGACCAGGTTGGCGCCGATGAATCCCGCGGCTCCGGTGACGACGATGGCCATGACGATCGCCCTAGAGTTCGAGGTCGACGCGGCCGACCTCGGTGACGTGGACGCGCACCCGCGGGGCGAGCGCGCACAGGAGTTCGTAGCCCACCGTCGAGGCGGCGGCCGCGACGTCGTCGACCGGCAGGCCTTCGCCCCACAGCACGACCGGGCTGCCGACGCGCGCCTCGGGCACCTCGGTCAGGTCGACGGTGATCAGGTCCATCGAGACGCGCCCGGCGACGCGCGCCTTCCGGCCGCACACGAGCACCGGCGTTCCGTTGGGCGCCCCGCGCGGGTATCCGTCGCCGTAGCCGCAGGCGACCACGCCGATCCGCTGCGGCCGCGACGCCGTGTACTGCGCGCCGTAGCCCACGCTGTCGTTCGCCTTGAGGTCCTGGATCGCGATGAGTTCGGAGCGCAGCGTCATCACCGGTTGCAGTCCCAGCATCTCCGCGGTGTCGAACGGGAACGGCGTCGCGCCGTAGAGCATGATGCCGGGCCGCACGAACTCCCCGCCCACCTCGCCGTGACGGAACACGCCGGCGGAGTTGGCGAGCGAGCGCGGGTAGGGCAGGCCCCTGCAGGCGGCGTCGAACTCGGCGAGCGCTTCGGCCACGCCATCCTCCTCGTCAGCGCGGGCGAAGTGGGTCATCAGGCGCAACGCCGCGACCGAGGGCGAGTTCGCGAGCCGCTCGCACACGCGCGCCACCTTGTCCCCTGCGAATCCCAGGCGGTTCATCCCGGTGTTGACCTTGACGAACACCTCGATCGCCCGGGGAAGTACCGCGCGCTCGAGCATCGCCGCCTGCTCTTCGTTGTGTACCACAGTCGCGAGCCGGCGTTGCGAGAGTTCCGGGAGTTCCCGTTCCTCGAAGAAGCCCTCGAGCAGCAGGATGCGCCGCGTATAGTGGCGCTCCCGCAGCGTCGAGGCCGCGTCGAGTTCGACCAGCGCGACCCCGTCGGCGTCGTCGAGGGCCGGGAGGACGCGGGTAAGGCCGTGTCCGTACGCATTCGCCTTGACCACGGCGAGGACCTTGGCTCCGGGAGCCGCCGCGCGCGCGCGGGCCAGGTTGGCGCGCAACGCGGCGAGGTTGATCTGCGCAAGGAGCGGGCGGGCCACGGGGTTCGAGAGCTCGCGGAGGTCGACGGGGTGATCCGCAGGTGTGGCCGGCGGATCGCCATGCCGCGCCGCGTCATTGGGGCGGCGCGCGGTTCGTGGTATAAACGCGCCGGTCGCGCTTCCGGAGCCGAGCGGATCATACCAAACGGCCCGCCGGTCCCGCGTCCGTCCCCGCTTCCCCGGGGATCCGATCGTGTTCGCGGCGGTTCCGCGCCCACGTTTCGTCGCGGAGACCGTTTGCAGAACCCCCGACCCGGCTGCCTGCGTCGCGCGCGCTTCCGACCGCCCGGCGGCGCCGCCGTGAGCGAACCGCTCGTCGCCCGCGGCGCCTGCGTCGCTCCCGCCGCCTGAAACTCAAGCCATGAAGCGCGGCTTCTACACGATCATGGCGGCGCAGTTCTTCAGCTCGCTCGCCGACAACGCGCTCCTCGTCGCCGCGATCGCGTTCCTGCGCCAGCTGAACGAGGCGGCATGGATGACACCGGCGTTGAAGCAGAGCTTCGTCGTCTCCTACGTGCTGCTCGCGCCGATCGTCGGCGCGTTCGCGGACTCGATGCCCAAGGGCCGGGTGATGCTGATCACCAACGGCATCAAGATCGTCGGCTGCACGCTGATGCTCCTGTCGCTGCACCCGCTCCTCGCCTACGCGGTCGTCGGGCTGGGCGCGGCGGCGTACTCGCCGGCGAAGTACGGCATCCTGACCGAGCTCCTGCCTCCCGAGCAGCTGGTGGTGGCGAACGGGTGGATCGAGGGCACGACGGTCGGCTCGATCATCCTGGGCGTGCTGCTCGGCGGCGCCCTGGTGAGCCCGCGCGTGTCGACCGCGCTGCTCGGCTTCGACCTGCCGATGATCGACACCGGCATCAACACGCCGCCCGAAGCGGCCATCGCCATCATCATGTTCGCCTACGCGATCGCGGCGGTGTTCAACTGGTACATCCCCGACACCGGCGTCGATCACCGCCCGCCCAGCCGCAACCCCGTGGCGCTCGTCCGCGAGTTCGCCCACTGCGTGTCGCTCCTGTGGCGCGACAAGCTCGGTCAGATCTCGCTCGCCACGACGACGCTGTTCTGGGGAGCCGGCGCGACGCTGCAGTTCATCGTGATCGACTGGGCGGCGCGCAACCTCGGCTTCAACCTCTCGCAGGCCTCCTACCTGCAGGGCGTCGTCGCGGTCGGCATCGCGATAGGCGCGGTGCTCGCCGCCCGCATCGTGACGCTGCGCGACTCGGTGCGCGTGCTCCCGATGGGCGTCGCGATGGGCTTCGTCGTCATCGCGATGACGCTCGTGACGCAGCTGCCCGTGGCCATCGCGCTGATGATCGCCGTCGGGGCGCTGGCCGGCTTCTTCGTCGTGCCGATGAACGCGCTCCTGCAGCACCGCGGGCACGTGCTGATGGGCGCCGGTCATTCGATCGCGGTCCAGAACTTCAACGAGAACATCGGCATCCTGATCATGGTCGGTCTCTACGCGCTGATGGTCCGCTCCGGGATCTCGGTCAACGTGGCGATCGTGCTCTTCGGGCTCTTCGTGAGCTCGACGATGGCGCTCGTGATGCTGCTCCACCGGCGCAACCAGAGCCGCGGCGACCTCCTGCACCTGATCGGCGCGCAGAAGCCCGAGGGCGGGCACGGGCACTGAGGCGCCGCCCGGCGGCGGCGCGGCCGCGGCTCAGATCAGGACCGGACGATTCGGCAGCTCGCCCGATCCGGACGAGCGCGGGAACGCCTTCGCGAGCAGCGCCGAGACGGCCTCGATGCCGGAGAGCGCCCCTTCTTCGTAGCGCCCGTCGCGAAAAGCCGCTTCCATGGTCTCGCAGACGTGCTGCCACATCGCGGCGCCGACGCGAGCGTGGATTCCGCGGTCGGCGACGATCTCGACGTCGCGGTCGGCCAGCAGCAGGTAGATCAGGACGCCGTTGTTGTGCTCGGTGTCCCACACCCGCAGGAGCCCGAACACTTCGAGCGCCCGGTCGCGCGGCGCGAGCTTCGCGGCGACCCGCGGGAACGGCAGCGCCGGCTCGATCGCGAACACGATCTGCCCGGCGTGCTTCGCCTCGGCCGCGCCGATCGCCTGTTCGATGCGGTCGAGCGCGCGTTCCGGAAACGCACGCTTCACGTCCGCGCGATCGGTGATCGCGTGGCGCCACCAGCGGCCCGGGCGCTGCCAGGTCATCGCGCTACCAGCTCCCGGAGGCGCCGCCGCCCCCGAAGCCGCCGCCTCCGCCCGACCAGCCGCCTCCTCCGCCGAGACCCCCGCCTCCCCAGCCGCCCCCGGAGGGAATCCACACGCCGCCGCCGCGCCGTCCGCCCAGCGCGCTGCCGGCGCCGCCGAGGAGCAGGATCGCGAGCCACGCGAGCAGCGCGACGACGAGGGTGACGAGGATCGACCCCGCGACGAACCACGCGACGCCGCCTGCGAGGGCGCTGCCGACGGTGGCGCCGCCGACCTTGCCGAACAGCGCCTTCAGCAGCCCTCCGATCAGCGAGACCCCGACGAGCGCGACGATCACGATCGTGCCCCAGTCCAGATCCGCCACGCCGCGCCGCGCCGGCGTGCGCTGTTCCGGCGGCGGCAGGTCGCCCTTCTGGACGATGCCGGCAATCCGGTCCACGCCGGCGTCGATGCCTGCGGCGTACTGGCCGTCCCTGAACTTCGGGGCGACGTCCTCGGCGATGATCCGGCGCGCGATCGCGTCGGTGATCATGCCCTCGAGGCCGTAGCCGACCTCGAGGCGCATCCTGCGGTCGTCCTTCGCCACCAGGAACAGCACGCCGTCGTCGCGCCCCTTGCGCCCCACCTTCCACGCGTCCGCGACGCGGATCGAGTAGGTTTCGATCGGCTCCGGCTGCGTCGTCGGAACGATCAGCACCGCGATCTGGGCGCCGGTGGCGGTCTCGAAACCGGCGAGCCTCGAATCGAGCGACGCGCGCTGCGCGTCCGAGAGCGTCGCGGTGAGGTCGGTCACTCGCGCGGTCAGCGCCGGAACCGGCTTCAGCCCGTCGGAGCCGCCCTCCCATGCCGGCGACTGCGCCAGCGCAGCATCCGGCAGGAGCCACGCGAGCGCGGCGGCCGCAACGATCGAGAGGGGGAACGCGGGCATGCGCGGAGGACGCGAGGCGCCGAAAGGACGAGGCGCCGCGGCGGCGACCGGCCGCCCCGCTGCGGCGCCTTCTCCCGTCAGCCCTTCTTGTCGGGCGCCTTGCCGAAGTCGACGGCCGGCGGCTTCGCGATCGCCGCCTCGTTCTCGACCGTGAAGTTGGGCTTCACGTCCATCTTGAACAGCATCGCGGTCAGGTTGGTCGGGAACGAACGCACCGTCGTGTTGTACGCCTGCACGCTCTCGATGAAACGCTTGCGCGCGACCGTGATCCGGTTCTCGGTGCCCTCGAGCTGCGACTGCAGGTCGCGGAACAGCGCGTCGGACTTGAGCTGCGGGTAGTTCTCGACGACCAGCAAGAGGCGCGACAGCGCCCCGGTGAGCTGCCCCTGCGCCTGCTGGAACTTCGCGAACGCGGCCGGATCGTTGACGAGTTCGGGCGTCGCCTTGATCCCGGCGACGTTCGCTCGCGCGTTGGTGACCGCCTCCAGCACTTCGCGCTCCTGCGCCGCGTAACCCTTCACCGTGTTCACGAGGTTGGGCACCAGGTCGGCGCGACGCTGGTACTGGTTGATCACCTCGGACCAGGCCGCCTTGATCTGTTCGTCCTGCGACTGCAGCGTGTTGTAGCCGCACCCGGACAGCGTGAGCACCGCGGCGAGCGCCGCGAGCGTGGCGAGCTTCCTCAGCATGTTGCCTCCATCAAGGTCGAAGGCCGCGCGATCGCGGGCGGTCCCCACTATGCGGGCGGCCGAACGGTCGCGCAAGGGGTCATGCGCCCGCCGGCGGCGGCGGGGGATCCGACGACGCCACGCGACGCGCGAAGAGCAGGTCTTCCCACGCCTTCGCCTTCTCCGGCAGGCTGCGCAGCAGGTAGGCCGGGTGGTAGGTGACGACGAGCGGAATGCCGCCGTAGCGGTGCGCTCGCCCGCGCAGGCTCGCGATCGTCGCATCCGTGCCCAGCAGCAGCGACGCCGCGCTCTTGCCCAGCGCGACGACGAGCTTAGGACGGATCAGCGCGATCTGCCGCTCGAGATACGGCCGGCACGCCTCGGCCTCGCCCGGCTCGGGCGCGCGATTACCCGGCGGTCGGCACTTCACGACGTTGGCGATGTAGACGCGCTCGCCGCGGCGCATGCCCAGCGCGCCCAGCATGCTGTCGAGCAGCCGGCCGGCCTGGCCGACGAAGGGCTCGCCCTTCGCATCCTCCTCGGCACCCGGTCCTTCTCCGACGAAGAGCCAGTCGGCGTCGCGGTCGCCGACGCCCGGTACGGTCTTGTTGCGCGCCCGGCAAAGCCCGCAGGCGGTGCAGGCGGCGACGTCCGCGTCGAAGGCCTCCCAGCCGAGCGCGGCGATGCGCGCGCGGCGCAGGTCCGCGTCCACGGTCCCGCCGCCCTCGCGCGCAGCCGGCGTCGCGGATCCGTCGGAACTCCGCGCTTCCGCCGTGCCGGGTTCGGCACGGCCGCGCAGCCGCCACTCGGGGGCGAGCTTCAGTTCGCGCAGCACGTCCTCGCGCGTCGCCATCTACGCCGCTCCGTCGTCGCGTCGCCTCGTCGGCACGAGCGCGCGCCGCAGCACCAGCGCATCCTCGCGCGGCGACGAAGCCGTCGCCGGATAGTAGTCGTCGCGCCGCGCGACCGGTTCGAACCCTTCGGACGCGTAGAGCGCGTGCGCCGGCGCGTTGGACACCCGGACCTCGAGGAAGCACTGCTCGGCCCCCGCCTGCGCCGCGAACTCGACGAACTGGCGCAGGAGCGCGCGTCCGAGTCCGGCGCGGCGGGCGTCCGGCACCACCGACAGGTTGAGCACCTGCGCCTCTCCGGGCGCGAGCATCAGCACCCCGAACGCCACGATGCGGCCTTCGCGTTCGCCGACCCTGGTGCAGTAGCCGGCCGCGATCGCGTCGCGGAAGTTGCCGACGGTCCAGGGCACCGCGTGGATCTCGCGTTCCAGCGCAGCGACATAGGCGAGGTCACGGGTCTCCAGCGGACGCCAGGCGACCGGCGCGCGCAACGAAGGCTCGTGGAGGACGCTCGCCACGGTCACAGCGTCGCCCCGGCAGCGCGCTCGACTGCCGTGAGCGCGACGCGGTGGCGGACGTAGAGCGGGTGCGCGTCCCTTGCGGCGACGACCTCGCCGCGCGCGATGCGCGGAGCAGCGATCTCGCCGACCGCGCGCGCCGACGGCTTGAGCCCTGCGTCGACCCCTGCGACACCGAGGCGTGCCGCGAGCGCGGGCCAGGCGAGGAAACCGTTCCCTGCCCCGAACGGCGTCCCGCTCGGCCGCGCGAGCGCATCGGGCTTCGCCACGGCCGGCGCAGCGATCTCCCGCCACGCAGCGGCACCGGTGCGCGCGTACGAGGCGACGTAGACCTCGCGCATGCGCGCGTCGAGGCACGCCAGCACCGCGGTCGCACCGTGCGTGCGCCACGCTTCCTGCGCGAGCGCTTCGAGCGTTCCCACCGGCACGAGCGGAACGCCGGCGCCCAGCGCCAGCCCCTGGGCCACGCCGCAGGCGATGCGAACGCCGGTGAACGATCCGGGGCCGGCGCCGAACGCGATCGCATCGAGCGAGCCGAGCGCCCAGCCAGTCTCCGCCAGCACTTCGCGGACGCGGGGCAGCACGCGCTCCGCGTGCGCCTGTCCGGCGCTCTCGTCGCGGCACGCGAACTCCCGGCCGTCGCCGCAGGCAACGGACAGCCGCTCGGTCGCGCAGTCGATCGCGAGGATGCGCATGGCGCCGATTCTACTTCGGGCATGCGGGTCCGCCCGGTAGAATCGACCCCTTTTCACGGAACCGGCTGGGCATGGGCAGCGTCGACATCGTCGCGCTCGACTACGAGGGCCGCGGCGTCGCGCGGATCGACGGCAAGGCCGCCTTCGTCGAAGGCGCGCTGCCCGGAGAAGCGGTCGCGGTCGAGATCGTCCGGCGAAAGCCGACCTGGGAGCTCGCGCGGGCGACGGCGGTCGAACGCGCGGCCGCGGATCGCGTCGCACCGCGCTGCCCGCACTTCGGCACCTGCGGCGGCTGCACGCTCCAGCACGCGGCACCCACGCTTCAGGTGGCCGCGAAGCAGCGCACGCTCGAGGAGGCGCTCGACCGGATCGGCCGCGTTCGCCCGGGCATCCTGCTGCCCCCGCTCCACGGGCCGGCATGGGGCTACCGGACGCGCGCACGGCTCTCGGTGCGCCACGTGCCGAAGAAGGGAGGCGTGCTGGTCGGCTTCCACGAACGCAAGTCGAGCTACGTCGCCGACATGCGCGAGTGCCACGTGTTGCCGCAGCGCGTGTCCGCGCTGCTCTCGCCGCTGCGCGACCTGGTCGGCGGACTGTCGATCCGCGACCGGCTGCCGCAGATCGAGGTGGCGGTCGGTGGACGCGGGGACGACGTCGGGGTCGAGCACGTCGTGCTCGTCCTGCGCGTGCTCGACCCGCCGGCTCCCGACGACGAGGCGGCGCTGCGCGCGTTCGCCGCGAGGCACGCGGTGTCGCTGTGGCTCCAGCCCGGCGGACCCGGGAGTGCCGCGCCGATGGCCCCGGACGATCCGGGACTCGCCTACTCGCTCCCCGAGTTCGGCCTCGTCATGCCATTCTCGCCCACCGAATTCACGCAGGTGAATCCGCACGTGAACGAGGTGCTCGTTCGACGGGCGATGGCGCTGCTCGCGCCCGCATCGGGCGAGCGCGCGGCGGACTTCTTCTGCGGTCTCGGCAACTTCACGCTGCCGATCGCGCGCCTCGGCGCGACGGTCGCCGGGATCGAAGGCAGCGAGCCGCTCGTCGCGCGGGCGCGGGAGAACGCCGCCCGCAACGGCCTCTCATCGCGCGCGAGCTTCGCAGTCGCGAATCTGTTCGCCGCGACGCCAGAGTCGATCGCGCCGCTCTTGCCGCTCGACAAGGTGCTGATCGACCCGCCGCGCGAAGGGGCGGTCGAACTGGTCAAGGCGTTCCCGTCGGCCGCCGAGGACGCGGCGCCGAAGCGGATCGTCTACGTGAGCTGCAATCCCGCGACGCTCGCCCGCGACGCCGCCGTGCTGGTCCACGAGCGCGGATACACGCTCGCAGCGGCAGGCGTGGTCAACATGTTCCCGCACACCGCGCACGTCGAGTCGGTGGCGCTGTTCTCGCGGGATCCGGCCGGGTAGGGAAATCGGGGACAGGGCGGTGTAACCCCGTCATTGCAACACCTTCTGGTTCAATGGAGAAGGGAGGTGTTCAATGGGACAAAGTCGTAGGTTCACGGCGGCGGAGCAATCGGCGATATGGGAGG
>WBZL01005256.1_pt1 | contig 10775 bp, 9 predicted proteins | sample 5204291 | NCBI WGS metagenome assembly WBZL01 (sample SAMN12344345, study PRJNA552823) | activated sludge metagenome | biome: Activated sludge suspended growth; feature: Nitrification reactor; material: Wastewater; isolation source: activated sludge from nitrification reactor of wastewater treatment... | reverse complement strand
CTCGCCCGCCACCGCCTCGTCGTCGCAGATCGCCAGGTCCGCGAGCGGCATCGCGCCCTCCTCCTCGCCGCCGTCGGCGACGTGATCGGCGATCACCTCCACCACCTGCGCGTGGCCGCTGCGGGTCGAGACATCCCCCTCGTCGCACCCGCCCACGAGGGACACGCAGGCGACCGCGACGACGGCGAGGGTGGAGCGGAGGAGGGTGTGGATGATGTTGGTCTTGCTCATGCCCCCCGGTAGAGCAACCCGCGTACTCACCCCGAGCCCGCGAATTTCCCTGTATTTTCAACGATCCTGCCCCGCCCCCGCGGCCCGCCCGGGACACTCGTCCCGGGCCCTGGCCAGCCTGTCCCCGAGGACATACCCAACTCCCCCGCGCTCGCCTCAGCGCGCCCGCGCTCGCCGCCCCGCCCCCGCGGGCACCCGCGCGGGCCGCGGCGCCGTCGTCTTCGGCGGCAGCGAGCGCGCGTGCTCGATCCCCAGGAGCATCCAGCGACCGAGCGCCGCGTCGTCGGCGATCCCCGGCGGATCGACATAGACCATCCCCCGCATCGGCCGGCCCGTGAAGTCCATCGGCCGCACGTGCGGCTCCCCGAGCGCCGCGTCGTGGGCCTCCGCGCCCACCCGCGCCATCAGCGAGTCGCCGACGATCCCGCAGATCATGTGCCCGCGCCAGAGGAAGCAGAGCCCGCCGAACATCTTCCGCTCCTCGATCTCGGCGGTCGGCGGCAGCGCGTCGCGGATGCGCCGCGCCAGGGTCGTGTCGTAGCTCATGGGCCCCTCCGCGGAGAGCATGCCCCCTGGGACAGGTCGGGCGCAAGATCGCCCACACCTCCGAGCGCCCGCCGCGCGGACCGCCGCCTCGCGTGGCATCCTCGCGCCATGCAGAAGGCCCGTCTCGACCTGCGCCCCTTCGGCCCGCGGCGCCGCGAGATCATCGACTCCCTCGAGGTCGGCGTCCGTCGCCACATCGTCCACGCCCTCCTCGAGCTCGACGTCACCGACGCCCGCGCCGCCCTCCGCGCCCACGAGGCCGCCACCGGCGTCCGCCTCTCCTTCACCGCCTTCATCGTCGCCAGCCTCGCCCGCGCGATCGACCAGGACCGCCTCCTCCACGCCTACCGCGACTGGCGCGGCCGCCTCGTCCTCTTCGAGGACGTCGACGTCGTCACCCTCATCGAGTCCGAGGTCGGCGGCGCCGCCGTCCCCCACATCCTCCGCGCCGCCAACCGCCGCCCCCTGGGCGACCTCCACGACGAGATCCGCCGGATCCAGCGCGAACCCGCCGCCAGCGCCCAGCGCTCCGGCCCCCTCCAGCGCCTCTCCACCTTCACCCCCTCCGCCCTCCGCCGCCTCTTCCTCCGCGCCCTCCGGGGCAGCCCCCACGCCCTAAGGCGCGCCGCCGGCACCACCCTCGTCACCGCCGTCGGCATGTTCGGCTCCGGCGCCGGCTGGGCGATCGGCATCGTCCCCCTCCACACCCTCGCCCTCACCGTCGGCGGCATCGCCCGCCGACCCGGCGTCGTCGACGGCCGCATCGAGCCCCGCGAGTACCTCTCCCTCACCGCCAGCGTCGACCACGACATCGTCGACGGCGCCCCCGCGGCCCGCTTCGTCGAGCGCCTCCGCCGGATCGTCGAGGGCGCCGAGCTCCTCCGCGACCTCGACCCCGCCGCGCCCGCCTCGCGCGGCTGAAGCGCCGCCTCACCTGTCTCGAAGTTCACCCAGTCGACGCCGGGCTCACCGCCGGCTGCGCCCGCTCACGGCAGCGCCCCCGCGTGGAGCGTCTGGCTCATCCGGTCGAGGAAGAAGGCCCGATCGCCGGCCCGGCCGAGATCGAGCGCCACGTCGAAGCTCACCGCCGGGACCAGCACCGAGGCCGCCCCGGTCTTCGCGTCCACGTGCACGAGCTCGCTCCCGTCGACGCCCTGGATCGCCGCGACGAAGCGATCGCCGCTCCGCGCCAGCGCCCGGATCCCCGGCAGCCCGGGCTCCGTCAGCCACTGCGCCAACACCTCGCCCTCCTCCCCGATCACGAACACCCCATCCACCGCCACCTCCGAGGGCGCCGGCTCCGTGAGCAGGCTGGTCGCCACCAGCGCGATCCCATGGTCACCGAGCGCGAGGTCGCGGAGCCCACGGATGAAGCGCGCCACGCTCTTCGTCGACCCCTCGCGCACGACCCGGAGCTCCGAGATCGTCAGCGAGCACTCGCCCGTGTTCGGGTCCTCGACACAACCCGCCGTGTCGACCCGCGCCGCCAGCGACGCGCCGTCCGGGCTCAGCGCGGAGGCCGAGTACCCGTCGCTCGCGCCCGGCAGCCACGCCTCGAGCGTCTTCGCCTCGAGGTCGTAGCGCCCGAGGACCGCGCCGTCGTGCACCAGCACGTGCCGCTTGTCCTCGAGGAGCGCCCGCGGATCGAGCCCGGCCGGGATCGGCGAGAGCTCGAGCGCCGCGTCGACCCCCCACGCCTCGCCGCCGCCGACCACCACCGCCGGCAGCCCCGCCGCCCGCGCCTCGCGGAGGCGAAACGACCCCGGCGTCGTCCGCAGCGCCTCACCGCCCCGCGCCGCCAGCAGCGTCGACCCCTCGTGGTGTTCGATCTCGGTGTCGATGTCCGGCGGCGCCTCGACCCAGATCCGCTCGTGCACCACCAGATCGCCCGCCGACGACACCTCGATCGTGTCGACCCGCGACCCGCCGCCGGCGTACGAGTGCCGGTGCTCGACGGCGAGCGTGACCACCTCGCCGTCGTCGACGTCCACCGATCGCAGCCGATCTCCACCTGCCCCATAGACCAGGAGAGGCCCCGCGCCCGCCGCCACGACGTTCGGGGCGTCGCAGATCGCCTCTGCGTCGAGCGCCCGAAACCCCACCCCGAAGTCCACCACCCCGAGCACCCCACCCCGGCACCCCCAGAGGCGCGCCCCCACCTCCGGCTCCGCCGACGGCACGAACCCGAAGTCATCGATCGACGCCTCGTGGTGCTCGCTCCCGTCGCGCAGGTCGCGGATCGTCACCCCGTCGCTCGTCTCCCAGGCGACCAGGTGCCCGCTCCCCGAGAATTGCCCGAGGCTCGTCACGCCGACGAGCGCCTCGCGGCTCGCCAGATCCGCGCTCGCCAGCACCACCTCGCCCCCGCGGCGGTAGAGGACATGGCCGCAGGCGCCCACGCGATGCGCCGACACCCCCGCGTCGAGCACCGCGAAGGCGGGCGGGCTCGCCGACTCCGGGCAGAGCTCCACCGCCGCCGATCCCCCGGTGTCCGTGTCGCTGTCCCCCGCGGAATCGCCCGCGGGCTCGGGCGAGTGACAGGCGGCCGCCACGAGGAGCGGCGCGACAGCGAACAAGGAGCGGCATGAAGCGCGGGCGCGGAGCATGGCGCCCTGCGTCTGCATCTCCCGGGCCAGCCGCCGCACCCGCGGCCGCGCCCCGCATCCGCCCCGAATCACCGCCCCCGACGCCCGCGTCCGCCCTCGCCTCACGGCGCCCGTGTCACCCCGCCCTGACGTCACCGCCACGTAGACCTCCCCCCGCCCGCCCCGCCTTGTCGCCCCCGTCCTCCCCGCGTCACCATCACGCATGGCCGGCGACGACCCGCTCTACACCCTCCAGCAGGTCTTCGCGGCCACCCCCGAGCCCGAGCGCCCCCACCTCCTCCGCGCCCTCGGCAGCGACGCCGGCAGGCAGGCCTACGCCGACTGGCTCGACCGCCACGACCCGCCCCGCGGCGAGGCCCTCCGCCTCGAGCCCCGCCTCCGCCAGAGCGACGACCCCGCCGCCGCCGCCCGCCTCCGCGAGCTCCTCGCCGCCATCGACCCCGCCTGGTGGTTCATCCTCCGCGCCTCCGCGATCCACAACTGCGGCGCCGGCCACGGCGCGCCGCCCCGCGTCCGCTTCCGCCTCGTCTGCGCGCGCGAGTGGGCCACCCTCGCCCCCACCGGCGAGCCCGGCACGCGCCTCTGCGACGGCTGCGGCGAGCGGGTCCACCGCTGCACCACCGGCGCCGAGGCGAACGCCCGCGCGCTCCGCGGCGAGTGCATCGCCGTCGACCCTGGCATGGCCCACGACCAGGTGACCGGCGGCCGCGCCCTCATGGTCGGCAGGCCCGACTACCTGGCGATGTGGGCCGAGCGGCTCTGGCCCGCCTGAGCCGGACCGCCCCGCGCCCCTCCCTGATGACAGCCCCGCGCGCGCGGTGGACAATGCCGCCATGAAGAGCCCCGATGTCGACGTCCTGATCGTCGGCGCTGGCCCGGTCGGCCTCGCCCTCGCCCACGAGCTCCAGCGCCACGGCCTCACCCACCGGATCGTCGACCAGAACCCGCACCCGAGCCTCTGGTCCAAGGCGCAGATCATACACGTCCGCACCCTCGAGGTCCTCGAGCGCCTCGGCCTCGTCGACGAGTTCCTCGCCCGCGGCAAGCCCTTCCGTCGCTTCCGCCTCTTCGACAACCACCGCGAGCCCCTCGCCCACGTCCAGATCGACATCGAGGGCTCGCGCTTCGACTCGGTCCTCTCGCTCTCCCAGCGCGAGAGCGAGCTCATCCTCGCCGACGCCCTGCGGGCCCGCGGCACCGCCGTCGAGCGCGAGGTCAAGCTCGCCACCTTCGTCCAGGGCGACGACGGCGTCGCCGCCACCCTGGTCCACGCGGACGGCCGCGAGGAGGGCGTCCGAAGCCGCTGGATCGTCGGCTGCGACGGCGCCCACTCGACCGTCCGCCACGCCCTCGGCATCGACTTCGAGGGATTTCAGTATGAGGTCCAACTGATCCAGGCCGACGTCCACGTCGAGTGGCCGATGCCGGTGAGCGACGACGAGGTCATCGCCTACATCGGCGAGGGCGGCCCGATGGGCGCCTTCCCCCTCCCTGGCCCCGGCCGCTACCGACTCATCGCCTTCAACCCGCCCGACGTCCACACCGACGACCTCACCCTCGGCCACTTCCAGCAGCTCATGGCCGAGCGCGGCCCCGCCGGCGCCAGGGTCTCCGACCCCGCATGGATGGTCGGCTTTCGGATCCACTGCCGCCTCGCCGCCGCCTACCGCAAGGGCCGGGCCTTCCTCGCCGGCGACGCCGCCCACATCCACAGCCCCGCCGGCGGTCAGGGCATGAACATGGGGATCCAGGACGCCCACAACCTCGGCTGGAAGCTCGCCCTCGTCCACCGCGGCCTCGCCCCCGACTCCCTCCTCGACACCTACGAGGAGGAGCGCCGACCGCTCGCCCGTGCCACCCTCGACTGGACCGACACCGCCACCCGAAACGGCGCCCGCATCACCGCCCTCAAGGCCGGCGTCGCCACCGAGCTCCGCAACGGCCTCATGCGCTTCATGCTCGGCCTCGGCCTCGTCCAGGGGCGGATCGGCCGCGCGATCTCCATGCTCGAGGTCAACTACACCGGCTCCTCCCTCGCCGATCAGTCGCGCCCGCCGCTCTGGCAGGCCCACCTCCGCCGCCGCGACGACGACGAGTCCCCGGCCCTCCGCGACTGGCTCGACTTCGGCGGCGGACCGGCCGCCGGCGAGCGCGCCCCCGACCTCCACTGGTTCCACGGCGACGAGGAGGAGCGCCTCTACGACCGCTTCGACAGCCCCGGCTTCGACCTCCTCCTCTTCGACGGCGCCGCCCCCACCGCCGCCGGCTACCAGAACCTCGCCGCCATCGCCCGCGAGGCCGAGGCCCGCTACCCCGGCTGGGTCCGCGCCCACATCGTCGTCCCCGCCGCCGAGCGCCCCCCCGCCCTCGACTGGGAGGGCTCCCTCATCCTCGACAACGAGGGCCTCTGCCACCGCCGCTACGGCGCCGCCTCCGAGTGCCTCTACCTCGTCCGCCCCGACGGCTACATCGCCTTCCGCTCCCAGCCCGCCGCCGCCGCCCCCCTCCACGAGTACCTGCGCCGGGTCTGGAAGGGCGCCTAGCGCCGCGCGCCAGCCCGAAGCTAGCGAGGCGCCACGGCGCCCGGCGACGCTCGCCCTCAGCCCTCCGCCAGATGGGCCGGGAACTCGCGCACCGTCAAGAGGTGCATCGCCGCCCCCAGCGGCGTGGTCGGCAGCTTGGCGAAGTAGCGCATCGCGCTCGGCATCTCGCCGAAGGTCCGCTCGAGCCGCTGGAAGTGCTCGTCGTCGACGATGTTCTCGCGGACCAGCGGATCGGCCTTCCGCTTCGCCCGGAACTCGCGGACATGGCTCAGGAGGCGCTCGTGGTACTCGGGATCCTCGACCGTGGCGAGGATCGACTCGGCCCGCGGGTGGGTCCCGGCGAGGATCTGCAGCACCTGCTCCTCCATCTCCCCGAGCCCGTCATCGAAGGAGTCGAGGAGCTGGAGGTCGTAGTCCGGGTTCGCGTGGACCACCTGGAGGACGTGGCCGATGATCGTGTCGCGCGACGAGTTGAAGCCCGTCGGGTCGATGAGCGACGCCGGGTCGTCGAGGAAGCGCAGGATCTGGTGGAAGTAGGTGTTGATCCCCTTCGACCGGTAGTAGTCGTCCGCGCAGGGGACGATGAAGAAGCGGACCATGTCCAGCGCGCCGACGATCCGCTGGATCCGCGTCGGGATCTGATCGATCCACCCCAGCTCCTGCAGCCGGCGGAGGCGCGGCTGGACCCGCCCCTCGTCGCCGTAGTTGCGGAGCGCGTTCACCAGGTTCCGCATCTTCTGGCGGCGGGTCGGCTTGTCCCCCATCGCGCGACGGAGGAGGCGGAGGGGGCGCTCGCTGAGGCGGGCAGTGGTGGTCGGCATCGCCATGGGCGGAAGATGACCCCGCTCCTGGAGGTGCGCAACCCCTTGCACAAATAAACGGTTATGTGTCGTGAATCACGTTCACGGCAGCCCGCCGGACCCCGGCGTCGCGGCCTGCGCCACCATCGCCGGGTCCCTCCGCTTCGGCCGGCAGCGGGGCTCGTCCGGCCCGCAGCGGAAGCGGACGTGGATGTGCCCGTCGTGCCCCTTCGAGTGGCGGACCAGCGCCTCCTCGTTCCCCCGCCGGTTCGGCCAGCTGATGATCGAGCGCAGCGCCTCCGGCGTCGCCCCCTCCCAGAGCCCCGCCTGGTAGAGCCGGCGCTGGAGCGGCGCGTCGAGGAAGATCACCTCCACCTCGCCGGTGCGGACGAACGCCTCGACCAGCTCCCACGCCGCCGGCCAGTCGATCTCGTCGGCGTTCGGGAACGCCGTCAGCGGGATCCCCGGCAGGAGCGGCAGCCGCACGTCGACGTCGCGCCCCGACTGGTGGGACTTGTGCGGACGGAAGCGACCGCCGCGCCGCAGGCTCATCGAGCCCACCACGATCTCGCCCTCGAAGCCGCTCTCCTGCCGGAAGTCGGCGATCGCCCCGATCAGGCTCCGCACCGTGTGGCTGCTCCCCCAGAGCCAGCGCTCGAAGCCGCGGGTGTAGAGCGGGCTCTCCGGCAGCTGCACCGCGTCCTTGAGGCGGCCGCGGGCGGGCGCGCCGACCGAGCGCGCCCCGTCGATCCCCTCCGGCAGCGGCGGCGGCGTCGGCCCCGGCCGCACGTTCACCGTCCGCGGCATCCCCGGGTCGATCCACACGGTCACCGAGTCCCCCACCTTCACCTGTCTCTTCGGCCAGTTGCTCTGGACCAGGTCCTTGTAGTCCACGCGGTGCATCACCGCGATGCTCCCCCACGTGTCGCCCGGCTGGACCTCGTAGGTGATCGCCTGCCGCGGCGGCGGGGTGCGCCGCGCCCACACCCGCAGCTTCTGGCCGGTCTTGAGGGCGACGCGCCGCGACCGGAGCTTGTTCCACTCGGCGACCTCGTCGCGCTTCACCCCGTAGCGGGCCGCCACCTGGCTCAGGCGCTCGTGCGGGGTGACGACGTGGGTCACCCACGTCCGCGGCCCCTCGGCCTCGAGGCGGGCGGTCGCGGGCCCGGGCAGCGGCAACGCGGCGCCGCCGTCGTCGAGGTCGATCCGGCTCGCGCGCTGCGGGGTGTCCCCGAGGTCGCGGGCATCCCCCACCTCGCCGGTGAGCAGGGAGAGCGCTGTCAGGATCGCCAGCACCCGCCGATGCTATCCGATCCGCAGCGCCCCCGTCACCGCCCCGCACGCGTCGCTCCGTTTCAGGTCCGACGATCGCCTACACGTCGGCCGCGACCGTTCGACCCCCGCTTGCGACCGTTCGCGGCGAGGGCGGGCATGGCCGCCGACGCCGCGCCGTAGAACCCCACCGTGAGCCCCAAGACGACGCTCTGGTCCCCCTGGCGCGAGCACTTCACGTCCAACGCCGCCCGGCCCCTGCCGCCGATCGCCGCCGGCGATCCGGCGCTCGTGGCGCCCGAGGACGTCGGCGCGGCCCTCCGCCCCCACCTCGCGCGCACCCTCGCGCGCTTCCAGATCGGCGAGGGCGGCGAGGGCCGGGTCGCCCGCGAGGTCTGGAAAGTCCGACATGCAACCATCGACGACGACTACCGGGTCGCCCTCGGCCTCTTCGTCCGCGAAGAGGGTCGCCACGCCCGGATCCTCGCCGGCATGGTCCGCGCCCTCGGCGGCGACCTCGTCCGCACCACCTGGACCGAGCGCCTCTTCGTCCGCGGCCGCCGGCTCGCCGGCCTCCGCCTCAAGGTGCTCTGCCTCCTCGCCGCCGAGGTGGTCGGCATCGGCTTCTACGGCGCCGTCGCCTCCCGCTGCCGCGGCCCGCTCGCCGACGCCCTCCGCCAGATCGCCGGCGACGAGGAGGCCCACCTCCGCTTCCACGTCGACTTCTTCCGCGCCGGCGCGCGCACGCCCGCCGCCCGCCTCGCCTTCGCCGCCGCGTGGGTGGCGATCGCCGGCGTCGCCTGCGGCCTCGTGCTCCTGGACCACCGCCGCACCCTGCGCGCGCTCGGCGTCCCCCTCGCCGACGCCGCCCGCGACTACGCCGCCCGGATCGCCGCGGTCCTCGCCGACGTCCGGCGCTCCGCCCCCGCCCCTCGCCAGCCCGACCGCCCCGGCGCCGCCCCCCTCCCGCGCACGCCCGCCGCCCGCGCCGCATGACCCGTCTGTGGAGACATGTCCACAGGACCATGTCACATCCACCATGCACCTCTCACGCCGCGCCCGCGCGCCACGCCCGCGCCCGCACCCGCCGCCCGCTCACGCGAGCCCGAGCCGCCGACGCAGCCGCCGCGCCGCCTGCCGGGCGATCGGCACCTCGCCGCCCCCTGGCATCCGCGCCAGATAGCCCCCGGTCTCCTGCGGCTCCAGGCGCTCGATCTTCTCCAGGTTGACGAGCGCCCGCCGGTGGACCCGCTCGAAGAGCGCCGGCGGCAGCCGCTCCTCCAGCTCTTGCAGGCTCTGGTCGGTGAGGAGCGGCCCCTGGGCGGTGTGGAGGGTGACCAGCGCCCCGTCGAAGATCGCGTGCGAGAGGCCGCGCGGATCGACCAGCACGATCCCCGCCTTCGTGCTCACCGGCAGCCGCGAGAGCTCGCCCGGCGCCGCCTGTCGCGGCCCCAGGCGGTGACGCGCCCGCTCGAGCGCCCGGCCGAGCCGCACCGCCTCGATCGGCTTCAGCAGGTAGTCCACCGCGCCGAGGTCGAACGCCGCGATCGCGTGGTCGGCGTGGGCGGTCGTGAAGATGATGTAGGGCCCCTCCTCCGGCAGGAGCGCCGCCGCCTCGAGCCCGTCGAGGCCTGGCATCCGCACGTCCAAGAGGACCACGTCCACGTCCACCTCGCCGCGGGCGAGGAGCGCCAGCGCCTCCTGCCCGCTCCCGCACTCCCCCGCCACCTCGCAGCCGGGGAGCTCGCCGAGGAGGCGATGGAGGCGCCGGCGTGCGAGCTCCTCGTCGTCGACGATCAAGATGCTGAGCGGGAAGATCGGGAAGCTCGGCATGTCCTCGGGGTCACCTCCACGCGGGAGCGCCGCGCCCTCGCCCGGGGCCCCCGCGTCGCTCGCCGCCCGCGCATGCTCTCACGTCGCCCCTCAGGTGGCCAGGCGCGGCCCCGCGAGCGGCAGCCGCACCGTCGCCACCGTCCGCTCCCCCTCGGCCTCGATCCGCAGCGAGGCCTGCCCCTCGTACGCCAGCGCGAGGCGGCGCTCGACCATCGCCAGCCCCTCGCCCCCGGGCCGCGGCCCCTGGTAGCGGCCCGGGTTCTCGACCGCGATCTCCAGCGCCTCGCCGCACACGCCCGCGCGGAGGCGGGTCACGCCGTCGTGGCCGGCCGCGACCCCGTGCTTGATCGCGTTCTCGGCCAGCGGCAGCAGGATCATCGGCGGCACCAGGGCCCCCGCCGGCGCCCCCGCGTCGACCACCTCGAAGCGGACCCGCCCGGGGTCGCGCACCCGGTGGAGCTCGAAGAGATCGCGGCAGAGGTCGAGCTCACGCGCGAGCGGCCACGCCGCCTCCTGCACCCCCGCGAGGATCGTCCGCAGCATCGACGAGAGCCGCAGCACCGCCGCCTCGGCCACCGCCCCGTCCTCGCGGCACCACTCGGCGATCGCGTTCAGCGTGTTGAAGAGGAAGTGCGGGTCGAGGTGCGCCCGCACGGCCAGCAAGTGGGCGCGCTCCGCCTCGCGGGCGAGGAGGTCGGCGCGGGCGCGCTCGCGGCTGAGCCCCTCCTCGAGCTCGATGTCGCGGCCGAGCCCCCAGCCGCCCACCCAGAAGAGCGCGAGCGACACCACCAGGCTCTCCGGCCCGGTGAGGAAGGTGGCGCCGACGCCGAGGAGGCGCGGCAGCAGCGACCCGAGGAGCCCCACGACCACCAGACCACATGTCCCATAGGCCAGGAGTCGGAGCGCCGCCCGCCCGGGCGGCCCGGCCGGGGCGAAGCGCCGCC
>WBZL01005254.1_pt1 | contig 10781 bp, 7 predicted proteins | sample 5204291 | NCBI WGS metagenome assembly WBZL01 (sample SAMN12344345, study PRJNA552823) | activated sludge metagenome | biome: Activated sludge suspended growth; feature: Nitrification reactor; material: Wastewater; isolation source: activated sludge from nitrification reactor of wastewater treatment... | reverse complement strand
CAACACGGATTTTCTTTTAATCCGCAAAAATCTGCCGCGCCTCTATGGGGCAGGTTGTACAACGGGAAAATAGTATGTTCGATGAGCAGATGCGGGGGATCAAAGATGGGGTGTTTGACCCGTTGGCGCAGCTTTTGCTGGCCATACCCCCCTGGTTTTTCTCGGTGGTGGGGCTGCTGGTGGGGCTGTGGGCGGCGGTGGCGCTGTGGCAGCAGCAATATGCGCTGGGGTTTGGGCTGTGGTTTTTGAACCGGGTGTTTGACGGGTTGGATGGGGCGGTGGCGCGGCAGTGCGGCAAGCAGAGTGATTTTGGCGGCTACCTCGACATCATTGTTGATTTTGTGGTCTATGCGGCAATTCCGGTGGGGCTGGCGGTGGGGCGGGGGGAAACGGCCGTTTATCTCGCCCTCATCTTCCTCCTCAGCAGCTTCTACGTCAACGGCGCATCGTGGATGTATTTGGCTGCCATTCTGGAAAAGCGCAAATTAGCCCACAGCGACCGCCTGACTACCATTACCATGCCCACCGGGTTGATCGGCGGCGTGGAAACGATTATTTTTTACACCGCCTTTATCTTTTTCCCCGCTTATCTGGCGTGGCTGTTTACCGCGATGGGGCTGCTGGTGCTGATCACCATTGGGCAGCGGCTAATTTGGGCGCGGCAGCATTTGGTGTAAACGGCCGTTTTCCCATCATCCCACAAAACCACACATCAATACAAGCAACTCCACTCCCTGCCTCTTTTTACAGGGTCATGGAGATTGGCAGTTGGCGGATGGGGTCGTAGGTGGTGTCGGAAACGGCCGTTAAGCGCACAATATCCCACTCCGCCAGCAACGCCTGCCCGGCTTCGTCTTCATGCAGCGTGGTAAGCTGCTGCTGTATGGCGCGGCGGGTGGCTTCGGGTAGGCGGCGCGAGACAACCAGCGGGGGCATGGGGTAGGGGCCAAGTGAGCCGATGGTGCGTAACGGCCGTTTGCGCTCCGGCTCCCGCACCGCCTCCATATCCAGCACCGTGCTGTCAATGGCGGCGCAGTCGGCCAGCCCCTCCGCCACCATTGCCAATGAGCGGGAATGGGCACCCGATTGGATGCGCTGGCGGAAAAAGTCGGCCGGCTTGCCCGTTTGCGCCAGCCACAGCAGCATCATGTGGTGGCCGGAAAACGACGCTGGCTCATTGTAGGCCCAGCGACTCCCGGCCAAATCGTCCAGCATTTGGTACGGGCTACCCTGGTGGACAACCACATTGGCAAAATAAACGGGTTGGTTGCCATAGCGGGCAGAGCGCATGACCGGGGCAACCATTGGCTCAAACTCCCAGTCCGGCTGCCGCCCCTTAAAGACGTGGAGTAGCCCGCATACCAGTGCCATTTGTGCCGCTTGCTGCTCTAGTGCCGCTTCACGCTCCGGCCAACTGCCACCCAAAAAGCGAATGTCGCTGCCCAGCGTGGTGTTTAGCCGCTGTGCCAGCCGCTGGCACAGCCCGTCGGTCACTTCGGCCAGGCAAGAGGTGATGTGGAGAGGGTTGGTCATGGTGATCGGTATTCAGTAATCGGTAATCAGTAACCAGTGTTCAGACTGATTACCGATTACTGGAGTCTACGAACAGCGTGCCAGGTGGGGCTAACGCGGTAGTCCCAATATTTGACGCGCACAAATTGCAGCAGGCTGCTGTTTTGCAAGCCGCCGATGGGTAAACGGCCGTTATAAATCCGCACATATTCATAAAAATCAGGCGAAACCACATCGGTTAGATATGGATGGGGCGGGTAGTCACGCCACTGCATGATGGCATCGTCGTTGTCCAGCACCACCAGATTGACATAATTCAGCTCATCGGGCAGCAGGCGAGAAGCGTAGGCCAGCACGGCCGGGAAGTGGACAAAACTGTCCACAAGCTGTCGGTCGCCTTCGCTAATTTGCTGCCTGACCATTTGTGGAATGTTCTGGCGCACACAGCCGAAAAAGCCAACGATGGCGAACGACCGGGGCGTCATCAGCCGCGATGGATTGGGGATAACCATCCGTTTTTGCCATTTGGCACTGTTGGGGAAGTAGGTGGTGCTGGTTTCTGTGGCCGTGGGGGGCAGCGTTTCCAGCTTCCAGCACAACTCGTCAATTAGCCGACAGACGGCGGCGCGGTCGAGGCAAACGTGGTCGGGGTGGGTAAACGGCCGTTCTTCCACCACATCCACCATATCCAGATGCAAAGCGGGGTTCATCCTCTTCTCCTCTTCTTTGTAAATTCGTCAGAGGTGCCAGGCACTTCTTGGCGGATTTACAATTTAATCGGACAAAAATGAAGATCGGGAGATTGAATACGGCTGATTTCTCAATCTCTCAATCTCGATATTCGTTTACCGGCTTAGGAACAAGGATTAAATAAGTTACTCAAGAAGTTCAACTTCTTCTGAGAAGTTGAACTTCTAAATGGGCAAGTTATTTAATTTCCATTCCTTATTTTGTTAACACACAACCAAGTGCTTGGGTCTTTGAGCCTAGCTCAATCAATTCTTCTTCCCGATTATACGCGATTGTATCGCATAGTGAACGAGGGAACAAATGCCAAATACAAAGTAACAGCAATAGAAACGGGCAAATATGTAGAGGCGCAGCATGTTATGCCTACATACCCAAACGGCCAAATAAATTGTTAAACTGCGCCCTACTCCTTCCAGCAACGTGATGTTCCTCGAAAACCCATCGAAAGGATAGGCTTCTGCTTTTCATGAGTTCACGATAACAGGGCGTTGTCTGGCGACAAGAATGGTAGATAATTGCGCGGATGTTTGTTTTAGGTTGCGTTTGTCATCTGGAGTAAGAAAGCATGAACCGTGTTTTACATTTTTCGCTGCGTCCTCTTTTTCTGTTGCTTTGTTTGGTACAAATCAGCGCCCAGCCCGTTGAACCAACGGAACCCGCAGACCCGGCGGTGCTGCGTGCTGTGGCGCGGGGAATGCTGCAGGGGCATGTGGCACCATCGGAGCCAGCGGTGCCGACAGGCTTCGCGCTAATGGCTCCGATGGCGTTGCCCAGCTCGTTGACGTTTGCCAGCGACCGGGGCGGCGTGTTTGATGTGTATGAGCAGGCGGGGGTGGGAGAAACGGCCGTTTCCCTCATCACCAGCAGCAGCGAAGACACCTCACCCGTTTGGTCGCCCGACGGCCAACGCCTGCTGTTTGTCAGCAACCGCGATGGCGATTATGACATTTACCTCTACGAAGCCGGCAGCGGCAGCGTGCGAAACCTGACCAACAGCAGTGCCAACGACCTCCACCCCTCCTGGCATCCCAACGGCCAAAGCATCCTCTTTGCTTCCGACCGGGGCGGTTTCTTTCAGATTTACCGTCTCAACCTCGACGGCAGCGGGCTGGCGCGGGTGGGGGTGGTGGCGGGCAACAACGCCCTTTTCCCCCGCTACGCTCCCGATGGCAGCCGCATCAGCTACATGCGGGCCAGCATCCTGACCATTGCCTGCGACTGGAACTGGGACGTGTGGGTGATGGATGCCAACGGTGGCAGCCAGCAGCGGGTGTCCAGCGGCATTTTGGGCGATGTCTTCCCCACCTGGTCACCCGACGGGACGCGGCTGCTATATGCAAGCTGCGGCTGGTCGCTGGCCGCTGACCTCATTTGGCACGATCTGGGCAGCGGTGCCACCGGCAACCTGACCCCCAACACCACCTGGAGCAGCGAATGGCACGGCGTGTATGCTGCCGATGGCCTGACGCTGGCCTATGTGAGCGACCGCAGTGGCAGTACCGACATTTTGGTGCAGGCGGCAGGCGGCGCGGTGCAGAACTTCACCAACAGCGACGGCGATGATTTGGCTCCCGATTGGCGACTAGGGGCAGCGGGTGGTGGGACTATATCGGGGCAGGTAACGGCGTTTGGCGGCCGGCCGCTGGCAAATGTGCAAATCAGCAACGGCGCAGGGCAAACGGCAACGACCGATAATGACGGCTACTATCGCTTTGTGGCTGCGCCAAACGGCCGTTATACCCTGACCCCCCAGCAAAGCGGCTACCAGTTTGACCCGGTGCAGCGGACGGTGGACGTGCCGCCGGGGGCTGTGGGGCAGAACTTTGTCGGCAAAAATTGCGGCAGTGCCAATAAAGACAACGTACCGGTGCTGTTGGTGACGGGGTGGAGCGGCAGCGAAACCAGCAGTTTGGCAGTGGATGGGCAACTGCTTTATTTTATTCAATGGATGGGCGACAAGGGGTATGTTGAGGGGTGTAATTTGTTCTATGCCACCGGCACAACCCCCCGCGAGCGGCTGACGGTCAATGGCACCATCATTCAGGACAATCTGTGTGCTTATGCCGCCGATGTGGCGGCTTACAAACCGGATTGGGATGGTGAGTTCCACATTGTGGGGCATAGCTATGGCGGGCTGCGGGCGCGGGCGTATTTGGAGGATGGGGGCATTAACGGCCGTTGTCCCCACAGCAGCCAGACCATCCACGTCAGCCAATTGATTACTCTGGGTACCCCCCACGGCGGCGGCTGGCCCGACCTGCCGCTGGCGGCCTATCTGGGTGCGGTGGCCGTGCTGCGCGGCAGCGAATGGCCGGCCATTTGGGAAATGCTGCCCCCCGTGCGTCTGCTGCAAAACGTGCTGTCACAGCAGCCCGACGACACCTGCTACACCCTGGTGGGCGGGGATGCGCGGACGCAGTGGCCTGTTTTCCTCACCACGGCCGCGCTTTATTACTACACCGGCTACGGCGCGTCGGTGCTGGCCGAGGGCAACGACCTGGCGGTTTGGCTGGACAGTGCCCACGAACTGACGGCGCTGGGGCTAAATTTGAACTATCCCCATACTACCACCGTCACCACGCCCGATGTGCATGGGCAAATCCCTTATGTTACGGTGCTGCGCTCCTTTGTGAACCCACGCACCACCTTTGACGAAGAAGTTTGGCCGCTGCTCAACGGTGGTGCCGCTTGCCAAACCCGGCAGCGACTGTCTGCACAGGCGGCAACGGCGCAGGCCGAGCGGCGTTGGCAGGCGGTGCAAACGCTGCAGCAGCCGCACACCGACGCGGGCGTGCCGCTGCTGGACGTGGCGGCGGGGCAGTTGGCGGCAGGGGCAGTGGCCGAAGGGACGTTTGAATTGGGTAACAGCGGTACGGCGGCGGTGACGCTGCACTGGTCGGCCGGGGAGATGGATCTGACGCTGGTGGACCCCAACGGGCGGGTGATTGAGCCACAAACGGCCGTTAACGACGACACCATCGCATACAGCCAGGTCAACGGCGGGCTGGGGTTGCTGGCAAGCTATGTGGTACAGCAGCCGGTGGCGGGTGCGTGGCATTATCGGATTGCGCGGCAGAGTGGGGGAGAAACGGCCGTTTATCGGCTGCTGCTGCTAACCGCCACCCCGGTGGCGGTTAGCGGCACGGTGCCGCAGTGGCTGCCCGCCAACAGCATGGTGCCGATTGTGGCGGCGGTGCGCTATGACAACAGCGAGCCAGTGACAAGCAGTTTGGTGGTGGCAAACGTGCAGCAGCCGGACGGCAGCCAATACAGCCTGACGCTGTTGGATGATGGCAATCATGGGGACGGGGCGGCCAATGATGGGGTGTACGGCGGCCATTATGGCCCGGCGGCAGGGGGCAGCTATGGCGTGCTGGTGCGGGCATCGGGCAGCTATGGTGATGAACCATATGAGCGGTCAACAACGGCCGTTTTTACTATCGCCCCGCCCAAAGCCAGCCTGAACGGCAGCCAAACTGATTTTGGCGTGCGCGAGGGGGAGCTGTATACCAAACTGGCGGTCAACGTGGGTTTGGACGTGGTTGAGGGTGGTCGCCTGACGCTGGCTGCGGATTTGTACGCCGGGGAGACGTTTGTGACCCAGACAACGGCGACGGCAGTGCTGTCACCGGGGGCGCGGACGATGCGGCTGCTGTTTGATGGGCAGGCGATACGGGAAAGTGGGCTGGATGGGCCGTACACAGTGCGCCACCTGCTGCTGCTGGACAATGAGCCGGAGCTTTTGCTGATGGAACAGGTGGCGATGGGGGGGGAAACGGCCGTTTATGGGCATGAAGAATTCGGCCGTTTGTGGCGCACCTATTTGCCGCTGATTGATTGAGTTGAATCAAATTGGAGATGGGGAGATTAGCCTGGTTTAATTTCCCAATCTCTCCCAATCGGCATTTGTCCGCGTCCTATTTAACAATTGGTTTGGTCGGGTTCGGGGGTGGTGGGCAGGAGATTGTTTGGTGGGTCAGGAACGGCCGTTTGCTGAAACAAATGCAGCCGTCGCAGCAGCACAAAGCCCAGCAGCAGCGGCAGCCAGAAAGTGATGCCGCGAAAAACGAGCGTCACGAGCGTGGCATCCGTTGGTGCTAACCCCATCGTGCCGTAGATGAGCGGCACCAGCCCTTCGACAACCCCCATGCCGTTGGGGGTGGGGGAGATGATGGTAAACAAAATGGTCATGGCGTAGCCGGCAATGATGAGGCTGGCGGTGGTGGGTAGATGAAAGGCGCGGAAGATGGTGTAGAGGCTGAACAGGTTGAGCAGATGGATGACCAGGGCGATGCTGATGGTGACAAGCAGCAGGCGCGGCTTGGCAGCCATCAAGTGGGACGATTGCGCGACTTCGTGGGCGTGGACGTGTGCCCAATTGTCGGCCAGCAGGTTGGGGCGGTGGAACCAGCGGCCGACGTGGTTGATGGCCTGCTGTAGTCGGCGTAGCTGTCTTTCCAGCCACCCCGGTGCTTTGAGACCCAGCAGCAGCAGCAGCACCATGCCCCCGGCATAGAGAAACATCACCAGCCCGGTGGCTAATTCGTATGATTTCAGCTCGTGCTGCCGTAGCAGGACGATGAGGCCGCCGAGCAGGAAGAGGCAAAAGGCGCTGAAATCGGAAACGGTGGCGAGGAGGGTGGAAACGGCCGTTTTGATTACCGATTTGCCGTTGCGTTTGGCATCATCCATAAACAGCGCAATCCCCGACATGCCGCCGCTGGGAGCCATGGCATTGATAAAGTTGACACCTAAAATAAGTGCCAGCAAATAGCGAAAGCGGTGGTGGATGCCAAACAAACGCATGGATACATAAAAGAGGAAGGTACGCCCCAGCGTCACAAACAGTTGCAGGAGCAGCGTGGCTAATATCCAGCTCCACTGCCCGGTGCGTACTGTTTGTACCAGGGTTTCAATTTCGTTGATGTGGCGGATGACAATCCAGGCAAAGAACAGGATGACAACCCACAATAAAATCCGTCTACGGTGCATGAAAAAAGCAGGTTATTGATGTTGTTGCCACCGAGCAATAACCTGATTCGCCGATATAGTCAGGGGGATTGTAACGGGCATGGCATAGATGCACAATAACAGTCAACAAGATAGCAACGGTGTGATATGATCGCGGAGGATCATGGGTCGCTTGCACTAAGGAATGAGGATTAAATAAGTTACGTAAGAAGTTCAACTTCTCAGAAGAAGTTGAACTTCTAATGAGAAGTTGAACTTCTAAATTCAGGTTTGAAAACAGGACGCAGAGTTACCTGATTGAACTTTTTGATCAGGTAACTCAGGAGAATCTGCGTCCTGTTTATAATAAGGAAACAGGTATGTCGTATCAACCCGTTCGCTGGGGTATTCTTGGCCCTGGCTCTATTTCCCATAAATTTGCTCAGGGGTTGCAGATGGCAGAGGGGGCGGAATTAACGGCCGTTTCCTCCCGCGACCTAAACCGCGCCCAAACATTTGCCAACCAGTACGGCTTTGCCCGTGCCTATGGCAGCTATGAGGCGTTGGCGGCCGACCCCGACGTGGATGCTGTCTACATTGGCACCCCCCACAGCTTCCACCAAAGCCATACCATGCTTTGCCTGGAACATGGCAAGCACGTCATTTGCGAAAAGCCATTTGCCATCAACGCCAGCCAGGCGGCGGAGATGGTGGCGCTGGCGCGGCAGAAGGGGGTGGTGCTGATGGAGGCGATGTGGACGCGCTTTTTGCCGACGCTGGTGAAAACGCGGGAGCTGCTGGCAAGCGGGGCGATTGGCGAGGTGCGAATGATAACGGCCGATTTTGGCTTTCGTACCAGCGTGAACCCAAACGGCCGTTTGTTTGACCCCGCGCTGGGTGGTGGGGCGCTGCTGGACGTGGGCATCTACCCGCTGTCGCTGGCGTTTATGGTGCTGGGCGTACCGAGCCGCATTGAAAGTATGGCGCATTTGGGAGAAACGGCCGTTGACGAACAAGCCGCCATTATCCTCGGCTACGACGGCGGCCAAATGGCCCTCCTCTCCACCGCCATCCGCACCAACACCCCCCACGAAGCCTTCATTCTCGGCAGTGACGGCTGGATTAAGCTTCACAGCCCGTGGTGGGTCTCCAGCCAGCTAACCTTGAAACAGGGCGGCGCGGAAACCACCCTGACGCTGCCCTACAAAGGCAACGGCTATGCCCACGAAGCCGAAGAAATGATGCACCTCATTCGCAGCGGGCAGCGCGAATCCAGCGTCATTTCCCTCGATGAAAGCCTTGCCATCATGCAAACCATGGACAACATTCGGGCGCAGTGGGGTTTGCGTTACCCGATGGAATAGTAAACAGTAAACAGTAAACAGTAAACAGTTATTGGATGACTATTTACTGATTACCGATTACCGATTACTGATTACCGATTACAGGAAAGGAAGGAATGATGAAATACGGCCATATTCCTGGCATTGAAAAGCCGCTTTCGCGGCTGGTGCAAGGCACCATTATGTGTAATACCAACGAGCAGGAAAAATGCAACGACCTGCTGGATGCGGTGCTGAAACATGGCATCAACACCTTCGACACGGCGCATGGCTATGGCAACGGCGAATGCGAGCGCAGCGTGGGGACGTGGATCAACAGCCGGGGGGTGCGGGAGCAGGTGGTCATTTTGGGCAAGGGGTGCCACCACAGCCGCGACCGGCAGCGGGTGACACCCTTTGATATTTCGGCGGATTTGCATGATTCGCTGGCGAGATTTAAGACAGATTATATAGACCTCTACGTACTGCACCGCGACGACCCCGGCGTGGAGGTGGGGCCGATTGTGGAGCGGCTGCACCAGCACAAGGAAGAGGGGCTGATTCGCGCCTATGGCGGCTCCAACTGGTCGCACGAGCGGGTGGCGGCGGCTAATGCGTATGCAGCGGCGCACGGGTTGACCCCGTTTGCGGTGAGCAGCCCCAACTTTAGCCTGGCGTACCAGGCGAAGGAGCCGTGGGAAAACTGCATTTCGATTAGCGGGCCGGCCGGAGCGGCGGCGCGGGCGTGGTATCAGGATAGCGGCGTGGCGCTGTTTACCTGGTCGAGTCTGGCCGGTGGCTTTTTTAGCGGCCGTTTTCGCCCCGACAATCTCGACACCTTTGAAACCTATTTCGACAAGCTGTGTGTGGAGGTGTACTGCTTTGACGATAACTGGGGGCGGCTGGCGCGGACGGAGCAGTTGGCGGCGGAAAAAGGGGTGTCGCTGGCGCGGGTAGCCTTGGCTTATGTACTGAGCCAGCCACAGGACATTTATGCGCTGATTGCTTGCTACAATGAGCAGGAGGTGGTGGACAATGTGCAGGCATTGGAACTGGCGTTGACGGCTGAGGAATTGGCGTTTTTGGAAGGGTAGCGTATTGCGTATTGCGTATTCTTTACGTAATACGCAATACGCAATACGGCTTAGGTAAGGTGTTGCGATGGACGTAAATGAGATTACGCGGCGGGAAACGGCCGTTTTAGCCAACGACAACGGTTTTGTGTACCGGGATTTGAACGGAAACGGCCGTTTGGATGTGTATGAAGACCCGCGCCAGCCGGTTGAGGCGCGGGTGGAAGATTTGCTGGCGCAGATGACACTGGCGGAAAAGGCGGGGATGCTCTTTATCAACGGGTCGGTGGTCAACGCCGATGGCTCGATTGAGGAGAAGCCGGGCGCGTCGGGGTTTGGCGGGGTGGCAAGCAACCAGATGCGCGACCTGTTGATGAACCATTTTAATTTGTGGCAGATTCCGGGTGGGGAAATAACGGCCGTTTGGTACAACAACATCCAGCGCTACGCCGAACAAACCCGGCTGGGCATCCCCGTCACCATTGCCTCGGACCCGCGCAACCATTTTAGCCACAACATCTTTGCCATGGCCGCCACCGACTTTTCCCAATGGTGCGAAACGCTGGGGTTTGCCGCGCTGGACGACCCCGAACTGGTGCGGCAGTTTGCCGACATCGTGCGGCAGGAATATCTGGCCGTAGGTATTCGGGAGGCACTGCACCCGCAAATTGATTTGGCAACCGAGCCGCGCTGGTCGCGCATCAGCGGCACCTTTGGCGAAGATGCCCACCTGACGGCGCGGCTGGCGGCGGCCTACATTGCCGGGTTCCAGGGCGACGAGCTGGGGGCGGAAAGCGTGGCTTGCATGACCAAACATTTCCCTGGCGGTGGCCCACAAAAAGAGGGGCTAGACCCTCATTTTGAGTTTCAGCAGGGGCAAATTTACCCCGGCGACAACTTTGACTACCATTTGATTCCGTTTGAAGCGGCGTTTGCGGCCAATACGGCGGCGATTATGCCGTATTATGGCGTTCCGGTGGGGCAGACGGATGAGGATGTGGCGATGTCGTATAACAAGGCGATCATCACGGGGCTGCTGCGGGAAAAATATGGGTATGACGGGGTGGTTTGCACTGACTGGGGGCTGGTAACGGATTTGCACATGGGGCCGGTGACGTGGCCGGCGCGGGCGTGGGGGGTGGAGCATTTGAGCGAGGCTGACCGGGTGCTGAAG
>WBZL01005016.1_pt2 | contig 10786 bp, 9 predicted proteins | sample 5204291 | NCBI WGS metagenome assembly WBZL01 (sample SAMN12344345, study PRJNA552823) | activated sludge metagenome | biome: Activated sludge suspended growth; feature: Nitrification reactor; material: Wastewater; isolation source: activated sludge from nitrification reactor of wastewater treatment... | reverse complement strand
CGGAGCTGATCAGCCAGCTCCTGACGGTAGCCGAGGAAGGCGGAGATGGACCCGGGTACAAGGGCGACGGTCGAGGTCGCATTGGCCACGAGGCCGGGAACTCCCAGGCCGACGAGGGCGGGGAAGGTGAGGAGGGTACCTCCCCCCGCGATCGAGTTCACCGCGCTCCCGGCTGCCGTCGCGAGCACGATGAGGAGGAGCCGGGGGAGATCGGGAGTGTCGAACGGAGGCGTAGGGGGGTCTCCTGAGGGAGTGCAGCGAGGCGTGGCGGAGCCGAAACCTAAGGGCTGGTGGGCGCTGACGCGGCGATTCGCGCCACCCCATGCGGGCGCTGCATGCGGCACACTACCTTTCGCGCAGGCCGTCGCACGGAGGTGACGGTCGTGCGAGGCTTCACTGGAGACGAGATCACATGAGCACGACAGCGACGCCGGGGGCGTCTGCGGGCAGCACGATCGAGGTGCGCGACAACCGCACCGGCAAGGTGTACACGATCCCCATCACGGACGACACCATTCGCGCGGCCGACCTCAAGCAGGTCAAGGTCAACGCGGACGACTTCGGGATGATGGCGTACGACCCGGCGTTCATGAACACGGCATCGTGTCGGTCGTCGATCACCTACATCGATGGCGACAAGGGCATCCTGAGGTACCGCGGTTATCCGATCGAGCAGCTGGCGGAGAAGGCGTCGTTCCTCGAGGTCGCCTGGCTGCTTCGACATGGCGAGCTGCCGACGCAGGCCGAGTACGACAGGTGGGTGCACAACATCACGTACCACACGTACGTCCACGAGAACATCAAGCGGTTCCTCGAAGGGTTCCGGTACGATGCGCACCCGATGTCGATGCTGGGCAGCGCGGTGGCGGCCCTCTCGTCGTTCTACCCCGAGGCGCGACAGATCCACGACCCGGAACAGCGCGACATCGCGATTGTCCGCCTGCTCGCGAAGGTGCCGACGATCGCCGCGTTCTGCTACCGACACGTGAAGGGGCTGCCGTTCGTCTACCCGGACAACGATCTCTCCTATGCGGGCAACTTCCTGTCGATGATCGCGCGCATGTCGGAGTCGAAGTACGAACCGAACCCGACGTTCGTTCGCGCGATCGAGATCCTGTTCATCCTGCACGCCGATCACGAGCAGAATTGCTCCACCAACGCGGTGCGCGCCGTGGGTTCGTCGCAGGTGGATCCGTTCAGCGCCGCAGCGGCCGGGATCATGGCGCTCTTCGGCCCCCTGCACGGGGGGGCGAACGAGCAGGTGCTGCGCATGATCGAGAAGATCGGCGACGTGAAGAACGTGAAGCCCTTCATCGACGAGGTGAAGAGCGGCAAGGGTGGTGAGCGCTTGATGGGCTTCGGTCACCGGGTCTACAAGTCGTATGACCCGCGGGCCAAGATCGTCAAGCAGCTGGCGTACGACGTGTTCAAGGTCGTCGGCATGGATCGCGACCTCGAGATTGCCCTGGAGCTGGAGCGCATCGCCCTCGAGGACGAGTACTTCATCGGTCGCAAGCTCTATCCCAACGTGGACTTCTACACGGGGCTGATCTACCGTGCCATGAAGTTCCCGACGGACTACTTCACGGTGCTGTTCGCGATCCCGCGCATGGCCGGCTGGCTGGCGCAGTGGGAGGAAATGCTGCTCGACAAGGAGCAGAAGATCGCGCGGCCGCGGCAGATCTACACGGGGTACGACGAGCGCCCCTACCAGCACACGCTCGATCGCTTCAAGCGCGTGTCCAAGTAGGCTGGTCGAAGGTGGTCCGGGGGCGGCTCTGCCATCAGGCGGGGCCGCCCCCGTGTCGTTTCCGGCCCCGCCTCGGCCCGGGGTCGGCTCGCGCTTCGGCCTGGCGCGTGGCACACGCGGGGGCGACCGGGCAGCGGGCGCAGTGTCGCACGCGGGCCGTACATACGAGGGCGCCGAGCTCCATCAACGCCTGATTGTGCGTCCACGCGGTCCGCCCGCGCCGCGGGAGGATCGCCTCGGCGATGCGCCAGAGGCGCGACAGATCGCGCGCCCGCTTGGGGCGAAGGTGCGGGGCGAATATCCGCGCGATCACGCGCGCGACGTTGGTGTCCACCAGGGCGGCCGGCCGCTCGAACGCGAACGACGCCACGGCTCCCGCCGTGTAGGGTCCGACTCCCGGCAGGGCCCGGAGATCCTCCGGGTTGTCCGGCAGGGCTCCATCCCGCTCCCTGGTGACCTGCCTCGAGAGGGCGTGGAGGTTCCGGGCGCGCGCGTAGTAGCCGAGCCCTTCCCATTGCTCACGAACGGTAGCAGGGCGCGCGGCCGCGAGGTGCCCGATCGTGGGGAAGCGCTCGAGGAAGCGATGGTAGAAGTCGATGACGCGCGAGACCTGCGTTTGCTGGAGCATCAACTCCGAGACGAGGACCGCATAGGGGTCCCGGGTCCGCCGCCACGGAAGGTCCCGACCGTGGCGCGCGAACCAGCGGCGCAGCCGTCGGGAGACCTCGCCGGCGAGCGGCGGTACCCTGCGATCAGGGCGTCGGGGCAAGGCCGAAGCGCGCCGAGTCCGAGACCAGGGAGAAGGCGAGCCACACTCCAACGGCGATGCTCGCCACCCCGGATGCGACGACGAATCGAGTCCGCATTCGCTCCCCCTGGGAGGACGCTCCCATGAGCGGGAGGGCCATGAGCGCGGAGGTCGCGGTCATGGCGAGCGTGGTGCCGACCCCGAAGACGGCGAGGTAGAGGAGCGCGAGGCGCGTGTCCGTCACGGTGGCCAGGACCAGCAAGGCCACGGCCGCCGATCCGGCGAGGCCGTGCATCATGCCGATGAGGGCCGGGCGGCGGTCGGAGGGTTCCGCGGGTGCGCGGCGCCCGCGGAGGTTGGTCACGCCCATGACGATGAGCATCACCGCGACGCCGAGCTCAAGGGTGTCGGCCACGCCATCGGCGATGGCGACACGGAACCACGCGATGCCGCCCCCCACCACGAGGATCGTCGCACTGTGTCCCAGTCCCCAGAGGGCGCCGACGCGAGCCGCCCGAATGACGGACGGGTGGCGCGCGACCATGGCGGCCACTGCCACGAGATGGTCGGGGTCGAGCGCGTGACGGAGTCCCAGCAGGAAGCCAAGGACGAGGAGCGAGAAGCTGGATGTCATGAGGACGTGTGAAACGTACACGTCCCGCTCGTCGCGCGGCCACCCGCGTCACGACGGGCCGCTGGTTGTGGCGGCCCGTCGCCCGATCCGCTCAGTACTTCGCGAGGGTCGGGTCCACCTCGTCCGACCAGCGCAGGATCCCTCCCGCGAGGTTCCAGACGCGGACCAGCCCCGCCGCCTGGAGCTGCCGCACCGCCCTGGCACTGCGCGCCCCGCTGCGGCACGCGACCACGATGTCCCGATCGCGGGGCAGGCCGTCGATGGCGTCGCCTAACGATCCCAGCGGCACGAGGGTCGCGTTCGGGTACGCCGCGATCGGGATCTCGTGCGGCTCACGGACGTCGAGGAGCAGCAGGGGTTCGCCGCGGGCGAGGCGATCCGCGACCTCACGCGGTGTCACCTCGGGAACGGCATCGGGCGCAGTCGTCACGGATACTCCACAGAACTGGTTGTAGTCTGGCAGCTCCGTGAGGGTGCGCGTGCCGCACGCCGGGCACAAGGGGTTGCGGGCCACGCGCACGGTCCGCCAGCGCGCCCCCAGGGCGTCGATGATCGCCAGGCGCCCGATCAGCGGGTCGCCGATGCCGACGATGAGCTTGATCGCCTCGGTGGCTTGCAGGGTGCCGACGAGCCCCGGCAACACACCGAGCACGCCGCCCTCCGCGCACGAGGGCACCAGCCCGGGTGGTGGGGGCTCCGGGTAGAGGCACCGGTAGCATGGGCCGTCCACGGTGCAGAAGACCGAGGCCTGCCCGTCGAACCGGAAGATCGACCCGTATACGTTCGGGATACCGACCAGGACGCACGCGTCGTTGACCAGGTATCGCGTGGCGAAGTTGTCCGTGCCGTCCACGACCAGGTCGTATTGCCGCACGAGGTCGAGAGCGTTCTCCCGGGCGAAGCGGACCTCGTGCGCCTCCACCGTGACGTGCGGGTTGGCCTCGTGGAGGCGACGGATGGCCGACTCGAGCTTGGGACGCCCGACGTCCGAGGTTCCGTGGAGGATCTGGCGCTGGAGGTTGGTCATGTCGACGGTGTCGAAGTCGACGATGCCCAGGGTCCCCACGCCGGCTGCCGCGAGGTAGAGGGCCGCCGGAGACCCGAGTCCACCGGCACCAATGAGGAGGACGCGCGCGGCCTTGAGTCGCCGCTGGCCCTCGATCCCCACCTCGGGGAGAAGCAGGTGGCGCGCATACCGGGTGAGCTCACCGTGCGTGAGCGTCGCGTCCGGCGGGGTCACAGTCAGGGTGGCCATGGTCAGCCTCCGGCGACGGCTGGCACGACCACGATTTCGTCGCCGTCACGCACCGTGGTCTCGAATCCGTGGGCGAGGCGAATGTCCTCGTCGTTGAGGAAGACCGTCACGAAGGGGTAGGGTGCCCCCTGCGCGTCGCGCAGGCGGGGACCGACGGCGGGGTATTGCGTCACGACCTGGTCGAGCACCGCGCCGACGGTCGCGCCGGACGCCTCGATGCGCCGGTTGCCGCCGGCCTGTGCGGCCAGGGCGGAGGGAAGGAAGACAGGGATGGGCATGTTGCGGCGAATCCTCAGGTGAGGGCCGCGACGTCACGGAGTCGCGGCGCGATGACGGGAACGTCGCCAAGATCGTCGGCGAGGGAGGCGGCGGTCTTGAGGCCATGCCCGGTGATGCACAACACGACCTCATCAACCGGGGTGAAGGCACCACGGGTGGCGAGCGCCCGGGCCGCCGCCCAGGTGACGCCGGCGGCGGTCTCGCCGAAGACGCCGGTCAGGTTCGCCAACTCGCGAATGCCGGCCAAAACGGCGGCGTCGTCCACATGGGCTGCGCCTCCGCCACTGTCGCGCAACACGCGCGCGGCCGCGAGGGCGTCGGCCGGTGCCCCGATGGCGAGGGAGCGCACGATGGTGTTCGGTCGCTCGGGGATGAGGTGACCATCGCCCCGTTCGAACAGACGGACGATCGGCGCGCATCCCGACGCCTGGGCGCCGTAGATGCGTGGCGGTCCACCACGCACCAATCCGGCGTCGCGGAACTCGCGGAAACCACGGTCGAGTTTCGTCACGAGGGAGCCGCCGGCCATGGGGGCGACCACCGCGCTGGGCAATCGCCAACCGAGCTGTTCGGCCACCTCGAACGCCATCGTCTTCGACCCTTCGCCGTAGTAGGCGCGCAGGTTCACGTTGACGATGCCCCAGGGATATTCGTCGGCGAGGCGCGCGCAGAGCCGATTCACGTCGTCGTACGTGCCCCGGACCCGCACCAGGCGTGGCCCGTGCACGAGGGTCCCGACCAGCTTGGCGACCTCGAGGTCTTCCGGGACGAAGATCCATGCCGGGACCTGCGCCCGCGCGGCGGCCGCCGCGACCGCATTGGCAAGGTTCCCGGTCGAGGCGCAGGCCATGGCGTCGAGTCCGAAGGCATGCAGCGCATTGATGGCGGTGGCGACGACGCGGTCCTTGAACGACAAGGTCGCGGCCGAGAGGGCATCGGCCTTGATCCAGGCGCGGGCGACGCCTAACGCGGCGGCGACGCGCGGGACCTCGATCAGCGGCGTCCAGCCGACGTCGTGGGCGGCGACGGGGGCGCCGGTGAACGGCAGCCACTCGGCGTAGCGCCAGAGGGTCCGTGGCCGTGCCGCGATCGTCTCGCGTGAGGGGAGTGATCGTCCGACCGGATAGACCACCTCGAGCGGGCCGAGGCAGCGGCCACAGATGGCCGCCGGGCGCGGGGTATCGTGGGATGCCCCACATGACGAGCAGGCGAGGGGGAGGGCCACGAGGTCGTGGGGAGCGAGGACGGTACTCATGCTGCCACCTGCGCCCCGCGCGGATGGATCAGCTCGCGACTCAACGTGGCGACGTCAGCGAGCAGGGCGGATGCGGTGTGATCCCCGCCTGCACCCGGCCCAAACCACCGGAGGCAGCCGGCCAGTGCGGCGTGCAACTCGATTGCGTTGGCGGCCCCGTGTGCGGTGGCGAGGGGGTCGTCGGCGTCCAGCACGCGGGGTTCGACGACCAGGTGGCGCACCGGGGCGCGATCCACGCCGGCGGCGGTCGTGGCGGTCCACGCTTCGGCGACGAGGCGCAAGCGCCGTCCCTCGCGCCGGGCGTCGCGCGCCAGGCGGGCATGGCGTGCATCGAGTCCGCGGAGATGAACCGTCCGGGCGAGCGTCGGGACTCGCCAGGCGATGGTGGACAGGATCGCCAGTTTCGCGGCGGCATCCGACCCGTCGAAGTCGGCGTTGCTCCCGCGCTCGGCGAGTCCGGCGTCCTGTGCGGCGGAGATCGCATCCTCCCAGGTCGCATCGCCTTCGACGGTGCTCAAGACAGCCGTTGACGTGCCGTTGAGGATGCCGCGGATGGCACGGATCTCCTCGCCCTGCAGCGAGTCCCGCAAGGTCCGCACGATCGGGACGGCCGCCGCGACGGCGGCTTCGCAGCCAAAGCGCGGATGCCGGTCGGCCAGCGCTCGCAGCAGTCGCGTCGAGCGCGCGACGGCCTGCTTGTTGGCGGTGACGACGGCCGCGCCACGATCGAGCGCGGCGAGCAGCCATTCGTCCGCGCGTGCGTCGCCCGATGCCTCGACCACGACGTCGATCGACGGATCTCGCGCGAGGGTCGGGGCATCGACGAGCTGGAGCTCACCGGGGAGCCGGCGCAGGCGGTCGGGGTGCCGGACGGCGAGGTGGGTGAGGCGGATACGTGCGCCGAGGCGTACCTCGAGTCGAGCGCTGAAGTCCGCGAAGTGCCGGGTGAAGCTCTGGCCCACGGTGCCGTGGCCAATGAGCCCCAACCGTAGAACGGGGGGTGTCATGGTGCGTTCTGCCTCCGTCCACCCGTCCCGGAGGTCCCGGAAACAAGACATCCCCGGACGGCATAGCCTCGGGGACGAGTGGGCTGTTTAGCGGTTGGTTTAACGTGGCCGCAAGTTGCCGTAAATCGCCACGGGTACCTCGATTGTGCGGAAGAGTATCGGCGCGGAGCCGAGATCTGTCAACCCCAGGTCATGACACGCGCCGGGTCTTCTTCTTGAGGAAGTCCATGAGGATGTACTGGCCCAGCGTCATGGTGCTGGTGAAGTAGGCACGTCCGCGGCTGATGGCGGACACGTGCTTGACGAACTCGACGAGGGCACGGTCGCGCGCGAGCATGAAGGTGTTGATCATGATGCCGGACCGGCGACAATCGGCGACTTCACGCAGGGTCTCGCGGATCACCCACGCATCCAGGCCCATCGCGTTCTTGTAGGTCTCCCCGTCGGCCAGGGTCAGCGCGCTCGGCTTGCCGTCGGTGATCATCACGATCTGGCGCATGTCCTTCTTCTGCGCGAGGAGCAACCGCCGGGCCAGCTTGAGGCCCGCCGCGGTATTGGTGTGGTAGGGGCCGACCTGGGCATGGGCGAGCGCGTCGAGCGGGATCTCTTCGGCGCCGTCGTGGAAGAGTACCACACGGATCGTGTCGCCCGGAAACTGCGTAAGGATGAGGTGCGTGAGCGCGAGCGCCACCTTCTTGGCCGGCGTGAAGCGATCCTCCCCGTAGAGGATCATCGAATGGGAGCAATCGAGCATGAGGACCGTGGCACACGACGACCGATACTCGGCACGGTGCACCATCAGGTCGGGGTAGTCCACATCGAGGGGGAGGTCCAGCGATCCCGTGCGCGCGAGGGTGCTGGCCAGGGTGCCGTTCACGTCGAGGTTCATGGTATCCCCGAACTCGTACGGCTTGCTGCCGGCATCCGCCTCGACCCCGGTGGCCAGGTGGGGCGTCTCGTGTGAGCCAAACGAGCTCTTGCCGAGCGAGCCCAGGATGCCCCGCAGGGCCTTGTAGCCGAGGAAGTCGATGCCCTTGCCGGTGAGCGAGAACTGGACGTCGCGGGCGGCGGCGCGCGCCAGGCCACCGGGGCCAACCACTTCCTCGTGGGCTCCGGGCATACGCGGCTCCTGCTCGGCATTGAGGTAGCCCTGCTCGACCAGGCGTTGCACGATGCGATCCAGCAGGTCGGCCAGCGAGGACTGCGCCGTGGCATCGTCCTCCCCGCGGAGGGCACGGAGCATTTCGGGGGTGAACTGTCCCGAGTCGATGAGTGCCTGCAGGATCGCTTCCTTCAGGGCGCCGAGCGAGCGATCGGCGTCGTCGCCCGTCTCGCCCCAGTACGGGTGCCAGGATGGCCCCCCGGCGAAGCCTGACTGGAGGAGGAAGTCGGAGAGCTGCTCGAGGAGCTTCTCGAGGTCGACGGCGTCGCCGGACTCAGGCGAGAATCTGGCGTAGGTGTGGAATCGCATGGCGCGGGAGGGATGCCGGAAGGTGTGTGGGGGAAGAGCATGGGAGCAAGGCGCAGGTCGCAAGTCGCGAGGCGCAGGTCGCAGGTCGCATATCGATGGTGGCGCGTCTCGAGTCGGTGCGCCTCCGGCCTCGGTTGTACTTTCCGGCGTGTCCACGGCCCGGCCTGGCAACCCGTTTCGCGTCCTGCTGACCCACCGGAACTTCCGGCGATTCTGGGTCGGGCAGACGTTGTCGCTCGTTGGCACCTGGATGCAGTCGATGGCGGTGGGGTGGCTGGCGCTCCAGCTATCGGACTCGGCCTTCATCGTCGGGATGGTCGTGGCCTGCTCGGCGCTGCCGATCCTCCTCCTCTCGCTGCTCGCCGGCGTCCTGGTGGACCGGTACGACAAGCTCAGGCTGGTCCGCCTGGCGCAGGTCCTCCTGCTCCTCGAGGCGTTGCTGCTCTGGTGGGTGACGTGGCGCGGACACATCACGATTCCGGGACTGGTGGCGCTCGTGTTGTTCGGCGGGCTGGTCGTGAGCATGGAGATCCCGGCGCGCCAGTCGCTGATGATCGACCTTGTCGGGCGTGACGATCTTCGTGATGCCATTGCCCTCAATTCCTCGGGGTTCAACCTCGCAAGGATCATCGGGCCCGCGCTCGGTGCGGCGATCATCGCACGATGGGGCATTGCGTGGTGCTTCTTCGTGAACGCGCTGAGTTACCTCACGGTGCTCGTGGGCCTCTGGATGATCGACCTTCCGCCGCGGCAGCCGCTGCCGCCGACGTCGTCACCGTGGGAGGGCATGCGCGACGGCGTGCGATATGTGTACGGTGACCCGCGCCTGCGCGGCCTCGTGGAGACCATCGCTGTCTTCGCGATCCTGTGTACGCCAACCCTCGCGTTGATGCCGGTCCTGTCCCGGGACCAGCTGCACCTCGGCGCGGGCGGGTACGGGTTGCTCCTCTCGGCAGTCGGGATCGGGGGGATGTGTGGGGCCCTTGGCCTGGCGGCATCGAGTCCGCGCCTGCGGCGGGGACGGCTGCTCATGCGCTCTCAGCTTGCCCTGGCCATCCTGGTCTTCGGCGTGGCGCTTTCCCGGTGGCCCGCCCTCACGTACGTGCTGTTGCTGGCCACCGGTTTCGTCCTCATTGTGAACTCCGCGTTAGGCAACACCATGATGCAGGCGATTGCGCCAGACGCGTATCGCGGGCGGCTGATGTCGGTCTACTCACTGATCGTCGTGGGGTTGCCGCAGGTGGCCGGCGCGTTCGCGGCCGGGAGCATCGCGCGGGCGGTGGGAATCGGGTGGACGCTGGCGCTCAGCGCGGTGCTGATGGTGTTGTATGCTCGCTGGGCCTTCGCGCGGTATCCGCAGCTGCGGGAATTGTAGGGAGAAACCACGGCTGGCGCCGGGCCACCAGCAGAACGAGAATTGTCGTGTCCCTTCCCGCCCGCCATGCCGCCGCGCTGTTCATCCCTCCTCCTGATCGCTCTCGTCGCCGCGCCGGTCGCCGGCCAACGCCAGGCCGCCAGCGCCGCGGGGATCGACACCACCTGGTATGCGTCGCTGCGATGGCGGCACGTCGGCCCGGAGGGGAATCGCGTGACCTCGGTGGCGGGCGTCTCCGGGGATCGCACGACGTACTACGCCGGTGCTGCCTCCGGTGGTCTCTGGAAGACGTCGGATGGCGGGAACAGCTGGCGCCCGATCTTCGATGACCAGCCAGTCTCGTCCATCGGGGCTGTCGCCACCGCGCCGTCCGATCCCAACGTCGTGTGGGTGGGGACGGGGGAGCCGTTCATCCGCTCGAACATCTCGGTGGGATGGGGGGTGTTTCGCTCGACGGATGCGGGGAAGTCGTGGACGAAGATGGGGCTCGAGCAGACCGGGCGCATCTCGCGCATCGTGATCCACCCGACCAATCCCGACATCGTGTACATGGCCGCGTTGGGACACGCGTATGGTCCGCAGCCCGATCGCGGCATCTTCCGGACGATGGACGGTGGCCGGACGTGGGAGAAGGTGCTCTTCGTCAACGACAGCACCGGGGCCTCGGACCTCGTCATGGACCCGAACAACCCACGCATCCTCTTCGCCGGCATGTGGCAGTTGGAGATGCATACGTGGGGGCGCTTCTCGGGCGGGGCGGGCAGCGGGATCTGGATGTCGCGTGACGGCGGGTCGACGTGGAAGCGGCTCACGGGGAACGGACTCCCGACCACGCCGATGGGCAAGGTCGGGCTCGCGATGTCCAAGGCCAACTCCAACCGGCTCTACGCCCTGATCGAGGCCGGTGACGGCCTCCCGGCGGTGAACGTACAGGAGACGACGCGCGGGCGCCTCTGGCGCTCGGACGACGGCGGGACGACCTGGCAGGTCGTGAGCTACGACCAGCAGGTGG
>WBZL01004483.1_pt2 | contig 10786 bp, 7 predicted proteins | sample 5204291 | NCBI WGS metagenome assembly WBZL01 (sample SAMN12344345, study PRJNA552823) | activated sludge metagenome | biome: Activated sludge suspended growth; feature: Nitrification reactor; material: Wastewater; isolation source: activated sludge from nitrification reactor of wastewater treatment... | reverse complement strand
GTGCGCCACAATAAGACTGGTAGGTCGAAATGCCCATCTTGGACATGACCTTCAGGATGCCCTTGCAAACGCCTTTGATGTAATTTTTCTGCACTTGTTCGGCCGAAAGGGGCAATCCACGGCGAACGCGAATATCCTCAAGCGTCTCGAACGCGACATAGGGATTCACCGCCTCTGCGCCATAGCCAGCGAGAACGCAGAAGTGGTGCACTTCGCGTGCTTCGCCGGTTTCGACAACCAGGCCTGTTTGCATGCGCAGACCCTGGCGAACCAAGTGATGGTGGACAGCGGCCGTCGCCAGCAGCGCGGGCATAGCGATCCGGTCTGCACCTTGCGAACGATCGGACAGGATGAGAATGTTCCTGTCTGCCAGCACGGCCTCGGTCGCTGCCCAGCACATTTCCTTCAGAGCCATCTCGAGCCCTGCTGCACCGCTTGAGGCATCCCAGGTCATGTCGATCGTTTCTGTCCTGAACGCGCCATCGAGCGTCTCCTCGACAAGACGAATCTTCTCGACATCGGCATTGGTCAGGATCGGCTGATCAACTTCCAGCCTCTTGTGCGTGCCTGCTTCGTGACCAAGCAGATTCGGCCGGGGGCCGATCATGGAGACAAGCGACATGACCAATTCTTCCCGAATGGGATCAATCGGAGGATTCGTCACCTGCGCAAAATTCTGCTTGAAATAGTCGTACAACAGCCGCGATCGAGCAGAGAGAACGGCAATCGGCGTGTCCGTGCCCATTGACCCAATGGGGTCATCACCACTTGTGGCCATTGGCTCTAGAAACTTGGAGATATCCTCCTGCGTGTAGCCGAACGCCTGCTGGCGATCGAGGAGCACAGAAGGATCATTCGCCGGTGCTTCCGTTGCGACCTCCACCTCTCGAAGATCCTTCAGCTTGTACTGCGCGGATTCAAGCCACTTGGCGTAGGGCTCGGCAGCCGCGAGCTGGGCCTTGATTTCCTCGTCTTCGATAATGCGCCCCTGCTCCATGTCGATGAGCAGCATCTTGCCCGGCTGCAGGCGCCATTTGCGGACGATATTGTCTTCCTTGACCGGAAGCACCCCGGATTCCGAGGCCATGATGACATGGTCATCATCTGTTACACAAAAACGCGCAGGCCGCAGGCCATTCCGATCCAGAGTGGCACCAATCTGGCGGCCATCGGTAAAGGCGACCGCCGCCGGCCCATCCCATGGCTCCATCAGCGCCGCGTGATATTCATAGAAGGCTTTCCGCCCGGCATCCATCATGGGATTGCCGGCCCAGGCCTCCGGTATGAGCATCATGATCGCATGAGCCAGAGAATATCCGCCAGCCAGCAGCAACTCCAGCGCATTGTCGAGGCAGGCCGTATCGGACTGTCCATGCGGAATCAGTGGCCACATCTTGTCCAGGTCAGGCCCAAGCAAGTCCGATTCCATGGTGCGGCGCCGCGCATTCATCCAGTTCACATTGCCGCGAACCGTATTGATTTCGCCATTGTGGGCGATGAACCGGTATGGGTGCGCCAGCTTCCAGGACGGGAACGTATTGGTCGAAAACCGTTGGTGGACCAGCGCCAGCGCAGACTGCGTCAGCGGATTCCGCAGGTCTTCATAGAAACTGCCGACCTGTCCGGCGAGCAGAAGTCCCTTGTAGACAACAGTTCGCGATGAAAACGACGGCATGTACAATTCTGCTAGGCCGGGAAGGGCATGTTTTTCCTCCAGCGCGGCCAGCGGGTTCTGTGTCTGCTTGCGCAATGCCAGCAGCTTGCGTTCAAAAGCATCCTGATCCGGGGTTGAAGCACCGCGCGCCACGATGGCCTGCCGAATCACCGGCATTTGCTCGAGAACTGCCTTTCCGAGCCCTGTAGGATCGACCGGAACATCACGCCAGCCGACCAGTGTCTGGCCTTCCTTGACGATAAAGCCCTCGAAATGGGCCGTCGCAAAATTGCGAGCGGCCTCGTCGCGGGGCAAAAAGCACATGGCCACCGCATAGTCCCCAGCGGCAGGCAGGTTGAGCCCCTCACCCTGGGCCCAATCGCGCAGCAAAGCGTCGGGAATCTGGATCAGAATGCCCGCGCCGTCACCTAGCAAGGGGTCAGCCCCAACGGCACCGCGATGATCGAGGTTAAGCAGGATTTCGAGGCCGCGTTTGACGGTGTCATGGGTCTTCACGCCTTTGATATGCGTGACAAAGCCAACGCCGCATGCATCATGCTCGTTTCTGGGGTCGTACAATCCTTGCTTCGGCGGATAGTTCATCCGGAGCCTTTTCCCTTGCTATCAATGCGGAATTAAGATGCGCGGTAGACGGATGCGCACGCAATTTGAAGCCAAGAATTCAACTTGGGGTGCAAAGAATCTTGCAAGGCAGCAAAGCTTGGTTTGCCTAGAGGGCTATGTTTCACACCTTGTCAGGGCGTGCAAGCAAACAATCCGTCTATCCTGCGTCTATGCTGGGCGTGCCAATATTGGCGTGCGCGACGCCGCCATCGACCGTGATTGTATCCCCGACGACATAGTTTCCCGCATCGCTGGCAAGGTAGATTGCGGCAGCTGCCATGTCTTCCGGTCTGCCAATACGCCGGCTGGGGATGTTCCTTGCAACAGCCTCTCCATGATCGCGTGCAGCTCGGTTCATATCCGAAGCGAAAGCACCGGGAGCAATCGACGTGACATTGATGTTATCATCAACCAGCCGCGCAGCCATGCGACGGGTCAGGTAGATCAGAGAGGATTTCGACGCGTGGTAGCTGAAGGTTTCCCACGGGTTCAGCCGAATTCCGTCAATAGAGGTGATATTGATAACCTTCGCCGGATGTTCGGGGGAGGCCGCTCCCTTCAGCAGAGGATACAGCGCCTGCGTCAGGAAAAATGGCGATTTGACGTTAAGGTCCATGACTTTGTCCCAGCCGGATTCCGGGAAATCCTCAAATGGCGCACCCCATGCAGCACCAGCATTGTTCACCAGAATATCAAGCTTGGGTTCTTTCGCCGCCAGCGCGGCGGCAAGCGCCCGACACCCCGCAACAGTGGACACGTCCTGGGGAAGCGAATGGCAGTTGGGCCCGAGCTCTGCTGCCGTCGCATCGCAAACATCGGCCTTGCGTGACGAGATATAGACCTTTGCCCCTTGCGCCAGAAATCCTTCGGCAATCATGCGGCCGATATTCTTGGATCCTCCCGTGACCAAAGCAACGCGCCCTTCAAGCGAAAAAAGCTTTCTGGTATCCATGTTATCCACCTCTCTTGATCGTTTCGCGCGCAACTATGAGCTGCTGAATCTGGCTCGTGCCTTCGTAGATCCTGAAAATCCTCACGTCTCGATAAAGACGTTCGATACCATAATCGGCAACATAGCCTGCCCCGCCGAATATCTGGACAGCGCGATCTGCAACGCGTCCGACCATTTCCGACGCAAAAAGCTTGGCCGCTGCGCATTCAAGAACAACATCCTCGCCTGAATCACGCTTGGCCGCCGTTTCAAGAACCAGGGCCTTGGCCGCAAGGAGTTCCGTCTTGGAATCGGCAATCATGGCCTGGACAAGCTGGAAGTCGGAAATCGCCTGACCGAACTGCCGCCGTTGCGTCGCATAGGCCACCGCATCGGCAACCAGTCGTTCGGCGACTCCGACACACATAGCAGAAATATGCAGTCGACCGCGATCAAGCACGCGCATCGCGACCTTGAACCCTTCGCCTTCGGCGCCAAGCATGTTTTCTGGCGGCACTGCGACATCGTCAAAATTGACATCGCAGATATGGGCGCCTTGCTGACCCATCTTCTTTTCATGTGCGCCGATGCTGAGCCCCGGTGAATCTGCTGGAACAAGGAACGCGGTCACACCGCCGGACCCCGGTCCGCCGGTGCGAGCCATGACCGTGAAAAGCTGGGCCTTGTCTGCGTTGGTGATATAGCGTTTTCCGCCCGTCAGCTTCCACTGGTTGCCATCCCTGACAGCGCGAGTTCGGACACCCGCACCGTCAGATCCCGCCTCCGGCTCCGTCAATGCAAAGCTCGTGACGATCTCGCCAGACGCGATTCCGGGCAGGAACCGAGCCTTCTGATCTTCATTGCCCGCCATGACGAGGCCCTGACTGCCGATGCCCACATTGGTGCCAAAGGCAGATCGAAAGGCGGGCGATGTTTTGCCCAATTCCATCACTACGCGCACTTCTTCCGACATTGTCAGGCCAAGGCCCCCATATTCTGTCGGAATAGAGAGGCCGAACAGGCCCAGCGCCTTCATTTCGGCGATCACATCATCGGGGATTTCGTCACTTTCAGCCACCTGCGCTTCGAGCGGCCGCAGCCGTTCGGAGACGAACCTGCGGATCGTCTCGATCAACTGGTCAAGCGTGTCGGCATCCAGACCCATCTCAATACCCGTTCATGCTTGCCACGCGGTCTGCGTGGAAATAGCTGTCGCCAAAAAACTCATTCAGCGCCCGATCGCGTTTCATGTAAAGACCGATGTCATATTCATCGGTCATGCCTATGCCGCCGTGCATCTGAACACCCTCGCGAACCGCAAGATTGCAGGCCTTGCCCGTCTTTGCCTTGGCCGCCGCTACAAAAAGTTCCGCGCGGGGATCGCCATCGTCCAGCAAATGCTGGGCCTTGATCACGACCGACCGCGCACCCTCCATTTCCCCATAAAGGTGGGCAGCGCGATGCTGGAGCGACTGGAATTCCCCAATCAGTCGCCCGAACTGTTTGCGCTGTTTCAGGTAGGTGAATGTCATGTCCATGGCACCGCTGCCGACCCCCAGCATTTCAGCTGAGGCGCCGAGGCGGCCGGCATCAAGCAACCGCGACAGGGGGCCCCAGCCCGAGTCGACCGTCCCAATGACAGCATCAGCGTCAACCTGCACACCCTCAAACCTGATCCTCGACGAGAGCGAACTGTCCAGCAAACGGTCTACATCCAGACTGATGCCCGCGGCTTCGCGCGGGACTGCAAACAGGGTGATGCCCGCTTCTTCGCCAGCACTCCCTCCGGTGCGGGCAGAAACGAGCAGCAGATCGGCGATGTGTCCGTGAACGACGAATTGCTTCTCGCCAGAGAGCTTGAAGCCATTCCCCGAACGTTCTGCAGTCATTGCAGTGGCGGCCGGCCGGTGCTTTGGTCCTTCATCGATGGCAAGCGCAACAATGGCATCGCCTGCCGCAATCCTTGGGAGCCAGTGTGCCCGAATGTCTCCATCCCCCTCCTTGAGGGCTTCGACGGCCACAACCGATGTCGCGAGAAATGGTGATGGCGTGAGGTTGCGTCCGATCTCTTCAAGGATGATCCCGGCTTCGACATGGCCGAGACCCAAGCCCCCGTGGGCATCCGGAACTAGGATGCCGGTAAAGCCCATCTCAGCAAACTGCTTCCACAAGTCCCTCGAAAGGCCTGTGGCATCCTTGCTGTCACGGAGTGAACGCAGATGTTTTACCGGCGCATTGTCAGCAAGGAACTGCGCAGCGGTATCCTTGAGCATTGCCTGATCGTCTGAAAGATAGAGTGCCATGTCTGCTCCTTACGCGCCTGGCATGTCGAGAATGCGCTTGGCAACGACATTGAGCATGACTTCGCTCGTCCCGCCTTCGATGCTGTTCGCTTTGGTGCGAAGCCAGGTTCGTGGCTTGCTCCCCCCATTGGACCGCGCGCTTTCCCATTCGAGGGCATCCGACCCGCCTGCCGCCATGACCAGTTCATGCCGCTTCTTGTTCAGTTCCGTCCCGACATATTTCATGAGATTGGAATAGGCAGGGTGTGCCCTGCCCGTTTTCCATTCATCCATGAAGCGTTCGGAATGAGCCCTGAAAGCAATCGTTTCGACGTCAAACATTGCCATTTCGGCGCGGAGTATTGGCTCGTTTGCCGCTGCATCAGGAAAGGCCGCCCCAAGTGACGCCAGCCCTTCACCAAGGCCTCCGCCAGAGATCATCTCGCGCTCATGCCCCAGCAGATATTTTGCAACATCCCAGCCGCGGTTCAGTTCACCCACGATCTGGTGTTTGGGAACCTTCACATTGTCGAAAAACGTCTCGCAAAACGGGGAGCTGCCAGAAATCAGCAGGATGGGCTTGGTTGAAACGCCCGGGGTCGTCATGTCAAAAAGCAGGAAACTGATGCCCTGATACTTGTTCGTCTTGTCGGTCCGAACAAGGCAGAAGATCCAGTCGGCCTTGTTGGCATAGCTGGTCCAGATCTTCTGGCCGTTGACGACCCAATGGTCGCCGCAATCTTCGCCATAGGTTTGCAGCGAGACAAGGTCCGACCCCGATCCCGGCTCCGAATAGCCCTGGCACCATCGGATTTCCCCCCGCGCGATCTGGGGAAGATAGTGTGTCTTCTGTTCCTCGGTGCCGAACTTGAGCAGCGCAGGTCCGAGCATCCAGATACCAAATGACATGAGCGGCACGCGGCAGCCGAGCTTTGCCATTTCGGCCCGGAGTATTTTGGTCTCTTCGGGCGAAAGGCCGCCACCCCCATAGGCTTTTGGCCAATCAGGGACAGTCCATCCTTTTGCGGCCATGACATCCAGCCACTGCTTTTGAGCCGGACTCTTGAACTTGAAATTCCGGCCACCCCAACATGCATCGTCATCGTCGCGCATGGGCTCGCGCATCTCTGCTGGGCAGTTCGCTTCCAGCCAGGCCCGTGTTTCGCTGCGGAATGCTTCCAGATCACTCATCGGACAAACCTCCTACCTATGCCGATTCTCTATGGCTGCGCCTTCACTTTACGCAAGCGTCAATTGGACAGGTCGCCTTGCCGTAGCGGCATAATGCTGTGCGTTGACCAGACAGCGCCACTGCCTAAGGTTGAGTCGCAAAACAGACGGAGAGTGGGATGAGATTCGCTGGCAAGACTGCCGTGGTAACAGGTGCTGCTTCGGGCATGGGAAGGGCTACGGCGATCAAGCTCGCCGGTGAAGGGGCGACTGTCATTGCAGCAGATATTGACGAAGCAGGCGGCGCTGAACTGGCTGCGCTGTCCAATGGCAAGATCTTTTTCAAGAAGACCGATGTTTGCGATGTATCGCAGATCAAGGAGCTGATGGAATTTGCCGCGGAAAAAACTGGCGGCATCGACATTGTGTTCAACAATGCCGGTGCTGGCGGGGCCCGTGAGAAGATCGACGAAATTGATGCGGATGGCTGGGACAATACGATGAACCTGCTTTTGCGCTCGGTGGCTATGGGCATTCGCTATGCTGTACCACACATGATCGGTCGTGAAGGCGCTTCCATCATCAATACCGCCAGCGTGGCAGGTCTGTCTGCCGGCATGTCACCAACGGCCTATGCGGTCGCGAAGGCAGGCGTCATTCACCTGACGAAGGTTGCTGCGGCGGATCTCGCGCGACACAATATCAGGGTCAATGCGATCTGCCCCGGCTTCATCAAGACCAACATCTTTGCGTCCGCCCTCGAAGTTCCAAAGGAACAGCGTGAGGTTGCAAATACGATGATTGCCGAGGTCGCTGCCCATGCCCAACCCGTCAAGGGCGGAGGCGAGCCGGACGATATCGCCAATACCGTGTTGTTCCTGGCCGGTCCGGAGTCGCGATTCATGACGGGCACCTACATGCTTGTCGATGGCGGTCTCCTGACAGGACCTCGGCATTCATGGGATGAGAACGCGCCCGGTATGTTCTCTTCGCTGGAGGCGTTTGTCGCGAACGCCCCGTGAGTTCTGTCCCTCCCGCAGAACGGTTGCCATTTCGCATCAAGATCGGCCATGGGATTGGCTCGGCGGCTTATGGCGTCAAGGACAACGGCTTCAGCACGTTGTTGCTGCTGTTTTACAATCAGGTGATGGGGCTCGACCCGGGTCTGGTTGGCCTGGTCCTGCTGGTTGCTCTGCTGCTGGACGCAATCGTAGATCCCTTTGTCGGCCATTTTGTCGACAAGACATACACACGTTGGGGAAAACGCCATCCCTGGATGTATGCCGCAATTGTACCCATGGCCCTTTTTTGGACCTTTTTGTGGTTTCCGCCGTCGTCGCTGGGGGCTGGGCTTTATCTCTATCTTCTCTCCATTGCATTCCTGATGCGGGCGTCCGTATCTTGTTATGAAGTGCCAGCACTCACAGTCGTTCCTGCACTTTCGGCTGACTATGACGAGCGCACATCCATTACGCGGTGGAGGTTTCTCTCGGCGTGGGGCGGCGGCCTGCTTATGCTGATCCTTGCCTTTGCCGTTTTCCTGGTTCCCGAACCGGGCTTTCCTGTCGGTCAGCTCAATATCAACGGATATCACAAGTACGGAATCGCCGGCGCTGCGGTCATTCTGGCGGCAACGCTTGTTTCAACTCTCACCACCCACAAGAGACTGGCTCGGCTGCCAGCGACCAGGCCTGTTCGGCTACCGGCATGGCAAACGCTCAGCAGGATCGGCAAAAGCCTGTCCAACAAGGCCTATCTGATCATTCTGGGCAGCACCCTTTTGACTTACACAAATACAGGCGTTGCCTTTTCTTCGGCCGCCTACATGCTGACCTTCTTGTGGGAAATGCCTCAATCAGGTTTTCTTGCCTATTCCGCGACACTCTTTGCCGGGGTGGTTGGTGCCTTTCTGATTGTCGGCTTCGTTCAGTCAAGGATCGAAAAGCAAGTCGGGGCTGCGGTCTTCGGAGGGATTTCCGTCTTCTTTGCAGCTCTTCCCTATGGATTGCGGCTGATCGGGATGTTTCCGGAGAATGGGAGCCCTTCCCTGATTCCCATGTTGTTCCTGATCATCACCGTCGCAAATGCGTGCTCAGTGGCCAGCATGATGCTTGGTCAATCAATGGCCGCAGACGTTGTCGAGGCAGCCCAGGAGACATCCGGCGAACGCACTGAAGGGCTGTTTTTCGCAGGACTGTTCTTTGTCCAGAAATTTGCAACGGGTGCCGGAATTTTCCTGACCGGGCTCATTCTCAGCCTTGCTGAATTCCCCAAGAACGCCGCGCCCGGGCAAGTCGCCCTTCCGGTTCTCGACCAGCTTATGGTGTTGCAAATCGTGGTTCTGGTGACTTTGGGCGGCTCGGCAACCTATTTGATTGCGAAATTCCCGATCCGGCGCGCCGACCATGAAGCACGCATCCGCAGGCTTGCAGAAGAAAGACCATTTTCCGGCAATTGAAGGGCTGGAAATCACTGGCCGATGCTGACATTGACGTAAAGGTAAATCGAGAGGACGACTCACATGGACTTCACCCTGAACGAACGCGAAACCTATTGGCGCGACCGCATCAAGAACCACATCGATCAATATGTCCGGCCGCGGGTAAAGGACTATCATGCCGAACAGGCTACCGGCGATCGCTGGAAGGTGATCCAGGTGATTGAGGAAGAAAAGGCACGCGCGAAGGCCGCTGGTCTTTGGAACCTGTTCATGCCGCCGCGCGGCGCCAATCCGCACGTGGACGAAACCGTCGAATTCGATGGTCCGCAGCTGACCAACCTTGAATATGCACTTTGTGCTGAGGAAATGGGTCGCGTTGGCATTGCCTCCGAGATTTTCAACTGTTCCGCGCCAGACACAGGCAACATGGAAGTGTTCAACCGCTATGGCTCGGCGGATCAGAAGCGCAAATGGATGGTGCCACTGATGAATGGCGAAATCCGTTCGGCCTTCCTGATGACCGAACCAGCGGTTGCATCATCGGATGCGACCAATATTGAAACCCGGATCACGCGGGATGGCGATGAATATGTCATCAATGGCCGCAAATGGTGGTCGAGCGGCGCAGGCGACCCGCGCTGCAAGATTGCGATTGTGATGGGGAAAACGGATACCGGGGCGCAAAGGCATCAGCAACAGTCCCAGATCCTCATGCCCCTTGATGCGCCGGGTGTGAACATTCTGCGTCATCTGCCGGTCTTCGGATATGATGATGCGCCGCATGGCCATATGGAAATCGAACTGAAGGATCTCCGCGTTCCGGCTGAAAACATTATCTACGGTGAAGGGCGCGGGTTTGAGATCGCACAGGGCAGGCTTGGGCCGGGACGTATCCACCACTGCATGCGCACCATCGGCGTGGCGGAAGAGGCACTCGAGAAAATGTGCCGGCGGCTGACAACCCGCGTCGCCTTTGGAAAGACCATCGCGCAGCAGACAGTCTGGCATGAACGCATTGCCCGCGCACGGATCGATATCGAAATGACACGACTGCTTTGTCTCAAGGCAGCGCACATGATGGATACCGTTGGCAACAAGGCAGCGGCCTGCGAAATCGCGATGATCAAGGTTCAGGCGCCGAACATGGCGCTGAAGATCATTGATGACGCGATCCAGGCCCATGGCGGTGGTGGCGTTTCCGAAGATTTCGGCCTGGCTTCAGCCTGGGCTCATCAGCGCACACTCAGGCTGGCTGACGGCCCGGACGAAGTCCATGCCCGCGCAATCGCCAGGCTCGAGCTTGGCAAGCACGGAGATACAAGCCCCGCAAGCCTTTCAAGCGGCGATCTGGCGGTAACACGATGAAAGCTGCGGTCCTTATCCAGCCGGGCCATCCTCTGGTCATTGAAGATGTCGTCATCTCGAAACCGGGCCCTCACGAAGTCCTGATCCGCACGGCGGCATGCGGGTTGTGCCATTCGGACCTTCATTTCGTCGAAGGCAGCTATCCTCATCCCCTGCCCGCAATTCCTGGCCATGAGGCTGCTGGAATTGTCGAAGCGGTGGGCAGCGAGGTTCGGACGGTCAAGGTTGGCGATGCCGTCGTTTCGTGCCTTTCCGCCTTTTGCGGGCATTGCGAGTTCTGTGTCACGGGGCGGATGTCACTCTGTCTGGGCGGAGATACG
>WBZL01005250.1_pt1 | contig 10789 bp, 5 predicted proteins | sample 5204291 | NCBI WGS metagenome assembly WBZL01 (sample SAMN12344345, study PRJNA552823) | activated sludge metagenome | biome: Activated sludge suspended growth; feature: Nitrification reactor; material: Wastewater; isolation source: activated sludge from nitrification reactor of wastewater treatment... | reverse complement strand
CCGCGGAGGCCCTGCTGGCAGCCGCCGACGATGCGCTGTACGAAGCCAAGCGCAACGGCCGGCATCAGGTGCGCGTCGCCCACGGTCCGGGGGCTGCAGCAGGCAGCTGCGCCCGGGTCGGTGCCGCGACCGAGACGGCCGACCCCCGCGTCGTCGATTGATGGGGTCCGATCGCGGTCACGACGACCACCGGGTCCAGCTGGCGACCCTGGTCGTCCTGATCGCCGGCTTGGTCCTGTCGGTCCTGGCCGCCTGGTCGACCGCGCGCCACAACGCCGGCGAGCTGGATCGCCGCTTCGAGCTGCAGGCGCAGCGCCTGGCCAACCGACTGGCCCAGCGCCTGGCCACCTACGAGTACGGCCTGCGTGGGGCGCGCGGTGCCCTCCAGGCAGCCGGCGAGAAGGGCATCACGCCGGCGATGTTCCGCACCTACATGGCGTCGCGCGACCTGGCGCGCGAGTTCCCCGGCGCACGCGGCTTCGGCTTCATCCGGCGCACGGTGGACGGCCGGCCCGACCCGCCGGCGCCCCGCGACGGCGGCGACCCGGCGGCGGCGCGCGCGTCCGACGAGCGCTGGGTGATCGAGCTGATCGAACCGCTGGAGTCCAACCAGGAAGCCCTGGGTCTGGACATCGCCGCCGAGCCGCGGCGCCACGAGGCCGCCGCCGCAGCCATGCGCACCGGCCAGGCGACGCTGACGGCGCCGATCACGCTCGTGCAGGCCACCAGCGCGGGACCTCAAGGCTTCCTGCTGCTGCTGCCGATCTACCGGACCGGTCTGCCCGGGGACAGCCCGGCGCAGCGCATGGCCGCCGGGCTGGGCTGGGCCTACACGCCGATCGTCGCCTCGGAGGTCCTGGCCGGCTTCGACGAGCTCGTCGACGGCCTGGCGATGACCTTGTCGGACGTCTCCGTCGCCGGGCCGGCCGAACGCTTCCACGGTGCCCCGGCGGCGCAGGGTGAGCTGGCCCGGACCCTGGAGCGCGAACTCTTCGGACGGCGCTGGCAGGTGCACGTCGAAGCGCTGCCGAAGTTCGTCGACAGCCTGAACCTCGTGTCGCCGCGACAGGTGTTCGTCGGCGGCGCGCTGACCACGCTGCTCGCCGCGGCGCTGACGGCCGCCGTGCTGGCCAACCGCCGTCGCGAGTGGCGTCTGCGCGCCCAGCAGGCGCAGCTGTCGACCATCGTCGAGAACAGCAGCGACGCGATCGTCGGCGAGACGCCCGAGGGCGTGATCACGAGCTGGAATCCGGCCGCCGAGCGCCTGTTCGGATGGTCCGCCGCCGACGCGCTGGGCCGCCGCACGGTGAGCCTGATCGTGCCCGACGATCTGCATGCCGAGGAGGCGGCGCGCCGCGCCCGCGTGCTGCAGGGCCAGGCGCTGCCCGGCATCGACCTGAGCTACCGGGCCGCCGACGGCCGCCGCATCGACGTGTCGGAAACCGTGTCGCCGCTGCGCGCGCCCGACGGACGCCTGGTCGGCATCGCCCGCAGCCTGCGCGACGTGGCCGACCGCAAGGCCGCCGAGGCCGCACAGCGCGACTTCCATGCGCGGCTCGAGCGCCTGGTGCAGGAGCGCAGCGCACAGGTGGCCCGCGCCTCGCACGACCTGGAGACCGTGCTCGACGCCACGCCCGCGCTGATCGCGTACTGGGACCGCGACCTGCGCCTGGGCTTTGCCAACCAGGCCTACCACGCCGAGTTCGGCGCGCCGCCGGGCAGCCTGCGCGGCCTGCGGCCCGAGGACTTCCAACCACCGGAACTGGTGGCCGACACCCGGCCGCACATGCTGGCCGCGCTGCGCGGCGAGTCGCAGAGCTTCGAGCGCGCGGACCTGCGCTACGACGGGCGGCGCCAGCACCTCGTCGTGCATTACCGGCCGGATGTCGGCGAGGCCGGCGTGCGCGGCTTCTACGTGCTGGTCCACGATGTCACCGAGCTGGTCGAGAGCCGCATCGCGCTGACCCGCGAGCGCCAGCGCCTGGCCGAGAGCGAGGCCTTCCTCGAGCGCGCCGGCCGCGTCGCCGGCATCGGGGGCTGGCAGCTCGAGCTGGCCACCCACCGGCTCGAGTGGTCGGCCCAGACCCGCCGCATCCACGAGGTCGAGGACGGCTACACGCCGACCCTCGACGAGTCGCTCGGCTTCTACGTCGCCGGCGCCCGCGAGACGATGCGCCAGGCGTTGCGCGCGGCCACCGAACGTGGCCAGGGCTGGGACCTGGAGCTGCCGATCCACACTGCCGCCGGTCGCGCGGTGTGGGTGCGCACCATTGGCGAGGCCGAGTACGGCGACGACGGTGGCGAGCGGCCGGCGCGCATCGTCGGCGCGCTGCAGGACATCACCGCCCAGCGCATTGCCGACCAGGCCCTGATGCGGGTCGAGGCCGCCGAAGCGGCCAACGCCGCCAAGACGCGCTTCCTGGCCAACATGAGCCACGAGATCCGCACGCCGATGAACGCCGTGGTCGGCCTGACCCGCCTGCTGGCAGAGACCGCGCTGGATGCCGAGCAGCGCCGCCTGGTCGACCGCATCCAGCTCGCCAGCCGCACGCTGCTGGGCTTGATCACCGACGTGCTGGACCTGTCCAAGATCGAGTCCGGCGCGATGACGATCGAGCACGTCGACTTCGATCTGGCCACGCTGGTGCGCGAGCTCGGCGAGCTGTTCGACCTGCCGGCCACCACCAAGGGCCTCACACTGGTCTGGCCCGACCTGGCCCGGCTGCCGCGCCGGCTGCGCGGCGACCCGACGCGCGTGCGCCAGATCCTGGTCAACCTGCTCGGCAATGCGATCAAGTTCACCGCCCAGGGCCGGGTGGCCCTGGTCGTCGAGGCCCTGGACACCCGGCCGGACCGCGTGCGCCTGCGCCTGACGGTCGTCGATACCGGCATCGGCATCGCCGCGCCGGTGCTGGCCCAGCTGTGGCAGCCCTTCACCCAGGCCGACGCGTCGACCACGCGCCGCTTTGGCGGCAGCGGCCTGGGCCTGTCGATCGTGCGCCACCTGGCCGAGCTGATGAACGGCCAGGCCGGCGCCAGCAGCCGCCCGGGCATCGGCAGCAGCTTCTGGGTCGAACTGCCCTTCGAGCTGGTCACCGGCCGGGCAGCCGAGCCCCAGCGCGTGGAGCTGCGCCTCGCCGTCACCGACGCCGCCCGCCGCGGCGCGCTCGAGTCGCAGGCCCGCGCGCTCGGCTGGCGGGTCAGCGTGGACGACGGCAGATCCGACGACCTCCCCGAGGCTGCACCCGCCGAGGCTGGGGTCGACCGCGAGACCCGTTGCATCGTGCGGCTGGTCGACCACCATCCCGGGCCCGAACGCGGCGACCGCCCCGCGGGCGACCCACCGGCGCGGTCCCTGCCGACGGTCGTCACCGGCGACACCCCCGCCGGCCAGGAGGCGCCGCGGCCGGAGATCGTGCGCCTGCGGCCGGGCGGCGGCGTGGTCGACCTGCTGGCTGCCGTGCACGCCGCGGTGCACCAGGTCGGCGGCGACACGGACCGGGTGCTCGCACTGACCGACGCGGCGGCGGTCGATGCCGCGTGGCTGGACGGGCTGCACGTCGTGATCGTCGACGACAGCGAGGTCAACCTCGAGGTCGCGCAGCGCCTGCTGCAGTCGATGGGTGCGCGGGTGACGGCCTTCGACGACGCCGCCGCGGCGCTGCAGCGGCTGCGTGCCGAGCCGGCCGGCGTCGACGCCGTGCTGATGGACGTGCAGATGCCGGGACTCGACGGTCGCGAGGCCACGCGGCGCCTGCGCGCCACGCCCGCGCTGGCCGGCCTGCCGGTGATCGCGCTGACCGCGGGCACGCTGGTGGTCGAGCGGCAACGGGCGCTCGACGCCGGCATGGACGACTTCGTCAGCAAGCCGCTCGATCCGGTGCAGCTGATGCGATCCATCCGCCGGCTGGTGCAGGCGCGCCGCACCGCGCCGCTGCCGATCGTGCGCCGGCCCGCACGCGCGGCCTCGGCCGGACAGCGGCGCGCGCTCGAGCAGGTCTCGCAGATCGATCTGGCCGATGCCCGTGCGCGCCTGGGGCACGACGACGCCTTGCTGTGGCGGCTGGTCACGCGACTGCTGCGCGATGTCGTGGACCTCGTCGGCACGGCCCCTCCTGCCGACGGCGCGGCGCGCGAGCGGCTGCGCGCCCGCATGCACAAGCTGCGCGGCAGCGCCGGCACCGTGGGCCTGCGCCAGGTGGCGCAGGCCGCCGCCGACGCCGAAGCCGCCCTGCGCGACCCCGGCGCCGACGCCGGACCCGCCTGGTCGGCGCTGTCGACGGCGCTGGCCGGCCTGCGCGACGAGCTGGCACCCTGGCTCGACGATGCACCGTCCGTCCTGCCGGTGACCTCGGTGGCGGGGCCTGCCGCGGCGGCCGGGCTGCAGGACCGGCAGCTGCGCGACATCGACGACCTGCTGTGCAAGCACGATCTCGCGGCCCTCACCGCCATCGAGGCGCTGCGCGAACCCCTGGCTGCCCACCTGGGTCCAGAGCGCTGGCAGGCCTTCCGGACGGCGGTGGACGAGCTGGAATTCGCGCGGGCATCCCGCTTGCTGCAGGGCGAGGCGGTGGCGATCTGACGGCGGCCGCCAAGGCCGCCCCCCCCTGGCTCAGGTGCCGACGAAAGGCAGCCCGGTCAGCATCAGGGTGTCCAGACCGATCAGGTCGGCGACCAGGTCGGTCTCCGCGGCCAGCAGGGTCAGCGACGCGGGCGTGTGCGCACCACTGGCCAGCATCCCGGTGTACTGGGCCAGCTGCGCCGGCCCCGGCGCCACGCCGACCACCTGGGTGTAGAGGGTCGTGACGATGTCGCTGGCCGACGCGCCGGCACCGAGGCGCGCATCGAGCGCCAGCTGCGCCAGCTGCAACGGCGTGGTGCCGGCGTCGAGCTGGGCCAGGCCGATGCCCACGTACTGCGGGATCGCGACGGCCGCGGCGCCGAAGGTCGCCGCGATCAGGCGCGCGGTGGTGCCGGCGTGGCCGTCGAGATCCAGCGCCAGCGCGATGTCGCTGAACTGCAGTCGCTCGACCCCGACGAGCGCATCGGTGCCGTCGCTGCCGGCGAGGGCCGTCACCGTCGTGCCGGCCGCGCCGATCGTGACGCGGTACTGCGCCCGCGCGCCCGACAGCGCCGCGCTGTCGATGCCCGCGCCGCCGTCGAGGTGGTCGTCGCCGGCACCGCCACGCAGCGTGTCGTTGCCGTCACCGCCCAGCAGCCAGTCGTTGCCGTCCAGGCCGATCAGCAGGTCCTTGCCGCCGCGTCCTTCCAGGCGGTCGGCGAGGACGTCGCCGCTGATCTGCTCGTCGGTCTCCCAGCCCACGCGGTACAGCTCGCCGGGCGCATCGTCCCAGCGGTTGGTGACGTCGGTCAGGGTGGTGGCGCGCAGCGTCCAGCCCAGGTCCTGCAGCAGGGCCAGGTCCAGACGTCCAGGCAGGTAGCGCTCGCCCAGGTAGAAGTGGTAGCCGTTCATCAGGTCGTTCTCGAGCCACGGCATCGAGCTGCCCGACAGCGGCTCGCCACCGGGCAAGGGGGCGTCGCCCAGGTGGAACGCCCCCTGCGAGCCGCCCAGGCGCACTTCCACCGGGGCGCCGAGCAGCTGCTGCGTGGCCGCGCCGGTGAACGCGGCCTGGCCGGCGCTGACCTGCACCAGCGCGTCCCAGCTCGACTGGTAGGGCGTGGTCAAGGCTCCGGTCTCGATGTCGCGCCAGCCGGTGATGCCCATGCCGTGCAGGATCTCGTGCAACACCACCGAGAAGGCGTCGGTGCGGTCGTCCGGCGGCCGCCCCGCCAGGCTGGTGGCGATCGCCGGATCCCACCACAGGCCGGCCAGGTAGTCCGAGCGCGGGTCGACGTAGATCTGCAGGTCCGAGGTCGTGGGAGCCGGGTCGACCCCGCTGCGCGACTCGGCCAGCAGCGCCGACTCCCAGGTGTCGATGCCATTGCGCTGGCCGGCGAAGCTGATGTCCCCGCCGCCGGCAAAGCGACCGGTGCCCGTGGTCTCGACGAGGACCTCGATCTCGACGGTGCCGCGCAGCACGACGTGGCGGTCGATCAGATCGATCGCGGCCCGTATTGTCGCGTCGAACAGCGGATAGGCGGCAAGCGCGTTCTGCGGATCGTTCTTGCTGATGAGGACGGTGGCCATCGGTATGCGGCGCTTCTGAAAGGTTGGCGGATCGGGTGCACCGAGTATGCCCGCGCATCGGGCCCGACGGCTCGGCCGCCGCGTTCGGACGCCCCGCATGGGCCCGGCTTGCGCGACACTTCCGCCTGCACGTGCCCACGAGGCCGTGTCGAGGCCGCCCCCGTCGGCCGCAGCCCGATGCCCAGACCGTGAGCCCCAGCCCGCCCGATCCATCCCGCCGTGCGTTCCTGATGCCGGGCGCGCCGCGTGTCGCCGCCGACGGCAGCACGGCGCCGATGCGGGCCCGCGTCGGCCCGGCCTGTCTGGCCCTGCGGCGCACCGAGTGCCGGCTGTGTGGCGATGCCTGCGAGGCCGCCGCGATCCGTTTCGTGCCGCGCCTGGGCGGCATCTCGGTGCCGGAGGTGGACGCGATGCGCTGCAATGGCTGTGGCGACTGCCTGCCGGCCTGCCCGACCTCGGCCCTGGAGCTGACGTGAGGCCACCGTCGCCCTCTGGCGCATGGCCGTGTCGGCGCCGTCGGGCGCTGCTGCTGGCCGCCGCGGCGGCGGGCCTGGCGGGCGTCTCGCAGGCCGCGCCGGCACCGACGCGCCAGCAGGCCTTGCGGGCGCTCGACGACCCCCGCCCGGCGCGCCGCGCCGCCGCCGTCGACCGCCTGGCCGAGGTGGGCACGATGGCCGATGCCGCCCGGGTGGCCGACCGCCTGCACGACGCCGACCCGACGGTGCACGAGCGCGCCGCGGTCGCGCTGTGGCAGATCTGGAGCCGCTCGGGCGACCGCGCGATCGACCGGCAGCTGCTGCGCGGCGTGCAGCAGATGCAGTCGGGCGAACTGGAGGCCGCGCTGAAGACCTTCGACGGCGTGGTGCGCCGCAAGCCGGACTTCGCCGAGGGCTGGAACAAGCGCGCGACGGTGCTGTACCTGCTGGGCCGCGACGTCGAGTCGCTGCGGGACTGCGACGCGGTGCTGGCGCGCAACCCGCTGCATTTCGGCGCCCTCTCGGGCATGGCCCAGATCCACCTGCGCCGCGACGACCCCGAGAGCGCCTTGCGGGCCTACGAGCGGGCACTGGCGATCAACCCCCATCTCGACGGCGGGCCCGAGTTCCTGCGCCTGCTCGAGGAGACCGTGCGCCGGCGCGGCGGACAGCGCACCTGATCCCGGGCGGCAGCCCGGTGGCATCGACCCCGGCGGTGGCCGACGGCCGGGACTGCGCGATCGATCAGTCCCTACAAGCGCCTGGGGCAGCGCGGCGAATCGGCGCCAATTCGGCTCACCGGGGCGCCGGCGCCGCGGCTAGAGTGAGGGTCGACCATGCCGCCGATCCGCAGCCTTCGCACCATCGCAGCCCTGACGGTGCTGCTGTGCGTTGCCGCGGCCGGGCTGTACGGCTGGCAGCTGCTGCAAGGCTCGCAGCGCCTGCACGACCAGACCGTCGATCGTGCGATGCAACGCACCCGGCAGCTCGCCGAGGTGGCTGCGCATCAGCTGCTGACCCTGACGCAGACGCTCGACCACGCCGCCGACGAGCTGGCCCAGGTCTACGCGTCCGGCGGCACGCCGAGCCTGGCGGGCGAGCTGACCCAGCTGTCGCGCCTGTTGCCCGAGGGGGCGCTGCTGCAGGCCGGCGTCATCGACGCCCACGGCCGCCTGGCCTACTCCAACCTGGGCGGCACACCCGGTGTCGACCTCAGCGACCGCGAGCACTTCAAGGCCCACCTGGGCAGCGGCGCCGACCGGCTGTTCATCGCCGCGCCGGTGCTCGGCCGGGTGTCTCAGCAATGGTCGATCCAGTTCACGCGGCCGATCCGGCGCCAGGGCCAGTTCGCCGGCGTGATGGTGTTGTCGGTCGCGCCGGCCTACCTGCAACACTCCTTGTCCGGACTGACCTTGTCGCCGGGCGACGACATCTCGGTGCTGCGCCGCGACGGCCAGGTGCTGGCCGGCACCCGCGACGCCGGCGCGTCGATCGGCCGCCTCATCGGCGGCCCGCGTCCCTTTGTGGCCAGCCCCGCCGAGCCGCGGGGCAGCTATCGCACGGCGGATTCACCGGCCCACCCGGCGCACTTCAACGCCTGGCAACGCGTGGGCGAGTACCCCCTGCTGGTGCATGTCGCCGTGGCCGAGGCCCCGGTGCTGGCACCGGTGGAGCAGCAACTGCAGCGCGACCGTCGCAATGCCCTGCTGGCCATCGTCGTCGTCACGCTGCTCGGCACCGCCGTGGTCTGGCTGCTGCGCCGAGTGGGGCAGCAACAGGTGCTCGAGCAGAGCCATGCCCGGCAGCTGCAGGCCGGCGAGCAGCGCTATCGCTCGCTGGTGGAGCACCTCGACGAGGTCGTCTTCCGGATCGACCGCAAGGGGCGCTGGAGCTTCCTCAACCCGGCGTGGGAGCGCTGCACCGGCTATCCCGTCGCCGACCAGCTCGGCCGCAACGTGCTCGACATCGTGCACCCCGACGACCGCGAGCTGGCCGACCGGCACTTCCGCGACCTCGTCCACGGCCAGGGCGGCCCGGTGCGCTTCGAGCTGCGCATGCAGCACCGCGACGGCAGCGAGCGCCGGGTCTCGGTCTACGCCACCGCCCTGCCGCCGACCGATGGCGCCGCAGGCGGCGAAGTCAGCGGCACCTTCGTCGACGTCACCGAGACACGCCGGCAGCAGGTCGCGCTCGAGCGCCAGGCCGGGCAGCTGGCGTCGATCATCGATGGCACCCACGTCGGCACCTGGGACTGGCAGATCGACACCGGCGTGGTGGAGTTCAACGCGCGCTGGGCCGAGATCGTCGGCTACACGCTGCCGGAGCTGCAACCGACCTCGATCCGCACCTGGGAGGCCCTGGCCCACCCCGACGACCTGGCGCTCAGCAGCCGGCTGCTGCAGCGCCACTTCGACGGCGAGCTGCTGGCCTACGAGTGCGAGGCGCGCATGCGCCACAAGCAGGGCCACTGGGTTTGGGTGCTGGACCGCGGCAAGGTGATCGCGCGCGGGCCCGACGGGCGGCCGCTGCGCATGGCCGGCACGCACCAGGACATCACCGACCGCAAGCGCGCCGAGGCCGAGCTGCAGCTGCACCGCGAAAACCTGCAGGACCTGGTCGAGCGCCGCACGCGCGACCTGCAGGCCCAGCAGGCCGAGCTGCGCCTGATCCTCAACGCCATACCCGGCGTGGTCAGCCGATGGGACAAGGACCTCGTCTGCCGCTTCGCCAACCCGGTCTACGGGAACTGGATCGACCGCCTGCCCGAGCAGCTCGTCGGGCGGCGCGTCGAAGAGATCTTCGGCGATGCACGGATCCGCGAGATCCGGCCCTACCTCGACGCGGCGCTGCGCGGCGAGCGCCAGCAGTTCATGCGGCGCTTCCCGATGCCCGGCCAGCCGGGCCGCCTGCGGCATGTCGAGATGCACTTCGTCCCCTACTTCGAGGACGGACAGGTGGCCGGCTTCTACGCGATGGGCTTCGACGTCAGCGAGCTCAGTGCGGCCAAGGAGCAGGCCGAGGCCGCCAACATCGCCAAGAGCGCCTTCCTGGCCAACATGAGCCACGAGATCCGCACGCCGCTCAACGCCATCATCGGGCTGACCTACCTGCTGGGCCGCAGCGGCGTCACCGACGCGCAGGCCGAACGGCTGCAGAAGATCGACACCGCCGGCCACCACCTGCTGGAGGTGCTCAACGCCGTGCTCGACCTGTCCAAGATCGAGGCCGGCAAGCTCGAGCTCGACCGTCGGCCGGTACGACCCGGATCGATCATCGACAACGTCGTGGCCATGCTGCAGGATCGCGCCGAGTCCAAGGGCCTGGTGCTGCGCACCGAGGTCGGGCCGATGCCGGCGGGACGCTGGCTGGGCGACGCGGTGCGCATCCAGCAGGCGCTGATCAACTACGTGGGCAATGCCATCAAGTTCGCCAGCCGCGGCGCGGTCACGCTGCGCGTGCGCGCCGAGCCGGCCGGCACGGACCTGCTGACCCTGCACCTGGAGGTCGAGGACCAGGGCGGGGGCATCCCTGCCGAACAGCTCGGCCGCCTGTTCCGCCCCTTCCAGCAGCTGGACATGTCGGTGACGCGCGAGCACGGCGGCACGGGCCTCGGCCTGGCGATCACGCGCCGCCTGGCCGAAGCGATGGGCGGCCAAGCCGGTGCGACCAGCGTGCCCGGCCAGGGCAGCACCTTCTGGTTCACGGTGCTGCTGCAGCGCGGCGCCCCGGCCAGCGACGGCCCGGTGGACTGGGTGGCCGCCGAGACCGCGCCCGACGCACTGCGCATGCCGAACGGAGGCCTGCCGACGATCGCGGCCTGAGCGGCAGTCGCGCGCCCGGCACCCCGCAGGGCACTTCAGCTGCGCGCCGTCGCAGTGTCATCGCGCAGCGATCGGCGTGGGCCCGGGTCGCCGTCAACCCCGCGCGCAACCCTCGGTCACTGCGATGCCGGCGCGGCGGGCTTGCCGGCCTCGGACGGCGGCAGCGGCGCCGCGTCGAGCTTGGGGGCGCCGATGTTCTGCTCGATGCCCGGCAGCGTGTGCGCGATGCCCTTGTGGCAGTCGATGCAGGTCTGCCCGGTGTTGACTGCCTCCTGGTGCTTGGCCGCACTGCGCCGGTTCTGCTCGGCATAGTCCATCGACTGGAAGTTGTGGCAGTTGCGGCA
>WBZL01005249.1_pt1 | contig 10791 bp, 12 predicted proteins | sample 5204291 | NCBI WGS metagenome assembly WBZL01 (sample SAMN12344345, study PRJNA552823) | activated sludge metagenome | biome: Activated sludge suspended growth; feature: Nitrification reactor; material: Wastewater; isolation source: activated sludge from nitrification reactor of wastewater... | reverse complement strand
GTCTTTGGTTGGGAAGTGCCGGAACAGCGCGCCCTGCGTCAGCTTCATCCGTGCGGCGATGGCCGAGGTGGTTATCGCTTCAGGGTTGGCGCTGGCGGCGAGCTCTACGACCGCCTCGACGGCCTCGGCCCGGCGCTCGTCGGATGGAAGGTGCTTTGCTCGTTGTGTCATTGGCGACTTCATGTTAGATAAAAAGTAATCGCTCACTTATTTTCACCAACGTGCGCAAAAGTCAACTGTAGTAGCTCAGATTGTACAGACGATCCTTGCGAGTGCGCGCAAGAGCGCTGCCAGCCACCAATGTAAGCATGTGAGTGCTTACATCAATCTAATCTACCCGCGCCGAACCGAAGGAGGATGATCCCATGTACCACACAGGTCGCAGACTCCTGCTGAATGCGCTGCTTGTCTCGATGTTCGGCGCCATGGCGGCGCCTCCCGCGTCTGCGGACGCCATGACTGGCGCGCAGGTGATCGCGCAGATCGTCGGCAAGGAGCTCGTGACACGGCGCAAGGGTATGACAGTGCGTCTGCGCTATGACATCGACGGGACGGTCGCGGTGAAGGCGCCGTTGTTGGAGGCGAGCGGTCATTGGACCCTTGCGGGTGACAGCATTTGCATGACCCTCGCCGAAGGGCCGCGACGGGGAGAGACCTGCCACCAGTTCGAGGACCTTGGCGGTGGCGTCTACAGAAATTCCGAGGGGCAGACCTTACGTCAGCGATGAGGTGCGTTTCGGCGGGCGGTTCTGACATGACGCACTGGCGCTTTCCCAGCTGCGGTGCGGTGCAAACTCGTGGTGGGACCGCGACTTGAACTCGGGAGCAAGGCGCCTTCGGTCGACGCAGTCAGGCGGTCTCGGATTCGGCAGATGCAAGGTGGTTCAGCATCACGCGCTCTTGGTTGGTGAGGGCGATGCCGTCTTTCAGAGCTGCTTTGCGGGCGGCATAGCGGCGTTGGGATGGCAAGCGTGCGCCTTGGTCCAGGATCGCCTCGAACAGGGTTTCGGCCCGAGCGAAAGGATTGCTTCGGCCGGCAGAGAAGCGGAGCGGATCGAAGGCGATCAATAACTCACCATGGCGCGGTAACAGTGACATCGATCCGAGAGCCTCGCGCGCCTCAAGGCTGGTGAGATCGCCGATCATAGCTGCACCGAGCAGTTCGATCATCGTGGAGATAGCCGAGCCCTTATGAGAACCAAAGGGCAGGAGAGACCCCTCCAGCGCCGCCTCCGGGTCGGTAGTCGGCACCCCATGGGAATTGATAGCCCAACCTTCGGGCAGCAGTTTGCCTGCGCGTCGATGCAATTCGATCTCACCACGTGCCGCGGCACTGGTCGCGAAATCAAAGACATAAGGGTCCTGCCCAGGTCGAGGCCAGCCAAAGGCGAATGGATTGGTTCCCAGAAGGGCCCGCGTGCCGCCGGTCGGGGCGACGCTGGCATAGCTGGGGCACAGCGCCAACGCGGCAAGCCCTTGATCAGTCAACACCTCGATCTCCGGCCAGAGCGCGGAAAAATGCGTGCAATCATTGATCACTAACGCGGCTAGACCCAACCGTCGCGTTCGTGCGACAAGCGCGGGCGCGCCGATCTCGAAGGCGAGCGGCGAAAAGCCACAGGCGGCATCCACACGTAGCACCGCCGTGCCATCATCTACAAGCTGCGGCTCGGCCTCGCCATTGACCTTGCCGGCCTTGAGCGTGCGCAGGTTGCCTTCGATCCGGTAGATGCCATGCGACTTGCAGTTGTCCCGTTCGCCGGCCGTGATCGTGCGTGCTACAGCCGCAGCCTGGGCTGATGACAGGCCGGCCTTCAGGAAGATGCTGGTCACGATCGACTGCAACGCATCGACTGAGTAGCTCCGGAGTTCCGCCGTATCGTTCATCTTACCTGTCATGTCTATGTCAGCTTCTTCGCCGGTCAGCCCAAGCGGTCCTTCCTAATCACACATTGTTAGCCCTCATGTCGCTACCGCGCCGAAGAGGGCACTCCCTCAGGCAGACCGCCCAGCAATCGCGGGGCGGTCGTTGTAGAAAACGGGGGAGCTGAGCCGCGCGGCTTACAGGTTGCAGACCTGCTCGGCGGTCAAGCCGGGCGCGGGCAACGTTTCCGAGCCAAAGCCAAAGGGTTCAATGATTTTTGTTACCGTGCCGTTTGCGAGGTTTTCCGCAAGCCAGGCATTCCAAGTGTCGCGCAGGGCATCATCTTCCTTGCGGAAGGCCATGGCTCCGTAGCGAGTGGCAGGCTTGCCATCTTCGGACGTGGGCTGCTCGCTCAGGGCAGCGTATTCGACTGTGTCGGTAGCCGCCCGGGTAACAGCGTTGCGCATGGTGACCGTCGATGCCACCACGGCATCGACGCGGCCCGCCTGAAGGGCCGCCATCGCGGTAGTCAGATCGGGAAACAGGATCTGCCGATCATCGGGGACTCCGGCACGGGTAGCATAGGCGATTTCACCGCTTCCCGTAATCATCCCCAACCGCGCGTTCGCCGATTCAGCCACCGTGCGATAGCTCGTCAGCCGAAGCGGATTGCCCTTGCTGACCGCAAAGGCGTTGTCCGAGCGATATTCAGGATTGCCAAAGGCAACAACGTCGCAGCGATCGGGCTGGATGAGCATTCCGGTGCTGACGACGTCGAAATGCCCAGCCAGGAGCCCACCGATGAGCGAGCCGAATTCCGTGACAACCGGTTCCACTTCGACATCCATCGACCCGAAAAACGCGCGCAAGAGTTCCGGTGACTGGCCGCTGACCTTACCGTCCGGCCCGACGAACCCATAGGGATTAATATTCGCAATCCCGACCCGAACGACGCCCGCCGCCTTGATCCGATCCAGTGCAGTTTCTGCCTGGGCCGAAACCGCGGACATACCTATTAGGGCAAGCGATGTGGCGGCCGCGACAAACGCCCGTCGCCCGAAAAGGGTGTATCTGCATTTCATTCGATCTCTCCCAGTTTGCGCATCCATATCAGCGATGAAGCGTCATTCCTTGCGGTTGGCCTGTTCATAGGCGGTCACGGCAAGAGCCTCGATCGTCGGCACGAGCTGACCCATGTCGAAATCGTCATCCTCCGGCTCCACATTGACCTTTTCGTGGCCGATTCGTCCGGGCGTATAGGCGATAGCCTCGCTTTGCCACGCCTCGGTAAAGTAGTGTAGCCCGAGATAATGGGACCATACCACCGTTCTGGAGGCGCGGCTGGTAGCCGTTTCCAAGTTTCGCGCCAGGCTGCGGCACAGATCGCTTTCGGCCGAGGTATAGGATGGCTCGACCGCGTGCGGGATCGATAATGTGACCTCAAACCCGGTTTGCTTTCGCGCATCAGCGACAAGGGATTCCAGCTCTGCTCGAACCTGGGCGACGGTCTCGCCCGGGTTTACACGCCGATCGACATAGAGCGCGCAATCGGGCGCGACAAAGCCGCTACCCAGATTGCCTGCGATGCGGCACATGGTAATCGACGGTGCACTGGCCTCCGCTGGCTCGATAGCCACTGGACACGCGCGAGTTGAGTATTCCTTGCGGATCTCCATAATGCGTGACTGAACCCACATCATTGCCTCGATTGCATTACGCCCTTCATGTGCCCGCGCGCCATGCGCGGCCTTGCCGCGGATTGAGATCTTCGCCCAGACAAGGCCCTTGTAGCCGATGGTGATGATGCCGGGTCCGCCAAGGCTGCCGGCGATCACCCGGTCGGACCGCCCAATACCCACAGCTGCAACATAACCGGCCCCCGGCTCGCCCCCGATATAGGCATCTGGCGTCGCCGTCAGAAAGACCGACCGCTTCAGCCGAACACCGCTGGAGCGCAGCGCCTTGAGCGCCATGATCTGCGCGACGCTTCCTGCGCGCTCCTTTTTGGGCCCCCAATATAGATCGTAGTTGTTCGTAAAGTGCAGCCCGACGCGATCGCTCTCTCCTGCAAGACGTGCGGTCACAATTTGACGTGGCGCGAATTCGCCAAGCGACAGGTAATCCTGAGCATGTTCCAGATTTTCCCCCCAGCACTCCCGAAGGTATGATTCAGGAACTGTCACCTTGCCGACTTCGTCGGCCACGCCTGACAGGGCTTGGGCAATGCAGTTCACTGTCTGGGCGTAGCCATCAGCCGTTTGGGCGTTAGCGGGTATCCCGACCATGTCCGAGTGTGTCGCGAGGGCCTCCTCGGCAAGGTTACGCGCTGCATTTCGGATGGCAGCGATGGCGTCCTGGGTCATGCGTTCTGTTCCGTAGGTAAGTAACATGTAACATATTACATAGCGGAGCGTGGATGGCAATGCCATATTTTGCACGCTGCTGCCCAGCCTGTCGGATCGGACGGACCAATTGTGTCACTTTCCAAGTGATTAAGAATCCAAGCTGGGTCGGTTGGGCAAGGCTTTCCGGCGCGGCGCCACCACGACTGCCGTGTAGCAGCCGCTGTGGGGTGATCGGCAAAGCGGTTCTCATCGCCGACTGCCTCCCCTGCCGAAATGTGATTCGGAGAGCGCTCTTCCTGGCAAACCTTCAGCAGCCGGAGAGATGCGCGCACCTGCGGCCTTAGGCTCTAACAGTCGGGGGCTTCCGGATGCAGGAACAACCGCTTGGACATTGCTCTTTCGCCCGTGGTGCCGGCTTGATGCCCTGCAACACTAGGGGTTGACGCAATTTGCTATGTAATATATTACCCATTACATATCACATAAGGAGAACGCAGTGCATGAGGTCTTGAGCCATTCCGGGGGGTATCCCAAATTGTACTCCGATGTCGTCAAGGCAAGAGGAACCTTCCTTTTCCTTGCCGGGCAGGTCGCGCTTCACCCAGATGGAAGTTGGGCCGAGGGCTTTGTCGCTCAAACAGAGCTTTCGCTCGAGAACCTGAAGAAGACCCTCGCGCTGTCGGGCGCCACCATCGACGATATCGTGAAGGTAACGGTGTTCCTGTCGGACGTACGCTACGGAGATGCTTTCAACGAGATCTATGCGCGCGTGTTCACCGAAAACCGCCCCGTGCGCACCCGTATTCAGTGTGGGCTGCTTGCGCCGGAGTGCCTGGTCGAAATCGACGTCATCGCAGTCATCGAAGAGCCGGAGAACTGATCGCCATGTCCAAGAGCTTTTGCTACACCATTGCCATGACCGCAATCTCCGCAGCACTTGCCTGCGTTTCGCCTGCAGCGGCCGACACCCTTGATGACATCAAGGCCGCCGGCAAGGTTCGGATCGGGATCCCGAACATCAATCCCTATGGCTATGTCGATGGAGAGGGAAATGTCACTGGTCAAGCGCCTGAACTGACCCGGGCCTTCTTTGCCGACATGGGGGTGACCGAAATCGAGCCGGTCGTCACTGAATGGGGCGCATTGATCGGCGGGCTGCTTGCCTCGCGTTTCGATATCATCAGCACAGGCATGTTGATCCAGCCCGAGCGATGCAAGCAGATTGCCTTCGGGAATCCGGAGTACAAGATCGTCAGCGCCTTTGCCGTCAAGAAGGGTAACCCAAAGGATCTGACCAGCTATCAGTCGATTGCGGAAAACGAGGACGCCCTCATCGGCATGCTGACAGGCGCGGGCGACATTCGTTATGCTGAACTTGCAGGGGTTCCAGAGGACCGGCGGGTTCTCTTCCCGGATTTCACAGCGGCACTGGCAGGCTTGCAGGCGGACCGCGTCGATGCGGTGGTTGCCTCGTCGATCACCATCCAGAACGCGCTGAAACGACTCGGAGATCCGGAAATCGAATATGCCGAACTAACCGAACAGCCCCGAGGCGAAGATGGCAATCCGGTGGTTAGCTATGGTGGCATGGGCTTCCGCAAGGAGGATTCGGCCTTGCGTGACTCCTGGAACGAATGGCTGGCAGGACAATTGGCGAGCGGTCGTGCGACCGAAATCATGCAGCCCTTCGGTTTCGGCCGGGAAACCCTGCCGCCGGCGGATGTGACCGCTGACCAGATCTGCGGCGAACCTCAGTGAAACGGAGCAAGGATAGATGACCATTAGTTTCTCATGCATGCGACTTATGACCGTCTCGCTGGCACTCACGTTGGCCGCGGGTCAGGTTTCGGCTGATTCCCTCGCGACCATCAAGGAGCAGGGGTTCGCACGTGTCGGGTTTTCGAACGTGACGCCTTGGGGCTTCGTTGGAGAAAGCGGTGATCTCGAGGGAGTCGAGCCGGCCGTCGTTCGCGCTTTCCTTAAGGCGCAGGGAATTGAAGAGGTGGATGGCGTGCTGACGCAGTATGTGTCGCTGATCCCGGCCTTGCAGGCCGGACGCTTCGACATGATCGGCGCTGGGATGCAGATCCGGCCCGAACGGTGCAAGCAGGTTTCCTTCGGCGATCCGGAGTGGATCAGCCAACAGGCCTTTGCCACTTTAGCTGGCAATCCAAAACAGCTGACCAGCCTCGACGATGTTATCGCCAAGAAGGCCCGGCTAGGAGTCGTCAGCGGCGGGGCCGAGCGGGAATATGCCGCGCTGAACGGTGTCCCCGATGATCAGATCGTCGTCTTCCCGGATCTGGCCACGGTCGCAGCTGGCCTGCGAGCGGATCGCATCGATGCGGTGATGTTCTCGGCCATCTCGATACGGGGATTCGTCAAGACACAAAGCCAAGGCGACTTGGAAATGGTGTCCTTGAGCAAGCAACCCATCAGCAAGACTGGCAAACCCGCCATCGGATATGGCGCAATCGGTTTCCGTCAGGGCGACGATGCGCTGATCGCGGCCTGGAACGACTGGCTGCGCGAAGCGAAGCGCTCGGGCGAGCTGCTGCGCCTGCTGGAGCCCTACGGACTGGCAGCCTCGGATATCGCGCCTGAAGACATCACCGCTGCAAGCTTGTGCGCTGAATAATGACGGATGATGGTCTTCTAGACTTTCTGATGCGGATCGCTCCGGCTCTTGGCCGGGGCACTCTCGTATCCATCGAAGTGGCACTGGTGGCTGCCGTCGGTGCGTTAATGATCGGCTTTGTCACCGGACTCGCCCGGCTTTCGCCGCATTGGTATGTCCGTCTGCCGTTCACGGTCTACGTGGAAGTCTTCCGGTCGACTTCGTCTCTGGTGCAGATATTCTACTTCTTCTACGTTCTGCCGTTGGTTGGCATCCGCCTTGAAGCGTTTATGACCGGAACACTGGTCTTGTCACTGAACTTCGGCGCCTATGTCTCGGAAGTCGTGCGATCGGCGGTTCAATCGGTTAATCCAGGGCAGGCGCAGGCGGGGATTGCCCTGAACATGACCCGGAACCAGATCTTCCGGCGCGTTGTCCTACCGCAGGCTTTTCCGGTCATGTTGCCTGCCTTGGGCAACTATGCCCTTGAACTGGTCAAGGCTACATCGCTGGTCTCACTGATCACAATCACCGAGTTAACTTTTGCAGGCTCGCAACTGGTGCAGTTCTATGGCCGTCCGACAACCATTTATCTGTCGGTCTTTGCGATCTACCTCGTTCTCGCCCTGCCGCTGGTCTCCCTGAACCGGCATCTGGAAAAACGTGCTTCCGGTACCTGGCTCGGAAGGGCGACAAGCAAATGAGCTTTGATGTCGACAGCGTGATGACCATCCTGCCATTGCTATTGCAGGGGTTGCAGGTGACGATCATCGCCTCGGTTGGTGCAGTGATCGTCGCGATTGCCTTCGGCCTGCTGATCGCGATTGTCCGCCGTTCGGCCGCACGGACGGCACGAATGGCCCTCGACACGACCGTGACGATCGTTCGGAGCACCCCCCTGCTAATCCAGCTCTATCTGCTGTTCTATGTTCTGCCGCTCTATGGGCCGGCCTTTTCGCCAATGGCGACCGGGGTCCTTGGTCTCGGACTGCATTACAGTGCCTATCTGTCAGAGGTCTTCCGCGCCGGTATCGACGCCGTGCCAAAGGGCCAATGGGAGGCGGCTATCGCGTTGCAGTTCAACCGTGTCCAGACTTGGCGCCGGCTGATCCTGCCCCAAGTGGTTAGGATCATCTTGCCGCAAGTCGGAAACTATTTCGTCTCAATTTACAAGCACAGTGCACTGCTGGCGACGATCACGGTGGTCGAAATCCTCGGCACCACATTGAATTACGCCGGTGAGACGTTCCGGTATTTCGAAGCCTTCACGCTTCTGGGCCTGATCTACTTCTGCGTAGGTTTCAGCCTGTCGCGGGCGGTCGGATACCTGGAGCGACGGCTGGCTTGAAAAGCGAAAGGATATCCGGACAATGAACAACTCGCTGCAGGCCGCCGAACTCTTGGAAGTGACGAAAAGCTATGGCCAGCTTGAAGTGCTGAAACGGTTGACCTTCTCCATCGCCCCCGCGGAACGTGTGTCCCTGATCGGTCCAAGCGGATCGGGAAAGACCACGATCCTGCGCCTGTTGATGACCCTTGAACAGCCCACGTCCGGGCGGATCCGCGTGTTCGGTAAGATGCTGAGTTCGGCCGGGGAAGAGAAGCTGAAGGATCATGATGTCCGTGCCGCGCGGTCGCAGATTGGCATGGTGTTCCAGCAGTTCAATCTGTTTCCGCACATGACGGCTATCGGCAATGTTATGGAGGCGCCCATCCAAGTCTTGAAGGTGCCGAGGGAGGAGGCCCGGGCGATGGCACAGAAGCTGCTTGATAGGGTCGGCCTAGGCGCCAAGGCCGATTCCTACCCAGCGCAGCTGTCAGGCGGCCAGCAGCAGCGCGTGGCGATTGCTCGAGCTCTCGCCATGAAACCCCAGATCATGCTTTTTGACGAGATCACCTCGGCGTTGGATCCCGAACTGATCGGCGAGGTGCTGGAAGTTGTCCACTCGCTTGCCAACGAGACCCGGATGGCCATGCTGGTAGTCACCCATGAAATGGGATTCGCGCGTGACATCGCGGACCGCGTCATTTTCATGGAAGGTGGGAAAATCGTGGAAGAAGGCGCACCGGAACAGGTCTTCGACGATCCGAACAATGAACGTACGCGGGCATTCTTACGATCGGTTCGGCGCTGATTTCCGATGCGCCGGCTTTGGCGCTATGGAATCGGCCACCATTTCTGGTTCAAGTTGGTCTTGTAATCACATGATCTTGCGGAGTAACATGACGGATCTTTCGCTCAGCCCCGACGCCATTCCCAGACAAGTCACGCTGCGCGAGTCCGCAGCGCAGATTCTGCTTGCGCAGATCATGTCAGGCGAATTGGTCGAGGGGCAGATCTACTCCGTGGCGATGATCGCGTCGAGCTTGGGTATATCTCCCACGCCCGTGCGAGAAGCCGTGCTGGAACTTGCGGACAAGGGGCTTCTGACGGTTCAAAAGAACCGTGGCTTCACGGTTCCGGTTCTGACGCGGCCGATGATCGAGGAGTTGCATCACATCCGTTTCCTCCTGGAAGCGCCTTCCACCGTTCGTGCCGGAATGTTACTGGATGAAGCTGCAATCAAGGAACTTCACGAGATTGCTGGTAGGACCGTGGAGGCAGCACGGAGTGGGGAATTGGTCGAATATGTCGAGATGGACAGAAAATTTCATGGCCGGTTTCTTGAAGTTTTGAAAATGCCAATGCTGGTCCGCCTAATCATGGATTACCGAGATCGGGCGCGTCTTCGTGGGCTGCGATCAAGGCTTGGCAGCGATGAACTTGTCGATGCGGCACGGGAGCACGTGTCCCTTGTAAATGCGGCGGCCGAACGCGACGAGGCAGCCCTTGAGCGAATTATTAGCCATCACTTGGAAATGACCCGTCGTCGATCCTTGGAGGGCGAATGATAAGAAGTATTTGAGCTAGTTGGCTTTGTTGCACAAATCGGCTGACAGTCGGACTGCCCCTTCTCCCGGACAGACTTATCCTGCGACCCTCGTGACTGGGATGCCGAGCGCGGTGTAGCCGTTCAGCACGGCAACACGGACCTGGAACTCGGCCACCTGGCGGTCGAAGTCTCGCGCCATGAGGCGCTGACCCAGGAGTTTGACACAGTGCATTTTCGTCTCTGCACGGCTCCGGCGGTGGTAGCCGCTCCATCGTCGCCAGAGCGCGCGGCCGCCCGGATCTCCAGTGTTTGCTCGTCGATCCCGGGATGGACCTTGCGCCAGACGCGCCGCTTCGGGCCGCCATGCTTGCGCGCATTCCACTCACCTTCTCCCTCGACCTTGATCCCGGTGCTGTCGATCAAGAGGTGCAGCGGGCCTTGCGACCCCCGATGCGGGATGTTCACGGCCAGCGTCTTCTGGCGACGGCTCAGGGTGCTGAAGTCCGGCACCGTCCAATTCAGCCCAATCAACCGGAGCAGGCTCTCGACGAACCCGGTCGCCTGTCTAAGCGCCAAGCCGAACAGAACCTTCATCGTCAGGCAGGTCTGAATGGCAGGATCGCTGTAGACGGGCTGCCGCCCGCGCTTGCCAGTCGGATCAGCCTCCCAAGTCATCTCGGGATCGAACCAGATCGTCAGCGACCCCCGGCGCTTAAGCGCCGCGTTGTAGGTCGGCCAGTTCTTGGTCTTGTAAGTCGGTGTGTTCGGTCTGCTCATGCCCTCCAGCTATCACGCTGGATTCACAAGATGAATCCCCTCAACCGATTTGTGCAACAGAGCCGTTACATCCTGGTCGCTGGGTAGTCCCCCCCGAAAGTAAGGGGCTGCATAAGTAGAATTTTCTCGGCAAGATGAACGAGGAGATTCTGAATGAAGACAAGCAGATACACTGAAGCTCAGATTCTTGCGATCCTGCGGCAGGCCGAAGGCGGGATGCCGGTGGCTGAGCTGTGCCGGGCGCATGGCATGAGCAGCGCGTCGTTTTACAAGTGGCGGGCGAAGTATGGCGGGATGGATGCGTCCCTGATCGGC